>Ga0207689_10002311_pt1 | contig 17851 bp, 23 predicted proteins | sample KBSMisM52_FD_184312 | JGI IMG/M metagenome (GOLD analysis project Ga0207689, IMG submission 184312) | Miscanthus rhizosphere microbial communities from Kellogg Biological Station, Michigan, USA - KBS Miscanthus M5-2 (SPAdes) (version 2) | ecosystem: Host-associated > Plants > Roots >... | reverse complement strand
GATGATCTCGGCGGGCCTGGCCGATCCGCGCATGAAGATCGAGATCGAAGTCACCGCGCGCAAGCGCGGCGGCTGAAGGGCGGATGGCGGCCGAACCGGCACCTCACCTTCTCTGCCCGCTCTGCGGCGGCGCCAATGCCTGCGCGCCGGCGCGCAGCGGTGGTTTCGACGAGCCGTGCTGGTGCCGGGCCGCGACCTTCAGCGCCGCCCTGCTCGCGCGCGTCCCCGCGCCGCTGCGCGGCGTGGCGTGCGTGTGCGCCGGCTGCGTCACGGCCGACACCGGATCGCGCGCGGCGACGGGCTAGCTCGTCTCGTCACGAGGGACCGAAGATGCACAAGAGCCGCCTCGGCACGATCGTCATCGACTGCCACGCCGACGAGGCGGGGCCGGCCGCGGAGTTCTGGTCGCGCGCCCTGGGCTGGGCCGCGCAGCCGCTCGCCCATCCCGACGATGCGAACTACCGCGAGCTGGCGACGCCGCCGAGCGAAGTCAAGGTGCTGGTGCAGGCGGTGGCGCACCCGAGCCGCGTCCACGTCGATATCGAGACCGACGACATCGACGCCGAAGTCGCCCGCCTCGAGGCGCTCGGCGCGCGCAGGGTCGCGCAGGTGAAGCGCTGGTGGGTCATGGAAGCGCCGACCGGCCAGCGCTTCTGCGTCGTCCGCCCGCAGCGGGCCGACTTCGAGGCCCACGCCAACGTCTGGGAGCCGTGAGCGTCGACCTTCCGGCCTCGTGGCGTCGTGCCTGGCGCGGCATCGGCGCGCGCGACGACGGCGACGCGCTCTGCGCTGCGCTGCTATCCGCGTACCGGGAGCCGCAGCGTCGCTACCACACGCTCCAGCACTTGGGCGAGTGCATCGACCTGTTCGAGCGCGTCGGCGCGCTGGCGGCGCACCCCGCCGAGGTCGAGGTCGGCCTCTGGTTCCACGACGCCGTCTACGACGTGCAACGATCGGACAACGAGGCGCGCAGCGCCGATTGGCTGCGCGAGGCGGCCGGCGCCGCCGGCATCAGCGCCGACGTGACCGAGCGCGTCCGCGCGCTCATCATGGCGACGCGACACGCCGCGCTGCCGCAAGGCGGCGACGAGCAGCTTCTCGTCGACATCGACCTCGCCATCCTCGCCGCCGACGACGCGAGGTTCGCCGAGTACGAGCGCCAGATCCGCGCCGAGTACGCGTTCGTTCCCGACACGACCTTCGCGGCGCGGCGGCGTGCCGTCCTCGCGCGGTTTCTCGATCGCGAGCGCATCTACAGCACGCCGCGCCTGCACGACGAGCTCGAGCGAGCGGCGCGCGCTCGCCAGGGCGATCGCGATCTCCCATGCCTGATCACGCCATCGACCCGGTCGTTCGCGGTAGCCGCGGCTACGCCGAGCAGGCCGAGGAGCTCGTCGCCCGCTACGAAGGCATCGACTTCCCGGTCAAGCACCGGGCGGTGCTGCCGCTCCTGCCGGTGGCGCCGGCGTCGGTGCTCGACATCGGCGCCGGAACGGGCCGCGACGCCGCCTGGCTCGCCGAGCGCGGCCACCGCGTCGTCGCCGTTGAGCCGACCGCAGCGCTGCGCTCGCGCGCGATCGCGCTGCACCCTTCGCCGGCGATCGAATGGATCGACGACAGCCTGCCGGCGCTGCGCGTCGTCATGGCGCAGCGCAGGCGCTTCGATCTGGTGATGCTGACGGCGGTGTGGATGCACCTCGACGCGGAGGAACGCCGCGTCGCGATGGCGAACGTCGCCGCCCTGGTCGGGCCGCTCGGTCTGCTGGTGATCACGATGCGCCACGGGCCGGTGCCGATCGGGCGCATCATGTTCGCCGTGTCGGCCGATGAAACGATCGCGCTCGCCGAGACGCACGGGCTTCGCCTCGCGCTCAACGTCCACGCCGAGTCGAGCCAGGCGGCGAATCGAGACGCCGGCGTGTCCTGGACGCAGCTCGCATTTCGCCGTGTCTGAAGGGCCGCACCGCAGGCATCGTTGTCGCAGGAGAAACGCGCCATGACATCGCCAGAGCCGTTCTTTCGCGAATCCGGCAGCGGGCCGGGTGTCGTCTGCACGCATTCGAACGCGAGCACGTCGAGCCAGTGGACGGCGCTCATGGAACGCCTGGGGCCGCACTTCCACGTCCTCGCCGTCGATTCCTATGGCGCGGGCAAGAGTCCTGAGTGGCCGTCGGACCGCGTCATCACCCTGCGCGACGAGGTGGCCCTGATCGAGCCGGTGCTCGCCAAGGCCGGAACGCCGCTCGTCCTCGTCGGCCATTCGTACGGCGCCGCCGTGGCGCTGATCGCTGCCCTCGACCGACCCGCGCGCGTGCGCGCCCTCGCCCTCTACGAGCCGACGCTCTTCGCGGTCATCGATGGCGAAGGGCCGCCGCCGAACGATGCCGACGGCATCCGCGATGCCGTCGCCGCCTCGGCCGCCGCCCTCGACGCCGGCGACCGCGACGGCGCCGCCGAGCATTTCATCGACTACTGGATGGGATCCGGCAGCTGGCGCAAGACGCCGGAAAAGCGCCAGGCTGCGATCGCCGCGTCGGGCGTCAACGTGCGGCGCTGGAAGCATGCGCTGTTCACCGAGCCGACACCGCTGGCCGCGTTCGCGGCGCTCGACGTTCCCGTGCTGTACATGACGGGGGCGCGCTCGACGGCCTCGGCGCGCGCCGTCGCCCGATTGCTGTGCGCCACGCTGCCGCGCGTCGAGCGCGTCGAGTTCGCCGACGCCGGTCACATGGGCCCGATCACGCACGCCGGCCGCGTCAACGAGGCGATCGCGCAATTCCTGGCGCGGCTGCCCGCGCCGCCCGGCGCCGACTCGATCCGGCGATAGCGTTCGATTCGAGCCCACCGATCCCGCCATGGCAACGCCCCTTCGCGTCGGCCTGATCTCCGACACCCACGGCCTCCTGCGCCCGCAGGCGGTCGACTTCCTGCACGGCAGCGACCTGATCGTCCACGGCGGCGACATCTGCGACGCCGCGATCCTGACCGCGCTCGCGGCGATCGCGCCGGTGATCGCGGTTCGCGGCAACAACGACCGCGGCGAGTGGGCCGAGCGGTTGCGCGAGAGCGAGCTGTTCCGGATCGGCGACGCCTTCATCTACGCGATCCACGACGTCGCGGCGATCGACATCGAGCCGCGCGCAGCCGGCGTTCAGGTGGTGGTTTCCGGGCATTCGCACCGGCCCTCGATACGGAACGACGACGGCATCCTCTACATCAATCCCGGCAGCGCCGGTCCGCGCCGGTTCAAGCTGCCGATCTCGGTCGGCGAGCTGACGATCGACGGTGCCTCGGTGGCGGCGCGAACCGTCGAGCTCGAGACCTAGCGCCTCTGCCACGCACCGAAGGCACAGACCATGACGATCCACCTCGACCACACCATCGTTCCGGCACGCGACAAGGTCGCCTCGGCTCGGCGCCTGGCCGAGCTGCTGGGCGTGCCCTGGGCCGAGCAGGGTCCGGGTCCGTTCGCGCCGGTCTACGTCAACGACGGGCTCACGCTCGACTTCATCGAGACCGACGAGGACTTCCCGGTCTATCACTTCTGCTTCCGCGTCGACCCCGACGAGTTCGATGCGATCCTGGGCCGCATCCAGGCGGCGGGAATCCCCTACCGCAGCAGCGTTCGCGGCCCGGTCGACGGCGCGATCAATACCGACTACGGCGGCCGCATGTTCTATTGGAACGATCCCGAAGGACACCAGTGGGAACTTCTCACGGTCAGTTACGCGCGGCAACCGCGATGAAGCGCCCCCGCGCGCAGAATGCTCGGCCGGTCGACCCGCCGGCGCGATGTCGTTGCCGCGACCGAATCTCATGAAGCGAATCCACGTTCTGCTTGCCGCTGCTCTCACGATCGTCTCCGCCATCGCCGCGGCGGAAGATCGACGCTACGACCCGAAGGCACTGGCGCGCTACGACGTCAGCTATGTGCGCTGCGAAGCGAGCTTCCCGAAGATGAAGGGGCATCGCGACGACGCCTACATGAACCTCTGGCGGATGACACCGGGGCCCAAGACAGCCGCCCGCCTGGCCGAGGTCCGCAGCAGCGCGACCTACAAGTCGGAGCAGCGCGCGGCCAAGCGCGAGGCCGCCGGCGCGACCGACGCCGAGGCCGTCAAGGCGCTCGAGCGTCAGTGCAGGGCCCTGTGGGGCGAAGCGCAGAAGACGCCCAAAGCGAAGGGCTAGCCCGCCGCGGCGAGCGGTCCCGGCGCGCTCGGCGCTACAGTCGGGCCGCACCGGAGATGCCATGCCCGCGCGCCGCCGCCGTCCTCCCGCCTCGCTGTCGGCCAAGACCGCCGAGCTCGCGCTCGCGGTGCCGCAGGTCGTCGCCCATCGCCTGCTGCGCATGGCTCACGCCGGGCCGCACCTGTCGGCGCGCGACCGCAAGGAGTTCGCGCGCATGATCGCCGAGAAGAACAGCGCCTTCGGCGAATCCTGGAACGCGATGGCGCTGCAGGCGCTGCAGTCGCAGCGCGCGTTCGCCGCCGCGCTGGCGCTCGCCGCGACGCCGACGCGCTCGACGCGTGCCAGCCCTGCCGCGCACGCCCTCGCAACGCAGCTGCAGCGCGCCACCCTCGCGGTGATCGGCAAGGGGCTGGCGCCGGTGCACCGTCGCGCCGTCGCGAACGCGAAGCGGCTCGCGCGCACGCGCCTGCGCTGACTCCGGCGGCGGCGATGCGCAACCCCGCCATCCTGTACCCGATGTTCGCGCTCGCGGCGTGGACACTGGTCATCCTCCTGCTCATTCCGCTCGCGCGGGCCCGCTCGGCGCGGCGGCGCGAGATCGTCATCGACGATTTCAAGTACGGCGAGTCGCCGGCGGTGCCGCCCGCGGTCAGCATCCCGAACCGCAACTACATGAACCTGCTCGAGTTGCCGATGCTGTTCTACGTCGTCTGCATCGTCCTCTACCTGACCGCCGGGTCATCGACGACGACCATCGCGCTGGCCTGGGCCTTCGTCGCCCTGCGCATCGGCCACAGCCTGATCCACCTCACCTACAACCGCGTCGTGCACCGGCTCGCGGCGTTCACGGCCGCGAACGTCGCGCTCGTCATGCTGTGGGTGACGGCCGGCGTTCACGTCGCCGCCGCCGCGCCATGATCAGCGTGCGCGAGATCGACCACCTCGTCCTGCGCGTCAGCGACGTCACGACGATGCTCGCCTTCTATCGCGACGTCCTCGACTGCCCGGTCGAGCGGCGTCAGGACGATATCGGCCTGATCCAGCTGCGTGCCGGACACTCGCTGATCGACCTCGTTCCGGTCGACGGCGCTCTCGGCCGCGCCGGCGGCGCCGCGCCCGGCAGGGAGGGCCGCAACCTCGACCACTTCTGCCTGCGCGTCGAGCCGTTCGACGAGAGCGCGATCCGGGCCCACCTCGCAGCGCACGGCATCGACGCCGGAGCGCTGGCGTCGCGCTACGGCGCCGAGGGCCAGGGTCCGTCGCTCTACCTGACCGATCCGGAAGGCAACGTCGTCGAGCTGAAAGGGCCGGCCGAGACGTTGCCCGGGGCCGCGTCACCGTCGCCAGCCAGCGGCGACATCGGTGCGCGCGCAGGCGCACCGAACCCGAGGGAGAACCCATGAGCCATCGCTTCGTGTGGGTCGACATCCCGGTCCACGACCTCGATCGCGCCATCGCCTTCTATGCCGCCGTGCTGGGAACGGCGGTGACGCGCGAGGGCGGCCCCGGCTTCTCGTTCGGCCTGCTCGCGCACACCGGCAGCGACGTCGCCGGCTGCCTCTACGTCGCCGACGACGACAATGCACCGTCGCCGCACGGGCCGCTCGTCTACCTCAACGTCGACGGACGGATCGCCGACGCCGAGCGCGCCGTCGCGGCGCGAGGCGGCCAGGTCCTCAAGGCCACGCATGCGATCGGCCCGCATGGATACCGGGCGATCGTCGTCGACAGCGAAGGCAATCGGGTCGCGCTGCACTCGGGCACGCGCTGACGCCGGCCCATCGCAACGTCCATCCCTGTCCCGCAGGCCAGCCCCAGATCGTCGTATCGCCATGTGCAGAAACATCAAGACCCTCTTCAACTTCGAGCCGCCGGCCACCGAGCTCGAGATCCGCGACGCAGCGCTCCAGTTCGTTCGCAAGCTGAGCGGCTTCACCGTGCCGTCGAAGGCCAACGAGGCGGCGTTCGAGCAGGCCGTGGCGCAAGTCGCCGACGCGGCGCGCAGCCTGATCGGATCGCTGGTCACGAACGCCGAGCCGCGCGATCGCGAGATCGAGGCCGAGCGCGCCCGCGCACGCTCGCGTGCCCGCTTCGGCACCGCCGCGACCCGGACCGCCGGGCAAGCCGACTGAGGCGACGCCGGCGCCCGTCGGCAAGCGACTATCGGCTCGTAGGAGCACGCCGCGTCGCGCCGAACGGGCGGGCGCCGGCGCATCGTTTGCCCCTAGGCTGGTTGCGATCCGCAACCGCCTGCCCTGCCGCAATGACAAGTTCGCCCGCCATCGCCCGGTCCGCCGACGCGCCGGCGCTCTGCATCGCCTTCGCGATCGCCGTCGCGGCGAGCCAAGCGGCTGCTGCGGAAGCCGTCGATGCGGGCGCCGCGCCGGCCATGGCCGCGAGCGCCGCGGCGACCGGCGCGTCGGCACCGAGCGCGGGCCTCGGCGCGCCGCGCAAGGTGCCGACGGAAGCGATCGACTACGCCGTCCCCGCGCTCGAGATCCTCGGCTTCGACTTCCTCGTCAACCGCCTCAACTACCACTTCGGCAGCCCGAAGGAAGACTACGCAGTCACTGCCGATTCGATCCGGCGCAACCTGCGCAGCGGCTGGAGCAGCGACCGCGATCCGTTCGACATCAACCAGCTCGGCCATCCATATCAAGGCTCGATGTACCACGGCTTCGCCCGCTCGGCCGGCTTCAACTACTGGGAATCGGCGGCCTACACGTTCGCCGGCAGCGCCTTGTGGGAGGTCGCCGGCGAGACCACGCACCCCTCGATCAACGACCAGATCGCGACCGGCATCGGCGGCACCTTCCTCGGCGAGGCGCTCTTTCGCATGTCGAACCTGATCCTCGAGCACGGCGGCGGCATGCCAAGGGTCTGGCGCGAGCTGGCGGCCGCCGTGGTCTCGCCGGCGACGGGGTTCAACCGGCTCGTGTTCAGCGACCGCTACGGCGCCGTCTACTCGAGCAAGGACGCGGCCTACTACAGCCGCCTTGGCCTCGGCTACAACCGCAGCGTGCGCGAGGAAGTCGGCGTGACGTCGACCAAGTTCCAGCCCAACGAGGTGCAGCTCGACTTCGCGATCGACTACGGCCTGCCGGGGCTGAAGAACTACGAGTACACGCGCCCGTTCGACTACTTCACCTTCCAGGCGACGGCATCGAGCGCAAACGGCTTCGAGAACGTGCTGACGCGCGGCCTGCTGGTCGGAAAGTCGTACCAGGTCGGCCCGGACTATCGCGGCGTCTGGGGCATCTACGGCAGCTACGACTACATCTCGCCGCAGACCTTTCGGGTCTCGGCAACGGGGCTCTCGCTCGGCTCGACCGGCCACCTGTGGCTCTCGGACGACCTCTCGCTCGAAGGCACGGGCATGGTCGGCGTCGGCTACACGGCGGTTGGCACCGCCAACGGGACGGCGTCGAGCGACCGCAACTACAACTACGGCGTCTCGCCGCAGGCGCTGCTGGCGCTGCGTCTCACCCACGGCGACAAGGCTGCCCTCGACGTCACCGGGCGCGAGTATTTCGTCAGCAACGTCGCGTCGGGAACGAGCGGCGGCCACGACAACATCGTCCGCCTCGACGCCGCATTGACCTGGCGCCTCTACAAGCAGCACGCCGTCTCGCTCCGCTACCTCGGCAATCGCCGCGACGCAAGCTTCGCCGGCGCGCCGAACGGGCACCAGGTGCGCAACACGGTCGGCCTCTTCTACACGCTGCTCGGCCAGGACCGCTTCGGCTCGGTCGATTGGCGCTAACCGCGACGCTCGCGTTGAGCGAGTCGCTAGACGACGAGGCGCCCCTGCACGAGGTGCAGGCGGCGGTCGCAGCGCGCGGCCAGACTCTCGTCGTGGCTGACGAGGACGAACGCCATGCCGCGCCGGCGCGTCAGGTCGAGCATGAGGTCGAAGACGCCGTTGGCGGTGACGCGGTCGAGGTTGCCGGTCGGCTCGTCGGCGAGGACGCAGTCGGGGTCGGCCGCAAGCGAGCGCGCGATCGCGACGCGCTGGCGCTCGCCACCCGAGAGCTGCGAGGGCCGGTGCAACAGCCGCTGCGCGAGGCCGACCTGGCCGAGCGCATCGGCAGCGCGCTCGCGCGCCGTCGCGCTCTCGACCCGGCGGATGCGAAGCGGCATGGCGACGTTGTCGAGCGCCGAGAATTCCGGCAGCAGGTGGTGGAACTGGTAGACGAAACCGAGATGGCGGTTGCGCCACTCGCCCTGCTCGGCCGGCGCGAGCGACGCGAAGTCGCGGCCGCAGAGGAAGACACTCCCGCTGGTCGGCGCCTCGAGCCCGCCGAGCAGGTGCAGCAGCGTGCTCTTGCCCGACCCCGACGCGCCGACGATGGCGAGGGTCTCGCCGCGCCGCACCGTCAGGTCGACGCCCTGCAGCACGTGGACGTCGATCCGCGACGCGCCGCTGCCTTCGACGAAGCGCTTGTGAAGCTGGCGGGCGACGATGACCTCGCCGTCGGCCTCACTCATAGCGCAGTGCTTCGGCCGGCTGCAGCCGGCTCGCGCTCCAGCTCGGATAGAGCGTCGCCAGGAACGCGAACAGCAGCGAGAACAGGGCGATCGGCACGATGTCGCCCTGCTGCGGATCGCTCGGCATGCGGCTGATCAGGTAGACGCTGCTCGGCAGGAAGCTGACGTGGAGCAGGCGCTCGATCGCCGGCACGATGACGTCGATGTTGAAGGCGACGACGAGGCCGAGCAGGACGCCCGCGAGCGTGCCGATGACGCCGGCGGCCGCACCCTGGACCATGAAGATCCCCATCACCGAGCGCGGCGTCGCGCCGAGCGTGCGCAGGATGGCGATGTCGGCGCGCTTGTCGGTGACCGTCATCACGAGGGTCGAGACGAGGTTGAACGCGGCGACCATGATGATCAGCGTCAGGATGATCGACATCAGGCGCTTTTCCACCTGCACCGCGGAAAACCAGTTGCGGTTCGTGCGGGTCCAGTCGCGAACGAAGAAATTCGGGCCGAGGCTGGCGGCGAGCTCGGCGCCGACCAGCGGCGCCCGGTCGAGGTCCTTCAGGCGCAGCTGGATGCCGGTCGGGCCGTCGACGCGAAACAGCTTGGCGGCGTCGTCGAGGGCGACCAGCGCGAGGCCGCTGTCGTACTCGTAGTGGCCGGCGTCGAAGGTGCCGACGACGGTGAGCGAGCGCAGGCGCGGAACGATGCCGGCCGGCGTCACCTGGCCGCCGGGCAGGATCACGGTGACCCTGTCGCCGGGGCGAACACCGAGCGAGCGCGCCAGCTCGCCGCCGAGGACGACGCCCCAGGCGCCGGGAACGAGGCGCGCGAGCGTCGTGTCCCTGAGCTTGGCGGCGAGATCGGTGACCGTCGCCTCTTCCTCGGGGACGATGCCGCGCACGACGATGCCGCGCATGTCGTCGCCGCGCGCGATCAGCGCCTGCGAGGCGACGAACGGCGCGGCGCCGATCACCTGCGGGTTGCGCCGCGCCTCGGCCGCTGTCCGGCGCCAGTCGGCGAGCGCGTCGCCGCCGGCGTCGGTCACCTCGACGTGCGAGATCACCGAGAGCATGCGGTCGCGAACTTCCTTCTGGAATCCGTTCATCACCGACAGGACGATGATGAGGGCGGCGACGCCGAGGGCGATGCCGAGCATCGACACGCCGGAGATGAACGAGATGAAGCGGTTCCTGCGCCCGGCCCGGCCGGCTCGCGTGTAGCGCCAGCCGATCTGCAGTTCGTAGGGCCAGTTCATGCGGGGGCGATGCTACCCGACCCACCTCTCGTTTCGCTGCGCGAGGCCGCTCCGATAATCACCGCATGCACCTGCTCGTTCCGTTCGCGTCCGATCGTTCGGAAGCCTGTCGGCACGTGCTGCACGACCTGGCTTTGCCCAACCTCGAGCGCCTGCTCGCGCTGCTCAGCCCGGCGGGTCGCGACGAAGGCGACGCCGGCAGCTTCTCGCCGCCGCACGAGCGCGCCCTCGCCGACGCGTGGGGCTGGCGCGGCGGCGACGGCCTGCTGCCGTTCGCGGCGCACGCCGCCGCCGGCGACGGCATCGCCACCGGCGAGCTGGCGTGGGCGCTGCTGACGCCTTCGCACTGGCAGCTCGGGCGCGACGACGTGACGCTGCTCGACCCGACCCTGCTCGGCCTCGCCGAAGCCGAGTCGCGCGCACTCTTCGCGAGCACCGGCGAGCTGCTCGCGAGCGAAGGCTTCGCCGTCGCCTGGGGCGCAAACGACCGCTGGTACGCGGCGCGCGACGACCTGCAAGCGCTCGCCACCGCATCGCTCGATCGCGTCATCGGCCGCAACGTCGACCGCTGGCTGCGCGCGCCGGCGGACGACGCCGGCGCGGAGACGCGCGCAACCCTGTCGCTGCTGCGGCGCCTGCAGAGCGAAGCGCAGCTCGTCTTCCACGGCCACGCCGTCAACGAGGCGCGCGAGGAGCGCGGCGAGCTGACGGCGAACTCGTTCTGGCTGAGCGGCTGCGGGCGGCGCCAGCCGGCCGATGCCGACAGGACGCCGCAAGTCGCCGCCGGCTTGCGCGCACCGCTGCTGCACGCCGACTGGGCCGCGTGGGCCGAGGCCTGGCGCGCGCTCGACGGTGCCGACATCGCGCGGCTGCTCGCGCTGGCGCGCAGCGGCGAGCCGGTGACGCTGACGCTTTGCGGCGAACGCAGCGCGGTCCGCTATGCGCTCGTGCCGCGCTCGCTCTGGCAGCGCCTGCGAGCGAAGACCGAGGCCGCGCACGACGTGCTGGCTGCGCTGTGAGGTCCGAGCGATGACGCCGTTTCGCCTCGTCACCCGCGACGTGCCGCCGCGCACGGCGTGGGCGCTCGAGCAGGCCGGCGTGCATCCGCTGCTGGCGCGCCTGTTCGCGGCGCGCGGCGTGCGCGGCGCGGACGAGCTCGACGACGCCCTCGCGCGCCTGCTTCCGCCCTCCGGGCTGCTCGGCGCCGACGACGCCGCGGTCCTGCTCGCCGATGCGATCGGCGCCGGCAGCCGCATCTGCGTCGTCGCCGACTACGACTGCGACGGTGCGACCGCGTGCGCGGTGGCGCTGCGCGGGCTGCGCCTCCTCGGTGCCGACCCGGCGACGCTGTCATACGTCGTCCCCGACCGGCGCGTCCACGGCTACGGGCTGACACCGCAGATCGTCGACCTCGTCGTCGCCCAGGGCGCCGATGTGCTGATGACCGTCGACAACGGCATCGCCAGCCTCGACGGCGTCGCCCACGCGCACGCGGCGGGGCTCGCGGTCGTCATCACCGACCACCATCTGCCGATCCACGGCGACGACGGCGTCGTCCTGCCGGCCGCCGACGTGATCGTCAATCCGAACCAGCCAGGCTGCTCTTTCGCGAGCAAGCACCTCGCCGGCGTCGGCGTCGCGTTCTATGTCCTGCTCGCGCTGCGCGCCGAGCTGCGGGAACGGGGCGAATTTTCGGCCGGACCGGGCGCCCGGCCGCTCTCAAGCCCGGCCGCGTCCCCTCGGGGGGCATCGACCGCAGGGAGCGTGGGGGCGCCGCGTCCACAGCCTCGGCTCGACGCGCTCCTCGACCTGGTCGCGCTCGGCACCGTCGCCGACGTCGTCCGCCTCGATCGCAACAACCGCTGCCTCGTCGCGCACGGGCTGAAGCGAGTCCGTGCCGGCCGCATGCAGCCGGGCGTGGCGGCGCTGTTCGCGGTCGCGGGGCGCGATCCGCGCCAGGCGAGCGCCGCCGATTTCGGTTTCGCGATCGGGCCACGCCTGAACGCGGCCGGGCGGTTGGCCGACATGACGCTCGGGATCGAGTGCCTGCTCAGCGACGACACGGCGCGCGCCCACGAGCTCGCGACGACGCTCGACGCCATCAACCGCGAGCGGCGCACGCTCGAGGCGACGATGCGCGAGGACGCCGAGGCCCAGGTCGACCGCGCCTTCGCGCTGAGCGGCACGGTCGAGCCGGCGCTCGCCGTCTTCGATCCTTCGTTCCACGAGGGGGTCGTCGGCATCATCGCGTCGCGCCTGAAGGATCGCCTGCACCGGCCGAGCTTCGTCTTCGCGCTCGGCCAGGACGGCGCGCTGAAAGGCTCGGGCCGCTCGATCGACGGCTTTCACCTGCGCGATGCGCTCGACCTCGTCAGCAAGCGCCACCCCGGCCTGCTCGTGCGCTTCGGCGGCCACGCGATGGCCGCTGGCTGCACGATCGCCGCCGCCGACTTCGCGGTCTTCCGCGACGCGCTGCAACGCGTCGCGCGCGAAGGCCTCGACGCCGCGACGCTCGAGCGGACGCTCGTCAGCGACGGCCCGCTCGCCGCCGAGCATTTCGACCCGGCGACGGTCCGCCTCCTCGACGACCAGGTCTGGGGCGCCGCGTTCGACGCGCCGCTGTTCTGCGATGCGGTCGAGGTGGTCTCGCAGCGCCTGGTCGGCGAGAAGCACCTCAAGCTCGCCGTTCGCGTCGGCGGCGTCGTTCGCGACGCGATCTGGTTCGGCCGCGTCGAGCCGGTTGAAGACCGCGTCCGTCTCGCCTGGCGCCTCGGCCTCGACGCCTACAACGGCGTCGAGCGCGTCCAGATGATCGTCGTCGGGATCGAGTAGCGGCCGGGCGCAGCGCGCCGGCCATGGCGAACGCTAAGGCGCTGCCTGGGGAAGGCGACTGCCCGAGGCGGCGATGCGGATCGTGTCGTCGGCGCCGACCTCGACCGCGTCGAGACGCGCCGGCAGCGGCGCCTCGCCGACGTCGAAGATCGGATTGATCGCGCGCTCGACGATGACGCGAGCGAGCGGCGGCGCTTCGCCTCGACCGAGACGAATGCGGTCGATGGTCAGGAACAGCTGCGCGCCGTTGCCGACCAGCCGGCCCTGGAGTTCGGCGGCGGCCGCGCCGCCGAGGGCGATGGCGCCGATGCGCGGCGTGCCGACAACGGCGATGCGGTCGGGCGGCGCGAGCGTGACCTCCGGCTCGCCGAGCCAACGGCGCAGGAACACCGCGAGGTCGGCGCCTTTCAGCTGCAGCTCGACGCGAGTCGCCGCGACCGCCGTCAGCGACTTCGCCGCGCGATCGACGACGACGCCGTGCAGGTCGAGCTCGAGCCGGTCGAGCACGGGCCGGTCGGCTCGGGCGATGCGGCGGCCGACGAAGCGGACGCGCTCGAAGCGGCTGCCGTCGAGGCTCGCGCCCGACACGCGAACGTCGTACGACTCGGCCGGACCGACGACGCGCAACAGCGCTTCGCGCAAGGCGGCCTCGGCGCGCGCGTCGAGGTAGGTCGAGCACGCCGTCGCCGCCAGCAAGGCAGCGACCGCGAAGCAGCGGGCAAGGACGGCAGGCACGGACAGGAAACGGCGAGCGCCGAGAAAAGGGAACGGTGCCGATGGGGCAGACGGCGTGCCCCGACGACGCCGCAACTGGGATGGATCGACAATCCACCCATGAACGCCGACCTGCACTGCCATTCGACCGTCTCCGACGGCACGCTCGAGCCCGAGGCGCTCGCCGCTCGCGCCAAGGCCAACGGCGTCGAGCTCTGGGCGCTGACCGACCACGACGAGCTCGGCGGCCAGCAGCGGGCGCGCGACGCCGCGCGCGCCGCCGGCCTGCCCTACCTCAACGGCGTCGAGATCTCGGTGACCTTCCTCGACACGACCGTGCACATCGTCGGCCTCGGCATCGACAGCACCGACGAGCGGCTGCGCCAGGGCCTGGCCGCGACGCGCGGCGGCCGCGAGGCGCGCGCCCGCGAGATGGCCGACGAGCTGGTCAAGGTCGGCATTCCCGGGACCTACGAAGGCGCGCTGCGCTACGTCGGCAACCCGGACCTGATCTCGCGCACGCACTTCGCGCGCCACCTCGTCGAGACCGGCGTCTGCGCCGACACGCAGGAGGTCTTCCGCCGCTTCCTCGTCGAGGGCAAGCCCGGCTTCGTTCCGCACCGCTGGGCGACGCTGAAGAACGCGGTCACCTGGATCGGCGACGCCGGCGGCATCGCGATCGTCGCCCATCCGGCGCGCTACAAGTTCTCGCCGACCGAGGAGTACGCGCTCTTCACCGAGTTCAAGGGCCACGGCGGGCGCGGCGTCGAAGTCGTGACCGGCAGCCACACCGCGGCCGAGGCGGAACGCTATGCCGCAACCGCGCGCGAGTTCGACCTGCTCGCCTCGCGTGGCAGCGATTTCCACAGCCCCGACGAGAGCCGGATCGATCTGGGCGGCCTGCCGCCGCTGCCGGCGACGCTGACGCCGGTATGGAACGCGCTCGCCGAGCGGGTGCACCAGCCCGGCTAGGACCGCGCGGGCGCCGACAATCGGCGCATGGCGCAGTACTTCGAAGTCCATCCGCTCAACCCGCAGCCGCGCCTCCTCAAGCAGGCGGCGCAGATCCTCCAGGCCGGCGGCGTCGCCGCGATTCCGACCGACTCGAGCTACGCGCTCGCCTGCCACCTCGACGACAAGGCGGCTGCGGAGCAGATGCGCCGGATCCGCGCCGTCGACGAGCGCCATCACCTGACGCTGCTCTGCCGGGATCTCTCCGAGCTGGCGAGCTATGCCCGCGTCGACAACCGCCAGTACCGCCTTCTCAAGCTGGCGACGCCCGGGCCGTTCACGTTCATCCTCGAGGCGACCAAGGAAGTGCCGCGCCGGGTCTCGCACCCGTCGCGGCGAACCATCGGCCTGCGCGTCCCCGACCATCCGGTGACCGGCGCGCTGCTCGACCTGCTCGGCCAGCCGCTGCTCGCGACGACGCTGATCCCGCCCGGCGCGAGCGAGCCGATGAACGACGCCGCGCGGATCCGCGAGCGCTTCGAAAAGTCGGTGCAGGCGATCGTCGACGCCGGCGCCTGCCCGATGCAGCCGACGACGGTGATCGATCTCAGCGGCGACTCGCCGGTCGTCGTCCGCCTCGGCCGCGGCGATCCGACGCTGCTCGGGCTGACCGTCGCGGCCGACGCCTGACCGTTCGTCCGGATGGGTCGCGGCGCCCTTGACGGGCTCCTTTGCTGCTACTAAAGTGATATCACTCTGACATCGCCGGATCGCCGGTGAAACCAGGGCGACTCATCAGGAGCGTGTGTCATGGCCATCAAGTCGGCAGAAGAGCGGCCCGCGGCGACGAGCAGCGGCTTCGTCTACATCACCATCGGCCTGCTCGGCCTCGTCGTCGCCATCGCCGTGTTCGCGACCCGGCCGATGGGGCCGACGCTGGCGATCGTCGTCGCTGCCTGCCTGCTCGCGCTCTGGTGCTTCGCCGGGCTGTACATGCTGCAGCCGAACCAGGCGGCGCTGCTGCTTTTGTTCGGCAACTACCGCGGCACCGACCGATCAGGCGGCCTGCGCTGGGCCAATCCGTTCTACAGCAAGACCAAGATCTCGGTGCGCGCGCACAACTTCAACAGCGAAAAGCTCAAGGTGAACGACCTGCGCGGCAACCCGATCGAGATCGCCGCGACCGTCGTCTGGCGTGTCGACGACACGGCGCGGGCGAGCTTCGACGTCGAGAACTACGAGGCCTACGTGCTGACGCAGGCCGAGTCCGCCTTGCGCCACCTGGCGCTGAGCTACGCCTACGACAACCTCGAGGAACCCGGCTCGACGACCAGCAAGAGCGAAGTGACGCTGCGATCGGGCACCGAGGAAGTCTCGAGCGCGCTCCGGGCCGAGCTGCAGCAGCGCTTCGACCAGGCCGGGCTGGTCGTCGTCGACGCCAAGCTCACCCACCTCGCCTACGCCCCCGAAATCGCCGGCACGATGCTGCGCCGGCAGCAGGCCGAGGCGGTGATCGCCGCGCGCACGAAGATCGTCCAGGGTGCCGTCGGCATGGTCGAGCTGGCGCTGAACGGCCTCGCCGAGCGCGGCCTGCTCCAGCTCGACGACGAGCGGCGCGCGGCGATGGTGAGCAACCTGCTCGTCGTCCTCTGCTCGGACCACGACGCGACGCCGGTCATCAACACCGGCACCCTCTACACCTGAGCGCCGGCCTCCAGCGCAAGCGCGGCCGCCGATGGCGAGTCCCGACAAGAAGTCGTTCCTGCTGCGCATCGATCCGGTCGTGTGGGCCGAGATCGAGCGTCTGGCGGCGGCCGAGCTGCGCAGCGCCAATGCGCAGGTCGAGTACCTGCTGCGCACGGCGCTCGCCGCGCGGCTCGGCGGCTCGTCGCACGACGGGCCGGACGCGAAGGGCAACGCCACCCGGCGCAAGCGCTGACGCCGGTCCCGGCGCGACGAGCCGCTAGCATCGGCGCGGCGAGGAGCGATGGCCGAGATCTTTCTTTCGTATCGGCGCGACGACAGCACGAGCGCGACCGGACGGCTCGCCGACGCGCTCGAGGCGCACTTCGGCGACGACCGCGTCTTTCGCGATCGCGAGATCGGCGCCGGCGAGAACTTCGTCGAGGCGATCCGGCGCTCGGTCGAGTCGGCGACCGTCGTGCTGGTCGTCGTCGGCCGTCGCTGGCTCGGCGCCAGCGACGCCACGGGTCGACGCCGCCTCGACGACCCCGCAGACTTCGTCCGCCTCGAGATCGAGCTCGCGCTCGCCGCGCGCGCGGCGGTCGTTCCGGTGCTCGTCGAAGGCGCGACGATGCCGTCGGCGGACGACCTGCCGCCGTCGCTCGCCGAGTTCTCGCGCTGCCAGGCCGTCGAGCTCTCGGACAGCCGCTGGCGCTACGACGCCGACCGGCTGATCGAGCTGCTGCAGACGCGGTTCGCGATCGACTCGGATCGCGCCCCGCTCGACAGCGCCGGCACCGGCACGCGCGCGATCAGGCGCTGGGGCGTCGATCTCTTCGACCTGGTGCGCCACCCGCGCCGGCTGATCGCGCGCCGCCAGACCGGCGCCGCCGGCGACCATCTGCGCGCCTTCGCCTTCCTGTGCACCGCCCTCGTGCTCGGTCACGTCGTCTTGTTCGCGGGGATCGATGTCGACCTGATCGCTCGCGGCTCGCTCGGCGAGCGGGTGCTCGGCGTGCTGGCGTGGCTGCTGACCGGCCTGCTGGTGGGCCTCCTCGCCGCCGGCCTGCTCGTCGCGACGCTCGCGCTCGCCTGGCGCTTCGTCCAGGGCGGCGCCGGCTCGCGGCGTGTCGGCGTGATCTTCGCCTACATCTTCGGCGGCACCTGGGTCGGCGTGTGCACCGGGATGCTGGTCACGACGACGGCCGTGCAGCTGGTCGACGCCGGCTGGCTCCAGCGCGCACTCGATGGCCTGCACGCGTCGATGGCGGCCTCGGCGCCGATGTCGGTGCCGTCGATGGCGGCCCTGGACACCGGGCCGATGCGCGGCCCGGCGACGGTGCTGGTCGTTCTCGGCGCGCTGGTCTGGGTCGCGACCGCCGCCTGGTGTGTCGTCGCGTGGGGAGCGTTTCGGCGCTCGTTCGCGGCGACGCGTTGGCAGGCGTGGCTGGCGACGGCGATCTGGGTGACGCTGCTCGTCGCGCTCGTCTGGCTGCCCTTGCAGGTCGTCTGAGGCCCGGACCGCCGGGCCCCGAGGCGCGCCGCTAGCGCTCGATGCGCGCCATCGCGCTGTGCGCGTGGATCGACTCGAAGTTCTCGACGTCGACGCTGTAGCGGCCGACGCGCGGATCGGCGTTGAGCCTCAAGGCGACGTCGCGCACCATGTCCTCGACGAACTTCGGGTTCTCGTAGGCGCGCTCGGTGATCCACTTCTCGTCGGCGCGCTTGAGCGACGACCAGATCTCG
>Ga0207689_10002309_pt1 | contig 17861 bp, 16 predicted proteins | sample KBSMisM52_FD_184312 | JGI IMG/M metagenome (GOLD analysis project Ga0207689, IMG submission 184312) | Miscanthus rhizosphere microbial communities from Kellogg Biological Station, Michigan, USA - KBS Miscanthus M5-2 (SPAdes) (version 2) | ecosystem: Host-associated > Plants > Roots >... | reverse complement strand
AGCGCGGCCAGTCGCCGTGGAGCAGGCGCGACAGCGCGCGATCGGCGAGCAGCTTGCCGCCGGTCTGGCAGACCGCGCAGTAGTTGGTCTCGTTCTCGGCGTAACGGATGCGCTGCACCGGCTTCTTGCACACCGGGCACGGCTGGCGGTACTTGCCGTGCACCGCGAACTCGGGCCGGAACGCCGTCACGTTCTCCGGGAACTTGTCGAGCGACTCGCGGCGCAGCCGATCGGTCCACTCGGCCAGAAGCTCCTGCGTCGCCGCGTAGAGCCGCGCCACCGCGTCGTCGTCGAGCTTCTGCGACAGCGACACCGGCGACAGCTTGGCGCGGTGCAGGATCTCGTCCGAATAGGCATTGCCGATACCGCTGAAGATGCGGGGGTCTGTCAGTGCGCGCTTGAGGGTATGGTTCTCGGCTTTGAGCCGATGTCCAAATGTAGCCAAGTCCGTGTCGAGAACTTCCAGCCCGCCCGCGTCGAACTGGGCCAAAGCTGCCTCACCTTGTACGAGATGAAGTGACGCGCGGCGTTTTGTGCCTGCTTCAGTGAAGAGCAGTCGTCCGTCCGAAAATTCCAGCAAGGCCAGCGCAATGCGTCCAGGTACTTTGTCGCGCGGTGCAAGCCAGCGTAGCCGGCCAGCGACCATCAGATGCAGAACGAGGAACAACTCGCCATCCAGGCCGATCACGATACGCTTACCGATCCGGCGCAGCCCAGTGACCGTCTTCCCTTCCGCAGCAGCGAGCGGTGGCGTAGTCGATCTCAGCAGAAACGGGTTCAGGATGCGCACGCGGTCCAGCACCTTGCCACGCACCCGCGCATCCAGCGCTTCGAGGTAGACCACAATGTCGGGCAACTCAGGCATCCGCGTCGGGCACGCTCAGGGCACTTCTGCGGAAGGCATGCGGCCGAGAATAAGGTTGGTCTTCTTGTCGAGGAAGGCCGTACTGCGATTGCGGTCGTAGTAGCGTGGGTTGGGCACCATGGACGCCAACCGCGCGGCCTCCCAGGCGTCCAGATTCGCGGCGCTCTTATCGAAGTAGTAACGCGACGCTGCCTCAGCACCGAACACGCCATTGCCCCATTCGATGATATTCAGATAGATTTCGAAGATGCGCTGTTTGCTCAGCACAGTTTCCAGCATCACCGTGATGATCGCTTCCTCGAGCTTGCGCCAAGATGAGCGTTTGCTGGACAGAAACAGGTTCTTGGCCAGTTGCTGGCTGATCGTCGAGCCGCCCGCGACCACCTTCCCCTTCTTCATATTTCTCTCGTATGCCCGCTGGATTGCGTCCCAATCGAATCCTTCGTGCTCCATGAAGTTGGCGTCCTCCGCGGCGACCAAGGCGCGTTTCAGATTGAGCGAAATCTTGTCGTAGGGTATCCACTTGTGGCGCAGTTTCGCGTCCGGGTTTTTCTCATGCAGGACTACCAGCCTGTCTTCCATGAAGGCGCTGTTGGAAGGGTTGTAGTACTTCCACCAGATAATGTGAAGGAAGATCCACAACTGGTAGAGCAGAATCAAGCCCAGGAAGAGCAAGATCGCCCATCCCGCCCAGCGCCGCAACGTCTTCACAACGATTGGAGTTGCTGGATGACCAGACGCGTATCCGGACGAATTCCGCGCCAAATGAGGAACGACTCGGCGGCTTGCTCGACCAGCATGCCAAGACCATCGGCCAGTCGACCGGCGCCCTGCTGCTGCGCCAGTCGCAGAAAAGGCGTGAGGCCTTGGCCATACATCATGTCGTACGCCATCGATTCAGCGGCGAACAGGCCCATAGGGATATCCGGGGCAGTGTCTTTGAGGCTCGCCGAAGTCGCGTTGACAACAAGGTCGAAGCGCGCACCAGTGTAGCTGTGAAAGCTGCCTGCCTGCACTGCTGCACCGGAAAGCCGTCCGCTGTCGGCGAAACGCGCAACCAGGCGTTGCGCCTTCTCTGTCGTGCGGTTGCCCACAGCGAGTAATGCCGGCCGCGTGGCAAGCAAAGGGCCCACTACGCCCTGCGCTGCACCGCCGGCCCCTAGCAGCAGAACGCGCTTGCCTGCGATAGAAAATCCGAGATTAGCTTCGATATCGCGTACCAAGCCGATCCCATCAGTGTTATCGCCTTCGATGCTTTCTTTTCGGAAACTGAGCACATTGACAGCTTCCGCATCACCGGCCCGAGGACTGCGCTGAGTAGCAAGTTGATACGCCTCCAGCTTGAATGGCAGCGTCACGTTCAGACCCTTGCCCCCAGCGAGGCGGAATTCCTCGACCGCGGCCTGAAAGCCTTCGAGCGGTGCCAGCAAACGACCGTACTCGATGTCCTGCCCTGTTTGTCGGGCAAACTCGGCGTGGATCAGCGGGGACTTGCTGTGGCTTACCGGATTACCGATGACTGCATATCGATCTGTCATGGGATGTGATATGGCTAAGCGAGTTCTCGTGGCACCCGCATGGGTGTCGCTCCAGCACCGGAGGTCTCGCCCGTCCAGTCGGACACTTTATTGCAGCAGAAGATCGCTGCGCGTGAATGACCAGTTGCGGGTGATGTGAAGGATATCCGCCTCGCGCCGGACGTTGGCGGGAAATGGCTTGAACGGCGAGGCGAGCATGACGATCCGCTCCACCGCAGCATCCAGCACGCGTGAACCGGAGGAACGATCAATTTCCACTCGCTCCACCGTCCCATCGGCCTTGATCGCCACCGTAACCAGCACGTTTCCAAACAGACCTTCGCGCCGAGCTTGCTCCGGAAAGTTCGCCGTCCCCACGCGCTCAATCTTTTGCCGCCACTGATCGACATATTCCGCATACACCACACCCTTGGTGCGTGCGCCGATGAACTTGCGCTTTGGCAGTTGCTGGTAGGCTTCCCACTCGCGCGCGATCTGCGCCTCCAGGCGCGCCACTTCCAGCCGGTCGTTGGGCAGGTCTGCAACCTTGTCCGCATCGGTCTTTTCGGTCTGCTCGACGGGCATGGTTTTCGGATCGGTTGCATAGTTCGCAGCGTTTTCTTGCGCCAGCAAACGACGCGCATCGATTTCGAGTTGTTGCACTCGCTGGGCCGCCAGCGACAATTCCGCGTCTTCGGGCATCTCGGGTACAGCCGGCAGGTTCGACTTCGCGCGCCGTTGCGCCTCCGTGTTGCCACCGCCGTCCAGGTCGACCTGCGCCAGCGCATCGGCTTTGGTCGGCCGTTTGGCCGACTTGCTGTTGACCAGTACTACCTCGATTGTGGGCGACGTGTCCTTGAACGGACTGGCTTCGGGAAACTTGAAGTGAATCAACAATAGAACGGCATGGAGAACCAAGGACACTGTAAGGGCAACGGACAGCGTGCCCGTGCTTGACGAAGCAAGCACCGGGGCGATGGCGTCCTCGGACAGGTCAGGCCCGCCAGTATTGAGGCGAATGAATGAAGCGTGCAACGCGCAGTTGGGTGCGGCTCAAGTTACGCTATTGTATGCAAGGCGCGGGCCACTGTCATTGCGACGCCGCCAATCCGTTAGTGGGCCGTTGCTGCAAGCGGCACCTTGAACTGGCAGTGAAAGTCCAACGCCAGCAGATCGATAGACGAAATCTCCAGCTCGATCACTGTGCCCGATGGCAATTCGGGGAGGCCAAGGACTTTGACCACGAGCGGAATGTCCGCAACTTTGACGTGATTCTCTCGAATGACTTCTGCAAGGGTGACGCTAATCGACTCCTGGATCAACCAACGCAGGCACCAATAACGCTCCATTCCGCGCTGGAACTCGGAGTAAGCCTCGTAGGCTTGCTCAAAATCACGCATCGCGGTCAGCATGCGCTCGCTCTTGGCTGGATATGGCGGCGATTCTTCCCGCAACCAGGCGATGATCTGGCGCTGATTGATCAGGTCGACATAACGACGCAGGGGTGAACTGGCCCAGGTGTAGTAGGCCACGCCGAGCCCTTGATGGGCGGCAGGTACTGTCGACATGCGCACCTTGCCGTTACCCTGTGCGCGATAAATTGCCGGCACACCCTTTTCCGCGAGAAGCCGGCCCCATTCGGAGTTGACGAAGATCATCATCTCCGACACGACTTTGTCGATTGGGGCGCCGCGCTTGCGCGTGGTTATGCGTACGCGCTCATTCTCCACGTAGAAGCTGTAGTCAATCTGGGCTCCTCGCACCGGTTCCTGTCTGCCACGTCCCGCCTCCAGGACTCCTGCCAAATCCCATAGTAGATACAACTCGGTTGCAAACGGAAAATCGCGTTGTTCGGTGGCGATGGTTTCCTCGTTGAACTGCGCTTCGAGTGTGTCGTGCCGCAAGTTGGCAACGATTTTCACCCGCTCCACACTGCTGCGTGTTCCTCGCAGCCGGAGATCAGAGCCAAGGTCCAGATAGAGCGACAGCGCGGGGACCGTCCGTCCTTCGGCCAAAGTGTAGTGCTCGATCACCGTCTCGGGTAGCATCGTAATCTTCGCTCCCGGCATGTACACGGTCGATAGGCGCGTTGCGGCCTCAAGATCTATTGCTGAATCGATCGCGATCCCAAGGGCGGGCACGGCGATATGCACGCCGACCTCCCAGCCACCTTGCGGCAACCGTCGGACCGAGAAAGCATCGTCGATCTCGGTCGTCGTCACGTCGTCGATGCTGAATGCTTCGACCGGTGCCACAGGCAGATCTGCTGGAGGCGTTGCATCGCCAAGATCGCCAAAACCGGTACCACGCGGAAAGTAGTCCAGCAGAAAGCGATTGACATGGTAGTCCCGCGAGGAGGGGATGGCTCCGCACTTCTCCAGCAGGTGGACAGTGCTGAGTTTTACTTCTGCGGCGGCCTGCTCCATCGCCTTGACCTCGATAGTATTCCTATCCGGTTTGTAGAGCAGTTCGGGTAACCGCGCCTTGAATTCCTCCGGCAGTTGGAAGCGAGCAAGCTGCTCGACGTAGCGAGCTTGCAGCATCGCCTGCTCCCGCTTGCGTTCAACGCTGGCGAGCGCCGCCTTCAGGGCATCGACCGGTGCAGGCTTGTAGCGCCCCTTGCCCTTTCGGTAAAAATACATCGGCGCGCCATGCAAGCGGAACAGCAGCGCCGCAGATTCCTGCGCGTTTGGGACATGGCCGTAGTAGTCCTTAGCCAGTGCGTCGAAACCGAATTCGTCCTGGCCGCAGCACTCCCAGAGAAAATTTACATCGAGCGCGTCGGCGGCCTTCTGGGCGTCTTCCATGAAGCTGGAAAGTGGCCCCTCGAAGCGAAACAGTACGTTGGACGATTTCACCTTGCTGCGTTTGCCGTGAGGAGCTTCGACCTGCAGCGAGGTGTCGTTGTCGGCCAGCACCGCACCCACCTTGAAGGTGCCTTCTTCTTCGTAGAAGACGTTCATGAGTTACGCGGGTGAATGATCGGATGCGAAGGGTACATGGTGATGGCTGAGCACGCGCGAACCACATTGCGGCCCAATCGACAAGCGCGCAATTATACGGCATGCCTGTACCCCCGGACTGTTGTGGAGGCCGCCGGCCTTAGCTAACCCCTGCGAAGGACAGCACGCTGTCGAGGTAGCGCTCAAAGTCTGCAAAACCATGATCGCTGCCCTCGACCACCAGCTGCTTCGCCCCCTTGTATTTCGCAACCGCCTCACGATAGTCCAGCACTTCGTCACCGGTGGTCACCATCAGGTAATAGCGGGATAGCTTGGTCGGTCGCGGGACAGTCAGCGCAGCCATTTCATCCAGGTGCGTTCGGGTCAGTACGTAGGATTCACCGGTGTACAGGTTCTTCTGCGGGCCGAGGTAAGCCTGCAGCCCCTCGTGGGGATTGATTGCAGGGTTCAGCAACACAGCACGCACGCCATACTTCTCCGCAAGCCAGGTGGAGTAGTAGCCACCCAGGGAACTCCCGACCAGCGTGATCGCGTCCAGCGTCCTCCCGTGCAATTCCCGCTCGAGTACCGCGATCGCCTCGGTAGGGCGATCAGGCAACGCCGGACAGGAGAACTCGGACCTACGCCCTATGGATTCGAGTCGAGCCCCGAGCTGCCGAGCCTTGGTGGAAGCCGGCGAGCTGTTGAAGCCATGAACGTAAATCAACATGCAATCACAACGCTATCTTCCGCTGCAGGTTGTCAAAACGCCGCGACCACGCCGTCGGCTCTCGGGTCAGCACCCCCCTCGTAAAGCCCATCGGGGTGGCGGATCACCATTCCGGCGTGTCCGACCGATTCATCGAAGGCTCCGATCATTTCAACATCGTGGCCTTTGGCCACCAACGCCGCCGCAATAGCTGGGTCGAAGCGTGCTTCAAGCTTCAATGTTTCGGATGCTCTTCCCCAGGTTCGGCCCAGAAGCCATCGCGGCGCTGATATTGCTTGCTGGCAATTCTGATTGAACAGAACGTAACGCGAGAAGATGGCTGCTTGCGTCTGCGGCTGCCCATCTCCTCCCATGGTTCCATATACCAGAGCACGACCATCGCTCAGCCGCGCCCCGGCGGGATTCAGGGTATGGAATGGTTTCTTTCCTGGACGCAGCGCAAGCAGATGGTCCGGCTCGAGTCGGAAAGACGCGCCGCGGTTTTGCCAGACGATGCCAGTATCACCGACGACGATTCCGGAACCGAACTCATGATAGGTACTTTGAATGAAGGAGACTGCCAGTCCCGAGCGATCGATTACACCCATCCAGATCGTATCTCCAGGCTTCGTATGGGTTCCCCATGGGAGCGCCTTCACTCGATCGACCTGTCCGGCGAGTTCGGACAAGGACTCGGGGGAGAGCAATGCCTGCGGATCGATGCTCATCTCGACCGGGTCTGTGATGTGTCGGTCGCGAATCTTGAATGCCTGTTTGGTCGCCTCGACAACTAAATGGACATAGTCCGCCGTTTCCGCGACTGCCGGATCCAGACGCAGGCGATCCAGTATTCCAAGGATCAGGAGCGAGACTGCACCTTGGGTTGGCGGTCCCAGGTTGTAGAGATCACCACGACTATGAGAAAGATGCAGAGGAGTCCCGACTGTCGCTCGATGGTTCTGCAGGTCCTGCAGCGTAACCGGAGCACCAACGGCCGCAAGCTCCCGCGCCAGCTCGGTGGCAAGTGCACCTCGGTAGAAAGAATCCAGTCCGGCTTCCGCGAGTCGCGCGAGCGTGCTGCTCAATGCAGGCTGCCGGAATCGCGAACCCTGTGTCGGTACCGCTCCATCCTGCAGGAAGCACTCGCTGAATCCCGATTGGTCCCGCAATTCCGGCAGCTTTGCGATTGTCGACGCATGCTGACTGCGGGTAACTGGGATTCCATCCCGCGCGTATTCGATTGCATCAGCAAGCAACCGACGCAGGGATATGGTTCCACCCGCCCGAGTCGATAGCTCCAACGCTTCGTTCCACCCACTGATCGTGCCAGCCACGGTGTTCGCCGCCAACGGGCCTCGGATCGGGATTGAATTCAGCCCCCGCGCCTTATAGCGTTCGACCGTGGCAAAACTGCCAGATCTTCCGCAAGCATCGATGCTGATCGGAGCAGAGTTTGGCGGCAAGATGAGCCAGAATCCGTCTCCTCCGATGCTGTTCATATGCGGATACACGACTGCGATGCTCGCTGCAGCTGCAACCATCGCTTCGATGGCGTTGCCTCCCTCGCGCAGAATTGCGAGCGCCGATTGCGAAGCCAGTGCATGCGGCGCGACCGCCATGCCGTGGGTCGAGTAGGTCGGATTCAACATGGCAGAGTAATCTTGGAAGCCGTTGCGTGGGGATGCGATGATCGACCCTCTTACTTGTCGGCAAGCGCCCGGAGCAATTTTCCGTGAATGCCACCGAATCCACCATTGCTCATGACCAGGATCTGGTCGTCAGGACGGGACGCGGAAACAATTGCAGTCACGATCTTCTCGATATCGTCGAAGCAATTTGCCTTGTTCCCTAAAGTCGCCAAGGCTCCTTTTGCATCCCAGCCGATACCACCTGTGTAGCAGAAAACCAGATCGGCACCGGACAAACTGGGGGCCAACGTTTCTTTCATAACGCCCATCTTCATGGTGTTGGAACGCGGCTCCAGCACCGCGATGATGCGCGCATCGCGCACCTTGGAGCGTAGCCCTGCAATGGTGGTCTCGATCGCCGTAGGGTGATGCGCGAAGTCGTCGTAGACGGTCACACCCTTTATGGTTCCCAGCAATTCCATCCTGCGCTTGACGTTGCGAAAATGTCCGAGCGCCTGGATTCCCTTGTCGATGGGTACCCCAGCATGACGTGCGGCAGCAAGCGCGGCGATCGCGTTCAAGCGATTGTGCTGGCCTAGAAGGTCCCACCTTACTGTACCTTGCGGCTTCCCCTTGAGCTGCACCTCAAAGCTGCCGTCTGCGGCAGGCGATGTACCTTGCCAATCGGCCTTCACTCCGAAGCGTTCCACCGGCGTCCAGCAACCGCGGTCCAGCACACGCTGCAAACTCATCTCACTGCCATTTGCAATGATCAGTCCGTTGCCGGGTACGGTGCGAACCAGGTGATGGAACTGCGTCTCTATTGCGGCGAGATCCGGAAAAATATCTGCATGATCGAACTCTAGGTTGTTAAGGATCGTGGTCCGAGGATGGTAGTGCACGAACTTCGAGCGTTTGTCGAAGAATGCGGTGTCATACTCGTCAGCTTCGATCACAAAGAATGAGGATTCGGTGACACGCGCGGACACACCGAAGTTTTCCGGAACACCGCCAATCAGGAAGCCGGGTTCGAGCCCCGCGTGTTCCAGGATCCACGTCAGCATCGAGGTCGCGGTGGTCTTGCCGTGCGTCCCGGCCACCGCCAGCACCCATTTCTGCTGTAGGACATTCCGGTAGAGCCACTCGGGTCCGGATGCATAGGGCAGGCTGCGGTTGAGGATCTCCTCCACCAGTAGGTTGCCTCGCGACACCACGTTGCCAACGACGAAGAGGTCGGGTTGGATTTCGAGCTGCTTCGGATCCCAACCCTCGGTGAGTTCGATGCCTTGCGACTGGAGCTGCGTGCTCATCGGCGGGTAGACGTTCGTGTCGCAGCCAGTGACCTTATGGCCCGCCTGTTTGGCGATCACCGCGATGCCGCCCATGAAAGTTCCACAAATACCGAGGATGTGAATGTGCATTTATTGGCCAATCCGAAGACCGCACACGTTTGCACACAGGTGCAGAGAACGCGGCAAAAGCAGCGAAGTTCGAGTTCCGATTAACGGCGGATCACTGGCGAAGTTCAGGATGCCAGTTTCCTGACTCGTCGACAGGCACAACGCGGTGAATTCTACAGCAGGCGACTCAGATCACCCCGCACAAAACCGGTCGACCTGTCGTCTAGACCCCTGCTCAGCGCGATCACCTTGAACAATTCCCCCATTTCGGCCGGACTCAGGAGCTTCATAGCCGTCGCAGCCTGCGGTAGATACACTGACGGCTGATCCGCAGGGACACGTGCGAGAAGATCAGTAATGCCCAAGTTGATCAGAAAGTGGGCTTGTGAGGTGTACCCAGCCAACGCGAGGCCGGATTCCAACCCAGCGTGCAGCACGGCGCTGAAGTTGACGTGAGCGGTGATGTCCTGCAAACCGGGAACAAAAAAAGGATCGTCGTGAGCCCGGTGCCGGTAGTGGCACATGAGGGTGCCAGCCCTTCGCTGTGGATGGTAGTACTCGCTCGCGCCAAAGCCGTAATCGATGAAGAGCAGCATCCCCCGCTCGAGACAGGCAGCCAGCGTACGAACCAACGCGGGCGCGGCCAGTCCGACTTCGCTCACGTAAGGCGGTGATGGACTGATGATGTGTGCTGCTGTGAGTAACGGCCCCTCTATCAGCGGACGTTCGTCGAACTTCAAGCGCCCGTCGCGCCAGGTCACGCCGCGTTCGAGCAGCGCGTCGTCGCGCCAGGCAATGAGATGCACCGGAAGCGCGTCGAGGACCTCATTGGCCAAAATTACTCCTGTGAATCGATCCGGTAGACGGTCGATCCATTCGACTTTCTGGCGCAAATGAGCCGGAAGCGTCTCGAGGCGATCTTGTTGGCGCGCGCGCAAATCGGCGCTGACGTCCAACATCCAGTAGCGTGCAGGCGACTGCTTCAATTCGTCCAATCCGGCCAGCAGCCCTGCACACAGGCTGCCCGAGCCCGCCCCGAGTTCCAATATGCTGCCGCCGCTGGAGCCCAGAACTTCGGCAATCTGCCGTGCAAGCGTGGTGGAGAAGAGCGGAGATAGCTCGGGAGCCGTTATGAAATCCCCAGACGCTCCAAGCTTGGAGGATCCGCCCGCGTAGTAGCCAAGGCCCGGGGTGTACAGCGCAAGCTCCATATAGCGGGCAAAACTGATCCACCCGCCGGAAGACTCGATCTCTCCAACGATACGGGCAACGAGCGCGCGGCTTTGCGCGAGGGCTTCGGCGCCGGGTTGCGGAAGGACTGCGTCGGATATGGGCAATCTGGACGTAAAATCAATGAATTCGGGTAGAATTCTACGCACTTGAGCGGGAGAAGCCTGATGGCGGAAAAGGTCGCGCTGATTACCGGGGGTGCGCGGCGTGTGGGCGCTGCGGTCTGTCGTTCGCTACATGCCGCGGGGCTCGATCTGATGGTGCATTATCGCTCCTCCGCAGATGATGCCCGCGCCATGCAGGCTGAACTCAACGCCGTACGCGCTGAATCCGTGGCGCTCGTTCAGGCCGATCTGCTGAACGTATCATCGCTGCCGAGCATGGTGAACGATACCGTGCGGCAGTTTGGACGCCTCGACGTACTCATCAATAACGCCTCCAGCTACTATCCCACGCCGGTCGGCGAGGTTGGCGAGGGCGAGTGGGAAGACCTGATGGGTACCAATTTGAAGACGCCGCTGTTTCTCTCACAAGCGGCCGCTCCACACCTGAAGCGAAACCACGGATGCATCGTAAACATTGTGGACATCCACGCCGACCGCCCGATGCGCAACTATCTCGTATATAGCGTGGCGAAGGGCGGTTTGTTGGCGTTGACCCGTGCCCTTGCCAGCGAGTTGGGGCCAGAGGTACGCGTCAATGGTGTGTCGCCCGGCGTGATCTTATGGCCGGAGGACGAGCGGTGGTCGGACGAAGTTGCCCGGCAGCGCATTATCCACACCACGCTGCTCAAGCGCGTAGGCGAACCGGAAGACATCGCGCGCACCGTGCGCTTCCTGGTTCTCGACGCTCCGTATGTGACCGGCCAGATCATCGCCGTCGATGGCGGCCGCAGCATCAGTCTCTAGATTAGTTCTCATGGACCCGCGGAAGCAAGCGTACGAGGCCGGCAAGCTACAGAAGCGGCTCAGACGACTGGCCGGACAGGCGATCGCCGATTTCGACATGATCCGTCACGGCGATCGTGTAATGGTGTGCTTGTCCGGTGGCAAGGACAGTTATGCTCTGCTCGATGTGTTACTAAGCCTGAAAGCGCATGCGCCTGTGCACTTCGAAGTAGTGGCCTTCAACCTGGACCAGAAGCACCCTGGTTACCCCGAGCGTGTTCTTCCGGATTATCTTTCCGCCCTCGGCGTTCCGTTCCGGATCGTGGAACAGGACACCTACAGTGTGGTGAAACGGCTCATCCCCGAGGGCGACACAATGTGCTCGCTGTGCTCGCGCATGCGGCGCGGCGCGATCTACCGGGTGGCCAAAGAATTGGGTGCGACCAAAGTCGCGCTGGGCCATCACCGCGACGACATCCTGGAGACTTTCTTCCTCAATTTGTTCTACGGCGGGAAGCTAAAGGCCATGCCACCCAAGCTCACGAGCGACGATGGCCAACACATCGTAATTCGACCTCTAGCCTATGTCAGCGAAAGCGATCTCGCTCGCTATGCCGAGGTGAGAAGGTTTCCGATCATCCCCTGTGACCTGTGCGGGTCTCAGGACAATCTGCAGCGCAAGCAGGTCAAGTTGCTGTTGAAGGAATGGGAAAAGCAGTTACCGGGTCGAGTAGAGAGCATGTTCCGGGCTTTGCAGAACGTAACGCCCTCGCATCTTGCAGACCGGAACCTGTTCGACTTCGCCTCCGTCGGGACTCAGGAGATGCCCTTCGAAGGTGGCGATTTGGCGTTCGATATTGAGCAACCCGCCGTGACAATCACTCCTCTTCGGCGCGTGGATGCCGCGTAAGACCATGGCTCAAATTCGTTGAGCCAGCGACGCTTCAGAGCACTCCAATAAGTCACTTCCGGTCTATTGCGGTCTCTGCCGTAGGCCAGCACTTACATCCTGAAAAGGTAATACGGGCTTGTCAAAATTATTTTGATAGGTCAAAATTACCAATCTCGACTTGCAGCCTCTGGTCTCCATGAATTGTGCAGAGCGTCTCGTAGATATTTTCGGCAGCCAAGCCGAGGTTGCGCGCCGTTTTCGCACCGATCGGGCGGTGGTGAACAACTGGATGAAATCCGGCTATGTGCCATCCCGCTGGGCCATGGAGGTCGAACGCCTGACCGACGGAAAGATCGCGGCAGTCGAGGTTCTAAACGAAGCGAACGCCCGCAAGCCGATCCGGCTCAAGTCCCGCGGGGAAGAAGACAGTCTTTTCGGACCCTCACTGGCAGGAAGCGACACCATGAACCCCTACGTCCCGGCAAAACGCATTCATTCCTTCCATCCGCCACAGCGAACACTCATGGGCCCCGGTCCATCCGAGATCAATCCGCGCGTCATGGCGGCGATGAGCTTACCTGCCATCGGCTATCTGGACCCCGTGTTCGTGGAAATGATGGAGGAGTTGAAGGGCCTGCTTCGCTATACGTTCCAGACCAAGAACTCGCTGACTTTCCCGGTCTCGGGGCCGGGTTCCGTTGGGATGGAATACTGCTTCGTGAACCTAGTCGCACCCGGTGACAAGGTTGTGGTCTGCCGCAACGGCGTGTTCGGTGGACGCATGATCGAGAACGTAGAGCGCGCTGGCGGCATCCCTGTTGTCGTCGAGGATGCCTGGGGCGAAGCGGTGGATCCGAACAAGCTGGACGATACGCTCAGGAGCAATCCAGACGCGCGTCTGGTCGCCTTTGTGCATGCCGAAACCTCTACCGGTGTACAGTCGGATGCCAAGACGCTGGTCGAAATCGCTCACAAGCACGATGCGTTGACGATCGTCGACACCGTCACGTCGCTTGCCGGGACACCTGTACTCCTCGATGAATGGCACGTCGACGCTACTTACTCCGCTAGCCAAAAATGCCTTTCGTGCACGCCCGGCCTATCGCCCGTGTCATTCAGCGATCGCGTGGTCGACTACGTGAAGTCGCGCAAGGACAAGATCCACAGCTGGTTTATGGATATGAACCTTCTGCTAGGGTATTGGGGTGCAACCAACCGGACTTATCACCATACCGCTCCCACCAATAGCCTTTACGCTCTGCACGAGGCGCTGCTGATCCTGCGGGAAGAGGGGATCGAGAATTCCTGGGCGAGGCACCAGCGTCATCACCTCGCGCTGAAGGCAGGTCTCGAAGCGATGGGGCTTAAGTATCTGGTCAAAGAAGGCTCGCGCCTGCCCCAGATGAACGCGGTGCATATTCCCGAAGCAATCCGGGATCGCGAAGCCGAGGTGCGCAAGACCTTGCTCACCGAATTCAATCTCGAAATCGGCGCGGGTCTGGGTCCCCTTGCCGGCAAGATCTGGCGTATCGGCATCATGGGCTACTCCTGCAAACCCGAAAACGTGATGTTGTGTCTGTCGGCCCTTGGTTCGGTGTTGTCTGATATGGGTCTTCCGATCCACGTCGGCGAAGCCGAAGCGGCGGCCCACCAGGCTTATGCGCACCTCCACGTTAGTGCGGCTCAACAGAAGAAACGTCTAGCCGCATAGAGCGACCGACAGATCCAAGCATTGAAAAGCCCACGGCTGGGGATCCAGCCGTGGGGGATGCCGCGTTCCCCTGGGATCCGTCTGACCCCCCCGGCGGGCCAGCGCAACAGTTATGCAACGATTTTTGCCCGTGCACCGGGAGGTTCCTAGACTGACCTCCTATGGGCCCCACTATCACTCGTCACGACCTGTCTTCCGCACTCATCCAGATCCTGGAGGCGAGAGGGGTAGCGAGCCCAGAGGATGCAGTGGAGGTCCTGGGGTCTCCCGACGACGGCGTCCGGCTATTCGTGCTCGTTCCTTCGACGCGGGCAAGGGCCGCACTCGCCGATGATCTGATGAAGATCACCGGACGTCGACATCCCACCGCCGGCGATATCTGGATACTCGACGACGCTCAAAGCGTCGCTCTCATCAAGTTGTCCAGAACCATGCACGTCAAGGTTTACCAGCAATAACGCGCGACATCCGTCCTCGAGTCTGACGCTATTGCAGGTCCGGTCCAATCGCTCGTCAGATTGATGTAAGCGGTTCATCAAGAAGATCGCAACACATCGAGCAGCTGAGTAGTGCTCAGCAGTTGCCGTCGTCCGTCGCACTTGCGCAATCGTCGGAAAAAAGGTTTGATTCACCCCCGGAGGGTAACCGCCCATGCTGGTGAATTGCGTCGTTTATGAGAACGGTAAAAAGCTCGCCGAGATTGCGAAAGAGGACATCAGCGACTACGTCTGCCGGCCGGAGTGTTTCGTCTGGGTAGCCCTCAAGGATGCCGACGCGGCAGAACTCGCGGAGATGAAAGAGGAGTTCGGTTTGCATGAACTGGCGGTCGAAGACGCCCTTCATGGCCATCAACGCCCCAAGATCGAGGAGTTCGGCGAATCCCTGTTTGCAGTGCTACACACGAGCGAAGTCGTCGAAGGTGATCTTCACACTGGCGAGGTCAACATATTCGTCGGCCCCAACTACATCCTGTCTGTGCGCACCCAGACCGAGCAGAGCTTCGCCGCCGTGCGAGCACGATGTGAACGCGAACCGGAACTCCTCAAGTTCGGCTCGGGTTTCGTTTTCTACGCGCTAATCGACGCTGTCGTGGACCGCTACTTTCCTGTACTGGATGCTCTCGAAGTGGAGCTGGAACATATCGAGGCGAGGATCTTCGCCGGTATCTCAGCGCGCGCCAACATCGAAGCACTCTACGGTCTGAAGCAAAAGTTGATGACGCTACAGCACGCTGTCGTGCCGTTGCTCGAGGCCGTTGGCAAGCTGTCGGGAGGACGGGTACCGCACGTCTGCGCGGGGCTGCAGGAATACTATCGAGACGTTTACGATCATGTTTTTCGCATTACCCAGTCACTCAATACCCTTCGCGAAATGGCCATTACCGCGATCTCTGTGAACCTGTCGATGATCGCTTTGCAGGAAAACGAAACGACCAAGCGTCTCGCGGCTTATGCGGCATTGGTTGCAGTCCCGACCATGATCGCCGGGGTCTATGGGATGAACTTCAAACACATGCCCGAGCTCGACTGGGAGCTTGGCTATCCTGTCGCGCTGGGAACAATGGCTGTGCTCGATGTTTATCTCTTTTCTCGATTCCGCAAGGCAGGGTGGCTGTAGAACCGGTCGAGACGCCTTATGCCTTCCCCTGTCGGACAGGTACGGACAAAAAGACGAGCAGATCCTGGATACAAGCTTCGACACTTCGTGACGCAGTGTCGAGAGCCAGAGCAGGGTTGGCCGGTACCTCATACGGAGCGGATACGCCGGTGAAGTCCGCGATCTGTCCGGCTCTGGCTTTGGCATAAAGGCCTTTGGGATCCCTGCGCTCGCAGGTTGCCAGATTGGCCGTCAGATAGGTCTCCAGAAACCGCTCCGGACCGATGATGTCGCGGGCTACCTCGCGATCCTTTGCGTAAGGAGCGATGAAGGCAGTGATCGCGATCAGACCGGCATCATTGAACAAGCGCGAAACTTCGGCGACGCGTCGAATGTTCTCCGCTCTATCTGCGGGGGTGAAGCTCAGATCGCGGTTCAACCCATGCCTCACCCTGTCCCCATCCAAGACATAGCATGCGTGACCCAGCCGATGCATCCGCAATTCCAACTCGAATGCGAGCGTCGACTTGCCGGAGCCCGGGAGTCCAGTAAGCCAGACAGTCATAGGCGACTGATGCAACAGACGAGCACGATCGATGGATGTTACGCTGCTGCTATGCCAACTTGCTTTGTTGCTCATATTCCTCGCCCATGTTGGCCTTCCAAAGGGACACTCTCGAACCGAGATACGATGAATCCGAACATGATGCACATCGAAACAGCACGCAGGTTGCAGACATTCCGGAAGCTATGCAGATGATTTCTCACCCGATCTCTCTTCGTTCAATGATTCGAGGCGCAGTGGTGAACCGTGGGTTGATTCTGCAACTCGCTAAGCGCGATCTATTAGGTCGTTACCGCGGATCATTCCTCGGACTTACCTGGTCGATTCTGCAACCGCTTTTCATGTTGATGATATATACCTTCGTCTTCGGCGTAATCTTCAAGGCGCATTGGGTCGCGGGTGAGCAGTTGCCGACTAGCGGCTTCGCACTAGTACTGTTCGCAGGATTGACAACGTTCACTTTGTTTGCGGAATGCGTCAATCGTTCGCCAGCCTTGATCGTAAATCATCCGAACTATGTCAAGAAAGTCGTCTTCCCGCTCGAAGTACTACCTTGGGTCACCGCAGGTTCCGCCGCCTTCCACGCGCTTGCAAGTCTGGCGGTTCTAGTCTTGGCATCGTTGTATGTACGTGGCAGCGTACCGTGGACGATTATTCTGGTCCCACTCATTTGGCTGCCTCTTCTCATACTTGCGATCGGCGTGGGCTGGTTCTTGGCCGCAACCGGAGTGTATTTCCGCGATATCGGGCAGATCACGATTTTCTTCACTCAGGCGTTGTTGTTCCTGTCCCCCGTCTTCTACCCTAGCCAGGCGGTTCCTGCGCCGTACCAGGCGTTATTGCTCGCTAATCCCATAAGCTTCATTGTGGATCAGGTCCGAACCGTCGCCATATGGGGGCAAGAGCCGAATTGGATTGGACTTCTGGCGTATTCGATGGGCGCAATCCTGGTTACCTGGTTGGGATATGCCTGGTTCCAGAAAGTTCGAAAGGGCTTCGCCGATGTCCTCTGATCACGCAGATCATGCGATTCAGCATCTCGATCCCCGTTCTAGGGCAGGCTGACCTCCTGCCTATTGCGCTCGCAAGCCTGGCGGCGCAAAGCGAACCCTTCGACGTAGCCATCCTCGACGCCACGCGAGATGACAGCATTCAAAGCGTGGTGTTGAAAAGCGAGCTGCAGGTAGCATACAACCGGCATGGGCCTGACGGCGGTCAGGCGGACGCGATTGCGGAAGGTTGGAGCCGAGTCGACGGGGATATCGTTGCGTGGCTCTGCGCTGACGACTATTACTTCCCAGACGCTCTCAAGCAAGTCGCCCAAGTATTCGCGCAGGATCCCGCCGCAGACGTCGTGTTCGGCCATGCAATACACATCAACAGGAACGGAGATTTTCTAGAGTACTTTCCGTCGATCGATGATCCCGATGCTCTGCGACTGGGATGCTGCATTTCTCAACCGGCCTGTTTTGTTCGCCGCACCGCGATTACGCGGGTCGGTGGCTTGGACAATTCTCGCCACTACACGATGGATTGGGATCTTTGGCTTCGGCTGTGGAACTCCGGCGCAAAGTTTCGATTCGTCGACGCACCGCTGGCAGCAACGCGTGTCTATCCCGAGACCAAGACACTCAGTGGCGGCGCCGAACGGTACCGGGAAATATGGGATCTACTAAGTCGTTACGCGAGCTGGCCGGAGCGTATCAGGTCGCTGATTGGCTTCAAGTCCTATGACATCATTCATCAACAGCCTACCCAGTCAAAGACCCTTAGTTCTCGCGCGTTCGCCATCGCAAAGAGAGCGCGCGGCCTGCTGGCCAAACCTCGTAAGCGCCACACGGTCTTCGGGCTAGAATGTTGGACCAATCGAGTCCAGAAAGAATGTGAGGTTGCAATTCCTTGGTGGGGTTTAGAAACTG
>Ga0207689_10002299_pt1 | contig 17892 bp, 13 predicted proteins | sample KBSMisM52_FD_184312 | JGI IMG/M metagenome (GOLD analysis project Ga0207689, IMG submission 184312) | Miscanthus rhizosphere microbial communities from Kellogg Biological Station, Michigan, USA - KBS Miscanthus M5-2 (SPAdes) (version 2) | ecosystem: Host-associated > Plants > Roots >... | reverse complement strand
GGCATCGCGTCCGCGCTCTGATTGGTGATCTCGGTGTCTACCTCCAACTGGCCGTTGGAGAGCCGATAGGTCATCTCGATTGTGTGTGCAAACGGCCACTGCTTCATCCAGAGCGGTTGGCGCGCAAACTCGAGTCGACTTGTGAGCCAGGCGCCCTCGCCCGACGCGCGCAACTCTTTCACGCGCCACTGATCTGTCGCGGTCACGAAACCGTGAATCGGAATCGCGCCGCGAACGTTGCCAAGACTCATGTCGAATGCGTATCGGCGCCCATTCGCGTAGAAGGCCTGTTCGTCCAGACGGTTCGCCCACGGGCCCATGAACGGGATGCCGGTTGCATTCGGCATCGCCTTGAAGTCGGCGAGCGTCGCATGCGGGAAACGGAGCACGTTGTGCCCCTTGACCACCATTTCGAATGCAATGTTCCCGACCGATGGCAGGATCGAGACGGACGTGTCCGTCGTGCGATCGGTCAGCCTGACGATCTCACCGTCACGAACGGCGCTGTAACGCTGGGCGGCCACTGGCCTCGCCACCGTCAATGCCGCCACGAGCAGGACGGCGAGCCGCATGATCTTCATGGCAGGGAAAGTGTATGCTCCCCCGCATGAGAACTGCACTTTTTGCTGCTGCAATCGCCTTCGTGGTCGTGCTGCCGGAAAGGAGTCACGCGCAGTTGTCGCCGTCGGCGGATTGGGCGGCCCATGCTGCGAACCAGTATCGCGTCGTGCCTGACGTGACCTACCTCACCGCGAGCAACTACGAATCCAAGCTGGACATCTACGCGCGGCGCGACGTCACGACACCGCAGCCGACGCTGGTGTACTTCCACGGCGGATTCTGGGCGGCCGGAACGAAGGAAGGGTCGCTGATGTCACTGGTGCCGTGGATGGAGATGGGCTGGAACGTGGTGAACGTGGAGTATCGACTTGCGCGTGTCGCTCCAGCCCCCGCCGCGGTTGAAGACTGCCTGTGCGCGCTGCGATTTCTCGCAGCGCAGGCGAAGACCTACAACATCGACGTCAACCGGATCGTGACGATGGGTGAGTCGGCCGGAGGACACCTGGCGCTGACCAGCGCCATGATCCCGGAGAGCGCCGGCCTCGATCGGCAGTGCGCCGGCGCGACTCCGGTTCCGGCGGTCGCTGCTGCCATCAACTGGTTTGGCGTGACTGACGTGAACGACGTGATCGATGGTCCCAATCGAGCGAACGCGGCGATGACATGGCTCGGAAGTCTGCCGAACCGCGCTGAGATCGCCACGAGAGTTTCACCACTGACATACGTGCGCAAGGGACTGCCGCCGATCCTCTCGATCCACGGTGACGCGGATCGAGTGGTTCCGTATCAGCACGGTGTCCGCCTGCACGAGGCGCTGAACAAAGTCGGCGTTGTGAATCAGCTGATCACGATTCCCGGCGGCGGCCACGGTAATTTCACGCCGGAACAACGCACGATGATCTACACGACCATCCAGCAGTTCCTCAAGAAGAACGGGCTCATGACGGCTGAGTGATCGTGCTTCGACTGACGTCGAATCGTCTCCCGGCAAGTCTCGTCTACGTCGTTGCCGTCGCCGGAACGGCGGTGGCCGCGTTGATCCGCCATTTCGTGGGCGACCTTGGCGGCCGCGGCCCACTGGGACCATTTTTTCTGGCGGTCCTGCTATCCGGATGGCTGGGTGGCTGGTGGCCGGGCCTCCTGGCCACGGTCCTCTGTACCGCCGTGACCGCGGTGTTCTTCGTCGAGCGAACCGGGTTCGTGTTTTGCGATATCGGTGACGGAATCGCTGTCGCGCTCTTCTTCGTCTTCGGCGCGCTCACCAGTTGGCTCTGCGAAGTCAGCCGTCGCCGTCGTCTTCGCCTGCAGGCGCAAGAGCAGGATCTTCTGATCGGCCGCGCGCAATTGCAGGAGAGCGAAGAGCGTTACCGGCTTCTCACCGAGGCCCAGCCAGGCATGGTATTCACGCTGCGGGCTGATCACACCGTCGACTATGTCAACTCCGCGTGGGTCGCTTTTACCGGGCGAACTCTTCAGCAGCTCGAGAACGACGGCTGGCGCGATCTGATCCACGCCGACGATCGAGCCGCGATGATCGCGACGATCAGCGCACCACTCGAGCGAGGTGAGCCGCATGAAGTCCAGGTCCGCTTTCGCCGGTACGACGGCATGTACCGCAGGGTTTTGACACGTGTCGTCCCCGTGAAGGACGCGCCGGGGAAGGCGGTGAAATGGATCGGGACCACGACCGATATTCACGATCTCTGGGTGGCACGGGAAGGTCTTCGCGAGAGCGCGGTGAGATTGCAGGAGAGCGAAAAGAAATTCTCCACCGTGGCCTCTGTTCCGGTGCTGATCTGGAGTTCCGGCCCTGACAAACAGTGTGACTGGTTCAACGACGCATGGCTCACCTTCACCGGAAGGCAGATGGAGCAGGAGATTGGCGACGGGTGGCTCGACGGTGTGCATCCAGAGGACAGGCAACGCTGTCTCGATACTTATGTCAGGGCATTCGATGCGCGCGAGCCGTTCGCCATGGAATTCCGGCTGCGGCGTCACGACGGCCAGTTCCGTCAGGTCGTGGACGAAGGCGTTCCCCGTGTAGTCGACGGCGCGTTTCGCGGGTACATCGGGTCCGCCCTCGATGTCACTGAACAGCGACTGCTGGAAGATCAGCTGTCGCAAGCCCGGAAGATGGAGGCGGTCGGGCTGCTGGCCGGAGGTGTGGCGCACAACTTCAACAACATGTTGACCATCATCAACGGCTACACCGATCTCATGCTGGCTCGATTCGCGATTGAGGATCCGACGCGGCAGGATCTCGAAGCCGTGCGAGTCGCGGGAGAGCGTGCGGCGCTACTGACCAACCAACTGCTCGCCTTCGGCCGTCGACAGATGCGGCAGCCGACGATCGTCGATGTAGGAGCGGTGGTGGAGGAATCGGCGCAGGCCCTGCCCGGCGTGCTCGGCAGGCGTGTCGAAATCTCGGTGACAAGCGACCAGAGACCCGCTCGTACGAAGGCGGATCCCAATCAGCTCAGGCAGGTCCTCTTGAACCTGGCCATCAACGCGCAAGAGGCCATGCCGCGAGGCGGGCGGCTGACCTTTCACACCAGCGTCGTCGACTTCGATGACACGTCCACCGGCGGCAATCACCCGTCTTTGCCTGCGGGGCGATATGTTCGGCTGTCCGTCGATGACACGGGCGACGGTATGACGCCCGACGTCAAGGCACGCATTTTCGACCCGTTCTTCACGACGAAAGAATTCGGCAAGGGCAGCGGACTGGGCCTTGCCGTGGTCCACGGAATCGTTCTGCAAAGCGGCGGGCACATCGAGGTCACGAGCGAACCCGGCCGCGGCACGACGTTCGTGATTTTCTTCCCGTATGTCGGCGACCTCGCTTGACCGACGGCGAGGGCAGGCATACGCTTGCCGCAGCGTTCACGCCCGGAGGTCTTCGATGCGCCACTGGACCGCTATGCCGTTCGTCGTGCTCGTCGCAACCGCCCTGGGGGTAATGGGCGCGTCACTGTCCGCGCATCATTCCGTCTCGGGTCAGTACGACGCATCCAAACCGCTGACGTTGACAGGCGTGATCACGAAAGTCGACTGGATCAACCCGCATGTCTATTTGCATCTCGACGTGAAAGAGAAGGACGGCGCCGTCACGGCCTGGACCTTGTCTACGCTGCCGACGGCGATGATGCGGCGCGCGGGTCTGACGAAAGAGTCGCTGCAAGGCATGCCCGGCGAAATGGTCACGATTACGGCAATCGCCGCGCGCGACGAGACGAAGAAGCTCGGGTGGATTTCCAAGATCACGTACGCAGACGGTCATCACGTACAGCTCGGCCGGGATTGAGGATAACTATGAAGAGATGTCTCCTCGCTGTTCTGGCATTCGCGGCAGTCGCCCCGCTCGCTGCGCAAGCGCCACGCATGACGGCGGATCGTCTTGCAGAGATGGCGAAGAAAGCCACACCGAAGCTGGCCGATGGCAAGCTGGATCTCAATGGCACCTGGGATCATCTCGGTGGGATCGAGTTCGTGAGACCGCAGTCGCTCGAGGGTGGCTCCGTGTGCGTCGTCGGCTGTCCGCCGGCGGTACCTGCGCCCGGACGAGGAGCAGGTGCAAGGGCAGGCGGGCCAGCACCAGCGCCGCCGGCAGCGAACTTCCCGAAGTACAAACCGGAGTTCCTCGCCAAAGTGAAAGACCTGAGCGAACGTCAGGTCGAGGTCGACACCGCACTCCAGTGTCAGCCGCCCGGTGTGCCGCGCATCGGGCCGCCCGCGAAGATCGTTCAGACCGCGCGCGAGGTCGTGTTTCTCTACGACGACATCAGCGGATCCTTCTTCCGCATCATCCCTACCGATGGGCGACCCCATCGCAAAGGTCTTCCCGCGACCTACCTGGGCGACTCGATTGGCCGATACGAGGGCGACACGCTGGTCATCGAAACGGTCAACTTCAACGAGGAGACCTGGTTGACCGACAACGGCGCCTTTCACTCGAAGGACCTCAAGGTGATCGAGCGCTTGCGCCGTGTCGGCGACACGATTCAGTACGAGGCCGTCGCGCAGGATCCGACTGTGCTCGTCGAGCCGTGGAAGGAGCGGACGCAGACGCTGTGGCTCACCGATCGCGAGATCGAGGAATCGCCGCGCTGCGAAGATCGCGACCTCGATCTGATCAAAGACGGCTCGCACCACGACAACCCGAGGTAGTTGGGTAGCTGGGTAGTTGGGTAGCTGGGTAGTTGGGTAGCTGGGTAGTTGGGTAGCTGGGTAGTTGGGTAGCTTGGTCGATTTTGCCAACCGAGCTTCCGAGCAACCCAGCAACCCAGCAACCCAGCAACCCAGTTACCTACCGAGTCCCCCGTATTGACATCCCCTCAGGGCGGCGTCAAGATCCGCCAACTTCATAAGTGGAATGTCAGTAGCAGTCGCCCTGTTAGTCCGAATTCTCGCCTCATTCCGTCGGCAACGCACTCGTACGGGACCTCCAACGCACGTTCTCGCAACTAGAGAGGAGGAGTCTGTCCATGCGTTCACTCGGCAGAATCACGACGGTGTTCGCCTGTATCGTGCTGATGCAGGCGGTGGTGCCCTCTCTCCTCCACGCCCAGGCAACCTTGGCCGGTGTGGTGCGCGACACGTCCGGAGCTGTTCTACCTGGTGTCACAGTCGAGGCCTCCAGCCCGGTTTTGATTGAAAAGACTCGCAGGGCCGTCAGCGATGGGACGGGACAGTACCGAATCACTGACTTACCACCAGGCACCTACAACCTCAGCTTCACCCTGGCCGGGTTCAACGCGGTTCAGCGCCAGAGCGTGCAGGTGACCGGGTCGGGTGTGATCCCGATCAATGCCGAGATGCGCATCGGCGCCCTCCAGGAAACCGTGACGGTCACCGGCGAGACACCTATCGTCGACACGCAGTCGACGAGGCGTGAGATGGTCATCAGCGCCGAATCGCTCGCCACGCTTCCCGTGACGCGCAGCTATGGAACGTTGCTCGCTGCTATTCCCGGGATCACGACCGACAACACCTCGCGCGGCGCGATGACCGAACCGTTCATGACGTTCTTCACATCGAACGGTGGTCGCGCGAACGAAGGGCGCATGTTGATTAATGGCCTTCCCGTTGCCGCATCGTTCAATGGCGGCGGCGTCTCGACGTTCATCTACGACGTGGTGAACACCGACGAGATGCAGGTCCTGGTGTCAGGCGGGCTTGGTGAAAGCGAAGCGGGTGGGCCGAGCGTCAACCTGATCCCGCGATCGGGCGGAAACAGTTTCAACGGCAGCGCGTTCTATAGCGGCACCGGCGACGCGTTGCGGTCGGACAACATCGATGACTACTTGAGCAGCATCGGCCTGACGCGGCCGCCGGCACTGCTCAACCAGTACGATGTCAGCGGTTCGCTCGGGGGGCCGATCGTGCGTGACCGGCTGTGGTTCTTCGGCTCGGCACGCGATTTTGGAAGCACCACATACACCGAAGGCGTCTTCGCGAACCTCTACGCCGGGGATGCAGCCCACTGGGACTACACGCAAGATGCGTCCGTCGAAGGGCGTGGCACGAATCGTCGGGACATCTTCTCGATCAAATTGACCGCACAGGTGAGCCCGCGGAACCGCGTCACTTTCTCGCACGAGTATCAGCACCGTTGCTCGGGAGGCACCATCACGTCGGCCGGCACGGGTTGCCGCGGGCGCGGTGACAACTGGATCGGCCTCGGTACCCTCACGGCCTCGCCAGAGACGTGGCCGGGGTACCACGATTTTCCATACAACGTGACGCAGGCCACCTGGAGTTCCCCGCTGTCGAACAGGGTACTGCTCGAAGCCGGCTTCTCCCGCTTTCAGTACCTGTGGGCGGGTTTCGGCATCGCGCCGCCCGACTCGTTGACGAGCATGATTCCGGTCACTGAATCACAGGCGATCGACGCTCATCGAGCGAACTTCACGTATCGCGGTACGTTCGATCCGCTCGGTTTTGGGTGGGCGAATAACGATGCGAACCCGAACAACTGGCGCGCGTCAATGGCGTACGTCACAGGTGCGCACAACATCAAAGTCGGGTATCAGGGCTCGTATCAACGATCGCTGCAGGCGCGGGACGCCAACTCCACGCTGCTGCGCTATACGATGAACAACCGTCAGCTGAACGGTGTCAGTTACACCCTCGCGACGAGGTGGGAGCAGAACGACCGGACGGCGACGTCCGCACTCTACGTTCAGGATCAGTGGACGATGGGACGCATCACGCTGCAGGGCGCTGTTCGTTACGACCGGGCATCGAGCTGGGCACCGGCCGAGGGCAATGGCACCACTGAGATCTCCCGATTCAATCCCGCACCAATCACCTTCCCCCGTACCGTGAGCGTGGCCGGCTACAACGACATCACGACGCGGTTGGGCGCCGCCTGGGACGTCTTTGGAAACGGCAAGACCGCGCTCAAGGCCAACTGGGGGCAATACCTGCAGAATGCCACCAACGACGAGAACTACACCGCCAACAACCCGGCAGCCCGGATTCAGAGGAACGTGTTGACTCCTGCGCGGGCATGGCAGGACAACGGGAACTTCGTCGTGGATTGCGATCTGAGGAACCCGGCGGCACAGAACAACCTGGCTACGGGCGGTGACAACTGCGGAGCCCTGACCGGGGACAACGCGAACTTCGGCAACGCTAATCCAAACCTCACAATTGTCAACCCGGACATTCTGCAGGGGTGGGGCGTGCGTCCCGCCGACGGGCAGCTCAGCGTGTCGATCCAGCAGGAACTGCTCCCGCGCGTGTCGCTCGATGCCAGCTATAACCGGCGCTGGTTCAAGAACTTCTTCGTCGACGACAACCAACTCGTCGGGCCGTCCGACTACACGCCGTGGACGTTCACAGCGCCACTCCATCCGGATCTGCCGGGCGGTGGCGGTTACCCGGTCACGGTCTATTCACGCCTTCGAGCGATCGGCGCGCAGACCTACCGGACATTCGAGACGGACTTCGGCGACGCACGCACGCAGTACTGGCATGGCGTGAACGTATCCGTAAACGCGCGGCTCGCCAACGGGCTCACGTTCCAAGGCGGGACGAGCACCGGCCGCGGCGTGCGCGATACGTGCGACACGAGCAAGAACCTTCCCGAGACGATTCTCGGAATGGGCACCGCCACTTCGCAATTGACACAAGCGACAGCGTGCCATGTGACCGAGCCTGTGATGACGTCCTTCAGGGCCCTTGCCGCGTACACCGTACCCAAGATCGACGTGCTCGTCAGCGCACAAATCAGATCGCTCAACCCGAACAACATTGGCGGCGTCGGCGGTGGTTCCGCGACCAATGGCGCGGCACTGAGCGCCAACTACCAGCTGCCGAACAGCGTCGTGCAGCAGTTACTGGGTCAACTACCGGCCGGTTCGCTGATCAACGGCACGACGACCGTCAACTTACTTCTGCCCGGTGAGCTCTACCCGGACGATCGCCTCAACCAGGTGGACATGCGCTTCGCCAAGATCGTGAGGTTCGGATCAACACGAGCTGACATTGGTGTCGATCTCTACAATCTGTTCAACACCAACGATACGACCACGTTCGACGCGAATTTCGCATACGCGACCAACGGCTCGACATGGCTGCAGCCGACGGCCATCGTGCCGCCGAGATTCGCGCGCTTCAATGTGACGTTCTCGTTCTAAAGCGACGAAGGTCACGAAGAGTACGAAGGCCACGACGTCACAGGGCCACGAAGGTCACGAAGGTCAAGAAGGTTAAGAAGGTTATGAAAGGTCGGAGGTCACGAAAGAAGGACCAAAACCAATCTTCGTGAACTTCGTGGCTACTTATTTGGGAGTCAGTCCACGGAACAGCACGATGTCGCTCGCCATTCGTGCGCGGGCCACAGCGAGCCGCTTGCCATCCGCGGACCAGTCGAAGTCCCAGATCTCCTGTCCGTCAGCGGGGAAGTGCGTGAGCTGTCGAGGCGGCCCGCCGTCGAGCGGCTGAACCCAGATGTCCGACTGAGTTCGAGGATCAACGTATGCGAGCGCCCGGTTGTCCGGCATCCAGCGCCCCATCTGCCCCAGTAGCGGGAAAGTTTTCGGTGACGAGCAAGTCTCGAGATCGCACACTGTGAGGGTGGTCTGGTTCTGGTCGACGGCCCAGAACTGCTCCGGCATCTGCCGTGCTGCCACGACACGCTCGTTGCTGCCGTCGCTGGACGCCACGACCAGCTCCGTCCGGCCTGGACCGGATGCGCGAACGAAAGCCATCTGGTTCCCATCGGGTGAGAAGCTGACACGGCCGCCGATGCCCGGTAAGAGCCGGTGCGGGGAACCACCGAGAAACGGGATCTGCCAGAGTTCGGGGCTTTGCTGCTGTCCGACTCTTCTCACGTAGTTCACGAACGCGCCGTCGGGCGTCACCGTCGCGCCCATCAGGCCGACGCCCGGCTCTCCTGGGACGATCTCCACGTTGCTGCCAGTGGCGACCTGACGTACGCGGAGGCTTTGCTGGCCTCCGCCGTTCTCCACATAGACGACGTAGTTGCCGTCGGGAGAGATCGCGGGACGATCGGCGGTTCCGCTCGTCGTCAGCGGCTCGACCTGCAGGTCGGCGATCGAAAGCGCCGACGTCGTGGACGGCGACGCGGCATTTCCAGCGCGCGGGGCGAATACATATGCGGCACCAGCGATGGCGATGACGATCAACGCGGCGACACCCACCACCAGGCCACGATGTCGGCGCATCACGCCAGCGATGAGCTGCGCATCTGAAGAACTCGGCGGCGCTGTAACCGTGCTCGTTGGTGCGGCGCTGCTCCGGCTTGCATCTGCGGTGGGGAGGGACGGCGTGGCCGTGTCCGGCGTTCGTGATCCCGTCAGCTCCCGCTTCAGCCGTGTGAGCTCGGCGCGTAACTCGGACGCTGTTTGCGTACGTACTTCGCGATCTTTTTCGAGCAGCGTGAGGATCGCCTGCTCGAACCGTGCGGGGAGGTCAGGCTGTAGTTCGCGCGGCGCGGGTGGCTGCTCGTGCAGGATCGCGGCGGAGGTGACGGCGCTCGTCGTGCCCGAGAACGCGCGCCGGCCCGTGGCCATCTCGTAGAGCACGAGTCCCAGCGAAAACAGATCGGTCCTCGCGTCGATCGCTTCGCCACGCAACTGTTCCGGCGACATATAGGCCACCGTCCCAACGGTGACACCCGCGTCGGTCAGTGGCCCGTGCCCTGAAAGCGTTGGGAAAGCCGTGATGTCGGTGTCGGACTGCGCGACCGTCTCGTGGAAGCGCGCGAGTCCGAAGTCCAAAATCTTTGGCCCGCGCGGCGTGAGAACAATGTTTGCCGGCTTGAGATCGCGATGGACGATGCCCTTGGCATGGGCCGAGGCGAGGGCATCCGCCAGGGCGAGGCCGATGTCGAGGAGCGCCGGCACCTCGAACCGGCCGCGCGCAACGCGCTGGTGCAGCGTTTCGCCTTCCAGCAATTCCATGACGAGGAACGGCACCGGTGAGGTGCCGACGTCATAGACCGCGCAGATCCCGGGATGGTTGAGCGCAGCGATCGCCTTGGCCTCGCGCTCGAATCGTTCGAGCGCCGACGATGACACTGAATCAGCTGGCAGAACCTTGACCGCGACCTGACGATCGAGACGCGTGTCGCGGGCGCGATAGACTTCGCCCATGCCGCCTGCACCGAGCGGCGCGAGAATCTCATAGGGGCCGAGGCGAGTGCCGGTGTCGAGCCCCACGCCTACTTTTTTGGAGTCAATCGCACGATCGACGCGCCTTGCAGTATGTAGATCGATCCATCCGGAGCTTGCCGGACCTCACGGACCCGCTCCTTCTGCTCCGCGAGCAGTTGTTCTTCGGCTGTTACGCGTTCGCCGCTCAACACGAGGCGCACCAGGTGCTGGCCAGCCATCGCGCCGATGAACAGGTTGCCCTTCCATTCGGGAAACATGTCGCCGGTGTAGAACATCATTCCCGATGGTGCGATTGAGGGCACCCAGTAGTAGATCGGTTCCTCGACGTCGGGCCTCGACGTCGCGCCGTCGCCCACCCGCACGTTCTTGCGGCCGTCGAGTTGCCGGGCGTCGTACTGGCGTCCGTACGACACGTCGGGCCACCCATAGTCCTTGCCCGCTCGGACGATGTTGATCTCGTCGCCGCCCTGCGGCCCATGATCGATCATCCAGAGTTCGCCGGTCTGCGGATGAAGCGCCGCGCCCTCTGGATCCTTGAAGCCGTGCGCGAACGTGTCGGCCAGCACGGTTGCGCGACTGAGCCAGGGATTGTCCTTGGGGATCGAGCCGTCGCGGTTGATGCGAATCACACGGCCGGTGAAGTTGCGGCGGATGTCAGGGTTGTCGGCGAAGGTGTGCTCCACGCCGTCGAGGTCCGAATCGTAGAAGCGGAACCGATCCGCGCCCGAGACGAGCAGCGTGCCGTCGCGAGCGATCACGATGCGACGCTCGACACCTTCGGCGAGAACATCCACGTCCTCGAGGCTCATGTTGTCCGCGCTCAGTCGCGCGCGAGCCACACGCTCTGATCCGAGCTGCATGGTTCGGCGTTCGGTGAAGGGCCTGGTCCAGACGCGCTCGTAGAAATACTCGATCGGCCACGTCGCCGGCGCTTCACCCTTGGGGGGAGCGAAGTAAGTGAAGTACAGGGTCCGGTTCTTTGCGAAATCCGGATCGAGCACGACGTCGTGCAGACCCTGCGCGGCGACCGACTTCACTCCTGGCACGCCCGCCAGCGGCGCGGACACCACACCGTCTGGCCTGACGATCCGCATGGTTCCGGCATTCTGCGTCACGAGCAGATTGCCGTCCGGCAGGAACGCGATCGCCCACGCGCCCGTAAGCCCGGTCGCGATCGTCTGCGTGTTGAACGGTGACGATGGCTTGGCGGGGCGAGGAGCATCAGTCTGCCCGGGGAAGGCCGGCTTGGGTTCAGGCGATTGCGCCGCGGCTGTTGCCGCAGCAACGAGAGCCATCGTGGCGATAGTGCTGAGAGGTCTTCTCATAAACAGAACTCGTGTACTCGCAGGGCGGGTCCTGCTGTGTGGAGCCGCCGGGTCTAAAGAACAAGACCCGGCCTACGTCCATCGAGGGTCACTGCCGATTGAACCGATGGACACGGCCGAACGCGCTGAACTCCGAGACGAAGAGATCGCCGTGCGCGTTGAGCGCGACACCATGCGGCGACAGCACGAAGCCCTGACGCCACTGCGCCGGCGGAATCTTGTTCGTGCCAGTCCCCTGCTCGGTGTTGGCGCCGATCCGCGTCACCACGGCACCGGTCTTGTCGAGCACGGTCACGCGGCCGTTCAATTCGCCCACGATCGCGTTGTCGCCATCGATCACGATGGCCGCGGGCAACTTCAGGTCTTGCGCGACAACGCCCAGGAACGAGCCGTCGAGCGACAGGTGCACAACCCGGTTGTTGGCGCGATCGCACGCGATGATGCGCGCCGGCTGAAACCTGGTATCGATGGCGAGCTTGTGCAGCGTGTTGAAGCTGTATGGCGGCTGCTTGCCGCCGAACGACGCGATGTACTTCCCGGTCTTGTCGAAGCGATGGATGTAGTCACTCGCGTAGCCGTCGGTGACATACAGATCACCGTTGGGCGCCACGTCGAGGCCGGTCAGCAGCACCGCGAGCTGATTGCTGCGTGCGTTTCTGATTTTGTACTGATCGGGAATCGCCGACGAGCCGATCGTGAAGATGATGGTGCCGTCGAGCGTCATCTTGACGATCGTCTGCCCGCGCAGCGTCGCGCCGTATATGAACTCGCCATCGGCCTGCTTGCGGATCACGAAGCCGTGAAAATCGCTGGGCGCGCCAGGCACGTTGCGAAGGAACGTGCCGTCCGGTGAGAAGACCTGCAGTCCCGCGGCCGGATCCTGCACGCTGACATACACCTCGCCAGCAGAGCTGACGGCGATGTCGCCATGCTGGTTGCCAAGCTGCTCATGGCCGGGAGGGAGCTTCAGCCAGTCTGGCACGACGTTGTAGGTATTGGCGGCCGTGGCCGTCGTGAGCAGGCCCACGCTGGCAACGAGAGCGAGTGCGATTCGCTTCATGGGAGTCGTTCCATTCCTTTCGTCTTGATCACGCCGTTATTGGCCGGCGACATCAGGAATGCGACGAAGTCCTTCGCGGCGGTTCCTGACGCCTTGGCGTTTACGCCAGCGGCCATGATCACGTAGGTCTGCACGTCCGCCGGAAAGACACCGGCGAGCTCGGCGCCCTTCACCGGCAGAATCTCGCTCACCGGCAGGACGGCCAGATCGGACGCGCCGCTCAGGACGTTGGCATTGACCTCGTCGCCTGACGCTGCGGGTTTTGTTTTAATGGCATCGGCGATGCCGAGTTGCTTGGCGGTCGCGAGGAAGGCGATGCCGCTCGCCCCGGCGGATGCAAACGTGATCGACTTCGCCGCGAGCAGCGTCCGCTTGAACGCGTCAACGCTGCTGACATCCGGCTTGTGCGCTCCCGCCTTGATCATCAGCCCGAGCCCGGTGCGTGCCACGTTCGACTTCGACGAGACACGCCCCTTCGCAATCAGATCGTCGAGCAGCGGCGGCGTCAGGATGGCCACATCGAACGGCGCGCCCCCATCGATGCTGGTCTTGTGCGCGCCCGCCAGACCGAACACCGTGGTGACCTTGTGCTTCGTCGCCTTCTCGAACTGCGGCGCCAGTTCATCGATAACGGCTTTGATGCCCACCGACGACAACACCTTGATTTCGTCAGCGAAGACCCCCGTGGTGTGCAGCAGCACCGCAAACGCTGCCACGTAGACGCGGGTCTTCAGACCTGCCTTCGCGCTGAATCTCTTCATCGTCATAACCCCCGATGTGCGACGGATTATATGTCCGTCGCCTCGATGCTAGACTTCGTCCGCCGTGCGTTTCTCGAAGACCGCTGCATTTCTCCTGGCTGTGACTGCGACGGCTGTGGCCGGCGCCGATCAACAGCCGTCCACCAAGTCCCCGGCCCCGCGTCACGAACTGGCAGCGTTGCCGGGGGTTCGCCTGTGGTTCACGGACACCGGCGGGAACGGCGAACCAGTCGTCCTGCTGCACGCGAATACAGGGACGAGCGAAAGCTGGGAACCTCAGATCGACGCGCTCGGCAAGGCTGGCTACCGCGTGATCGCTTTCGATCGGCGCGGGTGGGGTCGCAGCCAGGCCGATCCAGCAACCGGTCCGCAGCCGGGGCATACGTCCGGCGATCTGCATGCGCTCGCGGATTTCCTGTCGCTCCGCCGATTCCACCTGGTCGGCGTTGCCGGTGGCGGGTTCGTCGCTCTCGACTACGCGGCTACTCACCCCGAACGATTGTCGAGCCTCATCGTTGCGGCAAGCACCGGATCGGTCAGCGACAAAGAAGTACAGGACGTCATCGCACGACTCGAAATCCCCGGCATCCGAGCATTACCGGCGCATTTTCGCGAAGTTGGCCCTTCGTATCGCGGCGGCAATCCCGAAGGCACGAAACGCTGGCTCGAGATCGAAGAGCATGCGCGCCAACCAAACGCTCCTGCGCAGCCACTCAGCTCGCCGAACACGTTCGCCAAGCTCGCGACGATCACGACACGGACGCTCGTGATCGCCGCGGACGCGGATCTGCTCGCGCCGCCAGGACTCATGAAGATGTGGGCGCGCCACCTCAAAGGCGCTCAATGGGCCACCGTTCCAGAAGCCGGCCATTCAATCGCCTGGGAAGAGCCCGCGCTCTTCAACGACATCGTGCTGAAATTCCTGAAGGGAGGCCGCCCCTTCGGCGACGTTCCACCGTAGCCTTCGTGATCTTCCTGATCTTCGTGTGCTTCGTGGCCTTGTAAGGATCTTCGTGGCTATCAGTTTCGGTTCCAGCTTTGGCTCAACGACGTCCGATCGATCTGCCGGCCGCGCAGGTAGACCTGCGCGATGCGCCGCGTGTTCATGATGTCGTCGAGCGGATTGGCATTCAGTACGATGAAATCGGCGCTCTTGCCGGCGGCAATCGTGCCGAGCTGATCGAGGCGAAGTACTTCCGCTGACGTGCGCGTCGCAGCAACGATGACCTGCGCCGGCGTCATGCCTGCGGCGACCATATCGGCGATCTCGGCATGTGCCGACCAGCCGTACGGTGCTCCGATCCCGGCGTCGGTTCCGAAAGCGATGCGCACACCGGCGGCCGCGAGCTTCTTCAGGCTGCGCGCCTGCACGTCGAAGAGGCGCGGTCGAGAGAGCGTCGTTGCGGCGGCCCGCTTCAGCGCTTCGATCTGTGCCGACGGGAGCGTCTCGCTGAGCCATACGAGATCGTTGCCGAAGGGCGGCGTGTCGGGCAGGTTCGGGATCAGAAAGAACTGAGGGCGCGCTTTGAACAACGCCATGATCTCGTCGTCCACTTCCAGATCCCGGATCCCGTGCGCGAACCCGTCGATGCCGGCGCGCAGCAGCTCCTTGGCGTCCGCGAGGTAGTAGACGTGCGCGATGACACGAAGCCCCTGGGCGTGTGCCTCCTCGATGATCGGCCGATAGAGCGACGGCGGTAGCGGCGTGACGGTCTTGTTCCGATCGTCGACCCAGATCTTGACGAAGTCGACTTTCTTCGCGGCCAGCTCGCGCACTGCTTGACGCCCTTCAGCCTCGGTGGTGACGCCGTAAGGTGCGTCTCGCCAATACAACGCGTTGGGGCCCGCGTTGGGCATGGCGATGCCGCGTCCAGCGGTGAGAAAAAGTGCTGTGCCATCGACCGGCTTCGCCCGTAGTTCGTACGGCAGCTCACCACGGTCGAGCCCCATGCTGAGCGTGGCCGCAATGCCGTAGTACGCATACCGGCGCAGGTGATCGAGAAGGTTTTCGCGCGTGTAGTGCGTCGAGGATGTGTCGCCGGTTCGTACGTCGGTGTATCCAAGATGACTGTGCGCGTCGATGAGCGCGGGCATCACCGTCTTGCCCTGGAGATCGACGACGGTACTTCCTGCCGGCCGCTTCAAAGAGCCTCGTGTCCCGACTTGCGTGATGCGAGAACCTTCGACGAGGAAGGCCGAGTTCTCGACGGGCGGGCGGCCGTCGCCCACTATCAGGCGCGCGCCTTCGAAGAGCAGAGGGCCGGTCGCTGTGCCTGGCGTTTGCGCGGCGAGAGGCAGCAGTCCTGCGCCAATGAGAAGCAGTGCGTACGTAAGCCGTGTCATCATCACACTCAGGAAGTTCACGAAGATCTCGAAGAACACGAAGAATACGAAGATCCTTGATATTTCGCAACGATGAGGAGGCTGAGTGAGTGAGCTCGGGATGAACGAGCGCGCGTGGGCCCTCGCCAATCGATATGCGGCGCGCGCGTACGATCTCCGCATGGGCCTTCAGGCCCTTCCCTCCGGAGCGCGCGTGATCGATGCGGGAGTCAACGTGCCGGGCGGACTCGAGGCCGGATTGATGCTGGCTGAGTTATGTATGGGAGGCTTGGGGCACGTCGCGTATGTCCCTCTCACGATCGGCAGCGACAGCTGGTCGGGAGTGCAGGTCTGGACGGATCACCCAGCTGCGTCGTGTATGGCGTCGCAGTACGCCGGCTGGGCCATCAACCCCGAGGGATTCTTCGCGATGGGCTCGGGACCGCTCCGGGCGAAAGCGCGCGTCGAGAAGGAGCTGTTCGAGAAACTCGGCTACGCGGAAGAAGCGTCACGCGGTGTGCTCGTGCTGGAAGGACGCACGTTGCCGACCGATGACGTGGCCGCCTGGGTGGCACGCAAGGCAGGCGTCTCGCCGAACGGAATTACTTTTGCCGTCGCTCCGACGGCGAGCCTGGCCGGGACGGTGCAAATCGTCGCGCGCTCGATCGAGACCGGCCTGCACAAGATGGACACGCTCGGGTTCGACGTGACCAGGGTCGCCAGCGCCATTGGTACCGCGCCACTGCCGCCCGTCGCGAAGAATGATCTCCGAGCGATCGGCAGGACGAACGACTGCGTGCTTTACGGCGGGCAGGTGCGCTACACGATCTATAGCGAGGACGAGGAGCTGGCGCAGCTCGCCGAGAGGCTGCCGTCATCGACATCGCCCGACTACGGCACTCCCTTCTACGACATCTTCAAGCGGTATAACAACGACTTTTATAAGATCGATCCGATGCTGTTCAGTCCCGCGGAGGTGTGGCTGACGAGCGCCTCGAGCGGGCGCACGTTTCACGCCGGGCAGCCGAACGTCGATGTGCTGCGGGCCTCTCTTTTCGGAGGCTGATGATGCGCGTCGTCATTCTGAGCGCGCGCACCGGCTGGCACACCGATGAATTGATCAGGGCGCTGACCGAGCGCGGCCACCTCGCCGCGCTCGTGCCGTATGAGGGTCTCACCGCGAGGCTCCGTGTACAGGCGGACCTTCAGGCCCGCCTGACCAGCGACCAGATTTCCCTTCTCGACGCCGACGTCGTTCTCGCCAGGATAATTCCGGGCGGTTCACTGGAACAGGTGATCTATCGCGTGGACGCGCTGCACTGGATCGAGAATCGCGGCGTACGCGTCGTGAATTCGCCGCGCGCGATCGAGCGCTCGGTGGACAAGTTCTACACGACAACGCTGCTGCACGATGCCGGCCTGCTCGTGCCCGAAACAGTAGTCTGTGAGCGTGTCGAGGACGCGATGGAAGCGGTCCGAGCCATGGGCGACGTGGTGATCAAGCCGATCTTCGGGTCACTTGGCCACGGGATGGTGCGAGTGAGCGATCCCGAGACCGCGCTCCGCGTCGTGCGGGCGCTCGATCAGATCAAGTCGGTCTTCTACGTGCAGCGCGCCATCGATCATGCCGGACGCGATCTGCGCGTCTTTGTCGTCGGCGGTCGCGTGATTGCGGCCATCGAGCGCCGGGCGCCCGCGGGAGACTGGCGCACCAATGTCGCCATTGGCGGCGTGGCCACGGCGGTTGCTGTTCCTCACGAGATCGAGCGTATCGCCCTCACAGCGGCAGCGGCCGTCGGCGCCGACTACGCCGGTGTCGACGTATTGCCGGCACGCGATGGGTCGGCTTACGTCATCGAGGTCAACGGCATCCCTGGATGGCAGGGATTGCAACAGGCCACCGGCGTCGATGTGGCCGCCGCGATCGTCGAGCACGTGGACCGATGCGTAAATCCCGGAACGGCCTCTCATCGTCCGGAGGAACCGTTACCAGCATGAGCAGTGCGCATCGCGATCTGGCCTCGGCGCTGCTGGCAGTAGATCGACGTCACCGGCCGGTGAACGTCGGTCTGGCGGCGCAACTCGCCTGTCTGCTCGAGGTGAGCGCTCCGAAGCCGGGAAATGTTTCACCAGGGCGGCACTTCGCCGATCTTCGCTACGAGGACTTTCTCGCCAGTGCGTTGGCCATTGGAGAACCGCTCGCCGCTGCAGGTGAGCAC
>Ga0207689_10002294_pt1 | contig 17913 bp, 17 predicted proteins | sample KBSMisM52_FD_184312 | JGI IMG/M metagenome (GOLD analysis project Ga0207689, IMG submission 184312) | Miscanthus rhizosphere microbial communities from Kellogg Biological Station, Michigan, USA - KBS Miscanthus M5-2 (SPAdes) (version 2) | ecosystem: Host-associated > Plants > Roots >... | reverse complement strand
GTACCTCTCGGCGAGTGCGGGCTGATGATCTTGATGCAACCCAGGGATGGACAGCGGAAAAGCAAAAGAGCACCGCCACTGCCGGCTGACCGCTACCACCTCAACCAGATCCGGTGATTCGGTGCGCCAAGCCGGCACAGCCGCAGGCACGCTGCAACCACCCGTATCGATCTCCTCGGTAACGCGTCGGCGGCGACCGCACACCAGCCCCGCCCGGAGACGGCACGGCATGGCGGGAAGGGGCGTTGCCTGGCTAGGGCAGCGTGACGTAGTGGCCGAGGAATGCCCGCGCCGAGGCTGTGTCCATGCGGTAGTCGACGTTGGTGGCCCGGCACATGGAATCGCCGGTGATAGTCGTGCCGGCCACGATGTTGGTCTCGCCGGCCCCCGCGCCCAGGAAGTTCGGGCCGCCCGAATCCCCGTAGCAGGTGCCGCCGTCGCCTCGCGCCGGGTTCATTGAGATGCGCAGCCAGGCCGGGTTCAGCGCGTTCAGCCCGCCGGTGGCCACATATCTGACATCCGCGTAGTGGAAAGTCGGGCCGTGGTCAATGGTCACGGACTGGGCGCCGTAGCCGACCGAGGTAAACCGCGCCCCGGCGCTGAGGCTGCCCAGCGAGCCTGCCTTCGGCAGCCGCGCCGGAGTGATGCCCTGGACCGGCTTGTCCAGGACGACGACCGCGACGTCCTGCGGGTCGCTCTGGGCCTGGTTGTAGCCGGAATCGGCATACCAGGTTCCCCAGTAAGCCGTCCCCGTCGCGGCGTTGTAGGAGGAGTCGAACGTGACCGCGACGCGGTTGACCCCCTGATCGCAGTGCGCGGCCGTCAGGAAGACGGTCGGCGAGATCAGCGTCCCCGAGCAGGTCGCCCAGGTCCCGTCGGGGTAGGCCTGCGGCGCGAGCAGCGCGCCAACCTCAGGATGAGCGTTGCCGTCTGGCGTGCCATAGGTGATCGCGCCGGCCGGCGCGGCCAGCGCAAAGATCGCCGCGCACGCGGCCAAGCCCGCCAAGATCAATCTCCGCATTCGTGCCTCCCTGCCGTTGACAAGGCAGAGCGTACAGTTCGTGCGGCAGCGGCAACACCCCGGCCTGCGCAAGGGCACAGCGCAGGCAGGTGGCTAAGCGGCTGTCAACCAGGAGCGTTAGGCTGGCCCGGATGATCCTGATCCAGGCCATCCGGAACGCGATGGTGAACGACCTGGTGGTCCGGAACGTTGCGGATCTGGCCGCCGTCCCGCGGGCAATGCGGGACGGCCGTCTAGGTCGCTCAACCTGGAGCAGGCTCTTGCCGTGCTGGACACAGCTAAGTATGAACAGCGGAAATGGTGGAGATTAGGCGTGGACCTGTTTGAGTATCAGGCGAAGGACTTGTTCGCCGAGTACGGCGTGCCCGTGCAGCCGGGCAAGGTGGCGAGCACGGCCGGCGAAGCGCGGGACATCGCCGCCGAGTTCGCCGCCCAAGGCCACCCGCTGGTCGTGGTGAAGGCACAGGTGAAGACCGGCGGCCGGGGCAAGGCCGGCGGGGTGAAGCTGGCGAACGGCCCGGACGAGGCCTATGAGAAGGCCAGCCAGATCCTGGGCATGGACATCAAGGGCCACACCGTGCGCACGGTGCTGATCGCCCAGGCCGTCGACATCGCGGCCGAGTACTACCTGTCGTTCCTGCTCGACCGGGCCAACCGGACGTTCCTGGCGATCTGCTCGGTGCAGGGCGGCATGGAGATCGAGGAGGTCGCGCACAGCAGCCCCGAGGCCGTGGCGCGGATCCCGGTGTCGCCGCTGAGCGGCGTGGATGCCGCCAGGGCACAAGAGATCATCGCGGCCGGCCGGATCCCGGCCGAGGCCGCCGAGGGCGCCGCCCTGCTGGCCGAACGGCTCTGGTGCATGTTCACCGACGAGGACGCCACCCTGGTCGAGGTCAACCCGATGGCGCTCACCGACGACGGCCAGGTCCTCGCGGTCGACGGCAAGGTGACGCTGGACGACAACGCCGCGTTCCGCCAGGAGCACGCCAGGTTCGCCGACACCAGCAACACTGACCCGATCGAGGCCCGGGCCATCGAGAAGCACCTCAACTACGTCAAGCTGGACGGCGAGGTCGGCATCATCGGCAACGGGGCCGGCCTGGTCATGTCCACCCTGGACGTGGTGGCCTACGCGGGCCAGTCGTTCGGCGGCATCAGGCCGGCCAACTTCCTCGACATCGGCGGCGGCGCATCGGCCGAGGTCATGGCCAACGGCCTGGAGATCGTGCTGTCCGACCCGAGCGTGCGCAGCGTGTTCGTGAACGTCTTCGGCGGCATCACCTCCTGCGACGCGGTGGCCAACGGGATCGTCTCGGCCATCGGCATGCTGGAGGGGCGCGGCGAGCACGTGGACCGCCCGATCGTGGTGCGGCTGGACGGCAACAACGCGGCCGAGGGAAGGCGCATCCTGCAGGACGCGTCGATACCCGTGGTCGAGCAGGTGGCGACGATGGACGGCGCGGCGCGGCGGGCGGCCGAGCTGGCGAAGGGAGCGTAAGGGTGGCCATCTTCCTGACCGGCCAGAGCCGGGTCATGATCCAGGGCATCACCGGCTCCGAGGGCCGCAAGCACGGCGCGCGCATGCTGGCCGCGGGGACCAGGATCGTCGGCGGCACCAACCCGCGCAAGGCGGGCCAGACCGTCGACCTGAACGGCACCGACGTCCCGGTGTTCGGCACGGTCGGCGACACCATGGCCGCGACCGGCGCGGACGTGTCGGTGGTGTTCGTGCCCGCGTCCGGCACCAAGGACGCGGTGATCGAGGCGATCGAGGCGCAGATCCCGCTGTGCATCGTGATCACCGAGGGCATCCCGGTGCACGACACGGCCGAGTTCTGGGCGCGCGCCAGCGCCGCGGGCAACCGGACCAGGATCATCGGGCCGAACTGCCCGGGCGTCGCCTCGCCCGGCAAGTCCAACGCCGGCATCATCCCGGCCGACATCACCAGCGAGGGGCGGATCGGGCTGGTCTCCAAGTCCGGCACGCTGACCTACCAGATGATGTACGAGCTGCGCGACATCGGCTTCTCCACCGCGGTCGGCATCGGCGGCGACCCGGTGATCGGGACCACGCACATCGACTGCCTGCAGGCGTTCCAGGAGGACCCGGAGACCGACGCCATCGTGATGATCGGCGAGATCGGCGGCGACGCCGAGGAGCGGGCCGGGGCCTTCATCGAGCAGCACGTGACCAAGCCGGTCGTCGGCTACGTGGCCGGGTTCACCGCCCCGGAGGGCAAGACGATGGGGCACGCCGGCGCGATCATCTCGGGTTCCTCGGGCACGGCGCAGGCCAAGAAGGAAGCCCTGGAGAAGGCCGGCGTCCGGGTCGGCAAGACCCCCAGCGAGACCGCCGCCCTCGTCCGCGGATTGTTCTAGCGTTCCTCGCTCACACCCGATGACGTCCCGCCCGACGCCATGAAACCCGGATTCCAGTGCGTTTGAACGCGCTGGATCCGGGGTTTCACGGCGTTCCCTTCAAGCTCGGCGCGCCTTCGCCAGCGGAACGCCAATCGTTGCGAGGATCGGTGGGTGAGTGTTTCCGCCGAGGTGCCGCTGGCCCCTGACCCTAAGGGGCCACCGGAATTGTCGGCGTCCGATGGCGGTGCCGGCGGCAAGCCGCGGCAGCAGCCGGCCAGGCCGCTGGTCGTCACGGGCGGCATCGCCGCGCTCGCGGCCGCCGCGAGCGGGCTGGCTGTGCTGGTCACGCTGACCGCGATCGGCTGGATCACCGCACCGCACGTCGGCATCGGCACCGGTCTTGGCGGGGTGCTGCGCACCGCCGCCATGCTCTGGCTGGTGGCGCACCATGTCGGCTTCACCGTCCGCGGCGCCGGCCGGATCGGCCTGCTCCCGCTCGGGCTGGTGCTGCTGCCCGGCGCGCTGCTGGCCGTGGCCGGGCGGTGGGTGGTGCGGGCCGGCGCCGTCACCCGGCTGCGTCACGTCGGCTACGCCGCGATCGCGCTGGCGTTTCCGTACGCGCTGCTGGCCGGCGCGCTGGCGGTGGCCAGCGGTACCTCCGTCGCGGCGCCCTCGCTGCTGCAGGCGGTGATCGCCGCCTTCCTGCTGGCCCTGGTGGCGGGCGGGCTTGGCGCGGCGCGCGGGCTGGCGCCGTGGTCCCGGCTAGCCAGCCTGATGCCCGCCCGGCCGCGCTCGATCGTGATGGGCATGCTCGGCTCGGCTGCCCTCCTCGCCGCGGTCGGCGCGGTGCTGGCCGGTGCCTCCCTCGCGGTGCACCTGCCCCAGGTGAAGGTGGCCAGCGACGCGCTCGCCCCGGGCGTGGGCGGGGCCGCGCTGCTGCTACTCGCCCAGCTCGCCTACATCCCGAACGCGATCATCTGGGCCGTCGCCTATACCCTCGGCCCCGGCTTCGCGTTCGGCACCGGCACGGTGGTCGCCCCGACCGGGTCGGCCCTCGGCGCGGTACCGGTCTTCCCGATGCTCGCGGCCCTGCCGACGGGAATAGGGTCGGCCGGTGCCCGGCCTGGCGGCCCCGGCTGGGTGCCTGTCGCGGTGCTGGTCCTGCCGTACCTGGCCGGCATCTTCGCCGGCGTGGTCACGGTCCGGATCGCGCCGACGCCGGTGATCGAGGCGGCCGCGCTGTGGGGTTTCGCCGCCGGTGCGTCGGCTGGCCTGCTGGCCGGCCTGGCGGCGGCGTTCGCCGGCGGCCCGCTCGGCAACGGCCGTCTGGCCTCGGTCGGCCCGTCCGGTTTCCAGGTCGGCCTGGTGGCGATCCTCGAGCTCGGTATCACCGCCGCGCTGTCCGCGGCCGCAGCGAACTGGCTCATACTGCGGCGCGCCCAGTCCAGGCTCCGCGAGGCCACCCCGGCCGGCCCGCAACCACCCCCGGACCCGCTGCTGCCCCCAGGCCAGCGGGACGAGACCGACGACGCCGACGGGCACCGGATCTACGTCAACCCCTGGGCCGCCGACGAGTAACCCGTCACCGGCCGGTTTGCAGCACGCTGAGCTCGCTGCCGACCGACTTGGTGAACTGGTCGTGGCACGCCTGCTGCGCGGTCACCGTGTTCGCCGCGCCCATGCAGTTGTAGTACGTGTTCAGCTGCGGCCAGAACACCGCCAGCACGAGCAGCCACAGGGCGCTGAACGTGAGGCCGACGCAGCCGAGCACCACGCCGCCGACCGCCCAGCGGGGCCGGGCCGTGCCGCCGCGCCGCGCCATCTTGCTCGCGGTCACGCCGAGCCAGATCGCCACCGCCGCGAAGAGCAGGGTGAGGATGGCCACGAGGATCCCCCGGCGCAGGTTGCCGAGCCCGAGCGACAGCCCGATCAGGCTGAGCGCGCCCAGCAGCACCGCCGTCAGCGCCCGCTGACGCACCGGCGGCTCGGCCGGCGGCAGCGGCCGGCGAGGCGGCAGCTGCCCTCTGGGTTGCAGCCCGCGCCCGCCCTGCGGCTGATATCTGGCCATCGTTTCCTATTCTGCCCTCTCTGCCGACCGGTTGGGCGGACCGCCCGGCCCCGTGCCATAGGGTTACGACGTGACCTCGAGGCTGGTGGTGCTCGTCTCCGGGGCGGGGACCAACCTGCAGGCCCTGATCGACGCGTGCCGCGACGAGGCGTACGGCGCGCAGGTGGTGGCGGTCGGTGCGGACCGTCCCGGGATCACCGCGCTGGATAGGGCCGAACGGGCCGGGATTCCCTCCTTCATCCTCCGCCTGCCCGACTACCCCAGTCGCGAGGAGTGGGACGCTGCGCTGGCTCGCACTTGCGCCGGCTACCAGCCCGACCTTGTTGTCCTGGCTGGCTTCATGAAGCTGGTCGGCAAGGAGTTTCTCGAGGTCTTCGGCGGCCGCTGCCTGAATACGCACCCGGCGCTGCTACCGTCGTTTCCCGGGCCGCACGGCGTGCGGGACGCGCTGGCGCACGGCGTCAAGGTCACCGGCTGCACCGTCTTCATCGTCGACGAGGGCGTGGACGCGGGACCGATCGTGGCGCAGGCCAGCGTCCCGGTGGCCGACGATGACGACGAGGCGACGCTGCACGAGCGGATCAAGGTGGCCGAGCGGGCGCTGCTGGCCGGCACGGTGGGCGCGATGGTCAGGGACGGCTGGTCCGTCCGCGGCCGGAAGGTAAGGATCGGCCCGTGTTTGGAGACACCGTGAGTCAGAATCCGATCAGGCGGGCGCTCATCAGCGTCTACGACAAGACCGGCCTCGAGGAGCTGGCGTCCGGGCTGCACGCGGCCGGCGTCGAGATCGTCTCCACCGGCAGCACGGCGGCCCGGATCGCGGCCGCCGGGGTCCCGGTTACTCCGGTGGAGGATCTGACCGGCTTCCCCGAGTGCCTCGACGGCCGGGTCAAGACGCTGCACCCCCGGGTGCACGCGGGCCTGCTCGCCGACATGGGCAACAGCGAGCACGTGGCCCAGCTGGTCGGACTCCGCATCGAGGCGTTCCAGCTGCTGGTCTCGAACCTGTACCCGTTCGAGGCCACGGTGGCGTCCGGCGCCTCGCCGGAGCAGTGCGTGGAGCAGATCGACATCGGCGGCCCGGCCATGGTCAGGGCCGCCGCCAAGAACCACGGCTCGGTCGCCGTCGTCACCGACCCGTCCCGCTACGCCGACGTGCTGGCCGCGCTGGCCGCGGGCGGCTTCACCCTGGACCAGCGCCGCGCGCTGGCGGCCGAGGCGTTCGCGCACACCGCCGCCTACGACATCGCGGTGGCGTCCTGGTTCGCCTCCGCCTACGCGCCCGATGAGACGGCGCGCGAAACCCGCTGGCCCCGGACGGCCGCCGCCCTGTGGCGGCGCGCCGACGTGCTCCGCTACGGCGAGAACCCGCACCAGCGCGCCGCCCTGTACACGCGGCCGGGCGCACCAGAAGGCATCGCGACCGCCGAACTCCTGCACGGCAAGGCCATGTCCTACAACAACTTCGTGGACGCGGACGCCGCCCGGCGCGCGGCGTACGACTTCGCCGAGCCGTGCGTGGCCATCATCAAGCACTCCAACCCGTGCGGGATCGCCATCGGCGCCGACCTGGCCGACGCGCACGCCAAGGCGAACGCCTGCGATCCGGTCTCGGCGTTCGGCGGGGTGATCGCGGCCAACGGGCCGGTGACCGCGGCCCTGGCCCGGCAGATCAAGGACGTGTTCACCGAGGTGGTGATCGCGCCCGGGTTCGACGCCGAGGCCCTGGACATCCTGTCCGCGAGCAAAAACGTCCGGCTGCTCCGGTGCGCCCCGCCCGCCGCCGCGTCGCTCGAGCTTCGCATGGTGACCGGCGGGATGCTGCTGCAAACCGCGGACCGGGTGGATGAGCCGGGCGACGACCCGGCGAACTGGCAGCTCAAAGCAGGCGAGCCGGTCGACCCCGGAGTGCTCGCGGACCTGGCGTTCGCGTGGAAGGCATGCCGTTCGGTCAAATCCAATGCCATCTTGCTGGCCGCCGGCGGCGCCTCGGTCGGGGTCGGGATGGGTCAGGTCAACCGGGTGGATTCGGCCCGCCTGGCGGTGCAGCGGGCCGGTGACCGGGCCGCGGGCTCGGTCGCCGCCAGCGACGCGTACTTCCCGTTCCCCGACGGCTTCGAGATCCTGGCCCAGGCCGGGGTGCGCGCGGTGGCCGAACCGGGCGGCTCGATCCGCGACCACCTGGTCATCGCGGCCGCCGAAGCCGCGGGTATCCCGCTGTACTTCACCGGCGTACGGCACTTCTACCACTAAGGGGACCGGCGTGACCGCACAAGTGCTCGACGGCAAGGCCCTCGCCGGACAGATCCGGGCCGAACTCACCCAGCACGTGATGGCCCTGGCCGCGCGCGGTACCGTCCCCGGCCTGGGCACCGTCCTGGTCGGCGACGACCCGGGCAGCCGCGCGTACGTCAACGGCAAGCACCGCGACTGCGCCCAGGTCGGGATCGCGTCCATCCGCAGGGACCTGCCCGAGGACGCGACCCGGGCGCAGGTGGAGGCGGTGGTCGACGAGCTCAACGCCGACCCGGCCTGCACCGGGTACATCGTCCAGCTGCCGCTGCCCGCCGGGCTCGACGCCCACGCCGTGCTGAACCGGATGGACCCGGCCAAGGACGCGGACGGCCTGCACCCGGCCAACCTGGGCAAGCTGGTCCTGGGCGAGCCCGGCCCGCTGCCGTGCACCCCGCGCGGCATCGTGGAACTGCTGCGCCGCTACGGGGTAGCGATCGCGGGTGCCGACGTTACCGTCATCGGGCGCGGGATCACCGTGGGGCGCGCGCTCGGCCTGCTGCTGACCCGCCGGACCGAGAATGCCACCGTGACGCTCTGCCACACCGGAACCAAGGACCTCGCCGCGCACACCAGAAGCGCGGACATCGTGGTGGTGGCGGCCGGCCGGCCCGGCCTGCTGACCGCGGACATGATCAAGCCCGGCGCGGCCGTGGTCGACGTCGGCATCACCAGGACCGACGCCGGCCTGGTCGGCGACGTGGCCCCCGAGGTCGCCGAGGTGGCTGGCTGGCTGGCCCCGATGCCGGGCGGCGTCGGCCCGATGACCCGCGCCATGCTCCTAGCCAACGTCGTCGAAGCCGCCGAACGCTCCAACCCCTAGCCCGCCGGCGGCCGCCCCAGCACGTGCACGGTCCAGCCGGCGTCGGCCCACAGCGCGGCGTCGAGGCAGCAGCGGGCGTCGATGATCACCCGGCGCGCGACCACAGCGGCCAGCGCGGCGGGGTCGATGGCCCGGTAGTCGGACCACTCGGTCAGGTGCAACACCAGGTCGGCGCCCTCGGCCGCCTCGAAGACCGACGGCGCGCAGCGCAGCCCCGGCCGCTTCCTGGCCGCGGCGGGCATGGCCACCGGATCGTGCACCGACACGACCGCTCCCTCCGCGGTCAGCCGGTCGCAGACGGCCAGGCTGGGGGAGTCCCGCACGTCGTCGCTGTCTGGCTTGAACGCGACGCCGAGCACGGCTACCTGGCGCCCGGTCAGCGAGCCCCCGGCGGCCTGGCGGGCCAGCGCGACCACCCGCTCGCGGCGACCGAGGTTGATCTCGTCCACCGTGGCCAGCAGGCTCTCCAGCGAGCTCACGCCCAGGTCCGCGGCTGTGGCGCGGAAACCGCGGATGTCCTTGGGCAGGCAGCCGCCGCCGTATCCGAGGCCCGGCGACAGGAACCGCCGCCCGATTCGCGCGTCGTAGCCCAATGCCTCGGCGAGCGGGATCACGTCGGCGCCCGCCTGCTCGCAGATCTCGGCCATGGCGTTGATGAAGGAGATCTTGGTAGCGAGGAACGCGTTCGCGGCCACCTTGACCAGTTCGGCCGTTTCCAGGTCCATCAGCAGCAGCGGGGCGCCCGTCTCCAGCGGCCCGCGGTACACCTCGCGCAACATCTCGGCCGCGCCGTCCGACGTCACCCCGAGCACGATGCGGTCGGGGGCCAGGCTGTCCTGGACCGCGAAGCCCTCCCGCAGGAACTCCGGATTCCAGGCCAGGCCGACGTCGCCGCCGGCCGGCGCGACCGCGCGCATCCGGGTCATCACCTGCCGCGCCGTCCCGACCGGGACGGTCGACTTCCCCACGACCAGGCACGGCGCCGCCAGGTGCGGGGCGAGCGCCTCGGCCGCGGCAAAGACCGCGCCGAGATCGGCCCGGCCCGACTCGCCCTCGGGCGTGCCGACGCACAGGAAATGCACCTCGCCGAACGCGCCGACCTCAGCGAACGACATGGTGAACCGCAGCCGGCCCGCGTCCAGGTTCTTCCGCAGCAGCGGTTCGAGACCGGGCTCGAAGAACGGGGCCTCCCCGCTCGCGGCCATCGCGATCTTCTCCGCGTCGACGTCGATCGCGAGCACGTCGTGGCCGAGGTCGGCCAGGCAGACGGCGTGCGTGAGGCCGAGGTATCCGGTCCCGATGACGGTGACCCGAGGCAACTGGCCCTCCTCCTCGTGGAATGCTCCCTCTCAATTCTTACCCACCAGCGACTCTAGGCGCCGACGTCACGATGGCCGGCATGTTGCCAGTGAATGAAACGGCCGTGACCGGGTAGCCATCAGGATTACCCCATACAAGCTACTGACTAGTAACATTGCGCCCGTGGACCCGGTGCCCGGGGTCGCCGTGCGGTTTGGCAGGCTGTATGCCAGCGAACAGGGAGGTCGGTGGAGCCGATGAACATCGTCGTGTTGGTCAAGCAGGTGCCAGATACCTGGGCCGAACGTAAGCTCAAGGACGCGGACGGCACGCTGGACCGCGCGTCGGTGGACGGGCTCATCAACGAGCTTGACGAGTATGCCATCGAGGAGGGCCTGCAGATCGCCGAGGCCCAGCGCGGGGCGGGCGCCGACGCCGAGGTCACCATCTTGACCATGGGCCCGGAGAAGGCCGCCGAGTCCATCCGCAAGGCCCTGTCCATGGGCGCGGACAAGGCCGTGCACCTGCTGGACGACGGGCTGGCCGGCTCCGACGCCCTGTCGACCTCCTACGCGATAGCCAAGGTGCTCGAGCAGACCGGCTTCGACCTCGTCATCAGCGGCTCGGAATCCACCGACGCCCGGATGGGCGTGATGGCCGCGATGCTGGCCGAACGGCTCGGCGTGCCGCAGGTCTCGCTGGCCAGCAAGGTGGAGATCGACGGTACCGCGATCCGCATCCGCCGGGTCTCCGAGGACGGGTACTTCGAGGTCGAATCCACCCTGCCCGCGGTGATCAGCGTGGTCGAGAAGATCAACGAGCCGCGCTACCCGTCGTTCAAGGGCATCATGGCCGCGAAGAAGAAGCCGGTGCAGACGATGTCGCTGGCCGATGCGGGCATCGACCCGGCCCTGGTCGGGCTGGGCGGCGCGGCCACCGAGGTGGTCGATCACGCCCAGCGGCCGCCGCGCCAGGCCGGCACGGTCGTCAAGGACGAAGGGGACGGCGGCGTCAAGGTGGCCGAGTTCCTCGCCGCGCAGAAGTTCATCTGAGCCAGGAAGGAAACAGAGCGACAGTGGTTGAGATCCTGGTGCTCGCGGAGCACGTCGGCGATGACGTCAAGAAGGTCACGCTCGAGCTGATCACGCTGGCTCGCCGGTTCGGCGAGCCGTCGGTCGTGTGGACCGGTCCGGGTGCGGACGGCGGCCAGGCGCGCTGCGCCGAGTACGGCGCGGCCCGGATGTACGTGGCTGACGGCACCGACTTCGACGACTACGTCACCGCGCCGGCCGCGGAGTTGCTGGCCCGGCTGGTCGGGGAGAAGTCTCCGGCGCTGGTGCTGGTGGCCGGCACGGCCCAGGGCAAGGAGGTCGCGGGCCGGCTCGCGGTCAAGATCGATTCCGGGGTGCTCACCGACGCGGTGGACCTGCAGCCCGGTGACGATGGCCCGGTCGCCGAGCAGTCCATCTTCGGCGGCGCCACCATCGTCCACTCCCGGGTCAGGCGGGGCACGCCGATCGTGGCGATGCGGCCGAACGCCGTGGCCCCCGAGCCGGAGGCGGGTGCGGCCGAGATCTCCCCGGTATCGCTGACCGGGGAGGCGACCGGGGCCAGGGTCACGAACCGGGTCGTGGCCGAACGATCCGAGCGTCCCGATCTCACCGAAGCCTCGATCGTGGTCTCCGGGGGACGCGGCACCGGCGGGGCCGAGGGCTTCGGCATCATCGAGCAGCTCGCCGACGCGCTCGGCGCGGCCGTCGGCGCGTCGCGCGCGGTGACCGACGCCGGCTGGTATCCGCACCAGTTCCAGGTCGGCCAGACCGGCAAGACCGTCTCGCCCCAGCTCTACATGGCGATCGGCATCTCCGGCGCGATCCAGCACCGGGCCGGCATGCAGACCTCCAAGACGATCATCGCGGTGAACAAGGACCCCGAGGCGCCCATCTTCGAGCTGGCCGACTTCGGCGTGGTCGGCGATCTGTTCAAGGTCGTCCCGCAGCTCCTGGAGGAAATCGGCAAGCGGAAGTAGCCCGGAGTTTGCCCGTTACACCTGTTTCACCAGGTTCTTCCCGCCAGCTACGCTGGACGGAGCCATGACTTCGTACAGCACAGATCCGGTCTACCTGGATCACGCGGCGACCACGCCGATGCGTCCCGAGGCGATCGCCGCGATGGCGGAGGAACTCGGCCACCTGGGGAACCCGTCCTCCCTGCACGCCGCGGGCCGCCGCGCCCGGCGGGTGGTGGAGGAATCCCGGGAGCAGCTGGCCGAGGTGTTCGGCGCCCGGCCGAGCGAGGTCATCTTCACCAGCGGCGGGACCGAGGCGGACAACCTCGCCGTCAAGGGCCTGTACTGGGCACGCCACGACGAGGCCCGACGGCGCGTGCTGACCACCTCGGTCGAGCATCACGCCATCCTGGACTCGGTCCGGTGGCTGGAAGAGGCCCAGGGTGCCGAGGCGACCTGGCTGGCGGTCGGCGACGACGGCATGGTCGTCCCCGGCGCGCTGCGCGCCGCGATCGCGCAGGCCCCCGAGCAGGTCGCCATGGTCAGCGTGATGTGGGCGAACAACGAGGTGGGCGCGGTCCAGCCGGTGAGTGCGCTGGCCGCGGTGGCGCACGAGTACGGCGTCCCGTTCCACACCGACGCGGTGCAGGCCGCGGCGCAGCTCCCGGTCGACTTCGCCGCCAGCGGCGCGGACGCGCTGACCGTGTCCGGTCACAAGCTCGGCGGCCCGGTCGGTGTCGGGGCGCTGATCCTGGCCCGCGGCGCGGCGCCGGTGCCGGTACTGCACGGCGGCGGCCAGGAGCGGGACATCCGCTCCGGTACCCTCGACACCCCCGCCATCCGGGCGTTCGGCGTCGCGGCCGAGTCGTGCGCCAGGCAGCGCGCCGAGGAGGCCGAACGGCTGGCCGCCCTGCGCGACGACCTGGTGCGTCAGGTGCTGGCCGCCGTGCCCGACGCGGTGCTCAACGGCCCGCCGCCGGGACCGCGCCGGCTGCCGGGCAACGCGCACTTCTCCTTCCCCGGCTGCGAGGGCGACGCCCTGCTCATGCTGCTCGACGCGAACGGCATCGCCTGCTCCACCGGTTCGGCCTGCACCGCGGGCGTGGCCGAACCCAGCCACGTGCTGCTGGCCATGGGCGCCGATGACTCGCGCGCCCGCGGCTCGCTCCGCTTCTCCCTCGGCCACACCTCCACCAAGCGCGACGTCGACGCCCTCGGCCTGGTCATCCGCGAGGTAGTAGACCGCGCCCGCCGCGCCGCCGCCCGCTGACCTCGCCCGGTGCGCACCGCGTACCCGCCGGGGTATTTTGACGGGGAGGACGAGGGACGGATCGGGCGGAGGCTGATGTGATCGTGCCGGGCGCGCTGGCGGCCGGGGGCGCGCCCGCGCACGGGGTCACGTTGAGCGTGGCGACCATCGTCATCGTGGTGCTGATCGTGATCGCGGCCGCTCCGCTGGTCAGGCACCGCCGGGCTACCGCGGGCGCGAGGCGGCCAACGCGTGCAAGGGCACCGGACAAGATCAAGCGCAGCGACTACTACTGGCAGTCCCGCAACCTGGCCCACCTTGCTCCGAAGGAGAGGATCTCCCGGGGTCTGCCCTCGGTGCATCGCGAAGAAGACTGGGAATAGCTCAGGGGCCCGCACACCCTATCTGCGCGACGCGTGCGGCGGGAGTGGTGGTGCACGGCGCGTAGCCTTGATAGGCGATGAGTGGTCTGAGGGTGCTCGCGGCGATGTCGGGCGGAGTTGATTCCGCCACGGCCGCGGCTCGTGTGGTGGACGCGGGTCACGAGGTGACCGGCGTCCATCTGGCGTTGTCCCGTCATCCGTCGTCCTACCGGACCGGGGCGCGGGGCTGCTGCACGCTGGAGGACGCCCGGGACGCCAGGCGGGCCGCCGACGTGATCGGGATCCCGTTCTACGTCTGGGACATGGCCGAACGATTCCATCGCGACGTGGTGGAGGATTTCGTCGCCGAGTACGCCGCGGGCCGCACCCCCAACCCGTGCCTGCGCTGCAACGAGAAGATCAAGTTCGCGGCGGTGCTGGACAAGGCGCTGGCCCTCGGCTTCGACGCGGTATGCACCGGCCACTACGCGCGAATCCGGGACGGAATCCTGCACCGGGCCGCGGATCCCGGCAAGGACCAGTCCTACGTGCTGGCCGTGCTTACCTCCGAGCAGATCAGCCACGCCATGTTCCCGCTCGGCGACACGCCCAAGGCGCAGGTCCGGGCCGAGGCAGGCCGGCGCGGCCTCGCGGTCGCGGACAAGCCGGACAGCCACGACGTCTGCTTCATCGCCGACGGCGACACCAGGGGCTTCCTGACCAAGCAGCTGGGCGCGGCGCCCGGCCAGATCGTCGACCAGTCCGGCGCCGTGCTCGGCGAGCACGACGGCGCCTACGGCTTCACCGTCGGCCAGCGCCGCGGCCTGCGCATGGGCACCCCCGCCGGTGACGGCAAGCCCCGCTACGTCCTCGACATCGAGCCGGTGACCAGGACCGTCACCGTCGGCCCGGCCGAAGGCCTCGACGTCACCGAGATCACCGCGTCACGCCCCGTCTGGACCGGCTGCGCCCCGCCAGCGGAGCCTGAGGACTGCCTCGTCCAGCTACGCGCCCACGGCGAGGTACATCCCTGCACTACCTGGCTGGACGGCGACGCCATCCGTATCCGCCTGCACCACCCCGCCCGCGGCGTAGCCAAGGGCCAGGCCGCCGTCCTCTACGACGGCGACGCGGTGCTGGGCAGCGCGACCATAGCGGCCACCTCCGCTCCGGTCGCAGTGCTCGACCGGCGCTGAACCGGGCCCTGGCGGTCAGTAAGACCCCATCTCCGGGGTGACTGCGGCGTGTTAGTCGTCCCCGAAGAGGTGCTGGTTGAGGCCGAACGGGCGTGTCGTCGATTCCGGGCACGACCTGGTGTAGAAGTTCATGACCGCTGCGACACGCGTGTCATGCTCAGCGACCAGGGTCCGCGCGTAGTGCGGATATGTCTTCCCGTCAAAGAAGATCAGCCGTCCCGCTCGCGGCTCGACCGTGGTGCAGTTCTCCTCCACCTCGTCGACGCCCATGGCGGCCTCGTCGCGCGCGACGGCTAGCTCTCCCCCGCCGGCCGGGTGATCGGTGAAGAACAACAGGCCGGTCACAGGGTTGGAATCGACATGGCACTCAAACCGCATCGTGTTGCCGCGCTGGACGTTCAGCACGACGCCATACCGGTCATCCACGGCCGGATCGATCGGCTCCCGCCAGGCCCGGCTGGCCAGCTCGAGGAACTGGTCCCGGTACAGCTTGTACAGCCAGGGCAGCTTCTGCTGCACCTGGACGGCGTGCACCCGGCCGCGGGTGACATGCGTGACGTCCGCGGCTTCACGGGACAAGAACGGCGTGCGCGGGAAATCGCGGAACTCGGCTTCGGCGGCTATCGCGTGGATATCTTCCTGCCAGCCATCGGGAAATTGGTCGGTTACGTCAAATGGTGTCAAAAAGGATTCTAGTAGCATGGCAAGTCGTCCTGTAAAGGTCGCATTCCGCCGGACTTGAGAAAGCGCGTGAACGCTCGGCTAGACCGGCATTCAGGGCCGGTCGGCCGGCAGATGTTATCGGGTTATGGTGAGGCTGGAGGAAGGCCTGTCAGCGAAACTTCACTTGGTCGTTCCGCTCTTCCTCCGCCAGCAGTTTTTTGTAGTCCGATCCCGGCATGTCCGCTTCCCGCTGGAAAAGCGCTTGTGACGGGTACCCGGCGAGTTCGGCCGGATTCCGGCCCTGTCGGCGGGTGAAGCGCTGGCTCTCGTAGTAAGCGTGCAGATCCAGGTTGGTGGTCCAGACGTCAATCCTGATCAGAGCGGCCCCGTGGTCTCTTTGTGCCACGTCGGCCGCCCAGTCCAGTAGCGCGGCGCCCAGGCCGGAGCCGGCGTAAGTCCGGGCTACGACAATGCGCCGCACGTACAGCGCCGACCGGCGCCGTTCGCGCTCCGGCCAGACGGGTTGCTCGTTCAGGTCTAGTGGTTCGTCGGCGTCAACCGTGATGGTCGCGGCGGCGGTTCCGCCGTCCCATACCAGCCAGATCTTGCCCTTCACCAGGTCATTCAGCATCCGTTCGCGATGGCGGGCGCGATCTGGCCACGGTCTTGTCCACTGATCGGTGTTCTTGCTGGTCCGTAGCCAACCGGCGGCTTCCCGGACCAGTCCGCTCACTATCTCCAAGTCTCCCGGCATGCCAAGACGTAGGACAAACGGATACTTTCCCACCGATACATAGTCACCCTGATCCAGCGTGGGCGATACCACCGGACACGTCACGTTAATACAGGTCCGATGCCAGCCACGGTCCCGCCTGTCAAAACGACCGAACCAGTTGGCCTGGCTAAACAACGACCAGGCGAGGGATCGACCGACGGGAGTCTTGGACATTTCTAGACTCCGGCGAGATGAAACCTTTACCGGACTACCGTGTTAAATCTGTCCCCAGAGGGCCTCCTAAGTGCTCTTTGTTTGTCGTGGACCGCACCTGTCTGTTTAGCCCCACGAATCACACTGCTACACCGTCGGCGCTGCCGTAACGGCCAGCGCCGACGGCTCACGAATTTCCGGCCAACCACGTCGGGTTCGGCCGGGTCCAGACCGGTTCCCCTAGAAGCGGGGGTCGTAGTGCTCGTACCGGTACTGGTTGGACGGACGCGCATGCAGCTTTGCCATGGCGCTCGCCCCCTTTCTTCTCTTCACCCCGGCTCGGCGGGGTGCTGTGGGTATAACCGAACCGACTTATACCGCTACCGGCACGAGGGTTCTTCCACGTGCCCAGGGCCGTAAAAAATGCCCTGTCCGGTCACCGCCCCAATATGGCGGGGCGCCGACCGGAGCCTATATGCGACATAATCCCGCCGGGCCCCGGGGCCAACCGGGGAGCAGGGCTTGCCGCCTTTGTTAAGCAGAGCCACGGCGACCGCTGAACCGGAGCTATGCCAAGCTTTATCTTCCAGCATGAAGATGACTCAAATGATCAAGGCTTTATTAACTTTTGGTGACCTGCCTAGGCAGGTACAACTCCAGCGCCGTCATCCGGGACGTCTCCGACATTGACGATGAACTCGTTACGATCGGTCGGGTATACCGTCACGGTGAGCCGCATCGGCGTTCCCGTCTGGTCGTACGCCGTCCTGAATACCTCGAAAACGCTAACCCGGCCGTCCGGGGGCAAGTTGAAGAACGAAGCCTCCGTGCCGTCTGCCGTTCGCACCGTGATCCAGTCGCGGTATCCGACTTGCTTCAGGCCGAGGGTTTGCTCCAGGTATTTCATGGTGCCGATCGCGATGTCGTCGGCCTGGATGAGCCGGTCAGCGCCCTTGAGGATGAATCCCATGGGGTAGAAGGACGTCTGCATGGACCACGGGGTTCCATCGATAGCGCGTTTCTGATGCCGGCTGATGACCTGAGAGCCCTCGGCGATCTCCAGCAACTTGCCCACGCTGGCGCCCGCTTTCTGAATCTCGACCTGGGGGTCAGTGCTGTAAAGGATTCGTTCTGACCCGGTCGCGCCCGCGGCAGAATCGTCCACCTCTCCGTACAGGATGGGTACCTTGGGGCTGCCCGTCAGGGTGGTGACGTACGGCTCGATCTTCCGCACGACAAATGTTCCCTGGCCGGGCCTTGTTTCGACCATTCCCCAGGCGGCGAGCAGTTTTGTCGCGTCCCGGATGGTATTCCTTGACGCTCCGTAGTGATCCCTGAGCTCGATCTCCGTTCGCAGCTGCTGACCGGGTTCGAGATCGCCACCCTCGATCTGCGCACGCAGATCTTCGGCGATCTGCCGGTACATGGGGTTCGCCATCGACCCTCCTCGGCGCACGACTGTCCTGGTGACTGGGCTGATCCTACCTGTCCGGACCATCGGTGCCAGTCGACTCGCTGGAATATTTAGGCTCAGCGGGTTTATACCCTATTCGGCTGTGGTAACACCCTACCACAGGTACCAAACGTTGGGATGACGTGGATGTCAGGACGTAGTGGGTACATCCTAGCAGTACACCCGCTTG
>Ga0207689_10002291_pt1 | contig 17922 bp, 17 predicted proteins | sample KBSMisM52_FD_184312 | JGI IMG/M metagenome (GOLD analysis project Ga0207689, IMG submission 184312) | Miscanthus rhizosphere microbial communities from Kellogg Biological Station, Michigan, USA - KBS Miscanthus M5-2 (SPAdes) (version 2) | ecosystem: Host-associated > Plants > Roots >... | reverse complement strand
CAAGGGTTTGGCGAAGGGCACCAAACTCAACATCCCGCTGCCCCCCGGGGCTGGTGATACGCAGTTCCTCGAAGCCTGGCCGCGAGTGGTCGCGCACCTTCGCAAGTTCCATCCGCAGTTCATCGTGTTCCAATGCGGGGCCGACGGCCTGCAGGGTGACCCGCTCGCGCATCTGCGCTATTCGATGCAGGTCCACGCCCACGCTGCGCGCAGCCTGCGTCATCTGGCGGACGAAATGGCGGCGGGTCGGCTGATGGCTTTCGGCGGCGGCGGCTATCAGCGTGACAATCTGGCGCAAGCCTGGTGCGCGGTGTTGCGAGAGTTGAGTGCAGGTAGGATTTGAGAGCGGTCAATCAAAAGGAATCTCGAGTACATCGACGGTGGCGCGGGCCCAGTCTATTGGGCGGTTTGCGTCTATCCGGAGGCCGTTGGATTGGAAACCCGGGCCTGCTGCTACCTATGTATGCAAGAAGACGTGCGTGATGTGTTGATGCTGGCGGGGTAGCTTCATGTCTGCGTCCTTCGCAGCGCATGTTCGATGCGACGATCGGGCACGAGCCATACGAGCGCGACCGCCACATACAGTCCCTGCGAGAGCCATGGCGCCCAAGGGCTCACGATGATGGCAACGACGTAGAACACGGTCGAGAGCTTACCCTTCCAGTCTCGCCCGACCGCCTTCTTCAGTACAGAGGCAGAACCTTCATTCGCGATAATTGCCTTCTGCAGGATCAGATAGGCAATGGCAGCCATCAGCAAGACGAATCCATATAGCGCGGAAGGCGCTGACGCGAAATGGTTCTCGCCCATCCAGCCGGTGGCAAATGGGAACAGAGACAACCAGAACAGCAGATAGAGATTCGCCCAGAGCAGCCGGCCGTTCACCTCGCCGCAGGTGTGCAGCAGGTGATGATGATTGTTCCAGTAGATGCCGACGTACACAAAGCTCAGCACGTAGCTGAGGAAAACCGGCAGGAGCGGGAGCAGCGAATCCAGGCTCTCGCTGTGAGGCACTTTCATCTCCAGCACCATGATGGTGATGATGATGGCGATCACGCCGTCGCTGAATGCCTCCAGCCTGGTCTTTCCCATCAGGCCCCGTCCTTGGATTGGATTGCATGATGGGGGACTTCCGCGGCCTGGCGGGCGAGCGTCTTGTGGTGCTCGATCTCCGCCCGGATTTCAGCGGTCGAGCGCTTCTCGCGAAGATGCCAATCGGTCATCAACTTGAAGAACAGCGGGATGAAGAAAATCGCCAGGAACGTGGCCGCGAGCATCCCTCCCATTACACCCGTTCCGACGGAGTGGCGGGCGCCGGCACCCGCACCGGTGGAGATTGCCAACGGCAATACACCCAGGATGAATGCCAGCGAGGTCATCAGGATCGGGCGGAAGCGCAGCCGCGCGGCCTCGAGCGCCGCACCTGACGGCGACAGGCCTTCGTGATGTTTCAGCACCGCGTACTCGACGATCAGAATCGCGTTCTTCGACGCGAGACCCAGCAGCGTTACCAGGCCGATCTGGAAGTAGACGTCGTTGGTCAGACCGCGCAGCCACACGGCTGCCAGGGCGCCGAAGGTGCCAAAGGGCAATGCGAGTAATACCGAGAAGGGCAGCGACCAGCGCTCGTATTGCGCGGCGAGAATCAGAAACACCATCACAACCGCTAGCCCCAAAGCAAGAATCGAAGTGCCACTGGCGCGCTTTTCTTGATACGACGCACCGCCCCAGTCGTAACTGAAATCCACCGGCAGCACTTCTTTGGCAATCTGCTCGACTACCTGGATGGCCTGGCCCGAGCTGACGCCGTGAGCGCCCTGACCCAACAGCTTGACCGCGGGCAGGTTGTTGAAGCGGTCGAGCGAGTCGGGACCCGCGGAGTACCAGACGTTGGCCAGCGCTTTGAGCGGAATCATTTCGCCCTTCTCAGAGCGCACGTAGATCTCGCCGATGGCATCGGGACGCTTGCGATAGCTTGGGTCGGCCGACATCAGCACCTGCCAGGTGCGTCCGAACTTGTTGAAGTCGTTGACGTAGAAGGTGCCCAGGGTGGCAGCGAGAGAGCTGTACAAAGAACTGATAGGGACGCCCAGCGACTTGGCTTTTTCGCGGTCGACCTCTACGTAGAGTTGCGGGACATTTGGACGCCACAAAGTTTGTACGCCGCCCAACATCGGGTTAGCGTTGGCGCGTGCCAGAAACTGCCCCATGACTTCGGCCAGACGCTGCGGGCCTCCATCGCCCTTGTTCTGGATGTAGAACTCGAAACCGCCCGCGTTGCCCAGCCCGAAAATCGGTGGTGGAGCGAAGGCGAGTGCAAGCCCCTCCTTGATGCCGGCGGTTTTCATGTAGAACTCGCCCACCAGCTGTTGCGTATACACGCCCGGCCGGTCATCCCAGTGCTTCTGCGAGGCAAAAATCGTAGCCGCACTGTTGCGGAATCCCCCGCCGAGAAAATCCAATCCCGTGAACGCGACGGAATATTGGTTTGCGGGATTGGATAACATGGCCTGTGTGACCTTTTGGACCACCTGGTCCGTACGTTCGAGTGTGGCGCCATCGGGCAGGAACACGGCTCCGATGTAGTAACCCGCGTCCTCATCCGGTACCAAGCTGGTGGGCGTGATGCGCCAGAGTCCTATGGTGAGCGCAACCATTCCGCCAAATAGCAGGATCCCGATCGTTCCGCGCCGGAGCATCCAGCCAACGCCGTCCGCGTAGCGTACGGTCGCGCGTCCAAACCAATGGTTGAACCAGCGGAAGAAAGCACCTGGTGGACGATGGCTGCGTTTGAGGATGAGTACGCATAGCGATGGCGTCAGCGTAAGTGCGACGAAGCCGGAGATGATGACCGCGATCGAGATCGTCACTGAAAACTGTCGGTACAGTTCGCCTGTGAGGCCGCCGAGGAATGCAATGGGGACGAACACGGCACACAACGTCAGCACGATCGCGATCACCGGCCCGGTCACCTCCGACATCGCCTTGATCGCCGCTTCGCGTGCCGACAGGTGTTCTTCGTGCATGATGCGCTCGACGTTTTCCAACACCACGATTGCGTCGTCCACCACGATGCCGATGGACAGCACCATGCCGAACAGCGTCAATGTATTGATGGAGTAGCCCATCAAGTAGAGGCCGGCGAAGGTACCGATAAGCGACACCGGCACCGCGGCGAACGGGATCAGGGTGGCCCGCCAGTTCTGCAAGAACAGGAACACCACCAGGAACACCAATGCCATGGCCTCCAGCAGTGTCTTGACGACCTCGCGAATCGACACCTTGACGAATCGCGTCGTGTCATACACATTGGAATAGACCAAGCCCTCGGGGAAGCGCTCCGCCAGCGTTGTCATTACAGCATTACATTCATCGGCCACCTGCAGCGCATTGGCGCCAGGCTGCAGGAAGATCCCTACCAGAGTGGCTTTTTTGCCGTTGACCCGACCGATGAACTCGTAGTCCTTCGAACCCAGCTCCACGCGCGCCACATCCTTTAGACGGACAGTGGCCCCGCCTGGCACCGCGCGCACGATGATGTCTTCGAACTCCTTCACCTCCGACATGCGTCCGCGAGTGGTGATCGTATAGACCAGCTGTTGCGGCCCACCGCTTGGCGTCTGGCCAATCTTGCCGGCGGCAAACTGCGCGTTCTGCTCGGCGATAGCGCGCGCCACATCGTCAGTCGTCAGCTTGAGTTGTGTGAGGCGGTCCGGCAGGATCCAGATCCGCATCGCGTAATCCTTGGCGCCGAAGATCTGGATGTTGGTAGTGCCTCGCACGCGCTTGAGCGGGTCGAGCACGTTCAGCGTGGCATAGTTGCTGGTAAACAGATCGTCGAAACGATCGTCCGGCGCATAGAGCGCATACACCAGCAAGAATGCCGAGGAACCTTTCTCGACCGTGACACCTTGGCGCCGTACTTCCTCGGGCAGCCGCGCTTCGGCCTGCTTCACGCGGTTGTTGACGTTAAGAGCCGCCTGATCCGCGTCGGAACCGATCTCGAAAGTAACCTGGATTTCCAGCAGGCCGTTGGAGCCGGAGTTCGAGCTCATGAAGATCATGTTCTCGACGCCGGTGATCTGATTCTCCAGCGGCGCCGCGACAGTTTGCTCGAGCGTGAGCGCCGAGGCGCCGGGGTAGATCGCTCTTACCGTGACCACCGGGGGTGCGATCTCCGGATACTGGGCAATCGGGAGCGAGCGCATCGCCGCGAGGCCAGCGAGTACCAGGAAGCATGAAAACACCGCCGCGAGGATCGGGCGGTCGATAAAGAAATGGGAGAAGTTCACGGTAGCAGCTTACGTCTGATGGTGAGGGCTCGCGGCTCGATTCGCGCGTCTTGAAAGACTATTACTTCGCCGGGGGCGGCGGCGCCTGTGCCTCGGTCGCAGGCTTTGCGTCCGCGATCTTTACCGGAGCGCCGGGCCGCGTCTTCATGACGCCGTCAACGATGACTCGATCTCCTGGTTTGAGCCCTTCGTTGATCACCCATTGATCCCCCGCCCAGTCGCCTACTTTGACAGGACGTGGCTCAGCCATACCCTTGTCGTTGACGACCATGACGATCTTGCCCTGCGGCCCTTCGAGCACTGCGCGCTGGGGGACGGCCAGCGCATTGACATACTGTGCGCCCTTGAGCGATACGCGCACAAACTGACCGGGACGCAGCCGCTGGTCGCCGTTGGGCAGGACAGCGCGCACCTCGCTGGACCCGGTCGCGGGATCGAGACGCACGTCGGTGAAGTCGACCTTTCCGGTGCGGGCTGCAGTGCTGCCATCCGCCAGCTTTACAGTGACGTCGAAACGGCCATCTTTGGGCAGGCGCAGGCGTCCCGCAGCGGCCTCGGTACGGAGCTTGAGATTCTCCTGATCGCTGAGACTGAAAATTACATGAATAGGATCGATTTGCGAGATTGTCGTGAGCAGCGTCTTCTGAGCCTCGACAAGGCTGCCCTCGGATTGCAGTGCGCGGCTGGTAACACCGCTGATCGGCGCCTCGACACGCGTATATCCGACATCGAGTTTAGCCGCAGTGAGGGCGGCTTGCGCGGATTTGACTCCGGCCACCGCGACCTCTTCGGCTGACACGGCATCGTCGTAAGCCTTGCGGCTGACCATGCCTTGATCATAGAGAGGCTTCAGACGCTCGATGTCGCGGCGACTTTGCGCGAGACGCGCGTCGGCGCTCGCCAGATCGGCGTCGGCTCGCGCGAGAGCGGCTTCGAAAGGGGCGGGGTCGATCGTGAACAGACTTTGCCCAGCCTTGACCTGGCTGCCTTCAGTGTAATTCCATTTTTTCAGGATACCGGTGACGCGTGGCCGCACTTCCACTTCGCGTACGCCCGCCGTTTGACCGACCGCATCGAACGTGGCGGTAATCTCGCGTGGTTCTACGACCGCCACCGTGACCTCCGGCGGTGGCATCTGGGCGGGTCCCTGGGCTGAGGGCTTCCCGCACCCAGCCAGCGCAAGGCTGGTCAGGGTCAACGCGGTCAGAGCTTTCAAAACTTGGGCGTAGAAAATCTTTGCCGAGAGATGGCGGTTCATGCAGTGCTCCGTCGATTTTGGGGGCGTGCGCGTCCCGGGTAGTGCCATTATCGGATATGACCAGGTTTCGGCCGCCGGTGAGTAGCGGAGGCGGGCCGCGTCGGCAGAATGGACAGTCCGTAAAGCGGATGTGTGAAGTGTACCTTGGTGCAGGAGTTCCTGGCTATCGAAGCAGTAGCAGAGCGACCATCAGCCGGAACAGACACCCTTTCGAGCGTGGGGTTTTGCGCTCGCTAAAGTAGCGCTTTGATTTGCGTCGTCCTCGATGTCGGGATCTGCGACGCGCTACATCGAATCGTCATGTTGGACCGAGCGGTCCGCGTGGGGCTAGAAACGTAGTCGCAGACCGAAGCGGAACTCCGGCTTCAGCCCCGAGACATTGGATTCCGGTGTGAGTACGTTGTAGTTGACGCCGGCATTGTAGTTGATTGCCCAGCTCGAACTGATCCAGTGCTCACCAGTCACGCCGAGATTGCTTACGTCGGTGGCCACGGTATTGCCAAAGCCCATCGCGGGGTCGAAAGGCCGTCCGGTGGTATAGGCGAGCCCGACTGAACTGCGCGCGCTATAGAAGTAGTGCAGTTGCACACGGTGCCCAGTTGCGAGGCTGCCCGTATCGGTGCGTCCGCTGAAAAAAGTGTAGGCGCCTCGGTACCGATCCCAATAGCGCTCAAAAGTGAGCATGCCCAGGTTGGCTGATGCCGCCGATCCAACCCGCAGTGTCTGCCAATCGGTGACACCGGGTGCCTGTTCGACAGCGCGCAGACCTATCTCGCTGTGACGAACGCCCGCTTGCATCCCCCAGCCATTGCCGAAGTGTGTGCCGACCTGACCCATGACCGATCGTTCAGGCATGCCCTGGAGCCCGGTCGTGTAGCTGGTTTCTAGCAGCGATGCGAGATTCTCGGAGAGAGCTTGAAAGACGCCGCTGGTGGTTTCCTGAGTCAGCGGGTCCGACACCGACACATAGCCGATGGGAGCGTCGGCTATGTGCCCAGCAGGGTCGAGATAAAAGCGACGCCATGCAGGGAAGCTGCTATCGGTGTGAATGGTCTCGAAGCGCTGATCTGTGCCGGTGGGTACTTTGATGCCAAGGGTCGGATCTTGAGCTTGCGCAAACCAAGCTGTTCCGATGGCACACAAACCGGCGATAACTTTCGTGCGGGTATTCATGCGCACCTCCATTCCGGCGGCGTGTTTCTGCAAATGCCATCCGGGCCGTGACTTGCAGGTACATGGTACTCCCCGTGCGAGCGTGATCAAAGGATCGTGGATAGTTCGTTAAGTCATTCTCCATGCTTCCGGCTGCAATTATCGGTCGTATGCACTGCAATCGGGCGGTTGAAGGCCGGAGCGCACCAGCGCATGGCGCGCGATTCTGCTTTGATCCTAAGCCGGATGAAGAGTGTCCAAGAAAACATGTGGTTATGTAGTGGCACGCGGGTTGCAAACGTCACCCGAAACCCGAGGGAGGGTCTCGCAACAACGCGTGGCTCGATCGGTGAGACGCACTCAGCGGGAGGGGACCAGTTACGTGCATTACACCCAGCAAATTGCGCATGGCCCTGGCGCCGCGCAGGATCTGACGGAGAGCGATTCTTACGACTTGTTCTCCGCCATGCTCGATGGCGGCGTACCCGATTTGGAATTGGGGGCTCTGCTGATGGCGCTGCGCTTGAAGACCGAGTCCCCTGCAGAACTGCTGGGATTTCATAGAGCGGTCGTAGAGCGGCTGTACAGTCTCAAGGCGCCGGAATCGCGTGCGCGCCCGTTGGTCATTCCCGCCTATGGTGGTGCGCGCACTGAGCACAATCTGCTTCCGCTATTGGGGCTGTTGCTGCGGCGCCTGGGTGTTCCGGTGCTATTCCACGGTACGTTGGAAGGTAGCGGTCGCGTCGCCAGCGTGTACGTATTGCGGGAGTTCGGCATATTTCCCAGCGCAACGGTGGCCCAAGCTCAGAGCGCACTCGAGGAGGAGCAGATCGCGTTCGTCCCGGTGGCTGCGCTGTGCCCTGGATTGGCTAGCTTGCTTGCGGTTCGCAATCGGTTGGGTGTGCGCAACAGTGCGCACGTTGTCGCAAAACTTCTGGATCCATTCAATGGCGATGGTGTTCTGCTGGCGAGTGCATCAACACAGATGTATCTCGACAAACTGGCCGCGTTTTTCTCTGCGACGGGGGCACCCGCTTTGCTCTTGGCCAGTACGGAAGGCGAACCATTCGCCAACCCGCGCCGCCGGCCACGCATAGAGTACTTTGCCGATGGAGAGCGCGCCGTCCTGTTCGAAGAGGAGGCTGGCCCGGTCAAGCCAGTCGCCGGCCTGCCCGGAAGCATCGATGCACATGCCACCGCCGATTGGATTCGTTCTGCGCTCGCGGGTGAAGCGCCGATTCCTCATCCACTGGTGAATCAGTTGGCGTGTTGCCTGTTCATATCCGGCTATACCGAGGATATGAACCAAGCGAAAGCGATCGCGGCCGTGGAGGCCGGAAGTTTGGGAACGGTCAGTCGTCGCCGTACCGGGCCGGGTCGACCTGCCCGCGTCGCCCCGCGTTAGCGCGCCGCCGCCACCCCAAAACTCGTTACATAGTCAGAGCTATTGCTTGGGCAGGCGCTCGATGATCAACTTGAGCAATGATGCCGCCTCGTCTGCTTGCACGGGGCGAAGGGCGGCGGCCTTGAAGCCGCTGATCTCGATATAGCGTGTGCCAGCGAGTGCGCCTGCGGCGCCCTCGACAAAAAAACCGGCATCCCCCACATCTTTTAGCAGCACCACTTCGCGTATGCCGCTGCCCCGTGCGAGGGATAGGCGCTGGTCGTAGCGTTTACGGTCCCACGGGGAGCGCTCGACGCGCAGCAGGAAGCGGTGGCCGAAATCGTCCTTCATACCGTAAACGCACATCGGGTTGCCTAACGGGTCGATGTCCACTTTCCCGTCCAGTGGCATGTGACCCAGAACGGGTGCCAACTCGGCGGCTTTTAGCAGGCAAGGCCCGGGCGCAGCCAGCGCGTCGGCCGAAACGAACAACGTAAGCAAAAGAACAAGGACTCGCATGAAATCGCGTCCCCCGCACTCAGATTGAGATTCGATGTTTCGCTGCACGTCTGTTTTATCGGCATATTCGCGCCGGGGTTGAACCGGGTTTCCCGCTCTCGGGGACCACTGGGGGATGCTGGAGGTAAGACTGGTTTAGAATCGTCGCCAATGAGGCTTGCCGTGTCTATGCACGATGGGCCTGGCTCACTCTATCCCGCAAAGTGAGCCGATCGCGTATTGCGGGCTGTAGCCAACAGCGATGTACAGGAGGGTTCGGATATGGACGATCTCAAACTGGTTAGTGAGCGGCGTAGTTTCCTGGGTGGCGTAGCTGCTTCAGCTGCCGTGGGGCTGGGTGTGTTGGTGCCCGGCGCGGTCGCAACGAATGCAGCAGCAGCCACCGGTAGCAGCACCGACTTCTCCAAATGGTTGGACAGAATTCCAGGCAAGTATCGCCAAGTGGCCGATGCGCCAGAGCCCAATGGCGGGATGGGCCTCATCTACACGTTTGCGTTCTTGGTTTCGGCGCCCGTTGGATATGGCGTGCCGGAATCTGACGTTGGCGCAGTAGTCGTGCTTCGTCACAACGGGATCCCCATCGCGTTCAACGATGCGGTTTGGGCGAAGTATGACTTCGGCAGCGTATTCAAGATCAACGACCCGGCTACCAAGGCCCCTGCTACTCGAAATCCTTTCGCTTTCATCAAGCCCGGAGATATGCCGATCCCGGATGCTGCGCAGGACAAGCTCGTAGCTCGTGGCGTCCTATTTGGCGTATGCAATCTCGCAGTGACGTTCTACAGCGGAATGATCGCCAAGCAGATGGGCCTGCAGCCCGATGCAGTGAAGCAGGAATGGATCGCCGGCCTGCTCCCCGGCGTTCAAGTGGTACCGTCCGGCGTTGTTGCGCTGAACGGTGCTCAAAGCCGCGGCTGCAGTTATTGCTTCGCCGGCTGATCTGCGGTTTTGTTCGTGGGCCGGGCTGGGCGAAAGTCGGCCCGGTGTGGTGGTTCTTGACGAGTGTGTACGCGCGTGTCGGTGGAACGGCTGCAGTGGGACGTTGTCTCACGGACTACGCGGAGTTGAAATGTATCCAGGTCGCAGAAAATTCGTGAAGCAGACTGGCGGGCTGATCGGCCTGCTGCTGGCGGCCGGATTCGTGCGAACCGAAGAGTGGAACAGGATCGCGTTCGAAGGCAAGCAGCTCGATGATGTAATCCGTGGCCTTGGCGGCAACGGGGCGCAAGAGAGTGCCGAGGTCGTCATTCTCGCCCCTGAGATTGCAGAGAATGGCGCGGTCGTGCCAATGCAGATCATCAGCAAATTGAACAAGACCGAGAGCATCGCGATCGTGGTCGAAAAGAATCCCAATCCGCTGGCAGCGAATTTCAGCATTCCGGATGGCACCTTGCCGGATATTCAGACGCGCGTGAAGATGGCGCAGACCTGCAGCGTGTACGCATTGGTACGTGCTGGCGGCAAATTCTTCTACAGCGCCAAGGAAATCAAGATCACGCAAGGCGGGTGCGGAGGCTAGATTCGTCTTGCGTGTATCGAAGCCAGGCAAACTTGCCAATTTTGTGCGCAGTCCCTCTCATACTCAATTGAGCGCCCCATGACCAACCCAATGAAGATCCGCGCTAAGGCGGACGGCGCTGTCGTCGAAGTCAAAGTGCTAATGAGTCACCGGATGGAAACAGGACTGCGCAAGAGCGATGCAGGTGATGTCATTCCAGCGCACTACATCCAGCTAGTCACGGCGACCTATGGTGATCGCACGGTGCTGTCGGCGCAGTGGGGCCCCGCCGTATCAGCGAATCCTTTTTTGGATTTCAAGTTCAAGGGTGGAGAGAAGGGTGGAATCATCAAGGTCACGTGGACGGACAATCACGGAGAGTCGCGCACGGACGAGGCGATCATCAACTAGCTCGTAACTCCCGCGAAACATAGCTTGGATCAGAAGACCATGCGGGTTCTCGCATCAGGGCTGGCCGTCTTTTTCGCTGGTGCAGTGTTGACGCTTGCGGCTGCCGATGACGACCAAACTGGTCGCGCGATGGAGCAAATCCAGAAGTACAGGCAAATGCTCCAGGATGGTAACCCCGCAGATTTGTTGGAGATGCGCGGCGAGCAGTTGTGGGTTACCCCGCGCGGTCCATCTCGAGCGACCCTCGAGCAATGCGATTTCGGACTCGGCACCGGCAAGCTCGAAGGTGCCGACGCCCAGCTTCCCCGCTATTTCGCGGACACGGACCAGGTGCAAGACGTCGAGTCCAGGCTTGTCACCTGCATGATGCGTTTGCAAGGCCTGACCCGCGAGGAGGCTACTGCAAGCTGGTACCTGCCGGACTCCGACCTTGCTGCATTGGTTACCTTCATTGCAGCCAAGTCCAAAGGCATGCCCATCCGAGTTCCGACCGCCCATAGGAAGGAGGCACGGATGCACGCGATAGGGAGGGAATTATTCTTCCGCCGGTCCGGTCCGTTGGACTTCGCTTGCGCAACTTGCCATTCGCAGGACGGGCGCCGCATCCGCTTGCAGGAGCTCCCCAATTTTCTGGATCGCAAAGACGCTCAGGCTTCGATGGTGACCTGGCCAGCCTACCGGGTGTCGGAGGGCACAGTTTGGACTCTCGAGCATCGTGTGACCGATTGCTTCCGTCAGATGCGCTGGCCGCAGCCCGAGTATTTGTCGGATGCGATCGTCGCCCTGGAAGTTTATCTGCGCAAGCAGGCGGACGGCGCCATTATGGATGCGCCCGGGATCAAGCGCTGACCATGCACATGCGCTTGTCCGCCAATGCGATTGTATTCGTCCTGGTATCGGCTTCCAGCGTGGCAGCAGCAGACAAAGCTGCAGTAAGCAACACAGAAGCGACCATGCGGAGGTCTTTCTCGACGGCGATGCCAGACGATTGGAAAGCGCGCTTGAAGCAAGACGAGGTTCAAGCCCTTTGCAGTCAGTATCGGAATAACCCGCCGCCGAAAATAACTGCGCGAATTCTGGCCTCTCAACAACGGACGTTGAGATATCCCCCCGGTGGCAAGATGATCGGCGATTGGCGGGAAGGCGAAAAGCTCGCATCCATCGGTACCGGCGGACAGTTGAGCGCGATCAGACCGGAGGTGCCGGGCGCTCCTCGAGGCGGCAACTGCTACGCATGTCATACCTTGGCGTCGTCTGAAGTGGCCGCGGGCAATTTAGGACCTAGCCTCACCGGATTTGGCAAAATGCGCGGCACTTCACCGGACGCGGTGAAGCGCACGTACGAGCAGATATTTAACGTCCAAGCATTTTATCCGTGCTCGATGATGCCCAGATTTGGCCATAACGGTTGGCTCACGCCCGAGCAGATCGCCGACGCGGTGGCTTTCTTGTTGGATCCGCAATCTCCGGTGAACAAGTAGGGTGAAGCGTGAAAGGTGAAGGGTGAAAAGTGACCAGGCACGTCCTGCTTCGCGAAAAGGGTTTGCGCTACAGGCGACAACCTGTGTCATGACCTCTTCGCAGGAACTTGCACGTAGTACGTTGCACTATTCACGCTTCACCTTTCACGCTTCACCCTTCACGGAGTTCGCGTGAATCGTCGCGAATTCCTGCACGTCTTGGCCATCGCGGCTGCCGGTGGCCTTACGCTCGATCGTCGGAACGTGCTGGCTGGCCAGGGTGCCGCGCTGTACGACCTGCCCCCTTTCGGCAACGTAGGCTTGTTGCATTTCACCGATTGTCACGCGCAACTCCTGCCGACGTATTACCGTGAGCCGAGCGTAAACATCGGCGTCGGATCCGCTTCTGCTCATCCCCCTCATCTGGTGGGCGAGTCCCTGCTTAAGTATTTCAGGATTCCGCGCGGCACGGCTGAGGCTCATGCCTTCACTTACCTGGACTTCGCGAGTGCTGCACATACCTACGGCAAGGTGGGCGGGTTTGCGCATCTAGCCACGCTGGTGAAGCAGTTGCGGGCGCAGCGTCCCGGTGCGCTGTTGCTCGATGGAGGCGATACCTGGCAGGGATCGGCCACGGCATTGTGGACGCGCGGGCAAGACATGGTGCAGGCGGGTTTGCAACTGGGAATAGACGTCATGACGGGCCATTGGGAATTCACCTATGGAGCCGCGCGCGTACAGGAAGTATTGGAGAACGACTTCAAAGGCAAGATCGATTTCGTTGCCCAGAACGTGACCACGACCGATTTCGGCGACCCGGTATTCACGCCATTCGTCATTCGAGAGGTTAACCGCATCCCCGTGGCGATCGTCGGTCAAGCCTTTCCGTACACCCCCATTGCAAACCCGCGCTATTTCGTGCCGGACTGGACCTTCGGCATCCAGGAGCGAAGCCTTCAACAGGTTGTCCTCGCGGCGCGCAGCGCGGGCGCGCAAGTCTGCGTGCTGCTCTCCCACAACGGCATGGACGTCGATCTGAAACTCGCCGGTCGGATCACCGGCCTCGATGCGATCCTCGGAGGCCACACGCATGACGGTGTGCCCGCTGCCACGGAAGTGAGCAATGCCACCGGTCGAACACTCGTCACGAATGCCGGCTCCAATGGCAAGTTCCTCGGCGTACTCGATTTCAAAGTCGTGTCCGGGCGGGTTACTGGGTACCGATATAAGTTGCTGCCGGTGTTCGCCAACCTGTTGCCCCGTGACGAGCAGATGAGCGCGTTGATCGAGAAGGCGCGTGCACCCTATGTGCAGAAACTGGCTGAGCCCCTGGCCGTTTCGGAAGGTCTGCTGTTTCGGCGTGGCAACTTTACCGGCACATTTGATCAACTCATCCTCGATGCACTGATGGAAGTGAAGGGCGCGCAGATCGCATTTTCGCCGGGCTTCCGCTGGGGAACGTCGCTGCTGCCTGGCGAGACCATTACGCGCGAGCATCTGATGGATCAGACGGCGATCACATATCCGACTGTGACGCTGAGAGAAATGACTGGTGCCGCTATCAAACGGACGTTGGAAGATGTCGCGGACAACCTGTTCAATCCGGATCCCTACTATCAGCAAGGCGGTGATATGGTGCGCGTGGGCGGACTGCGCTACACCTGTTCACCGAATGCCTCGATGGGAAACCGCGTCAGCGACCTACGCTTGGCGGGAAAACTCATTGATCCAGACAAGCCATACAAAGTGGCGGGTTGGGCGCCTATCGCGGAGTCTGCGCAAAGCGAAGCGATCTGGGATGTCGTGGAACGTTATCTGACAGCAAAGAAGACAATTCCCGCGCTCGTGCCCAATGTCCCTAAGCTCGTCGGCGTGGCAGGCAATCCGGGGATCGCCAGCGGTGTTGTGAAGTAGACAGAGGAGAGGCCGCTGCACTGAAAAAGGTATTGCGGCGTACTCGTACGCACCGCTTGTGTGCGCGACATTTGCGATTCAGGATGTTCAACGTCATAAGCAACTGATCTTACGTAACTATGGTTGCTGGCATGCGCGTTGCGGTGGACTGATCACCGTCCGCATCGCCATTTCATCATGCGGCAGCAACGTTTACCCTGACAACGCGCTACCGCCGTCGCCACCCATGAGCCCCACTACGCTCGACCCAGCAGCGCTGGTGATACCGCTGCCCGCCGATCCGAGTAAGGCGCGCCTCGCACTGCGAGTCGGTTGCTGGACGCGTGCCGCGCAAGGCAAGCAGAACGAGGACTTTTACGGCGTCGCGCGTCCCGAGGACGGAACGCAGACCAAGGGAGTGGTGCTGGCGCTGGCGGATGGGATCAGTGCGAGTGGCTTGGGCCGAGTAGCGGCAGAGGCCACGGTGCGAAGCCTGCTGAGTGACTTCTACTGCACACCCGCTGCGTGGAGTACCGGTCACGCGTTGGAGAAACTGCTCTGCGCCACCAACGATTGGCTGGCAGCGCAGAACACACGGCGTCCCGAGGTGGATGGCATCGTTGCAGCAGTGAGCGCGCTGGTCCTACGGAACAATCGCTATTTCCTTGCCCACGTTGGCGATACGCGTGTCTACAGGCTGCGTGGTCCCGTATTCAAGCAATTGACCATGGATCACACGTGGCCGCGACAGGACATGCGGCATGTGCTCAAACGCGCTATCGGCCTGGATACGCATCTGGTGGTGGATTTCGCGGACGGCGAACTCAAGGCCGGCGATATTTTTCTGATGGTTTCCGACGGTGTATGGGACGTGCTGGGCGAGCGGCGCATGAAGGCGGTCCTGGAAAGCGAGCCCGACTCGCATGCTGCTGCGCGAGCACTGGTCGATACCGCTCACACTCATCAAGCCGCCTACATGGGACGCAACGACGCGTCCGCCATCGTCGTCCAAGTGCTCTCCGCCGAGTAGCCGCGCGCGCCACGATTTTGTTGTGCCCGAAGCGATTGGATAGAATCGCGCCTTCACACGAACAACTTTGGAGATCGATACATGCAGCACCAGCTTCCGCCGCTTCCTTACGCCATCGATGCACTGGCACCCCACGTCTCCAAGGAGACTCTGGAGTTTCACTACGGGAAGCATCACAACGCTTATGTCACCAACCTGAACAACCTGATCAAGGGGACGGAGTTCGAGAATAGTAGTCTCGAGGACATCATCAAGAAGTCCAGCGGTGGCATCTTCAATAACTCCGCCCAGGTCTGGAACCACACTTTCTTCTGGAGCAGCATGAAGCCGGGCGGCGGCGGCGCCCCGACCGGTGCCCTGGCCGCGGCAATCACCAAAAAATGGGGTTCCTACGATGGGTTCAAGGAAGCCTTTACCAAGTCAGCGGTAGGCAACTTCGGCTCGGGCTGGACATGGCTGGTGAAGAAGAGCGACGGCTCAGTCGACATCGTCAACACCAGTAATGCAGCGACGCCGCTCACGACCGCCGATAGAGCGCTGATCACGATCGACGTATGGGAGCACGCCTACTACATCGATTACCGCAACGCGCGGCCGAAGTTTGTCGAAACGTTCCTCACCAGCCTGGTGAACTGGGATTTCGGGGCGAAGAACTTCGGCTGAGACCAAGTGGTAGATTGAAAAATGAGGGCCTCTGCGGAGGCCCTTCTTGTCGTTGGTAGCGTGCTTGCGCGATCCAAATTGCGCATCACCCTTCATAGAGTAGGTCACGACTGTCGTCGGATCGAACGCTCGGAGACTTCCGATCTCAAGTTCACGACCAGGCAGGTAAGGCTGCGTGACGTTTGAGTCGCCAAGTTAACGCACTCTCGCAGGCGATATATGGCGAAGATTTCCTCTTGCCTTTCGCAGGTTATGGCCTACACTGCAAGCAGTTCAATCGATGGCGAATGACATCTGACTGCCGTTCTCGCTTGAACGCCAAAATTTCGCCAATGCCAAGAGCGAAAACCAGCCAACAACGACAAGAGGAGATCAAATGAAGCCGCTCGACTCGCTATGGGGTACCGTGATTACCGGATTGGTGCTTACACTGATCCTGTATGTGATCGTCCGCGCCGCGATAGGAGCTTAAGCCATGGACTGGGGCGCATTCGTACACTACGGATTGGTGCGCTGGTTGCATATCGGCGCGGGGGTGATGTGGATTGGACTGCTCTACTACTTCAACTTCGTCCAGGTGGCCGCACTCAAAGCTGCGCAAGCGGACAACAACGCCGCGGGCATTACGAAGCATGTGGCGCCACGAGCGCTGCTGTTCTTCCGCTGGGCGGCACTGGTCACGTGGCTTGCCGGTGCGACGATCCTCGGCAATCATCTGTTCGAAGCGCTGTTCTTTCAGCAGAAGGCGTTGGTTCCCATCGGAGTGGGAGCGTGGCTCGGAACGATCATGCTGTTCAATGTCTGGGCTTTGATCTGGCCCAACCAGAAGAAAATTCTGGGGCTGGTTCAGGCAAGCGACGAAGAGAAGGGCAAGGCGCGCCGCACGGCCTTCCTTGCATCACGCCTCAACGTTGCTCTGTCCATTCCCATGTTGTTCTTCATGGTGGCCAGTGGCGGCATATTCCGGACCGCGCTATTCCCGATAGCCAGCTGAGCACGCTGCTTCGCTGCATGTAACAAGGGCCTCCTCGGAGGTCCTTGTCGTTTGCAGGTATCCAGCTTCGGAGACTTGCCTTCGATCAACTGATGGCAGGCGCGTACACGCGACGCCACGTCTGCGCGAAGGTGCGCAGTTCCGCACCTTCGAGTATGCCTCGCGCACGCAACGCTTCGTGCAATAGAGGCAAGTTGTAGTGCGGGACCGCGGGAAACAGATGGTGCTCGATGTGGTAGTTCACGTGATGAGGGAACAGCACGAGTCGCAGGAGAGGGCCTGCGAGATTTGTTCGCGCGGCAGTCAGCGGTGATGCATGATTGCGCGGTGCACCGTGCTCGCAGATTGCGCGTACACGCAGGATTACCTGAAGCACGGTCACGGCGGGCAACATCCACAACGCGGCGTATTTCAGCAGAGCTGCCCAGCCGAATAACGCTGCCAGGGCCATCGGTGCGCCGATCTGGAACGCGAGTATGCCCCAGCGATCGCGCTGTGCCGCCCGTCGCAATGCGGGTGAGGTATCGTCCAGCGGCCGCTGTGCTTCGCGCGTGGCTGCGTTCGGCGCGGGCGCTCCGAAGAAGTACTTATAGGTCTTCCAAGCCGTAAGTCCAGCCACGTCGGTGGCGAGTTTGCGCAGTAGATAACCCTTTCCGCGCGGGTATCCGCCATGCAGTGCGATATCGGGATCCTCTGGTCCGTAAAGGTAGTTGTGATGCAGACGGTGGACGACCCGGTACGCACACATGGAAATGCCGGTGATAGTGCCGATGAAGCGCCCCACGGCATCGTTCAGAGCGCGGTTCTGGAACAACCGATAGTGCGCGGCATCGTGCGCGAGCACGAACATGGCGTGCTGCTGTGTGGCGACGATCAAGATGGCTGGGACCACCACCCAGGGCGTCCACCAGAACCACGCGACACCGAGCGTCAGTGCCGTGATTCCCAGCGTCTGGGCCAGCGCCCGGACAGATCGAGCGGTGTCGAGGCGAGTGAACTCGGCCAAGACGTCGACAGGCAACCCCCGCAGCGCTACCCGCCGGTCGTCCCGAAATTCCTCGCCTGCCTGCGATGATCCGTTAGTCATTGTTGCGCCTTGGAAGCTCGCCTGCCCTATTCGCCCCTAGGAATCCGCTCCAGTCCCGCAACGTGATCGCCTTTCTTGATACCGCGCTTCTTGAACCAGCCTTGGTTCATCTCGAGAGAGAACTTTGCCACTCCCTTGGAGCCATGGGAATCCTCGGTTTGCGGTTCCATGTCCTCGATATTGAGAATCGCTCCATTTCTGTCGATGAACGCTACGCTCAACGCGACGTTGGTGTTCTTCATCCACATCGCGTAGCGCCCCTCTTTCTCGTAAATGAACAG
>Ga0207689_10002289_pt1 | contig 17929 bp, 14 predicted proteins | sample KBSMisM52_FD_184312 | JGI IMG/M metagenome (GOLD analysis project Ga0207689, IMG submission 184312) | Miscanthus rhizosphere microbial communities from Kellogg Biological Station, Michigan, USA - KBS Miscanthus M5-2 (SPAdes) (version 2) | ecosystem: Host-associated > Plants > Roots >... | reverse complement strand
TGAAAGAAACGCGCGAGAAGATGAAGGCCCCTACGCTCTTCCGGAACGTCGAAAAAGTGATTATGGGTTCCAAGTCCGGGCAGGAGCGTTTGAAGCTCATTGGAGCCCGCGTCCAGGCCCGGCGCAAGGCGATGGCGGAAGGCGCCAAAGCCAGCTAGCCGGCATCATCCCATTCCCAACCACCTGTCACCCTGAGCGAGTCCGCCTCTTCGCTGGCGAAGAGGCGGAGGAGTCGAAGGACCCCTGTTGCCTAACTGCCGCCGCGACTCATCCCGCTGACACACTGGCGAGAGCTTCCCACCTGTGCATCATTCGGGACGCCGCCGCACGAGCGGGACGCTCGCGCCTACATTGTGCGTGTTGTTGGGTAGGGGTCCTTCGACTCCGCAGCTGCTTCGCCGGGCGAAGCAGCTACTCCGCTTAGGATGACACAGGTGGTTAGGAGCCAGCAGCTAGAAGTGTTCCCTAAGCGATGTACTCTCGGATGTACTCGTCGCGCGTCTTCGCCAGTTCATCGATATCACCGTCAAAAATCACTTTGCCGTCGCGCAGGATCAGAAATGCCAGCGGCACTTCGCAGTGCACGCCCTTGGGCAACGGCAGCATCTTGTTGGCAGTGCGATCGAAGTAGTGGGTGGCCATGATGAAGGCGTCCTGCAGGCGGTGCGTGACCATCAGCGAACTGGTCTTGTACACGTCCCGCTGTTTTACGATCAGCTCTACGATAGTGGTGGAGGTCACCGGGTCCAGGCCCCCCGTGGGCGAATCGTAGAGCAGAATTTCAGGCTGCGTGACGATGGCGCGGGCAATGGCCACCCGGCGGCGCATTCCACCGGAAAGTTCCGAGGGGAACATATCCACGGTCCGTTCCAATTCCACGAAACTCAGGGCCTCGCGCACCCGCCGCTCGATCTCCTCTTCGGATACCTTACCCTCTTCCATTAGGCGGAAGGCCACATTCTCCCGCACCGTGCGCGAATCAAAAAGTGCGCTCTCCTGAAACACCATGCCAATCTGCCGCCGCAAGTCGAAGAGCGCATTCTCGGTCATCTCGGTCACGTCCTGGCCGAGAACGTAGATGTGGCCGGAGTCCGGTTTCATCAAACCCAGCGCCAGCTTGAGAATCGTGCTTTTCCCGGAGCCGGCGACCCCAAAAAGGGCCTTGGTTTCCCCGTGCGGCAGGCGGAAAGAGATGTTGTCCAGCACCACCTTGTCATCAAATGCCAGACTCACATTCTCGAACCGGATAGCTTCGCTGCCTTGCTGCCTGGCGGCGGGGGCGGGCATGTCGAGCGGGAGCGTGGGAGCGGACATCGTCTATCGGTACCCCAACAGAGTGATGAGCAGTTTGGTGACAAAGAAATCCGTGACCAGAATCATCACCGAGGCCACGACGACGGCCTGGGTGGTGGAGCGCCCCACACCTTGCGTGCCGCCGCGGGTTGACATGCCGAAGTAGCAGCCCACAGTTGAGATAACAAATCCGAAGAGCACTGGCTTGATAAGACCGGAGGTGAGATCGCGCCAGACCAGCGACTGCCAGGCTGAGGTCCAGTACTGCCGCGAGTCCAGGCCAAGCAGCAGACTCGAAACCATGTTTCCACCGACCAGCCCGAGCAGGTCGGAAATGATGGTCAGGAAAAACAGCATCACGACGGTGGCCACTACTCGAGGCGTGACCAGCTTTTTCGTCGGGTCGGTGCCCAGCGCGCGCATGGCATCGATCTGCTCGGTCACGGTCATCGAGCCCAGTTCGCTGGCCATGCCGGAAGAGTTGCGCCCTGCAACCATGAGTCCGGTGATGACCGGCCCCAGTTCAGTGACCATGCCGACCGACACGAGTTGGGCAATAAGAGTGAGGGAACCGAATCGCGACAGGGTGCTGGCGCTGTTCAGGGCCAGCACGGCGCCGGTGAACCCGCCGGTGAGGATCACAATCGGCAGGGAGCCCACGCCGATCAGGTCGGCCTGCTGAATCATGTCGGTGACGTACAAAGGGCGGCGGAAAAGATTGGCCAGAGACTGGCCGGTGAGCAGGGCGTAGTCCTGGAGCGCCTTGACCTTCTCTTTGGCGAATTCAGCGGGCGATATGAGTGGGACCTGGAAATCCCCAGCTGCCATGCGGTGTGGCCTCTATCTCAGGGAAACTATAGCAGAAGGCGGACGCTGTAGGAGTTAGTAGCGCCGGCATCCTGCCGGCTGTCCCGAGGGCGTCTCGCCCTCGGCGGTGGGGGCGGGACGCCCCCACGACAGCCGCCGGGACGGCGGCGCTACGTTGGCCAATGCCTACTCCCTGACTTTTTTCTTGATCTCTATACTCAGCCGCTTGATCTTCTGGTTCAGGGTGGAAAGCGGCACGTGGAAGCGCTCGGCGGCCTCGGTCTGGTTCCAGTTACACTTCTCCAGCATGTCGAGGATGATGTGGCGCTCGCAGTCTTCGACGATATCGAACAGGGAGGCGTCGCCGCGATGTTCCATCAGCGGAACCGGACTGCCGCGGCCGACGATCTGGTCGGGCAGAAGCTCGGGCCCCACCTCCTGACTGGAAGAGAGCACGACCGCCCGCTCAATCACGTTTTCCAGTTCGCGCACATTACCCGGCCACGAATAGGAGAGTAGCGGGCGCAGTCCTTCGGGCGTCATTCTGCGCCGCGGACGCTCGTTTTCTTCGGAATACCGGGCGAGGAAAAAATCCACCAGCAGAGGGATGTCCTCCCGCCTCTGTCGCAGCGGCGGAAGATCGACCGTGATTACGTTCAGGCGATAAAAGAGATCGTCGCGGAAGCGGCCTTCGCGCACCAGTTGTTTCAGGTCCACGTTGGTGGCCGCGATGATGCGCACGTCCGCCTGGATTTCGTGAACGCCGCCCAGGTGCATGAATTTGCGGTCTTGCAGCACGCGCAGGATCTTGCTCTGCGTGTCCATGCTCATGGTGCCGATTTCGTCGAGGAACAAAGTTCCGCGGTCGGCAATCTCGAACAGGCCTTTTTTGGACGCGATGGCGCTGGTGAATGCGCCCTTGACGTGTCCGAAGAGCGTCGATTCCAGGAGGTCGGGCGGCATCGAGCCGGTATTTACCGGAACAAACGCCCGGTCGCGCCGAGGTGAATTCAAGTGAATGGCTTTGGCGATCAGCTCTTTGCCCGTCCCGCTTTCACCCTGCAGGAGGATCGTCGAGCGGCTGGGGGCCACCTGTGCCACCAGGTCGAAAATCTTCAGCATGGGCTCGCTCTTGCCCACGATGTTTTCAAAGTTGTAGCGCTGCTTCAGGGCGCGCTTGAGCTGGACGTTCTCTTCTTCCGCGCGATGGCGGGCCACCGCGGCACGTATATCAGCCAGCAGCTTTTCGTTGTCCCAGGGCTTCTGGACGAAGTTGGTGGCCCCGGCCTGCATTGCCTTCACCGCATTTTCCACGGTGCCGTAGGCGGTGATCATGATGACCGCCAGCTGCGGATCGTGACTGTGAAGTTCAGCCAGCAGATCAATGCCATTCCGGTCAGGCAACGCCAGGTCGAGCAGCACCAGGTCATAGGGCCGGTCGCCGATCCGGTTGAGGCCCTCTTCGGCCGTGGCCGCCGACTGCACGTCGTAGCCTTCCATCTCCAGCAAAGTTTCGAGCGACTCGCGGATGGCGGCTTCGTCGTCGATGATCAGCACGGAACCCGAGGAGGTCGAGCCTTCGCCCAGATTGTGGCGCGGGATGGTGGCCAGTTCAGACATTGACAGCCTTCCTCGTGAGCGGGAAATCCAGGTAGAAGGTTGTGCCTCGCCCGGGATGGCTTTCCACCCGAATCTTCCCGGCATGCTCCTGAATGATTCCGTAAGTCACGGAAAGACCCAGGCCGGTGCCTTTGCCCTGGCCTTCACGCGGGGCCGCTTTGGTGGTGAAGAACGGGTCGTAGATGCGCTGGATGTGTTCCTGCGCGATACCGCTGCCGGTGTCGGACACGACCACGCTTACCCCGTCCCCGTTGGATGTGGCTACACGGAGCGTTCCACCCTCCGGCATGGCGTCGCGCGCGTTCAGGAACAGGTTCAGGAACACTTGCTGCAAGCGTCCCGGGTTACCGCTGATAAGGGGCAGGTGGTCGGCCAGTTCGTCTTCCACCCTGATCTTGGTGATCTTGAACTGGTGCTCTAGCAGCGCCATGGTGTCGGCGATGATTTTGTTGACATTCACTTCGGTGAATTCCGTGCCGCTGGTGCGGGAGAAATTCAGCAGGTTGTTCACAATCTCCGAGGCCCGGAAGGTCTGCCGCGTGATTTTCTCCAGCAACCCGCCCTTCTGCGGATCGTCCTGCAACTGCTTCGACAGCATCTGGGCGTAGGAGGAAATCACCGCCAATGGAGTATTGACCTCGTGCGCCACTCCCGCCGCCAGCAGGCCGATCGAGGACAGCTTGTCCGCCTGGGAGAGTTGCGACTCCAGGCCCACGCGTTCGGTGATGTCGTCCACGATGATCAGCCGCCCGATCACGTTGAACTTCCGGGTGACCAGGGGCGCGATGGCGACATTCACAATGCGGCTCTCGCCCGTGGGCGTGGCCAGGCGAAACTTGTACAGGTTGTTGATGCCCGGATTCTGCCGCACCCGGTAGAACTCCTCCACGAACTCCGCCGGAAATACTTCGCTCAGGGGCCGGGTCAGCGCCTGCCAGCGGGGCAGGGCGTACATGACTTCCATCTGCGAGTTCCAGGACTCGATGCGGTCCGCCAGGTCCACCGCCATCACGCCCACGTTGATCGACTCCACGATGTTTTCGTTGAAGTCCTTCAGCCGCTCATACTCAGCGACTTTCTGTTCGAGCGAGGCGTACAGACGCGCATTCTGGATAGCGATGCCGATGTAACCGGCCAGTGTCTCCAGCAGTTCCACGTCTTCGCTAGTCAGGAAATCGCCTTCCACCGTCTTGCCCAGGCCAAGGAATGCAATCGTCCGTTGCTGAGCGCGGCAGGGAATGTAGTAGTTCAGGTCCAGCCGGGCGATGGTCTGCTGCGCGCTGGCCGTCTCGCGCGGGACCTGGTGCACGTTCTCCAGGAAAAGATGCCCGGCTTCAGTCTCCGGCCGGGGCGCGCTCAGGAAGTTCAGGTCCAGACCGCCGGTCTGGGTCATGCCGAACGACTTGGCCAGCACAAACTGCGGCGGCTCTCCGGCAGAGAGAAAAATCGCCATGCGATCGACCAGCAGGGTGCGCGACAGCCGATCGACCACCGAACTCAACATCATGTCGAGATCGGTTTCCGAGCTGAGCTCGCGTCCGAATTCGATCAGAGTTTTACGGTAGTCGTAGCGGGTGCGGTAGAAGAACTGATCAATGCGCTCCTGGATCCATTTGCGTACTGGATCGAACAACAGCGCCGTGACCACCATCGCGAGTACCAGGCCAACCGATCCCGAACTCGGCACCTGCATGTGGACCAGTTCCGCCACCCCGGCCACCACGGCGAAATAGACCCCGACAATCGCAGCCGCTGCCAGTGTGTACACCATTCCACGCTTGAAAATCAGGTCCACGTCCATCAGGCGGTAGCGGAAAATGGCATAGCCAAACGTCAGTGGCAGCAGGCCCAGCGACAGCACGGACAAGTTCATCGCTGAGCTCGGCATCGATCCCGTGAGGTAGGGAATCACGTAGAACAGGGTGAAGGGTGCGATCGCGAGAATCGTGCCGCGCGTGACCCACTTCAGCTGCTGTCGCAGGATCGGCGTGCTGGCCCGGCGGTAGCTGTCCCACAGCACTGCGGCCGCAATCACGAAGAACAGGGCCAGGTAGCCCATCTGTACCCGGTCGAGGTTCCAGCGCACGCGCTCGCTGGCTTTCAGGAACCGAAGCGTAAAGACGTGGATTCCCAGCAGCAGCGCCCCGGGCACATAAATCGCCGGAATGATCCAGCGATGCTTGCGCACAAAGTTGCGCTTCTCCGGGAAGGTCAGGACGAAATGCAGAAACAAAGCCGGCTGCAGCAGCCACGCGGTGACGTTGCCCCAATAGATCGTCCAGTCAAACTGGTTCAGCTTTCCGGTGAACTTGAAGGCGTAAAAGATGAACGAAACCAGGCAGAAGATATAGAAATGCGTGGAACTCGGCGCCGTCCAGCGTCGCAGCAGAACATAAAGGCCGATGCCCAGGTAGATCAGCGCGATGAAGCGCAGCCAGTAATTCAGCGAGCGTTCGGCTGGAATTAAAATCACCGTCGTATCCAGCGGGACGGACTGCCGCACCAGCGAATAAGTCGCCTTCGACCACGCCCCTACCCGGTAAACCTGCCGCATCCGGGCGGTGGTGTCTTTCACGTCATGCTGGTTGATCGCGGTCAGCCGATCGCCCACCCGAATGCCGGCTTTATCGCCGGGGCCGTTCGGTTCCACTCGCTTGGCCACCACGCCGCCGTCGTTTCCGGCCTGTTCCATCCACCAAACGCCATCGGAGGGAATCTGGAAGTCGGCTTCCTTTTGGAAGTTAATCCAGGCAAGGATGACCGCAGCCGTGGTCAGAAGAATCAGCAGACCGGCTGTAAATCGGATTTGGAAGTCCCGGTTCATCGACCGCAACGGCTCCTGGATGAGGGCGGGGGAAAAACCCGATTGATGGTTCAGCACGTCGGGTGCCACGGCAGGGCGCAAGGGAGAACCTCTAACTTACTTCAAGCAAAAGACTTCACTGATTATAGAAGCCAGGACGGAGTAAAGCTATGCTTTTTGGAAGCCTTCTGTGAGGTTTGGTAACTGCATGAGCAGCAGAAGCTTAATGAGCGCCTGTGTGGGCCGGGTCTCTAACCCGGCCAAGGCCGAGCGCAGCTCGGCTAGTGTGTCCGCGGGGGGCGAGTCCTTCGATCCGTCCGCGTACTTTGCGAATGCTTGGGCGACGCATGCGTCATCTCACTCATGGGCCTGCGATACCTCGCGGACCAATCGTTCATGCTCCAAGCAACGGAACTTGACTGTGATCCTGACGAATTCCAATCGGACATACCGCCGAAGGCCAGCCCTTTCCCGCCAAGAGCGGCTCTGCCGCTGTTTGCGGACTCTCCACTCTAGTCATCATCGGGCCCTTCCGCTGGCCTTTTATCGTTGATGAAATACTGTGCGTTGTGGGGAGCTGCTATGGGAGTAAACGTCAGCGGCGTCTGATTGAAGTCAAAACAATCGGAAAGATCGTCGGAGCGGGAGTCCGCGTATCCCACCGCCGGATCGACTGTCCCCAAGCCATACACCTTCTCGATGAATTTCAGAATGCTCCCGAAATCATGATTCGTATGAGAGATGTATTCCGCCTTGGCATAGGGAGACACGACGATCAGCGGCACCCGCAGACCTAATTCGTAGGAGTTGTGAATCGTCGGCGGGGGCACGTGATCGTACCAGCCTCCCCAGTCGTCCCACGTAATGATGATGGCGGTGTCTTTCCAATAGTGGCTGGTGCCAATCGCGTTGACGACCGACGCCACCCACGAAGGCCCCGAGCCATCATTCTGTAAGGCGTGATCCGAGGAAAGGGCGGTGGGAATGACCCAACTCACGGCAGCCAGTTTGCCGCCGCTGATATCGTCGAGCACCTGGGTCTTGCTCACGATGACGTGGTTGGTCCACTCCGCGCCCACACAGTTGGTCCCGTTCGGCGGCGGCGCATCGGGTCCGCACATGTGCTGGATCGCGTTGGGCGCCGTCCAGATCGAGCCCACGACCGGCGTGTAGTATTTCCAGTTGATCCCTGTTGTGTCCAACAGGTCCGTGAGCGCAGGATGTTCAAAGCAGGGGTAGGTCGTCTGCGTCTCGTTGCTGGTTGGATCCGAGTTGGTGGTGTCGATAATCTTGACGGTCTGGCTGGACGGTGCAATGCAGCCCGTGTTAACAGTGTCAGACTTGGCCGGATTCTCCGATGCATTGAACTTGCTCTTCTCGCTGATCGCCGACGTACCCGAAACGATGTATTGGTGTGCCGGGAAGCTCGGCCCCTGATTGGTCTGGAACATGCGATCACCAAAGGTGTAGGTTTCCGCCAGTGTGAAGTAGGGCTGAACGTCCGAAGCCTGCACGTACTGGTACTGCGGATCGGGTGGCGCGCAGTTGGGACTTCCCGGGGGACAGCGAACATCAACCCGATCAGCTCCATCCATGGCGCCGTTATCCCATTCCGAAAGGAATGAGCCATGGCCGTGGCCGAGATCGTATTCCGTAACCAGGGGAACGGGCGTCAGCGGGATGGTCTGCCCCGTCGACGTCTTCCCGCTGCTGGCGATGTCCGCGCCGCGGCCCATCAAAACGGGATCATGGAACAGATTATCGGGCGTGCGGTTTTCCTGGAAGATGATCACGACGTGGTTGATCTTGCCGGACGGAGGCGGCGGAGGGCCGTTGATGCTGGACGTTGTAGTTCCGCACCCATTCATGCTGACCAAGACACTTGCCAATCCGATAAGGATGCAGAGCAACATCAGAACTTTGAATCGAAACATGTCTTCTCCTTTTATTAGGAACACCTCCTTCCAAGGAAAGTTCCGTGACGCAAGTCGTCGGGGCAATAGGCCGCTTCGTTCGCTACATCGCTGACCACAATTCGCGGACTTTCTGCTGGACGGCCCGGCATTTTCAGCGGGAGATGACGCGCGGGGCGCGCTCGCTTCGCTCGCGCTATGAGTTGAGCAGTGCTGAGCTGGATTATTTTTGATCTAGAGCGATACGCCGGCTGCCCCACTCATTTGCCGGGTGCCCCACTCATTCGCGTCTTTTGCGAATGAGTGGGTGATTGAGCCCTCTCCCGTCGCCAAACTTGTTGAGCGGACGATTTTTGATCTGCAGCGGCCACTCCTGAAAGTTTACCCGCACCGGACCTGGTTCTCCATAAAAGTACGCCCGAAAGCTGCTCCACTTCCAATGTTCCGGTTGCTCCACCAGGCCCCGCTTCACCGGATTCCGGTGCATGTAACGCAGCTTCTCGATCCGCTTGCGTTCGCTCCAGACATTGAAATCATAGAATCGTTTTTGCCAGACCGAAACCGCGGTGGTGTCCCAGAGCCATCCCTGCGCCGGCGAAGTGCGCCTGCATGTCCGCTTCACCTGGCGGGTGAAGCGTTGTTTGATCACCTTCATCACGACCGAGGGGTCGCCCACTTCCGGTTCCGTAATCAGCAGATGAAAATGCTCTGGCATAAGGACGTATCCGTGCACGACGAAGCGGTACTTGTGGCGGGTCTCTTCCAGAAGGGTAAGGAAAACGTCGCGGCGCCTGGCCGTACCCAGATGAGGCTGACGGCGGCAGCACCTGCAGGTTATGAAGTGCAGGTTCCGGGTCCCGTAGTAGCGGTGCAGCCCCTTCGTCACCCGATCACACTTACACACTGGGTTGGCACTGGACTGTGATCCCTGAACATTGCGGTGGTGACGAAGCCCACTCATTCGCAAAGTACGCGAATGAGTGGGGCACCCGGCCTTTGCAAAAACCGCAAGGACAGGGCACCCGCTTTGAGCTCTGAGGTAAACTCGTCCCCTGAAGGTGGGCCACTCGCCAATTCCGATCGAGGAGCGCTGGTTCGTCCTTGACGGCCACCGCATGCGCTACTTGTGCGGCGGCTCTGGTCCTCCCTTGCTCCTGCTGCATGGCTTGCTGGGATACTCCTTTTCCTGGCGCTTCGCCCTGCCGCTGCTGGCGGAGAAGGCGACGGTGTATGCGGTCGATATGCCGGGTGTGGGTTTTTCCGACCGACCTCCCGGTGCCAGTGGCAGCTTGCGCGCCCAGGCCGAGCGTCTGTTGCGTTTTATGGACGGCGTGGGCATTGCATCCTGCGATCTGCTGGGAACGTCTCATGGGGGCGCGGTTGTGATGATGGCCGCCTCACTCGCGCCAGAACGGGTGCGAAGCCTGATTCTGGTTGCCCCGGTGAATCCGTGGTCGGCGCACGGCCGGCGGCTGGCGCCATTGCTGAGCAGCGCGCCGGTTTCCTGGCTGCTGCTTCGCCTCGAACCCTGCCTGGGAATTGTCCACGACACTTTGCTGCGCCGTCTTTACGGAGATCCCCGGCGCATCCGTCCGGGCACGCTCGCAGGCTATTCCGCTCCTTTCAGAATTCCCGGGACCCTCAACTATGGCCTGGGTGTTGTGCGGTCGTGGAACCGCGATCTCGAGGAACTGGAATCGGCCCTTCCCCGCATTAGAGATATCCCCACCCTGCTGCTCTGGGGCAGCAAGGATAAGGCGGTGAATCCGGCATCTGCGGAGTTGTTACGGCAGCAGTTCAGGGATTGCCGGCTCGAGGTCTTTGACGGCGTCGGACATCTCCCTTACGAGGAAGTTCCCGAAACCTTCAACCCATCCGTAATCGCATTTCTGGCGAGAGATTTTGCGCCTGCGGGCTGACATTATTTTCGCGGCCCCGCGCCACACCTGATACCTTGAAGGAAGAACAACACAGAGTTCATCTGCCTTGACATCCAGCATCAAGCGAATCCTGGTCCTGATCGTAGGTTGGAGTTTCATCCTGCTGGGAATCCTGGGACTGTTTCTGCCCATTTTGCAGGGAGTGCTTTTCCTGCTGGTCGGGCTGATCATTCTGTCAACGGAATACGTATGGGCCCACCGGCTGCTGACCAGACTGAAAGAGCGCTTTCCCAGGCTGGGGCGGACAGCGGACCAGGCCACCGTCAAGGCGGCGGCATGGTTACGGCGGATTTCCGGTCAACCCGATCCGGATTGATGCACCATCGCGGCGGTGCTAGCCTCGAAGCAGCGAATCGCATACATGGCTGACCCCGCAATACCGGCTGTGCTGGCTCCTGATGCAGGCGTTCGCCGGTTTCTGCGTTTCGAAATCCCTGAAATCTGGATGCGTTTTCTGCTGGCCCTGCTGGGGTTGATTCTGGCTTTCGCCGCCGCCATCTTTTCCACCGTGGCGCGCGAATCGGGCAGCCTGTGGGCCACGGTGATCCTGGCCTCGGTTGCGCTGGTGCTGGCGGTGGTCGTGGGTCTGACCACAGTGCCGTATCTGGCGCGGAGGGTGGCGGGCAGCCGGGTCCGCGATGCCTTCAACTACGACGTGACCGGGGTGGGAATCATCTACGTGGTGAGTGTCCTGCTGATCGGGATTGCGGCGTTGAATACCGGCAACAACCTGCTTTACGTGATTGTAGCGGCGATGCTGGCGGCCATCCTGGTATCGGGCGTGGCTTCGGCGATTGTGTTGCGCGAACTGGAATTGGATATTCATCTGCCCGAGCAGGTTTTTGCCGGGCGTCCCACGCTAGGGAAGATGATGGTCCGGAACCGCCGGCGCTGGCTGCCTTCATTTTCCATCAGCGTAGTTCCGGTCAAGCAGAAGGCTTCGAAGCAATGGAAGTGGGTGCCCACGACTTTTGGTTTCCCTCCCGGGCAGCCGCCTGCCAAGCAGTGGGTGATACTACCCGACCGCCAGTTACGACGGATCGCCGGGGGCGCACCCGCTCCGCCTGGTATTTTTACCGAGTCGGCATATTTTCCCTACATTCCCCCGGCGTCGGAAGTCGCGGCGGAACTGGAACTCTGCTTTCCCCGCCGCGGACGCTATCAGCAGAACAGCTTTGGCCTGGCCACACGCTTTCCCTTTGCCTTCCTCACCAAGACGCGGCGGGTGGCTCTGGCCCGCGAGATACTGGTGTACCCGGCGGTTGAAGACACCGACGAATTTTTTGACGTGCTCCCCCTGATCACCGGCGAATTTGAAACTTTTGCCCGAGGCCGCGGCGACGACCTCTATCTCATTCGCGAGTACATGCCGGAAGATTCAGCGCGCCATGTGGACTGGAAGGCAACCGCCAAATCCGGATCCCTGAAAGTGCGCGAGTTCAGCCGCGAGGACGATCGCAGGCTGCGCCTGGTTTTCGACAATCCAGTTCCGGGGTCGGTTTCCGAGCAGGCCTACGAAAACGCAGTGACCGCCGCCGCATCTTTGGCCTGGCACTTCTCCGAGAGCAATGCCGAGCTGTCGTTTTTGGCGCAGGGCTGCAACGCCGGAGCCGGCATCCATGAATTCCTGGCCTATCTGGCTACGGTCGATCCCGTGGCCGCTCCGTCGCTGCTCGATAGCTTGGAAGTTTCCGGCGAATACAATGTCATCCTCACCACTCGTCCGCACGGTTCTATTTCCGCAAATCTTTGGGCGTGCTCTTACTTTATTTTCATCGGGACCCAGAACTGATCTTCAGCTCTGCCGGCGCCCGAACGGGCCGCGGTCTTTGTTTCTTCACCCACCCTACCTTGACCCGGCATTGCGTTGTTAGAGACAAGATGACAGGGTGGAACAGGAAGGAACAAAAATCTGGCCCAGAACACGAAAAGCCCGATATCTTAGTGCAGCCGTAGCGCTATGGCCTGCATCCCAAGAATAGAGAAATGAGAGACGCCGCTTTGCCTGGCCAGCCGAAACTTCAGCGAGGTGAAAAGGACATGAATCGCAAATACTTCCAGCTGCTGAGCACGGTGCTGACGACTCTGGTCTTGGGGTTGGCGCCCTTGTCCGCCCTGGCGCAGAGGTCTCTCGAGATTCCTTCCGGGACTTCGATCCGGGTTCGCATGATCGATAACCTCAGCAGCGAGCAGACCCAGATGGGAGACACCTTCCGGGGCACGCTGGACGAGCCGATCGAGGTGAACGGACGGACGCTCTATCCCAAGGGCGCGGACGTCATCGGGCGCGTCACCAACGTGCATCCTACCGGCCGGCTCACGGAGCCCGGCGAACTCGACCTGGTGCTGAACACGGTGAGCTCGGGAACGGTGGCGGAATCGATCCATGTAGAACCGCTGATCATCAAGGGCGAATCGCACTCCAAGAGCAACGTGACCAAGATCGGCGGCGGAGCCGCATTGGGCGCGGTAATCGGCGCCATCGCCGGCGGAGGTAAAGGCGCAGCCATCGGCACCCTCGCGGGCGGAGCGGCCGGCACCGGCGCGGCTGCGGCCACGGGCAAAAAGCCGGCGATCGTCGAATCCGAAGCTGTGCTCACTTTTGTTACCTCCACAGCCTCGACGCCTGCGACTCCACCGCCGACCCCTAATGAACCATCGCCGCCTGCTGCCTCCGATTCCGTTCCAACCATAACTTCGGACTCGGCGTCGGGTCCGGATGACAGCGCTCAGTTGTTCACCCTGCGTGATCGCCGGTCGATTCGAAGCTGCGTGAACGAACATGCCTCCGACTTTCCGGCGGGCGCCACCCAGCGCCCGGAACTGCCTTCCGGGTCAGAACGTCAGATTCACCGTGGGGGGACCTTGCCTTCCGAGGTGCAGAGCCAGGCCCAGTCGCTGCCTTTGGTCTGTGAAGAGCAGTTGCCCAAAATACCCAGCGACCTCGAACGGGTCGTTTATGCCGGGCGGGTACTATTGATCGACAGCAAAGGGCAGGTCCTAGACATGTTCTATCTCGATCAGAATCAGTAGTCTGATGGCCGCAGCCAAGTGTGCGTCGGACAATCCTGTCCGATGCTTTTGACCTTGGTCTTGGCATCGGTGTGATATTTGAACGTCGAAGGCAAAACGTCGGACAGGAGTGTTCGACCCACACTGGGCGGGGTTTGCGGTTATTCCGGTAACCATTACCGGCGATTACCTTGGTACATTGACCATCTGAGCCAAACTGCTAAGGTTTACCTATAAGAGAAGTCTAATCACAGCAACTCCGTCAACCGTGGCGCCCCCGGCTGGCAGAAAACTGGTTGATGACTGTCGATCACCAAACCGCGCTCTGGATCGCCCACCCCGTATTGCAACTGGCGGTGGGGATTGCCATGTGGCGCCATAAACTGCATCGGCTGTTTCCTGTCTTTTTCGCGTACATCTGCTTCCAGATTTTCGCGTTTGGCGTTTTGTTCCCCATGTCATCGCAGTGGGTGAGTGCCAGCTATCAGCTGTTCTTCTGGTCTTACTGGTCCTGCGCTGCGGTCAATCTCATCCTCGGGTTCATGGTCATTTACGAAATCTTCCTGGACGTGTTCCGCCCCTATTACACGCTGAAAGACCTCGGATCGGTACTGTTCAAGTGGGCCGCTCTGGTCATGTCGCTGGTCGCCTTCGTGGTTGCGGCATCGAGTCCGACCGGGGACCAGGGGCCGATCGTGCAGGCGGTGATAACCGTGACCCGTTGTGTGCGCGTGGCTCAGGTTGGACTCATCCTGTTCCTTCTGGTTTTTTCCCGGTACCTCGGTGTGTCCTGGAAGCAACATAGCTTCGGACTTTCGCTGGGCTTGGGTTTGGCCGCGGGAGTCGAACTGGGTACTCTGGCGTTCCACGTCAGTGGCCATGCCTCGGAAGTTTTAGTCCACATGATAAATCTCGTGGCCTATAACCTTTCCATCCTCGTCTGGTTGGGTTATGCCCTCAGGAAGAGTCCGGAGCGGGCCCCGGGAGCGGAACTGTTTGTCCCCAACCGCTGGGAGAAGAGCCTTACTGATATTCAGAGTCCGGCGCAGGTTGATTCGCTTATACCCATGTTTGAGAACATGGTCGATCGCGCCTTTTCCCGCACCCAGGCGGATTATTCTCCAAAAGAAGGCGCACCCGATGCCGTGGTGCAACCCGCCCTGAGTACACGAAGCGGTATTCATTCCCTCCCGTCGCCAAGTCGTCGAGTGCATTAACTGTTTCAGCGGGTGGCGATTCCGTTTCACCCTACATGCAAGATTCTCTCAGTAAATATCTGAACCTCATCTAGTACTTGAATAAGAGGCGGAATCCAACACAGGGAGAAGGGTGCGCGCGGGTGCGAGACGGGCGTCTCCGCGAGCGTTCGGGACACCGCCAGGCCTGATGCGATTCTGCCGAGGTGTGATTCCCAGGGTCGACCAGGCTGCCCGCTGGAGAAAAGGCTGGACGCGCGGACGGTCTTCTGTATAATGCCGCCACCGTGAGGTTTCCTCCCAGGAGCCTCGCAGCGTAAGGAGAACACCATGAAACGTGCGGTCAGGATGTTGATCCTGATGGTAGGTTTGGCTTGCACGTACGTGGCAATCGCGACCCCGATACTCAATGCAGAACTGGGCCCGATGCCACTGTGCAATCCTGCCAATCCCAATTGCTCGAAGCGATAGGCAAGTGGGATTAGGAAGAGGCTGTTAACTAGCCGCGCAAGTGGCTTTGGACCTGACCGGGCTGACCGATTGCGAATGCATTGGTCGGCCCTATTTTTTTGCCTGCGCGACCAGGTGGGCATTCAGCTCTTCAGCGCTATGCCAAGCATCCGCCGCAATTGTTCCGGGTCCAGGATTGGCGGCTGACAACTGAATCCGGAGCAGATCACTGCCGCCGACTTTCCCTCGCTCAGAATGGGCAACTGCGACAGCGTTTCCGCGAGTGCGGGTGGCAGATTCTGCGGAACGACTTTACTGGCCGCCAGGTTTAGCACGGTCTTGTGAAATGCGAAGAAGCCGGCCGCGACAGCGCTCAGCTGTTCTGCCACGCGGTCTTCTCCGATGACCGCAATCTGGGTATGCGGACGTGTGAAATATGCCGCTGCAATGCCATAAGTCGCGGCAAAGATCCCGAACTTGCCGGCCAGTCCGGCCAGTAGTTCCAGGGTTTGTTCCGCCTGTTGGCGATAGCTTTTCTGGTTGGTGAAGGCGTGCAACCGCAGCAACGCGATGGCAGCCACGGAATTCCCCGCGGGCGTGGGAGAATCCTGAAATGGCTTGCGGCGGGTGCCCAGTACTCCCAAAACCTTTTCCTGACCGCCAGCCGCCGTGTCGAAAAATCCGCCGGATACGGGATCAAAGAAACGCTCCACCATCCTGTCCACGACGCGCTGCGCGAAGTGGAAATAGCTCAGGTCCGCGGTGGCCTCATAGGCATCGAGGCAGGCCACCGCGGTAAAGGCATAATCGTCCAGGAGTCCCGGCACCAAACGCCGTTCGGCGGCCGGGTCGGAGTAGGCGACCACGTGCTGCAAGCCCTGCTCCGGTTGCCAGGCTTCAGCCAGCACTCGGTCCAGTGCACGCAGAGCGAAATGTTTGGCCCCATCCAGCTTCAGCACCCTCGCGGCTTCCAGGTAGGCCGAGACACAGAGCGAATTCCAACCCACATAGACTGTTTTATCCACGTAAGGCGTGGGGCGCTTCAGCCGCGCGGCGTACATTTTCTGCCGCGCAGATTCCAGGAGGGTCTGGGCGCGCTCCGCGGTCAGGCCCAGCCGCTTGCCGATGTCCTCGAGCGAAGCCCGGACATACAAAACATTCTTCTCCGGATTGTGGTGCATCTCGCCGACTTCGTTGACGTCGTAGCGCAAACCCGCGACCGCCGCTTCTTCTTCCGTCAGGACGGACTCCATTTCCGCTCGCGTCCAGGTGAAATAGTCGCCGTCATCGTCCATCGAGTAGTCGGCATCCTGGGAGGCATAAAAGCCGCCGCGCTCGCGGTCGCTGAGCCATTCATCCATCCAGCGGACGATGTCGCGGGCCACCTCAGCGAAGAATTCCGAACCGGTCACCTGGAAGGCGTGGACGTAATTCTTCAACAACTCGGAGTTGTCATAGCACATCTTCTCGAAGTGAGGCACGATCCAGTGCTCGTCCACCGAGTAGCGATGAAAGCCGCCGGCGAGCTGGTCATAGACGCCGCCGCGGGCCATTTTCTCCAGAGTTGAGACGAAGACCTCGCGCAACTCCTCTTTTCCCGAGCGCGCGTATTGGTCAATCAGAAGATCGAGCACGGCGGGATGAGGAAATTTAGGGGCGCTTCCGAAGCCCCCATTCTGCGGGTCATACATCTTCAGCGCCGCTTCCACAATCTCGTCAATCACCCTGGAAGAGAACTCTCCGCTGCCGCCGGCGAAAGACTCGGCCCGGGAGATGGCGACCTCAACCATCTGCGCCTGGTCCACTACATCGCTATTTTTCTGGTGATAGGCGTCCGCGATCGACTGCAGCACGCGCTTGAAACTGGGACGTCCGTAGTTGTCGTCGGGGGGGAAGTAGGTGCCGCCGTAAAACGGCTTGCCGTCGGGAGTGAGAAACGCAGTCAGCGGCCAGCCACCCTGGCCGCTGATGGCGCTTACCGCCACCTGGTAACGGCTGTCAATATCGGGGCGCTCGTCGCGATCGACCTTCACCGCCACGAAACGTTCGTTCACGATCCGCGCCACTTCCGGATCGTCGTACGATTCGCGGTCCATGACGTGACACCAGTGGCACCATACCGCGCCGATGTCGAGCAGGATGGGTTTATTTTCCCGCTGCGCGGTGGCGAACGCTTCCTCGCCCCACTCGTTCCACTGGATGGGCTGATGCATGGCGGAACGCAAGTATGCGGAAGAGGCCCTGGAGAGCGCATTGAGGGTCTGGGTGGTCATCCTCGTAGTCTAATTGTTTTTGGAAGGGGCGGACGAACGAAGGCAGATTTCAGAACGCAGATCGAAGATTTCAGATTGAAAGTAAAACGGCAATTCACGCGATTTTCAATCTGCAATCTTCAATCCGGGGTCGCACCCAGCGGGTTCACCACCTGAACCGCGCCGTACTTCTGCCCCGCTGCCAAATCCTCGGAATACAAGATTGCCGCTCCTGAGCTTTCGGCCGCTTGCAGAATCAGAGCATCCCAAAAAGATGTTTGGTAGCGTAGCTCGATCTCAAGCGCCTGCAGGACGGAGGCCGAATCATTGATCACGATCTCCCAGCTCAGGTAGTCCTGAATGATCCGCCGTATTTCTTCCACCGGGATCGGGCGGGCAATCTTGCGGCGAAGGTTAATGCAAAGTTCCTGCAGCACTTGTGTGCTCAACACCCCCTGCCCTGAAGCCCAAAGTTGCTCAACTAGTTGGCGGGCGCGCTCGTGTCTCAGACCCGCGGAGCGATCATGGGCATAGAGCAAGATATTGGTGTCGACGAAGTATTTATCAGGCATGATCTATCGTTCGTGAAGTTCGTCGCGGGAACGTGGCGGCGTCCATCGCAGGTCAAGCCCCCCGCGCAGCC
>Ga0207689_10002287_pt1 | contig 17933 bp, 15 predicted proteins | sample KBSMisM52_FD_184312 | JGI IMG/M metagenome (GOLD analysis project Ga0207689, IMG submission 184312) | Miscanthus rhizosphere microbial communities from Kellogg Biological Station, Michigan, USA - KBS Miscanthus M5-2 (SPAdes) (version 2) | ecosystem: Host-associated > Plants > Roots >... | reverse complement strand
TTGTATCGTCTCCATATACATAACCCGGGAAAATAATTCTTTTATCATTTGTACTGCGAATTGTTGCTTCATAGTTTCCGGGATTTGGAGAACCTCCGATCAGCACCAGTTTTTTTTCAGTTTTCAGGTCTTTAAACGCCTCGACCAAAAGATGTAACCCTTTATCCGGAATGAATCTTCCCACGAATAAAAAATAGTCTCCGGAAGTTAAATTAAGACGATTCAGGACCTCAGAACTTTCCGGAAGATCAGGAACTTCGGAGCCATAGGGAATAAACCCGTATTTTCTTTTGAATTTTTTTTCAAAATATTCTTGTGTGAAAACGTTATCAAAAACAACCTCATTCGGCAGATAAGCGGTTATATGATTTGAAAACCGATAAAACAGTTTGCCGTACCACGGCCATTTATCTCTTTTCCAATCCATCGCAAATTGACTTACGACCACTCTTTTTCCGGCCAGCCTTAAAAAGAACCCCCATATACTGTTTGCTCCGCTATGCAGATGTACTATATCAGCACTGTTTCTGAATATTACATCCATGGTTGCTTTGAAAGAGTGGAGTAAAGTGTCAAATCCTGCTTTTTTAACCGTTTTATAATATTTTAATTCTACACCCCGGTATTCCTTTTCATGAAGATCTTTTTCTCCGGGATAAATACGGCAGTATGCTAATACCTTATGCCCACGGTTTACGATTCTTGGATATAGTTCAACAGCAAATTTATCCGAACCGGCGCCACCCGCTTTTGGTGGAATAGATCTGAATCCGCCAAAAGCTGCTATTCTCAGTTTTTGCATTTTTTGTTTAGTGGAGATATTTCGGGTAGTATTCGTCGATATATTGTTTCAAAGCTTGTCGCCAATCCTGCATAAAGTTCATGTTCCTCAATTCAAGTTTGCGGTTTATTAAGCGTTCATTGGGGGGTCTTTCCGCGAAATAAATTTCTTTGAAGTGGTCAGATTTTACCTTTGTGATCTTTACTTTTTTAGTAAGATTTAAAATTTTTAAAAGCTCTTCCGCAACCTCTAACCGGCTGGTTTGCCCGCCACAAACCATATTGTAGAGCCCCCAATATTCTTTCTCAATAAGTGCTTTTACATTTTTTGCAAAGTCATGTGTAAATGTTGGAGTACCATCTTTATCATCTACGATAAATAATTCTTTCTTCCCTTCTTTTAGCTGACGCATCAGTTTCTGAATAAATTTTTTGTCTTTTTTAGGACCGGCGCCCATCATCCATCCTGCGCGGCAGATCAGGAATTTTCTTGCATTTTCCGCCACAAATCGTTCTCCCATATATTTTGAACGGGCATATACACCCAATGGGTTCGGAAGATCCCAGTCGTCATAGAATTCTTTTTTACCGTCAAAGATACCTGCGGTACTTATGTATAGTAGCGGAATATCGAGTTCATTTGCGATATATACTGCATTTTCAACGGAAATCGTGTTGGTGTGATAAGTGTCTTCAGCATTTTTTTCACAATACTCAAGATCGGTATATGCGCCGAGGTGAAATAAATAGTCTGGCTTGAAATTCATTACGTCTTTCCGGTAGTTTTTATGGTCACGGAAGTCAAGAAATGATAACCAGTCTTCATTTACATCTTTGTCTGTACACTTCAGCTTGTAATCATTTTTAAATTGTTTATAAAAGGCCTCACCCAGCATACCCCCACAACCAGCCATATAGATCTTTTTCTTAGTTGCCATTGTTTATTATACTATTAATTACAAAATTTAGTTTTGTCCAGTGTGTTTCAAAATTTACAATACCGTAAACATGTGTTCGTGCCTTTTTGCCCATTTCTTTTGCTGTAAAATCATCATTCCACAGCGCTATCAGTTTTTCACGAAGATCATCCACATTGCCTGGCTCAAACAAATATCCTGTTTCACCATGCTTTACGAGTTCAGGTATTCCGCCAATGTTTGATCCAACTACAGGTTTTGAAAACAAAAAACTTTCAATAACTGAAAAGGGAAAATTTTCATACCATTCAGAAGGACAAACGACAAATTCCGAATGATACGTGAGTTCAAATACAGATTGCTTATTTTGAAAGCCAAGGAACTCAATATTATTTAGCTGTTCAACTTTCACAAATGCTCTGAGCTCTTCATCAGCGGCGCCGGTTCCTGCTATCTTCAATTTTATACCACTCCCTTTTACTGCATAAATGAGCGTTCTTATCCCTTTTATATTCTCTATCCTTCCTACATAAAGAATATACCTTTCCTGTTTTCCCGTTGTTGCAATATTGTCATACTCCTTAATAAAATTGTCTATTAACGGGATATTGTAACATAGATTGCTTACATGAAGCCGGGAATCGCTGAACCCGAAACTGCTGAATTTATTTTTAAGAAAATTTGAGGGGCATAGATAGGCGTCTACTTTTTTGTAGATACCTGATTTATGATAAAAATAGGCGTCCGCGCTGGCCAGCATACTGGCCGGTAATGAATTTTTCTTACACTTATTTATGGTACAATGAAAAAAGTTTCCGCCGATACATTTTTCACAAATCTTTCCATTTGATATGAATAGGCTCTCCGGACAGATAATTTTATAGTCATGAAGGGACCATATGATCTTTACTCCCGCTTTTTTAAGCTTCCAGATAATTGCAGGCGTTATATAATGGTGAATATTGTGTAAATGAGCAATTTGAATATCGTTTTCAGCCAAAGCCTGTTCCACTTTTTTTAGAGCGTCAGATGAAACAATTGAACTCCTGACAGCTTTATAGCTATTTAAAAGACTCTTGTTCTTATTAAGCTGTTTATAATCGGGTGAGTTTACAAAATACGCGGGCTGTTTTACCGGAACATTCTTTTCATTAATTGTACTCAAAGGAATAACCTCGTGTCCATGCATCTCATAAAGTGCCCGAACATTGTCTACATATGTCCAATCGCCACCTGTCGGGTACCATGACCAATTAACCAGAAGTATTTTCATTTACCAATGATTATTTGGAACACATGACTAACTTCGGTCTTGTTAGTATCAACATTTATCAGGAAAAGGGTAGACGCTTTCATATACACACTTTTAATTGTCATATAAAAGGGCTTTATTGCTTTTATACCATTCCACAAATTTGTTTACTCCTGTTTCTATATCATATTGCGGGTTATAACCAATTTCAGCTTTCGCTTTGGATATATCTGCATAGGTGATATTTACATCCCCTTGTTGCAATGGCAGTCTGTTCAGTTCTGCCTTCTTTTCTAATGATTTTTCAATGGTTTGAACGAGCTTCTTAAGATCGATAACTTTTGATTCACCTAAATTATATACCCTGTATCCACCGAGGTGTTCAAACGCACAATTAATGCCACTTACGATATCCTCGATAAAAGTATAATCTCTTGCTGTTGATCCGTCGCCATAAAAAGGAATCGGTTTTCCTTCATCGATCAGTTTTGTAAACTTGTGGATAGCCAGATCCGGCCGCTGCCCTGGGCCGAACACAGTAAAGAAGCGGAGACAGGTTATATCAAATCCGTATAAATGGGTATAAACATGACATAAGAGCTCACCGCTTTTTTTTGTCGATGCATAGGGCGAAATAGGATTATCAACAGTATCCGTTTCAGAGAACGGAACTTTTTGATTGTTTCCATATACAGATGATGAGGACGCAAACAGCATTTTTTTTACTCCGTGAGATTTCATGGTTTCAAGCAAACAAACTGTTCCGTTAATATTGACATCATAGTATTCGCCAATAGATTCTATAGAAGGCCTTACTCCGGCTTTTGCTGCCAGGTGAATAACCACATCTGTTTTGTTTTCTGAAAAAATAGTGCTCAGTACTTTACTGTCGCGGATGTCACCCTCATAAAATCTGAAACCCTGGTTTCCTTTCAGTTGGTCTAAGTTCAGGCGCTTGAATTTTTTTGGATAGAAAGGATCGAAATTATCAAGGCCTGCAACATGATGACCCCTGCCTGTAAAATACCGGCAGACATTTGATCCGATAAACCCTGCCGCTCCTGTCACTAAAATATTCATCAGTTGTTATTTTCTTTTAATAGTCGCTGATAAACGGATACGTATTGTTTGGTCATAATCCTTGAATCGAACTTATCACGTACCATCTTATTCCCATTCTGTCCAAAATGCTCTTTGAGTTTTCTATCGTTCATGAATGATTCAATTTTTTCTTCCAGTTGATCGTCTCTTTCCGGATCAATCAGAAACCCATTTTCATTATCAATCACTACTTCATTTGTGCCCCCACCACGTGTTGCGATAACTGGTTTGCCCAGAGCCATATATTCAATGATTGAATTTGAAATCCCTTCTCCGTGGAGTTTGCTATTGGTGAGCAGGATACCGACATCAAAAATATTTACAATCGATTCAACATCTGATCTTTTGCCTGCGAAGATGATTTTGTCAGCCAGTGACGCGGGTACACTGTTTTTTATTTCTGCCAGGTTAGAACCATCACCTACCAAGATGAACCTGATATTTCCATGTTTTGAAATAAGACGTTTGGCTGCCCTGATCAATGTTTTGTAATCTTTGCGGTCTTCAAATGCAGCCACCATTCCTGCTACAAACAGATCACTTGATTCACTGAACGATATTTCTTTGCGGATACAAGCCGGCTCTTTTAAGTTTTCAAAACGAGAAAGATCCATACCATTATAAATGCAGGCGGACTTTTTTTGGGGTGCTCTGTAGGCAGCTAAGCCCGCTTTTGAGTTGCCGATTACTATATCGGCGAATTGAAAAAATAACCTTGCACGCAGCCAATGCTTATTTAAAATATTTTGTTGAGACGGGGTATCTACCACCATGCCATTCACCAGCTTTATGTGAAGTAGCTTGCATGCAGGCACACTATATACTGCTGTCATGCTATCCCAGCAGTGTAAAATATCTGGTTTGTACTCTTTGCAAAGCGAATAAAGCTTTTTAAATATACTGATGTCCTTTTTTCTTTTTCTAATAAGGTAGTGTATCCTGATCCCCAGATTGAATACTTCTTTGTAGTGAACGTCCGACCCCATTAATACGAGTTCAAATTGAACGTCTGTGCTTTGTTTGAGTTGCTTCATTAGCTCCAGCAATCTTCGTTCTTTCCCCCCCGGGCCTAAAGAGTCAATAAAAAATAATATTTTCACTATTTCTGCACTATTTGACTGTAACTGTAAACAGATACTGGAATGATTACCAGCAAAATTGACTTACGATTATTTATTGATTTTGTTTTAACCATTCATTGAAAAACAATAACGCCCAAATTTTTTCACTGGTATCCCAGCGATGTTTGTCATTTTTTTCATTCATGCTTATTGCTTTTTGTACAAACCGCCGGTCCAGATAATTGTAAAGTAAGCAACACTTCGAGTTAAATGTATCGTTCACATATGTTTTCAGATCTCCCTTAAACCATACTGAGATAGGCACCGCAAAACCCTGCTTAGGGTGTTTCAGAATGCTTTCTGGTAAATAGGGTGACATAGATTTTTTGAAAATATATTTTTGATTCTTTCCTTTAAGTTTTAGGTTCGATGGTATTTTAAAGGTTAATTCTGCAAACTTATGATCTAATAAAGGCACCCGCACCTCGAGCGAATTAAGCATACTGGCCCTGTCCACTTTTGTTAGTATGTCGTCAACCAAATAGGTTTGAAGATCGAGATTTTGAAGATTCGTAACAAAATCATCAGTACTGCTGGTTTTTAATATTTTCTGCTTGTACAATTCAGATGTTACAGTACGATTAATTGCACCATAATTCAGCAGGTGTTTTCGTCTTTCATGCTTTTTCCAAAAGGTTGAAAAACTTCCTAAATAGTCTTTGTTCTGAGAAAGATAATATGTCAGGTTTCTCCCCCTGACAGATTGGGGAATCAGTTTATGAACGTTCCCCCATATAAGTTTATTCAAAAATGGCGATTTGAAATTGAGGGGGAAAGAGTATATTTCTTTATTTCGTGTATAACTATTGTAGCCGGCAAATAATTCATCCCCGCCATCACCTGATAAAGCTACTGTAACATTCTCACGGGCCATTTTGCAAACATAATAGGTAGGTATGGCCGATGAATCAGCATAAGGTTCGTCGTAGGCGCTGACTAATTTTGGTAATAGACTTACAGACTCCGGTTCAACAATTTGCTCGCGATGCTCACAGCCATATTTTTTGGCGACTTCGGTCGCGTATTTTAGTTCATTATACTTTTGTTCTTTAAAGCCTATGGAGAATGTTTTTATTGGCCGGGATGAATTCCGGGCCATCATTGCGACAACGGAACTCGAATCAACTCCCCCACTTAAAAATGCTCCTAATGGCACATCTGAGATCATATGCAGCTTCACTGTTTCTGCAAGACATGCTTCGATTTCTTCCGACCATTGATCTTCATTCTTCGAGTAATCTGGTTCGAATTTAATTTCCCAATATCTTTTAATCTCAATGGACACTTTGTTTTTAAATGATAACAGCAGGTAATGGCCTGGCTGAAGTTTTTTAACGTTACTGTAAATAGATAGATCACTTGTTATATAGCCATAAGCCAAATAGGAATCCAGGGCTTCATACGATAACGTTTTATCAATATTATCTGCTTTTAAAATTGACTTAATCTCGGAACCAAATACAAATTTTTCAATATCGCTATAATAGTAAAAGGGTTTGATTCCAAAACGGTCTCTTGCGCAAAAAAGCTGTTGCTTTTTACTATCCCATATGGCAAAACCAAACATACCTCTCAGATGTTTTACACAATCTGTTCCATATTGTTCGTATAAGTGAACAATTGTTTCGGTGTCTGATTTAGTTTTGAAGACATGCCCTTTACTGATAAGATCATCATGAAGTTCATGGTAATTGTAGATTTCACCGTTGAACACAATCCAAATACTATCGTCTTCATTAGCCAGTGGCTGATGGCCCGTACTTAAATCAATAATGCTTAAGCGACGAAATCCTAGTCCTACGTTTTGTTGAATATAATGCCCTTCGTCATCAGGCCCTCTGTGATGAAGAGCGTCAGACATTTTCTTTAGGCTTGCCGGGTTAATTTTTCTTTCTCTCTCTAAGTAAACAATTCCTGTAATTCCGCACATGGTTGGGGTTATTTATAAAATATTTAAGAATCTGTCAGCAGCAGTATTAAAATCGTGATAGGTGGCTACATAGGATATTAATTTATTTCTGTCAACAGAACCTGTTTCATTTATTTCAATTGATGTTTTCATTTTTTCCAGATCACCTTCGCAGCATATACCTAAGCAATATTTTTTTATAACATTTCCGGGGTTTACTTTTAACGATATCACCGGAATGCCCGTTGCCCACGCTTCCAGAAAGATATTAGGGAAACCTTCATATTCTGATGTGTTGATTAATGCGATGGCATTGGCGATAAGTTTTATTGCTTCGGAATGATCCACAACTCCTTTTAAAATTACGTTTTCAATGTTCTTTAACTTCGCATAAATTTTTTTTGATTTACTATCTTTTGGTATGCCCGCTACGACGATTGTATTTTTTTTGTCAATTTTTTGAGCCAGCTCATACAGCTTGTCGGAACCTTTTAGTATTGTTAAGCTGCCTACGTGAACAAAATAATTATTGGCAGGGGTGTTAACGGGAGCTATATCAGTATGGTCGAAAATATTAGGGTATACGCACTGCTTACCTTTGATTTTATTTGTGGAAAGCATTTGCCCGGAATGCTGAATAACAATGTAATCTGCTTTTTTTAAAAGATAATTAAATACAATATCATTAGGAATATAAAGCGTAAGCAGTTGATATAAATTAAATTTTGGTCCGTAGCTATATTTAAATTTCTTCGGGAAGCTTAACGTGTCTAGATCGCTGGCCATCGCTACTATAAACTTACTTTTCAATTTTTTAGATACCAGGTATGGAACAAGATGTAAGTAGGATCTTGTTCGCACATAATAGTAATCCGCATTTTGGTCAAGAAGCGTTTTTCTTAAAGCCGGAATCCGGCGGAAAAAAAACCGGATTCCTCTTAGCCCGTCATTCCAGCCGGGGATATTGATTAATTTTATACCCTCTTTTGTAACAAAGCTTTCATTTGAAGACGGATCAATAATTACAATATCATGTCCTTTTAGAGCCAATGCTTTTGCGAGCAATGTCACCTGGAGTTCTGCTCCACCGGGAGGTTTCCCTTTTAGTGCGTCAGCTATATTGCCAAAAAAACAAAATTTCATGTGCGGCTTTTTTTTGTTTAGCGAGCAGATTGGTGAAAAGGAATATTTTTCAAAAAATATGAACGCATTATAACCGGAAAAATTTGATTTTGGGTTCTCTTTACTATTTGTGAAGAGAGTTTATAAAATCGATCATACGCCTCGTTTGATAAGAGTAATTAAAAACCCCTGAATCCAGGGTTAGCGATTTACCCTGTTTGCTTACCCGTTCAGCAACGGCATAATCGTTGGCTATATAGATTAACTTATTAGTCAGCTCCTGTGCATTTCCCGGTTCAGTTAAGAATACATTCACTCCATCTGACAAGTAATCCGGTATTTCTCCCACATTTACACTAATAACGGGTTTTCCGGTTGCAAGGAATTCCGTCAGTTTAGAAGGGAATGAGGCATCTGATTCCAGCCCCTTAGTTCTTACCATAACCAAAATGGAAGCATGTGCAACGTATTTTGTGATTTCGTCTTTTGTCAAACGATCTAACAGGGTCACCTTGGTGTCAATGTCTAACTTTGAGATCAGGTTTGATATCTGCTTTTTTTGAGCATCAGTACAAAATCCGCCGAGGACAAGATGGATATCGGGATGAAGGCGGGCAAACTTCTCAAAGGCATTGATGAGCAGATCCACATTGTCCCTTTCAAAAGTAAGAGAACCAAAATAACCAATGTAGGAATGAGAAAAAGGGCGTTCGCTTACTTTGGAAAATCTTGAAGGATCAATAATACTGGGCACAAGGAATAATTTTTTTGTATTTACTCCTTGCTGTTTATAAAAATTAACCAGGTACCTGGATATGCAAAAGAAACCATCGCTTAACCGGGTTTCAATATAAAATTTTAATACACCTATCTTTTTTTTAAAAAAGCCCTGTTGATAATAACGAAGAGGATGTTCACTGATTTCGGGGATTAATCTGGCTTTAAAAATTTTACAAAGAAACCAGGCAAACGTATGGGTTAACAACAAGTTAGTCCAGCTATTAACAGCTACAATTTTATCTTCTTTGTGTATTTTCTTAAATAAAACATACGTTCTGTAATATTTCATCAGGTTTTGCCATCGGCGTATCACAAAAGAGTTGCTTCTTTTTTCCTGGCCGAAAGGATGGTAGTAAGGAATCTCATCAATTATACCATCACTCACTTTAAGATACTCGCTTGAAAAACATACTACGGATGCCCTGATAGAATTTTCGCTAAAGCCCTTTGCATACATATAGGCCCTGTTTGTAGCTGCATAACCTTCCGGAAATGTAAAAAGATCACCAAAAATTATGACACTCATTCTATCAGTCCTTTGCTTTTAAAACCTTACAGGGGTTTCCTCCGGCTATTACATTTGGAGGAATGCTCCTTACCACCAGGCTATTGGCCCCTACAATGGAGTTTTCACCAATTTCAACGCCTTTTAGAACGACAGTATTCAGACCGATCCATACATTATCATGAATTGTTACTGCTTCAGGCTGCGTGTTGCTGATATTTAAGTGCCAGTCAAAATCCGTGATTACTACATTGGCCCCGCAAAGAACATTATTACCAATTCTAATCTCCCTGGCGGCGCCGATACTTACCCCGCTAAACCCACAATTATCACCAATCTTAATCTTTGCATCTTTTCCGTGAGTAGAAAGAATGCATCTATGATTAACGCCGATCAGGTTAGACGATTGATCAGAACGGAAAACGCAATTTTCTCCAATTTCTATACTTGAAAAAAAATCACGGTGAAAGCGTGGCACACCGAAAAATCTGCATCCTTTTTTTATACCGATTCCGCGGCAAAACGAACTGATACTAACAATGAAGCCTGACCAGGCTGTAAAGCAAGACATCCTGAATTCATCCAGTTTAAATATCCACCAACTTCCGTGATCCTCTGTGAGCTTTTTATATATTGACTTACTATCTTTCAAAGGGATGGTTATAGCTTGTTGCTGTTAAAAAATCAGGGTTTGTTTAATGGCTCACAACATTGCTGTTCTTGAAAAGATTTCTTTTAATTTTTCCAGGGATGTTTTTTACGCGGCTGATCTGGAAAAGAAAGTATTTTGAATAATAATCCCAAATGTTATTTGTTTTCATGAAAAACACTTTCAGGTTATAATTCTTTCCTTGTAAAATTTTTTCAACATCATCATTCTTGCGCAACTCAACTTTGATTTTACCGGTCTTGATATCAGTCATCATGTTTACAATTTCCGCCGGATGATCACCGTGGTATTTTTCAAGCCAGCTTGGCAGCCAATAATGTCTCTCAATATTAAAAGGGTTTGATACCTTAAAATAGTTATTCTCTGCCCAATCCAAAATATCAGCACAGCTATCAGGCTTCTCGTTTTTATATACCATTGTTTTTTGCCTAACCTGCCATGGAAACAAGTGCGGATAATGGTACATATAGACCTTTCTCCTGGAGAGCCATCCTCCTTTGATCCATTTAATTTTGCGTAAATCCACCCCGTTTTCATTGGCTACTGTAGGCGGCTCATGCGTAACATACTTATAATCCCGACCCCATTTAAATAATCTATGAAAATATACAGCGCCTCTTCTTAAGTTCCATCCGTCGATTTTATAGTTCAGATCACCCCAGAAATTTCTTGTAGCAAACGTGACGGCTGTAATGTCTTTTCTCTTCCTGAGCAGGTCAATGATGAACTTCATATCCTCAGCCTTATAAAATTCGTCAATATCTATCTGCCACAGGTAATCACCGGTAGCCCGTTCGGCATAGGCTCGTGATTGGGGAGTTCTATGTCTTCCCAATTCATCCTTCTTTGGCCAAAATCCCTGGCGGGTGACAATAGTAAGCTTGTTTTCTGTGTCTTCTTCTTCTTTAAATTTATACAATGTCTCCAATGTGCCATCAATGGAATGTCCATCGGGCGTGCAAACAGCTTTAGCATCCTCGTGACCTCCTTCCACAACGATAATTTCATGGGCAAATGGATATAAGGAGCGAAGGCAATAGCGGGTAAAAGGTTCACCATTCAACACAATAATTCCAAAAGTAATCTTTGGGAATTCACTTTTATTCATACAATGAGTTTTCAATTTGGGAATCTAATCTCTTGTCAAAACCGATTAATGCAGATAGAAAGGCAAAATACCATAGTCCCAATGCAAAATGGCCCGGATTTAAAAAAGTCCATGACGTAAAGCTCTCTAATATTTGTGATATAATAACCAACATGAATAACAATCCAAGTTGTGACAATATCCCTTCACTATTCATAAATAAACTATAGGCCCTGGCGAGCGAAACCAGGTAAAGAAGTGCAAAAATGATCAATCCAATATAACCCCATCGAAACACCACTCCTGTCCAAACCATATCGGCCGTAGTATCATCAACTGAACTCGCACCATGATACTGGACATCAGTTACAGGCCCTAAACCAGCAATTATCTTCTCACTGCCCATCTTCCTGAAAATTTCGCCGGTCCTCTTAAAACGGATAAGAAGTGTGTTTGCATCTTCATCGTTGGGATTTTTCTTTAAACTTGTAACACGTTCCTCAAAATACTTAACCTTGTCAGGCAGAAATTGTGAAAGAACAAAGAAGAGTATGATGCCGGAAAATATAATCAATATCCCATTTTTAATGAGAGGGCCAAAGCTTCTTTTCTTTATTGAGATTAAAAGGTTGTATAAAAAAAATAAAATCAATACAATGGCCATGAACGATCTCGTATATGAAACAAAAATGGCCAGTAAATTAATCCCTAACATACATAGAGAAAGAACCGATTTGCCTTCTCTGAAAATTGTTAAATATGCTACTGAGAAAAACCATAGAACAGGCATACACCAAAATTCCCGGGTAATAACTTCGCCCTGAAATACCTCTTGTTGGAATTCATCAACCCCTGGCAACTCATAAATGGTAATATTCAATCCCTGGTGCAGGAAATACAGAAAAGATGCAAAAGTATTAACGATTACGATACTGAATAAAAAATCTTTCAAAGAAGCCTCATCAGTATGTGAAACGATATTTTTTAAAACAAAAAAACCTAAAAACAGCGCAACAAGGCTAAAGAACTGGATAACCACGCCCGTTATTTCGAGATACCCATTGAGCACTAAAACCAGGTCCGCAATAGAAATTATTATCAACCCAATAATAAACCAGTCTAATAAATTGATGCTATTATTTTGAGAAAAGTTTTTTCTTTTGTACCCGGATTGAATCAGGTACCTGCTTGATAGTATAAGCTCCGTAATAAACAGCCACATAAGCAATAACACATCATTACCAAGCCTTCCGGGGATTGTAAATATTTTTACGTTTTCAAAAAAAATACAATACCGGAAAAAAATCAGAAAGGGAATGCCTAATAGAAAAACAGGTTTTTTATAGGCCCGAATCAGGAAGTATAGTAAAAATAAATATGGAACGATTTTTCCTAATAATTGGCTCATATTTTAGGCATTATTACAGAATATTTTGCATCGGGATCTGAATCTTTAAAAATATTCACCAATATATTTTTTAGTTGCACAGGATTTTGGTACTTCATATATTCTTCGATAGATTCTTTAAAAAAACTTCCCGGAATTTCTTTAAACTTTTCAAATTGCTCATATAATGAAGATACGGCGTTACCATATGTAGCACCAAGGTTGAATTTTTTTACCCTGTATCCCATAATTCCTTCTTCCGGAACCAGGACGGGTATGCCGTACCCTAAAGCTTGCAGCATCACTCCGCTTGAACCCCAGAAATTGCTATACGGCAACACTAAATGGGTCACGGACCTGAAAAAGGCCTCGATGCAGACAGGGTCTGTTATATATTGATTTGTTTCAAGCAGTCTTCCTGCATCTTCCAGGTCCTTTTTTAATAAGTTTATATTTGAATCATTGCTTTCTTTTTGATCTGTCAGACCGCAATGAATAAAGCAAACTTTTTTTTCAACAGCCATTTTCAACAGCAAGTCATATCCCCGTCTTTTTTGGGAAGTGCCGAAATAAAGGAAAATAAATTTGCCCTTATTTTTTTCTTTGAATCTATCTAAACGGTCTATCCATATTCTTTCATCTTTGCTTTCATTGCGGATAACTCCTTCTGTGTAGCTCTGAAAGACATCGGGCAGCCAATGGCTATGGGGATGATGGGAAACAAAATTTTCATCTATGTACATTGCAGAATCTACGAGCTTAAATTGTTTCAATAAGTGTTCGTGAAAGAGGCGATCATCGGCTTTCCAGGTTGACGGGAGGTGTTTAATATATCTAAGCCTGTCAATAAAATTTAACGGTTTATAAAAATGAAATGGTCTGAGAAAAATGCCTGCCAGTTTACCTCTTAGTTTTTTTCTTTTGCTGAATAATTGCGAATTGAATAATGATATATGATGATCTGCTTCGACAAACACAGTCAGATCAGCATTGCACTTGTTTTGCAGTTCGAGAAATTCGCTATTCGTAATTCCTAAACCAGCCCGGGCATAAACAGAAGTGTCTATTGTTGTCAGGGCTTTATTTTTTTGGATCCTATCAATGTAGGAGGAATCATTTATCTTTTCTTTAAAATTGCCTGCTATAAAAACTGTAAACCCTGTTTCACAGAGAATGTCCGACAAAACATATACATACATCTGCCTGTGACCGTCAAAAATAGGGGAATATAGCAGGGCATTTGGCATTGAAGAAAAACGGTTACAAACCAGGAATTAATCAGGAAATATTATACAAGATATCGTAAACTTCTTTTTTTATAAATATGGCGTCTGCAAATAAGGGAGCTTGTGTCAGAGGATTTGCAAATTGTTCCATATTTCCGATATACGTGAAGTTATGTTTTTCTAAAAGGCTCATAATATCCCTGAACAGCGGTTGATTTTCATATAAAGTGGCATAGCTTACTTCTGTAATTACAATGTCAGCCATTTTTAAAACTCCGGTTCCTCCTTTTATTACTTTTTCTTCAGCCCCTTGTACGTCAATTTTAAGTAAAACCTGGTTTTCTAATTTTACGTTAGCAAACACATCATCCAGGCGTTTTATTGTAACCTTTTCTTCAATAAGATCTGCAGTATGCGGATATAACTGTTTATGCAGTCGCCCCATTTTTAAAATCGAAGACGATGGGCTTGCACTACTTCTGCTGAAAGTAATTTCGCCATCTTGTTCCCCTAATGCAAAATTATAAGTGTGTACTTTTTTATTGTCATGAAAATTGGATGTGAGCTTTTCGTAACAATCTTTTAAGGGCTCAAAAGAATAGATTTCTGCAAGAGGGAATATGTTTGATATTTCAGCAACAAATTGCCCTTCATTAGCGCCAACGTCTATGATCGTCTTTATTTGAATTTTCTTCAAAAAATTCCATTTCTGGATTTTTGCAATTTTTGCTTCTTTGGCCGGATTCCGCAGCTGAAGGCCGAATTTGCTCAATAAGCTGTGAATTAATTTTTTCAATGCCCGTGATTGTATTTAATTAAAAATTTTCAGTCTTTTTTTTCCAGGGTATGATCAAAGCGAGAGCTCCCGGTCTGTTTGACTTACTTAGTACGTTCCAAAAAGGAGAAACACCATGATTCAATTCTATTTCAAAAGACAGGAGAGGGTCAGCATTGAAAATCCATTTTTTACAATGAAGACTGATCTTAGGAGATATATAATAGGTTCCCACGTTTAAAAATTCACTGGGTATTTCGCAATATATGCTATTGCTCCCTTTTTGGAATGAAGGCCATTCTTCCTGTTTGCTATCGTTTTGGTATGTTCGGAAAATAACAACTCCATCTTCGTCTGTTATATCGAAACCAATGACCAGGTCCGGATCAATTTCTTTTAAAATAAAGTCAAACTGAATTCTGATTTTTGATTTTGAAAAAAAGCGGTTCTGGATATTATTTTTTTGATCGAGAATTTTTACCGCCAGTAGTTTTATCGTTGAATCTCCCGGTGCAGAGTCCTCATTCCAAAAAACCGACCCATCCTTAGAGGTCTCAAACATTACATAATCCCGGATAACTTTTGAAGGAGTATCATCCTGGATAACCAGTCCTTTATTTATTAAAATCACCCTGCTGCACAAATTGGTTATAGCCTGCATATTATGACTAACAAACAGAACTGTTCTTCCCTGGCGCTGAGAAACATCCTGCATTTTCCCAAGGCATTTTCTCTGAAATTCAGCATCACCCACCGCCAGTACCTCATCAACAATTAAGATTTCGGATTCCAAATGAGCCGCGACAGCAAACGCAAGCCGGACATACATACCACTTGAATAACGTTTTACGGGTGTGTCCAAAAACTTCTCAACTCCTGAAAAATCAACGATTTCGTCAAATTTTCTTTTAATTTCGGATCTGTGCATCCCCAGGATAGCGCCATTCAGATAGATATTTTCCCTGCCCGTAAGTTCAGGGTGAAAACCTGTACCTACTTCAAGAAGACTGGCGATCCTGCCCTTGATTTTTATTCTACCTTTTGTTGGCTCGGTAATGCGACTTAAGACTTTTAAAAGAGTGGATTTACCCGCCCCGTTTCGCCCGATAATACCAACTCTATCGCCTTGCTCTATTTTAAAATTTATGTCTTGTAAAGCCCAGAACTCCTCCTTTTTTTCTGTCGCAGGAGATTTTGTATTGTTCAGGCGGGCCCGCGATTTAAACAATGAGGTAGTCTTTTTTACAATTACATCGCGTAAAGTCACATATTTCTCCTGTTGTTGATGAAGAATAACATACTTTTTGCCTACATGCTCAGCCTTGATTACCGTGCCCATCAGTAGTTATTTAATATTTTTTTGATAAACATATAATTATCTGTTTAAACAGTGTCTGCAAATACTCTTTCCATTTTTCTGAAATACAGGACGCCGAACAAAAGGAATAAAAAGGTCATTGACAGAGACAGGAAAAGGCCGGGTAAATATATGTACCTGGGATTTCCGATAATCGCCCATCGAAATCCATCAATGACTCCAACCAGTGGGTTAATTGAATAGAGTAATCTCCATTTTTCAGGAATCAGGCTACTATCGAAACCTACTGGTGAAATATATAGGCCAAACTGTACAACAAAAGGTACAATATGTTTAAAGTCCCGATACTTCACGTTTACTGCAGACACATAAAGGCCTGTGCCCATGGAAATTAACACGACCCACAAAAAGAACAGCGGTAATGTCAAAATTGTCCAGGACGGAACAAAATGATACCAGAACATTAATCCTATAAAAAGGGCGAATGAAATGAGAAAGTCGACGAAATTAACGATTATACTGCTTACAGGAACTATCATTCTCGGAAAGTAGATCTTCGTAAGCATATTCGAATTGTTAATGAGGGAGTTGCTGGAATCGTTAAATGAGGTTGAAAAAAATAGCCAGGGAAGCATCGCGGCATACACGAGAATGGGATAAGGAACTCCTCCGGATGGAAATTTAGCCAGGCGGCCAAAGATAAGAGTAAATATGAGCATTGTCAGGAAAGGGCGAAACAGGCTCCATGCCAGCCCTATCACCGTTTGTTTATACCGAACAAGTATATCACGCCAGGCAAGAAAAAGAAAAAGCTCACGGTATTTCCATATGTCACTCCAATAGCGCTTATTTGATCCTGCCCCCTCAATGACCAGATCAAATTCTTCATTTTCCTTGCTCCTTGTCATTTTTGCAAATAGATTTTTAGATGGATAAATTAATAATAATAAAAGAATAAATTCACATTACTACTATACAGAAGTATATGTTCGATAACAAAAAATGAAGAAAAGAGTGCAATTGTATGAATTACAAGACTGGAAGCAGCATTACGAAGTCCGGAAAAAGCATAAAATATCGCAGTTATTTGCACTAGACTTGCCTCGTAATACGAAGTAAAGTTTTCTTAAGCGGTCGATAAACATGGCTTGTTTTTATTGCTTCTGTCAGTACGGGATTATAAATATCGATAGGTGGTTTTTTTCATTTTTTGTTGAAAGGAGGAAAATTAATTTCAGCGGTTTGCATTGTTCGGGAAGCTTCAATTAATTCATTTTTACATAAACGACGAGAATACGGCTCCGCCCACTTCAGTCACATTAGGGTGCTGATTTACAAGTTTTCGACATAAAAATAATTAACAATATTCAAATCTCATAACTATCAGAGCACTTTGGGGAAAAAGTACTTCGGGAAAACCCAACTCAAATCTTCCAAAAGGATCAAGCAATTTCTAAAACTTTTTGCAGGTAATTATATTGTTTTAAATACGGATAAAACTTCCAGGCACTACGGGAAAATCTGTACTAAAAAACTTCTTGAAAATCGTCCTGACTGATGCGAAATCTGCGTATATATATTAGAATTGAGTTGATAGCTTTTTTGTGTTGATTATAGCAATATCGGTTGCAGCTTTTCGGAGCGATAATATATTTTGTATCAATAACGACAATGATTGGTTTTTATTTGCAAATTGGATATTGAAAATTGGCTATTCGATTTACTTCAATTTTAGATAATCATGACTGGTATAGGAAACAAGGCATCGGATTCGCTTAATAATTTACAAGTACATCTCTTTATATATACTATATAGTTTGAGGGCGAAACATGTGGATTGGATATGCTGGATTTTGTAACACGGCATTCTCTGTTTTTTTGATTTTTTATCCGATCTATTCAAGACAACTTTTGGTTCGTAACCTTCACTGTTTATTATCGGTTAAGAAACCAGAATTAAGTATCTGCGATTTATAAACAGTA
>Ga0207689_10002286_pt1 | contig 17933 bp, 15 predicted proteins | sample KBSMisM52_FD_184312 | JGI IMG/M metagenome (GOLD analysis project Ga0207689, IMG submission 184312) | Miscanthus rhizosphere microbial communities from Kellogg Biological Station, Michigan, USA - KBS Miscanthus M5-2 (SPAdes) (version 2) | ecosystem: Host-associated > Plants > Roots >... | reverse complement strand
TTCCTGCGGCAGCTCAGCTGGCGGCCTCTCCAACCGGGATAAACTTTGGAACTGTGCAGGTGGGGACACGGGCTAGTCTGTCTGGTGTCTTGACTAACGCGGATACGGATAACGTAACCATCAACCGCGTTTCCGTCAGCGGTTCTGCGTTTACTATGAGTGGGGTTACTCTGCCGCTGACGCTTACACCAGGTCAGAGTGCTCCGTTCACCGCCACGTTCCTTCCTACTGCCACGGGGGCAGTTTCAGGGAGTATCGATATCACCGCCAAAACCCCGATGTACCGTAAACACTGGAAGGGAACTCTTAGAGCGTCGGTGGCGCTTGCGGGTGTGGGCGGGTCGACGGCCGCGGGACAACTGACAGCGAACCCGCGCAGCCTCGCCTTTGGTTCAGTAGCGATGGGCAGTACGTCGACCCAGAATCAGACGGTCACGAACAGCGGCAGTGCCAGCTTGAACATTTCCAATGCGGCGATATCATCGTCTGCTTTCACTGCGAGCGGCCTGAGCCTTCCGCAGACTCTTGCCCCCGGCCAAAGCCTGACATTCAGTGTCAACTTCACTCCTCAATCGACTGGAACAACCAACGCAAATCTTGTTCTTACCTCGACAGCTTCGAATCCCAGCTTAACCATCGGACTCTCTGGTTCGACGACTGCAGTGGGACAACTCGGAGTTTCGCCTTCCAGCATCGACTTTGGCAGTGTCATCGTTGGGCAGAAAGCGACACGAACTGGAACGCTCACCGCATCCGGGTCAAGCGTTACGGTCAACTCCGCGAGCCCGAGCACCTCCGAATTTAGTGTGAGTGGTCTTTCCCTGCCGGTTACCCTGAACGCGGGACAGAGCGTCTCTTACAGCGTCACTTTCACCCCGCGAGCTAGCGGAGCGACATCTGCGAGTCTCGCCTTTGCGAGCAATGCGGCCAACCCATCGCTTTCAGAGTCGCTAGCAGGGACTGGCACAGCGGCGCCGTCGCACAGTGTCGACCTTTCCTGGAATGCAAGCTCTTCCCCGGTTGCGGGCTACAACGTATACCGCGGAACGAGTGCTTCGGGTCCATTCACGAAACTCAATTCCGCGCTTGACGCGTCTACTACCTACACGGATAGCAGTGTGCAAAGCGGCAAGACGTACTACTACGTGGCAACCTCGGTGGACGGTGGTGGCACGGAGAGCGGCTACTCTTCGGCAGTCTCGGTCACCATTCCGACACCTTAACCAAGGAATGAAGGGGCTCGCGTTCAACGCGGGCCCTTGTTTTTTTTCTTCCAACATATTTTCGACGTTGCAAGTTTTTTCATCTCTCTTCTTCCAGATTCGAAACTATTTCTTTGACGATATTACGAGCGAAATCTGCGACCCCTATGCTGGCTACGCAACGGCGACCGGTTGGGATTTCTGCACAGGTATCGGAACGCCGAAAGGAAAAACTGGAAAGTAGAAGTGTCAAATATTTTGTTGACCACCTTCAGCCTCGCCGAAACAGGCGAGGCTTTTTATTCTGTCGTACGCGATTGCCGAATGTTCTCATCGATTCGAACGTCTATTCGTGTTCCTCTGGTTTCTTGTTGGCGACGGGCTCTTCGGGTGGGCGTGCCGGTTCTTCCTCCGACTCGGCTGGTGCAATGTACTGAACGATGAGGGTAATGCGGCGGTTGGCAGACTCCAACGGCGCCGTGCGATTGCGAAGTTTCTGGTCGGCATAGCCGCGGACTTGCGAGACTTGATCTCCACGCAAGCCGTGTTGCTGCATCAGTCGGCGCGCGGCGTTCGCTCGGTCGGAAGAAAGCTCCCAATTGGAGTAGTCGCCGCTATTCGAGTAGGGCTTGGCATCTGTGTGGCCCTCGATTGTGACTTTGTTAGGCAATTTGCCCAGCTCGACCGCCAACGTATTAAGCAGTTCCATTCCAGCGCTTGTGGGATGCGGGCTCCCGCTATCGAAGAACGTTCCATTGTCTGACTCGAGTAACTCAATCCGCAGACCTTCAGATGTGACCGTCATCTCGATCTGATTCTTGAGCTTGTCGAAGTTCGAGATCTCATGAATCGATTTTTGAAGCTGCTCTTTGAGCTTCGGCATGTTGTCTTTTGTCAGCGTGAAGTTTTCGCCCGCTCCGGCCATGTTGGAGCCGACTCTCTTGGAGGTACCCGTAGGATCTTTGAAGTAGCCTCCAACGGCCTCTTGTACTTGCTTGCTGCTGTTCAGCAGCCACAGCACAATGAATAGCGCCATCATGGCGGTGACAAAATCTGCATAAGCGACCTTCCATGCGCCACCATGGTGTCCGCCATGGCCGCTTTTCTTTTTGATCACAATGATGGGACGAGCTTCCGACATGGCTTCTATGAGCTCGCTGCAGCAGCAGCCGCAGCGGCGGCAGCACCGCCACCCCTGCACGCTTGCTTGACTTCTTGAAATGAGGGGCGGACGTGACCTGGAATCGCGCGGCGCGCCACCTCCACGGCCATGATCGGCGGCGTGCCTTTAAAGAACGCCACCATCAGCACTCGCAAAACGTAGTGATACGCATGTTCATCTTCGGCTGTTTTGGCCAGGTTCGCCGCGATCGGCCCCATGAAGCCATAGCAAAGCAGGATGCCAAGAAACGTGCCGACCAGCGCCGCTGCGACTTTGTGGCCAATTTCTTCAGGGGGACCACCTAATGCGCCCATCGTGATGACTACGCCCAGTACGGCAGCAACGATTCCGAGGCCGGGCAGGGCGTCGGCCATGGTGCTCAGGGCAGCGATAGGCTGGTTTGCATCGTGATGCTGCACTTCCATGTCGAGCTCGAGCAGCAAATCCATGTCGAAAGGCTCAATGCCTCCCGAAACCGCCATCCGCATGGTGTCGCACACAAAGTCCCGCGTGTGGTGATCCTTTATGAATGAAGGGTATTTCGAGAGAACGGGACTTTTGTCCGGCTCTTCAACATCTGACTCCAAAGCAACGAGGCCTTCTTTACGGGCTTTGTTGAGCAACTCGTACATCATCTTGAGGGAATCGAGGTACCGTTGGCGCGTGAACTTGGAACCGCTAAACACGCCGAGAATGCCGCTCGCGATCTTCTTTAGAGTATGCAGCGGATTTCCAATCAGAACCGTTCCAAGTGCGGCACCTCCAATGATGATCAACTCCGCCGGCTGGATGAGCACACGGATGTTGCCATGCTCCATGAGGTAACCGCCAACGATCGCGCCAATTACGACCACGATTCCAATAATTACGAACATGTTCGAGTCAGCTCCCGCAGAGCATGGCTAGTGCCCGGCCGCCTCGGCTGCCTTGTTGCGATGTTGTCCAAGAGACTCTTGAGCTCGTTCCATCAACGCTTCCAAGGAATCATCTTCCTGAACCGTTGCCACTCCGAATGAGACAGCTGCCGAGAGTTCGTCGCCCCACCAGTGAATACTGGCGGCATCCGCGACAGAACTGATGCGCTCTCCGATGAGCGGCGCATAATTACCGTCGCAACCGGGCAGAATCATCAAGAATTCATCTTCCGCCCAACGTCCGGCAAAATCGTTGGTTCGTACGGTATTTCCAAGGGTTTCTCCCACCGCTCGAACTAAAAGTCTTCCCGCCTCGGCCCCATGTTCCAACACGAACTCATCAAGCGCTGCGATTCGAAGGAGGAGGACCGAGAAAGGCAATCGTTCTGCGGCATAGGTCGAAAGAAAAATTCGAAGCCTGACCCTGCAGAATGTCTGATTGGCGAGCTGCGTTACCGGATCAAGGTATCGGGGAGAGATCGTGTGTTGTTCACGCCGCTCTACTGTGCAGGAGCTCCGCGCCTCCTCAAAGCTCTCGGCTGCTCCAACAATCTTCCCCGCACGATCGAGAATTGGAACCGCTCGCACCACCACCGGGATGCGGTGACCGTTGCGGTGATGCAAGTAAAGATGACTCTCTCCGTGTTGTCCATCGCGGATGGCCATTTGCAATGGGCAGGCACTGGAACAAACCACCCGGCCCTGCTCGTTGCTATGAACAAGAATCTCATCACGACAGCAGCGCCCCACCACCTCGTGGCGCAGATACCCGCTGATTCTTTCTGCCCCTGCGTTCCAAAAGATGATCCTTCGTTCCGGGTCGACTAGGTACACACCAACCGATAAGGAATCGAGGACTGCGCGGCATATATCAGGGTCTTCGAAAGGTGACATGGCGAACGCTTCCGGTATCACTATCGGCTGAAACGGGGAAATTGTTATTTCCATAGATTGGCGAGGATTTGCAACAGAACAGATTTCCACGGCTAACCTTTTGATCCTAATAGGGGTCTAATTTTTAGAAAGGTTTGGGAACTTTGGGCCGTAAGTGTCCGTATCTCCAGCCAGGACGGCACGGCGGGATCCTGAGACCTCCCGCCGTATCCCCGGGCCCGGGGTCCTTTACCAAGTCATGCGGATCTTGATCGAGATCGTGCGGCAGTCATTGTCCACCTTGTGGGCACATAAGCTGCGCTCGTTTCTCACCATGTTCGGCATCGCTTGGGGAGTCGGTTCTCTTCTTCTTTTGGTCGGATTGGGAGAAGGATTTCGTAGCGGACAGCAGCGGAATCTCGCAAACCTCGGCCAGGACATCATGTTTGGCTTCACCGGTCGCATCCCAGCGGTTGCTGGCAGCATGACCTCCGGCCGCCGGTACAACTTCACATACGGTGACTACCTCGCCGTAAAAGAAGACGCACGTTCAATCCGCTCGATTTCTCCCGTCATCAACCGCGAGGATATTCGTGCGGTCAGTGACTACGGCTCAACCAACGGCCAGGTCTTTGGCGTTGCGCCCATCTACAACCAGATCCGTACGGTTCCTGTCAGTACGGGACGCTGGTTCAACGACGAAGACAACTCGCAAAAGCGACGTGTCGCGGTCGTTGGATGGGAGCTTTTAAAAAACGTATTTCCCGGTCGGCCCGCGGTAGGAGCGACTCTTCTCCTCAATGGTGTTCGTTTCGACATTATCGGCGTCGTGGACAAAGTCGGACGCGAGGGTAACAACGGCACCAATGCGCGCATTTTCATTCCCGTTGAAACCATGCGCGTTCTCTTTCCACTGAAAGGGGACAACGCGGAAGATGCCATCTCGTTTTTGAATTACCGGCCCATCGTTCGCGACGCCCACCTGCGCGCAAAAGAGGAGATGCACGCGATCGTTGCACGTCGCCACGGGTTTGATCCAAAGCTCGAAGACGCGTTTGAAGATTGGGACACGATCGAGAATTCGATCCGCGTCGCCAAAATTTTTGATGCGATGGATTGGTTCTTGGGCGTGGTTGGAATCGTGACTTTAGGGCTGGGTGCGATCGGCATCATCAACATTATGTTGGTCTCGGTGACCGAGCGAACCCGCGAAATAGGATTGCGGAAGGCCCTTGGCGCTACGCACAAAAACATTTTGACCCAATTCTTCGTGGAAGGTGCTTTCCTCACGGCGTTTAGCGGAGGAATTGGGTTGGCAATCTGCGTGGCTTTCGTGACTCTGCTGGCCCAGTTGCCTGCTCCAGAAGGTTTTGACACTCCTCGCATCGTACCTGCATCGGCAGTTGCCGCGATTCTGTCATTGACGATCGCTGGGGTCATTGCCGGTCTCTACCCAGCGCGTAAGGCGGCACACATGGTGCCAGTCGAAGCGTTGCGGCAGGAATAACGCGGGAATCCCACATGATTAACGACATCGGAAGCCAGGCGTGGCAGGCACTCAAGCACAACCGTCGACGTAGTTTGCTCACCATGCTGGGCATGGCATGGGGTATCGCGACCGTCGTGCTGCTACTCGCCTACGGGGCCGGATTTGAGCGCGGGCTGATGGTTGCGTTCAGCACGTTCGGCGGAAATCTGATCGCCGTCTTTCCCGGACGCACTTCCATGCAAGTCGGCGGGACCAAAGCGGGAATCGAGGTCAAACTTACGATGGATGACCTCGAGTGGATTCGCGCAGAGGTACCCTTCCTCAAAAGGGTTTCCCCTGAAGTCAACAAGCAGAGCCTGCTGGCATACGGAACCCGGAGCGCCAACTATACCGTTCGCGGAGCATACGCGAGTTATCAGAGCATCCGACATGTCGATGTTGCTGAGGGCAGTTTTTTCGGTGAGCAGGAAGACTTTGAACATTCCCGCGTGGCCGTTCTTGGATACGACGTAAAGAAGAAGCTTTTTTCCGGTCAAAATGCAATCGGCGACACAGTACGAATCGACGGCATCTCCTATCAGGTCATTGGCGTCTTGAAGCACATGATTCAGGATGGCGACGACAACATGAATGGGATGGTCTACGTGCCTTTCAGTGCCATGGGCGACCTGAAAAATACGTACTATTTGAACGCGATCGCAATTGAGTACGAGGGTGAGCACGAAAAAGTCGTAAAAGCTATACGAGACTCGATGGCCTTCCATCACAATTTCGATCCTAAAGACAAACGAGCTGTATTTGTTTTCGACAGCGTGGCGGAGCTGGGAGAACTGCAGATCATCACCGTCGGAATCAAAGTCCTGCTCGGATTTATCGGCCTCCTGACCCTCGGCATCGGGGGTGTTGGATTGATGAACATCATGCTTGTCTCGGTAACTCAGCGAACGCGGGAGATTGGTGTAGAAAAGGCGCTAGGTGCGCGGCGCTGGCATATTCTCTTTCAATTTCTTGCTGAGGCCCTCGCCATTACGGCGCTTGGTGGAATTGCCGGCGTGATAATTGCTTATCTGGTGTCTTGGGCGGTGGGCCCGTTGACACTCTGGAGCGCGTTTATCGAAGGTGCCACCGAAGGTGACATTCATCTGCGAATTGACTCCAGCACGCTGATCGCGGCCACGATGATCTTAAGTTTTGTCGGAGTGATCAGCGGCATGCTACCGGCCATTAAAGCGGCGCGGCTCGATCCCATTGAAGCCCTGCGGTACGAGTAATTTAACTTCACCCAGCACAAACCGGGAGGTTCCCGTGTCTAAAGCCTTTGCCATCGCCTGTCTGATTGCGCTTTCTTATGTGCAGGCGCACGCCGCGAATCCACAGGACCAGAATAAAACGATCGCAAAAAGGGTTTTTCTTGAGCTCTATAACCAAAACAAGTTTGACATCGCCGACCAGATTTACGCGAAGGACTTCGTAAACCACGGATTACACAGAAACGTTGGTCTCAAGGAAGATCAGGATGCGGCGCGTGGATGGAAACAAGCCTTCCCCGATCTGGTAATAAGCGTTGATCAGACAATTGCGGAAGGCGATCTCGTCACAGTTTTATGGTCGGGCCGTGGCACCAATACCGGCAATGGGAATGGCATAACCGCGACCGGAAAGACCGTGGAAGCACGTGGCATCACGATCTGGCGGATTGTTGACGGCAAGATCACCGAAGAATGGAGCGAGTTCGATCAGCTTGGAATCATGCAGCAACTCGGGTTAATCCCATCGACAACTCAATAGAGTCCGCCCTGTGCTATATTCGTCCCGAATTTTCGGGAGATACGAATGCGTCCGCTCGGTGTAACCCTGGCTGCCATTTACCAGATAGTGCGAGGTTTTTTTCAATTACTGTTTGCCCTGGGAGTCATGCTCTTCACCGGGCTTACGGCTAAGTTGGCATCCTTGGCCGCTGAAGGCAATGCGATATCGCGCTTCCTTGCAGCCTTTGGAAAGTATCTCGGGATTGTATTGATCATCTTTGCGTTAGTGAACGTGATCCTGGGCCTTGGGTTATGGCTGATGCAAGGTTGGGCCCGAATGTTGACGGTTGTATTCACAGCGATCAGCCTGGCTGCGCTGCTGCCATTTTTGATACACCCTCGCCCCGTCGCTTTACTTTTTGGCCTGCTCAACGTCGCTGTAATCCTTTACTTGATGATGCCCGGTACTAAGAGGCTGTTCCAAGGCAGCCCTGCTTAGCTATAGCCGTCTCGAACGGTTCAGCCTCGTTGTGTTTTAATCGCGGTGTGTCCAAACCTGCGACCCCCGCCCTGGAACGTGTGCTGGCGCAATTGCGTCTTTACGAACATCCTCTCTTGGATTTTGGGGCAACCGTCAAAGGAGAAGGCGTCGAAGTATCTATTCAATTGAAGCATTGCACTGTGCCGGTGCACACATATCTCTTTGAAATGCATCCCAGGGATCTCGACCATCCTCAATTCGAGTGGACTTTTCAGCGTCAGCTCTACGACTGCCTGCATGACTACCTCGTCGAGATGTTTGTGCGCACGCCGCAAGACTTGGCCGATCGGAGAAGGAAAAACCTGTGACCTTGCGCGAAAAGATTGGAAGCGAGATTCTTGCGAGCGGTCCAATACCTTTTTCGCGTTACATGGAACTCTGTTTGTACGATCCGGAATTTGGTTACTACGCTCGTTTAAAGGAACAATTCGGCAGGGCCGGGGATTTTTATACATCAAGTGACGTTCACGCTGTGTTTGGGCGCTTGCTCGCGCGACAGTTCGAGGAAATGTGGCGGGCCCTCGATTGTCCTAACCTCATTCATCTGGTGGAGCTAGGTCCAGGGCGCGGCTTGTTCGCCCGCGATGTGCTCGATTGGTCTGAACAAAAATTTCCCGAGTTTTTTCGAGCATTGCACTATGTGCTGGCGGAAAAGTCTGGGTCGTTGCGAAGTAGACTCCAAACAACGCTCGAACACCACATCATGCGAGGCAAGGCAGAGATTGCAGCCGGGGAGGATCCACAACTTGATTCAGGAGCTGTCATCGTATTTGGAAATGAATTCTTCGACGCCTTCCCGGTCGAGATCGTTTCCCCGGACGGCATGCTCCACGTGGGAAGGAGCGACGGCAAATTGGTCGAGCTCTTCCTACCCGTTGCCCCGTTGGTCGATGACTATTTAGACAAATACTCAGTGCGGCCGGAGCCGGGTGAACGTATCGAAGCAGGCCTCGCTGCGGACAAGGCGATGCAGGCGCTCGCAAACCGAATTTCGCGTGGCTTTTTCGTATTTATTGATTATGGATACACCCGGGAAGAACAACTGGTCGGCAGACACCGCGATACCTTGATGGCTTATCGGCGCCACTCTGCCAGCGCCAATCCCTACGAAGCTCCCGGCGAGCAGGACATCACCGCCCACGTGAACTTCACCGCACTCGCTGGGGCAGCCGCGGGACATGCAATGCGAGTGGAACGGTTGCTCACCCAATCGCAGTTCTTGATGGGTATTGGAGAATCCAATCAATTTGCTGACGCGTTTGAGGGATGCAGGATCCCTCAGGAGCAAGCCAAGGTTGCGATGCAACTAAAACACCTTGTTACCCCGGGCGGCATGGGGGAAACATTCCAGGTGATGATAGCCAGCAAGAATGTTTCGTCCGCCGCAATCGAGAAGTTGAGCGGATTGAAATTCCTGCATTCGTTGTCGCATCGATAATCTGAAATGCGATCTCGCAACAGCGAAGGTAGATACAATCGCCCGAACGCTTATTCAAAAGTCAAACGCTAGCGGACCTATATTTTGGAAAAATGGTTTCAATCGAGATCGGCCATTTTTGTACTCGCCCTGCTTCTAAGGCTCGGGCTCGGCTGGAATGTGCTGAGTACAACGCCATTGACGGACTTTTGGAGGGTCTCCGAACCAGCTACGGTCGCTGAGTCTCTCCTCGCTGGTCGTGGTTTCACATCGCCGTACGACACTCGTCAGCCATCCGCATGGATTGCGCCGATCTATCCCGCCCTCATTGTGGCGCCGGTGTTTGGCGCGTTCGGTTCCTACACACCACTGTCTACATATTTTCTTGTGGTCTTGAATGCAGTATTCGCTGCTCTCGCCGCCCTCGTAGTTTTCAGTTTAGGAGAGATGATGTTTGGCCGAACTACGGGCGCAGCCGCCGGGTGGCTCTGGGCGACGTGCATTCCAAGCGCGGTTGTGCCACTGCTGGTGTGGGACACATCCTTGTCTGCCTTGGTACTTGCAGTCGGCGTTTTTCTAACTTTGACCCTGGAACGAGGAGCCAGCGATTTTCGGTGGGGCGCTATCGGCTTTTGGTGGGGCTTCGCTTGTCTCGTGAATCCGGCTTTAATCACGCCAGTGCCTTTCATAGCTTTTTCACAATGGCTGCGCCAAAGGCGAAGCGGTGAGTTTTCGTGGAAGCGGGTTATTCTGTTCGTTGCGTTGTCGCTTGCGGTTGTTTCGCCGTGGCTTATCCGGAACTATCGGGTGTTTGGGACGCCCGTTTTCGTGAGAAGCAACTTCAGCGCTGAACTGTACTTCGGCAATCTCGGTTTCGAATCCCACCCGCTCGGGAAAACTTACGAGTACCAGAATCTCGGAGAACTTCGTTATATCGCTCAAAAACAGCGCGCAGTTCTCGAGTACATCAGCCGAAATTCTGGAAAGTTCCTCAAAGATACCGTCCGCAGAGTGCTAGCCTTCTGGACCGTACCCCACATCTCTTTGCCGTACTGGCCTTTGATGTCCTTTTTGAGCGTTGTGGGTCTTGCAATGGCAATCCAGGAACGCAGACACGGTGCGCTGCCACTCTTGATCTTTCTAATGGTCTATCCGATTCCCTACTATCTCTCCTACGTTTTCGAGAAGTACAGGCATCCCATCGAGCCGCTCATGTGCGTCCTGGCCGCTTACCCATTAGTGCGCGTCGTCAGATTTGTTTCGGGCAAAGTAATGGCGAGCAAGGCTCGCATGTGACTGCAACACTAACCGGCCTCGCAGCCTATCAGGCTATGTAAAAATGCTTGAGCGGGAACTAAACGAGAAATCAGCCGTAGTTCCACGCCTCGACATGAATGAACGCCAGGGCAGCTAGAAGAGGCCATTCGCGGGTGTCGCGTTTGATAAGAACCCTCCATTCCATTTTGGAAGGCCCAACCGCGACCCAGATTTCCGGCCCAGAGCGGGAGTCCCCGAAGAATCGAATTGTGAATAGCGGCATGCGGAATGTCCATGAGTTCACAGGGTCGATGTCGATGGCATACTTATTTCGGAACACGCTGCACATCTTCACTCTGCCGATGATCCTGCCTGCCTCCATGATGTTAAAGACGGGAGGGATAAATGAAGTTCTGCAGATGACCACCTCCCCTCTTCCGTCTGGATCGGCAATAACGAAATCCGGCTTATTGAACGGATTCCCGAGGCGGCGGCCGGAAGGCTTCTTACGAGTCCCATACCGCCAGCGAATTGCTCCTTGCTCATCCAACACTGCGCCGCTGTGACCGTCCGTTCCCCGATCAATTTGACTAAAGAACATGTGGCCATTCGCGCGGCACTCCTCGTTGGGGACAACGGTTGTTGTTCTGGTTGGCCGCATCTCTGAAGAAAGTACCAGAAAGCTCTTTTTCCGCAGCGTTCTGGGCGATCGGCAAGCCTGGGGTTTAAGCTCCGGCCGGCGCAGCTTTTTCGCGCTCGAACGGCTTCTGAATATATTTCTTGGCTTCGTCTTGCGCACCCTGAGTGTTGTCGTTGGTTTGCAAGGCTTGGCGGTATTCGTTTACGGCACGCTCTCTCTGGCCAGTGACGTCAAAGATCTTGCCCAGTTGAATGTGGCACCAGACCTCGGTCCAGCGCGGCTCCCCGTCGCCATTGAGCGACTCGCGATACGCATTGGCGGACGCTTGATAATTCCGTTGAAGGAAGAAAACCTCCGCCACGCGGTAGTGTGCAAGTGAACTGTTCTTGTTCACTTCGAGAGCCTTGTTGAACTCAGAAAGGGCACCAGCCAGATCGCCTTGCTGGATCAACGCTTGCCCGCGCATGATCGACGAGCGCAGTTTCACGTCCTTCGAGTTCTTGAGCACACGATCATCAGGATCAACGACAATTCGACGAGGCCGCCCGAATGTTTCAATCGTGAATGGAGAATGCGTTCCTACCACTTCGATACGCTTGGCTTCGCTTTTACCGTCAGTGTCAATCTTCAGTTCGACGGGCATGCGAAAGAGGTCGAGATCCTGGCCAATCTCTCCGACCACGCGGAACCCCTTGTTATTTCCTAAGCGATACACCGTGTATTTGGACTTGAACTCAGGAGCGCCGGTCGAATCGAGCCACTGTGTGAAAAACCATGTCAGCTTATCGCCGTATTGTTGCTCGGCGATCGTTCGGAAGTCGTCCATGGTGGCCGATTTCCCCGCGAACTTGGTGGCGAAATCTCGAATAGTCTTGTCGAATTTCTGATCACCCAGAACCCAACGAAGCATGTGGAGGATCATCGCGCCTTTGTCGCTGACCAACGTTTGAAACTCCGGCGAAAACGTGTCGAGCTTCCCAATACTCGATAACGGAACACTGTCGTATGCAAGTGCTCCGACTGACATGTCTTTAACAGCTTCTTCGAGCCCCGCTTGTCCGGCGGCGCTCTCCACGTAGCGGGCTTCCGAATAGCGGGCAAACCCGTCGCTCAGCCACCAGTCGTCCCGCGATGCGGGACTTACAGAAACTCCCCACCATTGGTGCGAAATGGTATTTGCAAGCAGCCGATAATTCACCCGTTCGCTGATCGCGCGTCCCGCCACTGCAGCGATTTCGGGCGCCCACGCAGATGGCACTGTGTCATCGGGAAGCTCAACCAGGTTCAACTTGGGCGAGGGACCTACGCCATAAAGTGTGATGTAGTAAGTGAACTCTTTCAGCGCAGTCGCCGCGTATTCAGCGGCAAACGCTTGATGCGTGGGCTTGAAGTAGACATGCATGTCGACTCCGCCCTCGTCGCTTTTGTATTCCTGAAACTGCCCGGCAATGATCGTGCCTGGGAAACTTGCCTTGTCCCATGTGAAGGAAAACGTTTTTGTGGGAAGTGCTCCGGCAGCCGCTTTCTTCCCCGGAGTTGTGTTAACGACGCTTGGTTTCCCGCTGCCAATCACGATCATGTGCGCGGGGAGCGTGACGTTGATCGTCGCAGTGAACCGATTGATGCCGTATGAGTTGACTGGGAACCAACGGCCCGCATAGAGCAAATAACTCGTATCGTCGCCGATGTACGCGAGTTTTAGACCTTGTACCGGACTCTCGTCCGCTGTCTCGAGAATTCCGTCATAGTCAAACGTCAAAGTCGTTGAAGCGTCTTTCGCCAGCGTAGCTGGCAACGCGACGCGAATCGCCGAGTCTTGTGTGAAGCGCTCCGGTGTCAGCGGCTTATTCGAGGAGTCTGTAACTTTGTTGATACGTAGCGCATTGTTAAATTCGAATGTTGCGACGTTCACATCTTCCAGGGCAGTGAGCTTCACCTTGGCACGAGCCGTCATCTTGTGAGCGTGCGGTTGCAGTTCCACATCGATCTGATAGTCATCAACACGAAAGCGTGACTTCTCTACGGCGAAGCCGGGAAACGCGGCGATCAGCAAGAACAGTATGACGAGACAGGACTTACTGGCCCTGCTTGGGCGCCACGAATAAAGGTCCATCAAGAATGAGTCTCCTGGGATATTGCCGTCACAACGTAAGATGTCAATTTTCACGCAAAAGATGCTGAGGGCACAAGGAGTTAGAGATTTTCAGATCGAATTCAGAATGCCCTGCTCACCCGGATGCCGCTGAAAATGCCCCTCTTCGATCAGCTTGCGCGAAGTTCAAGGATGATATCAGCAGCGCGGTCTGCTGGGTGTCGCCCATCGGACGCCAGGGGCGATCGGAGCCTGGCTTTTACCTTGGCCAATCCTTCGAGCTGCCGATCCCGTACCACGCCATCGGGTAACAATTCATTGATCCTGCACACGATGTTTTCCGCCGTAAAGTCCTGCTGCACGAGTTCAGGGACCACCTCTTCCTCCGCGATCAGGTTGACCATCGCAAAATAAGGAACCTTGATGCGCGGCTTGCCCAGCAGGTATGTGAGTGCGGACACGCGATAAACCATCACAAACGGCGTTGCCATCATCGCGGCTTCGACCGTCGCAGTTCCGCTCGCAATAATGCCCGCGCGCGAATGCCACAGCGCAGGCAATGACTCCGGAACCAGCGTCACCCGTACTTTCCCAATTTGTTGCTGAAGAATCTCTCGATCAATCGTCGGCGCCACCGGCAATAGATACTCACAGCTGGAGCCTAAACGCTTGACCGCGTCCAGGATGGTCGGCAGATTCATTCGCACTTCTTTCACCCGGCTGCCAGGCATGATGGTAATCCAGTGTTTTGCCGGATCGATCTGATACAACGCCGCGTAGTCTGCGCGCTCGATGGAAGGGTGAGGCAGTTCCGCCAGCGGATGTCCGACAAACGTGGCGTCAACCCCTCGATCACGATAAAACTTCTCCTCGAACGGAAAGATAACTAATGCCTTGCTGATGTATTTGTGCAGCAGCTTGACTCGTCCTTGCCGCCAAGCCCAGAACTGCGGGCAGACATAATAGACAACCGGAATTCCACGCTTGTGCAGCTGGCGAGCGACGCGCCAATTAAACGCCGGCGCATCGATGACGACACCAAGCCCAGGTTTACGACGATCAGCCTCAGCTATCAAACGATTGAAGAGTCCGTAGATTTTTCGGAGATGACTCAAAATCTCCGTGATCCCAACTACAGCGAGCTCCTTGGCATCGACGATGGTGTCGCAGCCTGCAGCGCGCATCCGCGGCCCACCAACGCCAAAAAATTCCACGCCTGCGTCGCGGCGGTGCAGGGCCTCGATGAGCTCGGCTCCGTACATTTCACCCGAAGCCTCACCGGCGGAGATCAGGATCTTCACGAAATCAATTGTATCGGCAGAGGTAGCAGGAATGGATGGCTGTTCATTGATAGATCGGCGATTCCATCTAGTCGTCGGCGTGCGCAGTTACCTGCGCCGCGTCCGCCCCCGGAGTCGGTATTTCCTGATCCTTGTACTGCAATTGGTAGAGTTTGTAATAGATCCCGCGCTGCGCGAGAAGTTGCTGATGCGTGCCCATTTCTCGCACTTGTCCCTTGTGCATCACAATGATCTTGTCCGCTCGTTGCACTGTTGATAGTCGGTGCGCGATCACCAGCGACGTGCGCCCTTCAATCATGCGATTCAATGCGTCGCGAACGCGGAACTCGGTTTCTGTATCAACGCTCGACGTCGCTTCATCCAGAATCAGAATTTTCGGATTGTGCGCTAATGCCCTCGCGAAGCTGATCAGTTGCTTCTGTCCGGTCGAGAGGGTAGACCCTCGCTCTCGCACTTCCTCGTTGAAGCCCGCGGGCAGTGTGCGAATAAAATCCGCCAGGTTTACTTCTTCGGCGGCTTTCTGTATGTGCGAATCCTGAATCCAACTCGATCCCAGCCGAATATTTCCGCCGATCGTCCCTGTGAACAAAAATGGATCTTGAAGCACAACGCCAAACCGGCGCCTTAGCTCTGGCAAATCCATGTCGCGAATATCGACGCCATCGATCCGAATCGCTCCCTTCTGCACATCGTAAAAGCGCATCAGGAGAGAGATGATCGTCGTCTTTCCCGCACCCGTGTGTCCAACGATCGCGACCGTCTCGCCAGGTTCGATCGTGAAGGACACATCGCGTAGCACCCAATCCAGCTCATCGGCATTCGCGGTTGCGTCGCCCGAACTTTTTGGCGACCTGGCAGAATTCTTTTCCGTCGAAACATGACTATCCGGGGACGTCGCTCGCGGCCCATACGCAAACCAGACGTGATCGAACTGGATTCGGCCAGGTCCCTCCACGGTTTTCGCGACGGCTGGGTTAACTACGTCGACAGGAGTATCGAGTAGCTTGAAGACGCGCTCAGCAGAAGCCATGGCCGACTGGAGGATATTGTATTTTTCGCTGAGGTCCTGGATGGGACGAAAGAAGCGCTGCGCATACTGCATGAACGCTACCAGGATGCCCAACGTCATGAGCTTCTCGGCGGTTTGAAACGTAAATAGATTTTTCCAGGAAAACGAGACTGCCACGCTTGCCGCGGTTAAATGCTGCATGACGCCGTGACCGCCCCACCAAATGATGCATGCAATTGCCACGGATGACAGAATTTCAACCACTGGGTAGTAAACCGAATACGCCATGATCGCGTCTTTGAACGCTTCCATGTGGCTGGCGTTGATCTTCGAAAACTGTTGGTAAGCGCGCTTTTCTCGATTGAAGAGTTGCAAGACCAACATGCCCGAGACCGCTTCTTGCAAGTACGAGTTGATTCGAGCGATCGCGGTCCGGATCCGCCTGTACGAATCGCGCACGCGGTCGCGAAAGATCTTTGTTGCATAAACGATCACTGGAAGCACCGCGAACGTAATCAACGCGAGTTTCCAGTTCATGTTCAACATGATCGCCAGGATGAAGAAAAGCACGAACACATCCTCGAAGATCGAAACCACGCCGGCTGTAAACATTTCATTGAGAGCGTCGACGTCAGTGGTCACCCGCGTCACCAGCCGTCCCACGGGATTCTTGTCAAAGAATGCGACGTGCATGCGTTGCAGATGACGGAAAATCTGGCTGCGTAGATCGAACATCACCTTTTGCCCCGTCCACTGCATGAAGTAGGTCTGCAGATACTCAAGACCGAAACTAAGCAGCAAGGTGCCCATATACAGCGCGGCGATTTGCGCGATCCCGACAAGCGGAGTTTTGCTCAGCCATCGGTCGAGAATCGAAAACGTTCCTGGCGTGCGCGTTAAATACTTGTCAATGGCAGTTTTTGTGAGGAAGGGCCCCAGCACATCAAGGGAGGCCTTGAAAACAATCGCGATCAGAGCGATCACTACGTGGCCCCGATAGGGGCGCAAATACGTGAGCAACCGCTTCATCAGCCGGCTGTCATAAGCTTTGCCTAAAATCTCTTCTTCAGTGGAGGCCATCGGGTCCCGAACAATCTAGAGTAATAGATGGTCGAACCCTGCGGGAAGATAGAAAAAGGTGTTCGTTGCTTGTGCTAAGCCACTTTCTTCAGCACCAGAGCCGAGTTCTTCGACCCGAAGGCTACGCAATTACACACTGCATTCTCAATCTGCGCGTGCCGGCCAGGCTGAGGAATGTAGTCCAAGTCGCATTCCGGGTCGGGGATCTCCAGGTTGATGGTCGGAGGAAGTTCTCCGGTTTCCATGGCCAGCAGGGTAGCAGCCATACCGGCAGCGCCACAGGCGCCTTGCGCGTGGCCAATCTGCGACTTCAGGCTCGACATGGGGACGTTCTTGGCGTGCTCTCCGAGCGCCATCTTTACGGCCTTGGTTTCAATCCGATCATTCAAAGGAGTCGACGTGCCGTGCAAGTTTAAGTATTGAATGGCCTCGGGCGGAAGTGCAGCCTCTTCAAGCGCGAGCGTGATTGCACGCGCAGGCTCTTCGCCACTTTCGGATAGTCGGACGCGGTGGAAAGCTTCACACGTCGAACCGTAGCCGGCAATTTCCGCGTAGATGTGCGCGCCCCTCGCCCGCGCGTGCTCGTATTCCTCCACCACGAACATCCATGAGCCTTCGGCAAGTACAAAGCCATCCCGGTCAGCAGAAAACGGGCGCGATGCTCGTTCAGGCGCATGGTTCCAGGATTGCGTCAGAGCGCGAAGCATCGTGTATCCCTTGATCGTTCCGGGCGTGATCGGTGAATCGACACCCCCTACCAGAAACATCGGCTGCACACCCGCCTGAATGTGCTGCATGGCGTAGCCAATCGCGTCTGTAGAGGACGTGCAACTTGTCGTGATCACGTGGCTATACCCTCGAAAGCCGAAGCGCATCTGCACCTCGCTCGAAAGCGATCCCATGGTTCCGCTCGGAATGCAGAACAAGCTCACCTGTTTCAGATTGCCTGTGTGCCACAGCCTGTATTGCTCCTCGGAAAATTCGTGTGTGCCCCCGCCCGACCCCAGCACGATGCCGATCTCTCGTTTTTCGTCCAATGACATGTTTTGCGGATCGAGACCCGCATCTGTCAATGCTTCGGTTGACGCGGCAATACATAGCGGTACAGCGCGCGAAAAATGTTTTCTTTCGTGCTTGTCCACCCAGGCAAGCTCGTTGAATTCCGTAATTTCACCCGCGATGTGTACCGGCAGGGAAGAGGGGTCAAA
>Ga0207689_10002285_pt1 | contig 17936 bp, 13 predicted proteins | sample KBSMisM52_FD_184312 | JGI IMG/M metagenome (GOLD analysis project Ga0207689, IMG submission 184312) | Miscanthus rhizosphere microbial communities from Kellogg Biological Station, Michigan, USA - KBS Miscanthus M5-2 (SPAdes) (version 2) | ecosystem: Host-associated > Plants > Roots >... | reverse complement strand
CTGCCTGATAGCCGCCGCCGGAGCAAGTGAACTCCGTGTCTTGAATGCCTGCCAGGAACGCCGCAGTCATGGTCACGGTCTTAAAGGTTGATCCGGGAATGTAGTAGGCGCCCAGCGCGCGACTTACCAGGGGATTGTCACGTTGATTCGCTTCGAGTCGAATCCACGTCTTCTCGTCTTCGACTTCCTGCAAGCTGTAGGAGGGTTCGCTGTAAAGAGCAAGTACTTCACCGGTCTGCGGATTGAGAACAACTACCGCACCGTGCTTTCCCTTAAGTTGATCAACCACGGCGAGTTGAAGCGTGCGATCAATCGTCAGCCGTACGTCTTGATTCCCCTTGAGTTGAGGTGTGCGACCTCTGACAACATCGAGAGCCTCAGGCATTGCGCCACTTTGTATGCCGAAGAGCGCGCGCTCGAGTCCCGGATCGCCGCGGTCTGATCCAAAAATGTGCGACAGCGCTTTGTCCAACGGATACTCACGATGAATCTCACCGCTTGAATCGCGTCGGTAGTACGCGAGCGGCTGATCGAGGCGCCCACTGCGATCCAGTATCCAGCCACGTAATGTCGACTCAGAAAGGCGTCGTGTTCGGAGGTCTTTGTAACCTAACTCCTGGAACTTTTCGTTTTGCTCAGCTGCGTATTGAGCCCAGTAGACGTGAAAACTGAACAAAGCGAGTGACAGCAGAATGAACAACCACCTCAGTGCTCGCAGGCCGCGATTCGTAGATGTTGACCCAAGTCGTTTCTTGACGTCTTTCGGAAGGTCTTCAGGGATTGCGGCGTTGGCAATGGGTTGACGTCGATTGCGAACGAGTCCGAGGATCAGCAACAGCAGGACTAGAGCAAGACCACCAACGTAGATTAGCGTAAATAGAGCCGGCATTCGTTCCGGCACGGTTATCACAGGCGTAGGAGAAGGCGAGGGAGTTTGGAATAACAGAAATGAAAGTATCGGGTTCATGAATAAATCGCGCGCCTGCGAAATTGTTTGGTCCGTAGTTACAAATCTTCGCTAACCTTATCCAGTCAACCCACCACGAAATCCCGCAGTCACACAATTACGCGAATTTCGCAATTCTCGTTACTCACTCTTCCGCAGCCGCACTTCGACATCGCCAAAGCCAACGACATCGCCGTCTTCAAGTAACCGAGATTCACCATAGGCGATCCGCCGTCCATTAATGAAGGTGCCGTTTGTCGAACCAGTGTCCGCAACCAGCAGCGTACCCTCAGAACTCATCAGTAGCGCCGCGTGTATCTTCGAAACACTTGAATGGTTCAACATCAGTTCGTTGTCTGAGGCGCGTCCTACGTTAAGTCGCCTACCTCCGGGTTTGAAGATCAGTGGTATCTCACGGCTACCATTCGGTTGAGTCACGCGTGCGATGACTTCAATGTCCGGCATTGGTGGCGCCGCTACCGGAATCGTTACACCAGCCTTTTCGGCACGCTTTGCTTCATCTTCTTTACGTAAGTCGTCTTCAAAGTCGCCGAAATTTGGATCGACTGAAATGCCGGTCGTAAAGATATCGACCTCGGCTTCGACGGTTACGGGAGCTAGCGTGCGATAGCGGTGATCGTTGATGTGATCAATAGCCGCTGCCAAAACTTCGTTCTTAAGATCGTGAAGTATTTCCGGTGGCGCTTCGGAGTGTGTACCCCATTCAACTTTCAAAACGAGGTGATGTGGAGCAATTCTTCCTTTACGTCCTTCATCACGTGTCCGCTCATCGATCAACTTTTTCATTCGTTCGATGAGCTTTGAAGTGGTCAATCCGGCCCTTGGGTCGACAGTTCGGCCGAACTTCCGATCCACGACGTCGCCCATGCCTTCCAGGACACGACGTAATAGCCTTTCAGGCAAAGCTTCCTGGCGCTGCTTCTTTGCCGCTTTCTCGTCGGCGTGTTTCCCGGTTGAGTCTTCAGAGTCTGTCATGTAGTACCAAGTACGAGTTTGACGTTCGCGTGTTCAGCCTCGGTGCAGTAGCCCGACTTTCAAGGATGGCTTTCGGGTCGACTAGGATCCAGGTGAGCGATCCTTGACAGTCGGGCTACTTCACCCGCACCTGATACGCTAAAAACGCAGTCCAATTGGTGACTGCGCCTGAAGGAGATAATTGCTGGGTCGGCGGTATTCTAGCCTAAACTGGGATAACGTAGTAGAAGATCCTGAGGAGACCCTTCACCGGAAACTATGCGAGATCCGTTGGTCAAACAGCTGTCTACGTTTGTTTGTTCGATCGGCATTATGGTTCAACCGTGCCCGATCGATTGGAAAACTCAATTTCCGGGTCTTGATATTCGCAGCGGATCGGTACTGGTTGACGAAGACCGGCTCCTACATCCCGGCAATATCCTGCACGAGGCGGGTCATATAGCAGTACACGAACCAGTGCGACGAGCAGACGCCAAGTTTTCTCCCAAACGAGGTGAAGAACTTAGTGCGCTCGCATGGTCGTACGCGGCCACGATCAAACTTAATCTAAGTTCGGAGCTAGTGTTCTATCCCGGCAGCTTTCATGGCTGGAGTACCGCCTTGATTGATAATTTCGCGGAAGGCCGTTATGTAGGGGTACCTTTGCTACAGCGTTACGGAATGGCGTTCGAACCGCGGATTGCGATTGAACGAGGCGTAGATCCCTATCCGCACATGGTCCGGTGGGTTAGATAAGATCGACGAAGAATCGTTGGCGAACTTCGGCCGATTCAGTATCGTAAAGCCTGACGGAGGTATACGAGGATGTACTGCTCATCATGCGGCTCTGCCGTTCCGACAAACCTTACCTACTGTAACAAGTGTGGAGAACGTCTAAGCAGCTCAAAGACTATGAGCCTAACGCGTCCTTCGGAGTTACCTACCGAATCGCTTGTATGGGCCATTTGCGGGATCTTCATAATGGGCACAGGCGTAATGATCGGTCTGTTGGCAGTGTTGAAAGAAGTGGTCGGTTTCAATCTCGGTCTCATCGCCGCTGTGATGTTGTTAGGGTTTGGATTGATGGTGGCGCTCGAAAGCGTGCTCGTTTATCTGTTATTAAGCGGCAGGAAGGCCGCGAGGCACACGGAAGAAAGTTACGTATTAAGGGAAGCCAAGGAAGCAAGGCCTCTCGAGCTAAACGAACCTCAGCGGGGAATGCTTCAGGAACCCCCGGCTAGTGTGACTGAACACACAACTCGGACGTTTGAACCTATCTACACTGAACGCAGGTAGACTTCATGACTACTCACATTTGCTCATTTCTTTTATTGTTCTTGTCTTTCATGAGCTCTTCGGTTCAGGACTCCGTTCCGCCGATTCGAAACTTCATTCGGCTCAATTCGCAATACTGCACTGGTGCTCAGCCCCGGCTTGAACATCTGGAGATGCTGAAAAAGGATGGCGTGAAAGCCATCATCAATCTTCGTCAACCCAGCGAACACCGCGCTGGGGAAGAAGAAGCCAAGGCAAAAGAACTTGGGTTACGCTACTTCAATATTCCGGTTGTGTTTGGTGAACCGAAGGATGAGCAGGTCGACGAGTTCTTACGGATCACTGATGACGTTGCCAATCAACCGGCATTTATTCACTGTGCTGCCGGCATTCGCGTGGGCGCGTTCTGGATGATTCGCCGGGTTCTGCGTGATGGATTTACAGTTGAAGCAGCAGAAAAAGAGGCCGAGCAGATCGGATTGAAAGACAGCCCTCACCTCAATGAATTCGCGAGACGCTACATCGCACAGCACAAGAAGAATTAGGTGCTCTAAAGATTTCGCTCATCGAAAGCGAAGAAGTCGTGTTACCCCGTCAAGCGGCTATCAAGAACGGCGGTGACCTAATTTGGAGTCTCTGTGTTCGCTCTGTGCCCTCTGTGTCTCTGTGGTTGACTGAGTTGTTGAGATAGATTTCACCACAGAGGGGACCAGAGGGCACAGAGGTAGCACAGAGAAATTCAAATTAGGCTACCTTAAAAACTGAGAGCTTGCCTCGGAGCATATATCATGAATCAAATTCAATAGAAGTACTCGCTCACCTATATCGCGTTTTGTATCTGCATCTCGACGGGTTGGCTTTCGGTCATCGCACAGGAAGCAACGTTCAAGCTCCCCTCTGAGCCTTTGAAGTTCGGCGCATTCCAGGCTCAATTCGATCCGGGCGGAACCTTCAAACTTCAAGGCGCTGGCTGGCCTCCTTTGAATGGCAACTGGAAAGTAACAGGTAACGAGATCGAATTGACCACCTCGGGCGGGCCAGGCGGTTGCGATAAACCGGGGCGTTATCAAGTTCGGAAAGAAGGCAGCAAAGTAGGTTTCGATCTTGTTTCCGATGATTGCCAGGTGCGCCGGATAATAATTGATCGAAGCACATGGATACCCTCCACCGAAATCGTAGCGAAGCCCATTCGAAAGATAACCAGGACTGCCGGCGCACATGCTTCTGCAGGCAGACCAAACTCAAGCAAAGGAAGTTGGCCCTCGTTCCGCGGTGCTGAAGCTTCCGGGATCGCTGATGGTCAGGATCTTCCAGACCGCTGGGATCCAAAGTCCGGTGAGAACATTCTTTGGCGGACACCGATTCCAGGGCTGGCTCACTCAAGTCCCGTCGTTTGGGGAGAACAGGTATTCGTAACGAGTGCGGTTAGTACCGATCCGAAGGCAACGTTTCGTCCGGGCCTCTACGGCGATGGCGATGCTTCAAAGGATCGCTCACGTCAACGCTGGATGCTTTACTCAATCGATAAGAAGAGCGGCAAGATCCTTTGGGAGAAGGTCGCATACCAGGGTGAGCCAATTGAGAAACGTCACATCAAGTCGACCTATGCCAACTCAACGCCAGCGACCGACGGCAGAATAGTTGTAGCGTGGTTCGGTTCCCAGGGTGTTTTTGCGTACGACGTCAAAGGTCGCTTTCTTTGGAAGGTTGATCTGGGTCGTTTGGATCTCGGGGCCTACGACATTCCGACGTACGAATGGGGACCGGCAAGCTCGCCGATAATCTGGCAGAACCTTGTAATTCTCCAATGCGACACACAAACCGATTCGTTCCTGCTGGCGCTTGACGCTTCCACCGGTAAGACGGTGTGGAAGACTGATCGTGAAGAGATCCCTTCGTGGGGTACGCCGACCGTTGTAAACACTTCTACGGGGCCGCAGCTAATAACCAACGCGTCGAATTACATTCGCGGCTATGATCCGCGAAATGGAAAAGAGCTCTGGCGACTCGGCGGTAGTTCAAAGATAACTGCGCCAACGCCAGTGTTCTCTGAAGATCTAATCGTCGTCGTCAGTGGTCGTGGTCCCGAAAGACCTATTTTTGTTGTACGCCCTAACGCTCGAGGCGATGTCACTTTGCAGGATGGCAAGAAGACGAGTGATTCGATTGTTTGGAGTATGACTGGTCGCGGGTCGTATATGCCGACACCGCTGGTCTACAAAGGCACGTTGTATGTGCTCGCAAACGGGGGTCTGTTCGACGCTTACGACCTGAAGACGGGGAAGGAAGTGTACCGACAGCGTCTGCCAACAGTTGGTAGCGGCTTCAGCGCCTCACCAATCGCGGCGGACGGGAAGATTTACCTCTCAAATGAAGACGGCGAGATGTTGGTCATTGCTGCTGGCGAAAAGTTTTCGCATATCGCTACAAACTCGATGGGTGAATTGTTAATGGCAACACCGGCGTTGTCAGAAGGCGTGATGTATGTGAGATCGTCTGAGAGTGTGTTTGCGATTGGGCGAAAACATTGACCAATTATGGTGCCGAGTTTTCGAATGAAGAAACTCTGGGCAATTGGCGTCTTTGTATTTGCCATAGCTATCTGCATCGTACTCTGGCAAGTTAGTCGCTCGCGAACTTACCAGTTCTTTGGACAGCTTGTTGCGCGCGTCAATACCTCCCAAAAGTCCGTAGCGCTAACGTTCGATGATGGCCCAACTCCGAGAGCTACTGATGAGATCCTTTCCATTCTCGAAGAGGAACACATCCATGCCACGTTCTTTGTAATTGGTGGCGAGTTGGAAACAAACATGGCCGAGGCAAAGAAGATCGTAAGTGCTGGCCACGAATTGGGAAATCATACGTATTCTCACGAACGAATGTTGTTGGTCTCACCATCATTCGTTAAGCAGGAAATCGAAAGCACCGACAAGTTGATCAGAGATGCCGGGTATCAGGGCGAGATATTGTTTCGCCCGCCATACGGTAAGAAGTTGTTTGCGCTGCCTTACTATTTATCGAAGACTGGCCGGAAGAGCATCACGTGGGACGTAGAACCGGATTCGTATCCTGAAATAGCAGCTAGTTCTGACCGGATAGCCGAGCATGTGTTAGCGAAGACCCAGCCGGGATCAATCATCCTCCTGCATGTTATGTATCCCACTGGTCGAGAGTCGATGAAGGCAGTGAGAAAGATTGTCGACGGTTTGAAAGCCCAAGGTTATAGCTTCAAAACGGTTTCCGAATTGTTGGCTATGTCCGGGCAATAACACGCTAGGTTTTTGTTCGTGTTAGTTCGTGTGATTTCGTGGATCGAACTATTACGTCCCACAAAAGAACGATCCACGAAATGACACGAACCAACACTAAAAAAGCCCGAAGCAAATTCGAGTTGTGACACAGTCTCTGCCGTGCGTGGGATCCCAGACTTTTTATGAAAATCCTAATCTTGGGGGGAACGAGATTTCTCGGTCGTCATCTTGTTAAGGCCGCGCTCGAGCGTAACCATGAGGTCACTCTTTTCAATAGGGGTACCTACCCTTCACCAGCTGGTGTCGAAAGCATTGTCGGCGATCGGAAGAACGATCTGACTAAGTTGGCAGGTCGAGGTTGGGATGCGGTTATCGATACCTGTGGCTACCTACCCCGCACCGTTAAAGCCGCGGCCGAAGTCCTCCGTTACTCAGTTGGCACTTACACCTTCATATCCAGTCAATCGGCTTACGCAGACGTCAGCAGTCCCGGTGTAAGCGAAGATTCTCAACTGAAAACCTTAACTTCGGATCAGCTTAATCTTGCCGATGAGATTGATTCATCCGCGCAAACCTCTGCAGCGAACTTTGGCTCATTGTACGGCGGCCTAAAGGCGCTATGTGAACAGGCAGTAAATAGAGCGATGCCAAACCGGGTGCTTATCATCCGGCCGGGTTTGATCGTTGGTCCGGATGATTACACCGACAGGTTTACATACTGGGTAGTTCGCATCGCCCAGGGCGGGGAAGTATTAGCTCCGGGGAGACCAGATCGTTTCATTCAGTTCATTGACGTCCGCGACCTATCCGATTGGATCGTGGGAATGACCGCAGTTGGAAGAACAGGCATCTACAACGCCACGGGTCTGTCCGGTCAGCTCACCATGGAAAGGTTTTTGAACGAGTGTAAGAACGTGACTGACAGCGATGCATCTTTTACCTGGACCGATGAAGAGTTTTTGCTAAAAGAGCAAGTGGCTGCCTGGAGTGAAATGCCGTTGTGGTTGCCGGAAGACGCTGCGCCGTACTTGAGAGGATTCATGTTCATCAACACCGACAAAGCTGTTGGTGATGGCCTAACATTTCGGTCTGCAAGTGAGACGATTAGAGATACACTGAGCTGGTATCAAAGCACTCAACCTACTGCGGAGCTAAAAGCTGGCATCAATCGAATCAAGGAAAACCAGATACTTGAAACATGGCACCGGCGGTCCTAGCGAGATGAAGTCAGTACCACAGCGCGGTAGCGTGTGGCTCCATGAATTTCAATAAACGCAGCAGTCTAGAGCCACACGCTACCGCGCTGTGGTACTGACTTCATTACTAATTACCGCCACAAAGGAGCTCCCTACATGCGGAAAAACATTTCGTTGCTGGTCGCGCTTACAGGCGCAGTGTTCTGCGTCGGCCTTTTGATTCTCGGAGGCGAAACGGCCCAGTCCCAACGACGCGGCGAAGTTACTCCAGAAGTTATCGCCAAGCGCAAAGCCCTTGAGAGTGAGCTGCAATCCGTCGCGATCGTCGAACGAAAACTGATGGTACCGATGCGTGATGGTAAACGAATGGCTACGGACGTTTACCGGCCCAAGGATACTTCGAAAAAGTACCCAACAATCTTTGTCCGCACGCCTTACAACTTCAACTTTTGGGATGTTCGCAACGGTGCACCTCGCGACCTCACAACCGAACTGGAAGCAGTCAAGCGCGGTTACTCGTACGTCGAGACGAATGAACGAGGACACTTCTTCTCAGAAGGAAACTACGACATCCTCGGCCCGCCACTGACCGACGGTGACGACGAACTCTCATGGATCTCCAAGCAACCCTGGTCTAATGGCAAGGTTGGCACGATCGGATGTTCGTCAACAGCCGAGTGGCAACTCGGTGTGGCTGCGCAAGGTAATCCTGCGTTCAGCACTATGATCGTACAAGGCTTCGGCGCCGGTGTCGGTCGAGTAGGGCCTTACTACGAACAAGGAAACTGGTACCGGGGAGGTGCCGTGCAAATGCTCTTCATTACCTGGCTCTACGGTGAACAGAACCAGGTGCGACCTATGTTTTCCCCAAACACGTCGCAGGACGACTTGATTCGCGCGTCGAAGTCTTTTGACCTTGCGCAGCAATCGCCGCCAGTTGACTGGTCGGTTGCACTTCGACATCTTCCGGAGAAAGACATCATGAAAGCGGCAGGTGGCCCAAACGGTATCTTTGCCGAGCGAATGCCTGTCGATACCGGCGGCGCAATGATTGAGCGCGCGCCGAATGATCCGGCCTGGTACAAAGGCGGACTGTGGCACGACAACATGAAGATCAACATCCCTGGCTTTTGGTTTATGTCCTGGTACGACGTGTCGGTAGGACCAAATCTCGCAGCTTATAACCACGTGAGGAAGACCGCTTCGCCGGAGGTAGCAAATCAACAATACGCAGTGATCGCGCCGACCCTTCACTGTGCCTACAAACGAGCAACTGAAAACACGATCGTCGGTGAAAGAAGCGTTGGTGACGCGCGCTTGAACTACGACGAACTAACCTACGCATGGTTCGATTACTTCCTTAAGGGTGAGAAGAACGGGGCACTTGAGAAGATGCCGCGTGTGCGTTACTACACGATGGGAATGAACAAGTGGCAGAGTTCGGACACGTGGCCACCTCGCGGCGCGGAGCCAATGTCGTTCTTCCTTTCAAGTGGTGGCAAGGCGAATACACTTGATGGCGATGGAATACTTGTCGGTGCAGCTACGGCGACAGATAGTCCGGATAGTTTCGATTACGATCCAATGAACCCAGTTCCTTCCTATGGTGGAAACGTTTGTTGCACGGGAACAGCAATTAGTGGTGGCGCTTTTGACCAGCGCAAGAACGAGTCGCGTCCCGATGTGCTTGTCTACAGTAGTGAGCCACTTAAAGAGGGAATGGAAGTCAGCGGACCTATTGAAGTCACTCTTTACGTATCGAGCGATGCGAAGGACACAGACTTCACGGTGAAGTTGCTTGACGTATATCCGGATGGCCGTGCTTACAACCTTGATGAAACAATTCAACGAATGAGATACCGCGACGGCTACGACAAACCCAACGTCTTGATGCAGTCTGGCAAAGTCTACAAAGTGACGTTGCAGCCGATGACGACGAGTAATTACTTCGAAGCGGGTCATCGAATACGACTCGAGATTTCCAGCAGTAACTTCCCGCGCTTCGATCGAAACTTGAATACTGGCGGTAGGAATTGGGACGAGTCGAAGAGTGTCGTTGCACGAAATGCTGTACATCACTCGCGAGTGTATCCGTCGGAGATAAAGATCAGTGTCGTGCGTAAGGGATCGTAGGGAATCACTCCGGAGGAGTGCAATGTTTATAGATCGGACGCCCGAGTGCTCCTTAAGCGCCATTCGGAGGGGAGGAGCGAAAGGGCGAATTCTAGAGCGAAGATTCATTCCGCCCCTCCGAATGGCGCCGGAGGTCGGACATCGTTGCGGCTATAAACATCCAACCCCTCCGGGGTAAAACCCTAACGCGGACCTTAGCAGAAAACTTTTGTTCTAATCTCCCCCAGAAATGGAGTGCTCGTTTGCGCATCATGTTGGTCATCATTGTGATTTTAGTTGCAGGGTTCTTCACCTTCACGTTTAACCCACAGTCTGCCAGCGCGCAAATGGGCCACCAGCATACGCACGAGCCGACTGAGAAGCTTGGTGTGGTCAACTTCAAAGTCTCGTGTAACGCCAAAGCTCAAAAACAATTCAATACAGCTGTCGCCTGGCTGCATTCGTTTGAATACGAAGAAGCCGAGAAAGCATTCGTCGAAGTATCAACTTCTGATCCGCGATGTGGCATGGCTTACTGGGGCATCGCTATGACCAACTATCACACGATCTGGGTGCCACCGACTCCGACAGAGTTACAAAAGGGGTGGGCCGCTGCTGAAAAAGCAACGAGCATCAGTGCTCCGACTCAACGTGAAAGAGATTACATTCAGGCGATCGAGACGTTTTACAAGGACAGCGACAAAGTCGACCATCGAACTCGGACGTTCGCTTACCACGAGGCGATGAAACGCCTTCATCTGAGTAATCCAGCCGACAATGAGGCGAGCGTCTTCTACGCTCTCACACTCGTGGCCACGGGCATGATGCTGGCCGACAAAACTCATGCAAGAGAAAAGGAGGCTGCCCAGATATTGAATCGCGTATTAACGGTAGAACCACAGCATCCCGGCGTCACGCATTACCTTATACATAGTTATGACTCGCCAGAGTTGGCTGAACTGGCACTTCCCGCAGCGCGAAGATACGCGAAACTCGCGCCCGCTTCGTCGCACGCGCTACACATGCCTTCGCACATTTTCACCCGGCTGGGATTGTGGCAGGAAGATATTGAATCGAACCTCGCGGCCGAGTCCGCTGCTAAAGCATTCGCGGTGCGCCACCACATGCCTGGGGTTTGGGACGAACAACTTCACGCGATGGACTACCTTGTTTACGCGTACCTCCAGGGCGCCCAGGACAAGCACGCATGGGCAGTGCTCGACGAGTTGAAAAAGATCAAGAGTGTCGATCCGCAAACTTTCAAAGTTGCATATGCATGCGCTGCAATTCCGGCGCGCTATGCACTTGAGCGACGAGCGTGGGAAGAAGCCGCTAACTTGACCTTACCTCAAGGTGGTTGGAGTGCGTTTCCGTGGGAGCAATTTCGCTGGGCAGAAGTGCATATTCATTTTGCGCGCGCCATTGGCTCGGCGCATTTAGGTGATGTGAAGTCAGCACGCCGGGAAGTGGCAATACTTCACTCGATTCAAGAGACCCTGATGCAAGAAAACGGTGATTATGATTGGGCAAAGCAAAGTTTGATTGCCCGTGAAGTCGCGTCAGCGTGGGTATCTCACGCCGAAGGGAACGGAGAAGAAGCGCTCAAAGTGATGCGCGCAGCTGCTGATTTGGACGATGCAACTAATAAGCACCCTGTAACACCAGGCGCAATTCTTCCCGCTCGCGAACAACTTGGTGACTTACTGCTTGAACTTAAGCGACCTGCAGAAGCTTTGAAAGAATTCGAAGTCTCACTACGAAGCACGCCAAATCGTTTTAATGGACTTTACGGCGCGGCGCGTGCGGCCGAAATAGCAGGGGATAAAAAGGCGGCCCGAGCCTACTACACAAAACTCGTTAAGATCTGTCAGAACGCTGATACTGTCAGGCCCGAACTTGAGAAAGCGAAGGCGTTTCTTGATCAAAGTTCGAAAATTTGACTGAGGCTTCACGCAGAACGCCTCCTTGGAGTGCGGTACCTCGGCACCGCTTTGCACTTGTTCTGAGGTTCGCAGTGCCAAAGCGGTGACGAGTCCCCGCACTCCAAGGTTCACCGCTAACAAGAGAAGACTGCTCCATGACTCAACTCTCCATTTCCGCAGCGTCCGACTTGCTGCGACAGAAGAAGCTTTCACCAGTTGAACTCACAACAGCCTGTCTCGATCGCATCGAGCGATTGAATCCAGTCCTTAACGCCTTCATTACGGTTACAGCGGAGACCGCATTGGCAGAAGCACACGCTGCCGAACAGGAGATCTACAACGGTAATTGGCGCGGCCCGCTGCATGGCATTCCGATTGGCTTGAAAGATCTGCTCGACACATCTGGTGTGAAGACGACGTGCGCGAGTGCGTTGTTTGCGGATCGAATTCCAACCGAGGACGCAGAAGTAGTACGACGGCTGAAGGCTGCCGGTGCAGTGATCGTCGGCAAGCAGAACATGCAAGAGTTCGCTTACGGTGGTACCTCGGCGGCTAGTTACTTTGGGCCAGTTCGTAACCCATGGAATGTCGATCGCATTCCGGGTGGATCGTCAGGTGGATCAGCAGCTGCGGTTGCGGCAGGAATGTGTCTTGGAGCTATTGGTTCTGATACCGGTGGATCAATCCGACAGCCAGCTGCCTATTGCGGGTTAGTGGGTCTCAAACCGACCTACGGTCGTGTGAGCACTCGCGGAGCATTCCCGTTGGCGTGGTCTCTGGATCACCTTGGGCCGATTACTCGCACCGTTGCCGATGCTGCGATTGTGCTCGGGTCAATAGCAGGCTACGACCCGCTCGATCCCACGACTGTAGATTTGCCAACCGAAGAGTACGCGAACAACCTAAGTGAAAACCCGCAATTTCGAATTGGGTTGGCTGGACGCCTGTTCTTTGACGACGTTGATTCGGAGCATCATGCTGCAATAGACGAGGCAATCCGAACACTGCAACGGCTGACAACAGAACTTAGAGAGGTCGAGCTTCCTGATGCGCCAACTACAGTGATTGGACCGGAAGCGTATGCGATCCACTCGAAGTACCTTGCGAGTTCGTCTGATTCATACCAACAATGGACCCGAGAACGATTGGATGCATCAGGTAAGGTGAGTACGGTCGCTTATGTCGAGGGGCGTCGAGAGCTTGAGCGAATTAGACGAGTAGTGAACGACGTGTTCTCGGATGTGGATCTCATAATCACTCCAACGGTTCCGGTTCCACCAATCACGGTGGATCAAGCCATTTCGATGTCGCAACCGGCACCACCCGGCGAGATCTGGTTGCGAAACACGCGACCATTCAACGCATACGGATTGCCGGCGATCTCGATTCCGTGCGGCTTCACCAAAGACGGTCTACCGATTGGGTTGCAAATTGTAGGGCCGCGTTTTGGTGAGACGCAGGTTCTTAGTCTCGCTCGCGCTTTTGAACAAGCAACGGATTGGCATCAACGCGTTCCAAAGTTGGACTGATGCGCCCAGAGGTTAGATCCAGGCAATCCAGGCCAATCCAGGCAATCAAGGCAATCGAGGTTTTCCGTTTTATTACCGCGAAGCGGTTTCGTCCCAAAGCCCAGGGTTGCTTCAACCCTGGGTACGCCAACCAAATGTAGAGTCAACCCCAACGGGGTTGCGCCCACGCATTTTGGTAAATCGAGTTCTCCACGCCAACGCAACCGCGTTGCGGTAGAGAATGTTTTATGCGACTTATCCCAGGGTAGCCGAAGCGGCAACCTTGGGCTTTGGGACTTAACCGCTTTGCGGTATTGGGATGAAGCTTCAATCGTGACCCCTATTCACCACCAGCTTGCATTGATAATTACTCTTTTGTTCGTTTTACTCTGTCCGACGACTTACGCTCAAAGGGAAGAACGATTGCCATTTCCGGTTCCACTGAACCATTTTTACTTGACCGTCGACTCGGAAACGTTTGCTGCGATCGAAGGCAGTGAATTCCTGCGTTCGGAATTCGCCGCCTTCGAACGTCGAACGACCGTACGCACCGACAAGACATACACTGGCATCTATTTTTACGGCACTCATACATACTTCGAGTTTTTTGACGTCGCTAACTCAGGTGGATTCAAATTGGGCGACAGTGGAATCGCTTTCGGGGTTGAGGTGCCAGACGCGACGAAGACTCTGCAAACTCGGCTGGGAGCACTTGCGCCGCGACTTGTTACCCGCCAATACAAGGACGTTCAAGTACCTTGGTTCTACATGTTGAATCTCGTAGGGGAATCCCAGAACTCTGTGATTACCTCGTGGGTAATGGAGTATCACCCACAATTCCTCCTCGATTGGAATCCTTCGAACGATAGCAATCAAGGCATCCTGCGCAACAGTACTCTTAGTCGTTACAAGAGCGTCCTCAACAAGGTACCGAGTAACCCGTTATTGGACGACATAGTTGGGCTGACTATCGCCGCAGACAGGGAAATGATCACAAACCTAACTAGAATCTGTGAACGGCTTGGATACCGTTCGCACGTTCGCGGTGACACAGTTGAGTTGCACGGTCCAAATCTAACTTTGCACCTCATTCCCGAGTCGCCCTCCGCTCGCGGTATAAAACAAATAGAGTTCCGAGTGCGTAGAAAACCAAAAGGACAAGCCGAGTTCCATTTTGGCAATCGTTCCTTACTGAAGTTTCAAAGCGAACAGCAAGCGCTTTGGACTTTTTGAACTCATAGGAAACTAACTAATATTGAAGTCAGTACCACTGCGCGGTAGCGTGTGGCTCTTGACGGTTGAGACCCAAGTTAAGCTGTTCAAGCCACACGCTACCGCGTGTGGTACTGACTTTTTAGAGAGGTTCTTAATGATACAAGTCAAAAACCTTAGTAAACAGTTTGGTGAGTTAAAAGCAGTTGACGACATCTCATTCAACGTCGAGCGCGGCGAGATCTTCGCGTTCCTTGGCCCAAACGGAGCCGGCAAGACCACGACCATCAAGATGCTTACCACCCTACTCCGTCCTACCAGTGGAACACTCGAACTCGATGGGCTCGATCCGACGGTTAATCGCGACGAGGTTCGGAAACGCTTTGGAGTTGTCTTTCAAGATCCCAGCCTCGATCAAGACCTAACAGCCTGGGAGAACATGGAAATCCATGGTGTCTTATATGGAGTCGCGCGAAAGGAAAGGCACGAACGCGCCACCACGTTGCTACAGCTTTTTGAGCTCTGGGACCGGCGTGATGCCCTGGTGAAAACATTCTCCGGAGGCATGCGACGGCGTCTGGAAATTGCTCGTGGACTCTTGCACACGCCAAAGGTGTTATTTCTTGACGAGCCCACCCTGGGACTCGACCCGCAAAGTCGAAATCAGATGTGGACGCATGTAAAGAGCTTAAACGAATCAGACCAGGTGACCGTATTTTTAACAACTCATTACATGGATGAAGCAGACCGAGTCGCCCACCGCATTGCCGTCATTGACCATGGGCATGTGGTTGCAATTGGCTCGTCCCGGGAGTTGAAGGAACAAACAAAAACTGAATCTCTCGAAGACGCGTTTCTGGCATTGACCGGCACAAGCATTCGCGACGAGAGTGCAACTGCGGCTGACAGCATGCGCCAAATTGCGCGCATGTGGAGGCGATAACGGATGAGCGTCATTTACATTTTATGGTTGAGAGAAGTTAAGAAATACCTGCGTTCAAGAACACAAATCATTGCGTCGCTGGGTTCACCTATCATGTATCTCGGGGTGCTTGGGTTCGGACTCGGTCCAGTATTCGCGCGAGCCGGCGAAGGAAGCTATCTGCAGTTCATGGCGCCTGGCGTAATCGGCATGACAATTCTCTTCACGTCGATGTTTTCGGGTATTGCGTTGTTATGGGATCGGCAGTTTGGTTTTCTAAAAGAGACACTGGTAGCTCCAGTGCCGCGATTCTTCATAATGTTGGGACGGACGTTGGGTGGTGCAACCGTTTCGATCATTCAGGGCTCGCTGATTTTCGTGGTCTGTTTGATTGCCGGGTTTCGTCCGAATAGTATTGTCGCAATTCCGATGGCGTTTCTTTTTATGGCGCTCATCGCTATCGTATTCGCGGCACTTGGGACTGTGATTGGGTCCAGTTTGAAGGATATGCAGGGCTTTCAGTTAGTGATGAACTTCCTGGTGATGCCGATCTTTTTTCTCTCGGGCGCACTGTATCCGTTGAAGAACCTGCCGAAGGTCCTCGCCTTGCTCACTCGGATTGATCCATTGACGTATGGAGTTGATGGCGTGCGAACTGTTTTGATTGGTGTCAGCCATTTCGGCTCGGTTGAGGACCTGGTGGTGCTGCTTGGAGTGGCAATATTGCTTTTGACTTTAGGGGCCTGGCGGTTTTCGAAGATTGAGATTTAGAGTGACACTTCAATTCTCAAGTGTCTTTGCGTAACTCTGCGCGCTCTGCGTCTCGGCGGTTAAGTTCTGACTGGTACCAAATATCCAACGCAGAGACGCAGAGCACGCCGAGTTACGCAGAGATGATTGATTTATGCGAGTCTTAAAACAATCACTACTCGTCAGCGTTCTCATTGGAGCTCTCTGCTTCAACATTGAGGCGCAGACCCAATCAACGACTGACTTTGACGAGTTCGCGAACACACTCCTCGCAACTCCTTCAGATCAGGCACGTCAGAACCTACTTTCCCAAAAGAAAGACTTGCTGACTCCTGACTTGCGTAAGGCTCTAATTCGTCAAGGCAATACTCACTTAATGGCGGGACGATATTCGACCGCTTTCGAAATCTACGATCTCGCAAAGCACATCGCACAACAGATCGGTGACAAGGAGGGAGTGGCGTCAGCTGCACTGGACATCGGCACGGTCTATTACTTTCAAGCGAATTATCCGGCTGCGTTGGAGCACTACAAGGAGGCGCGCGAACTCTTCATCGAAGTAACCAACAATTACGAATCGGCAAAGGCCCTATCTGGACTTGCGCTCATCTACAAAGAACAGCGGCGCGATGCAGAGGCGCTCTCCGCGCTTCAACAGGCCTTAAAGGAATTCAAGTCGCTTGGCGATAAAGAGGAGATCGGCAACACCCTTAACAGCATCGGGACGATCTATTACGGCCTTCGAGACTATGCTGCAGCGGCTGACGCGTTCTTGAAGAGCAGTGAAGCTAACAGTAACGTCGACAATCTCGTACGCCTCGCTGATGCCTTGTATATGCAAGGCGATTTCGCGCTGTCGTTGAGGTACTACAAGGAGTCGCTCGAGAAACTAGATGAGAGCAGGGAAGTGGCTGGAGTGATCGCTGCGTTGAATGGAGCGGCGAATTCAGCCTATTACCAGGGGAATTACGAAGAGGCGCTTCAGTATTACGAAAGGAATATTCCGATCCAGGAGGCGCAGCGCGATCGGCTAGGTGTGGCAACTTCACTCAAAGGTGTTGGAAATATTCATCGTTCTCGCGGTGAGTACCCCTCAGCTCTTGAGGTCTACTTCAAGAGCCTCGCAATTTCAGAACAATTAAAAGTTCCTACCGGCACCATTCTCGGAAGCATCGGACTCGTACGTGCGCTGCAAGGGAACTATGAAGCGGCGCTGGTGTCTTACCAAAAGGCTCTGACAGAGTTTGAAGCAACTGGCAACAAGATCGATATGGCGCGCTCGCTTAGTTTGATCGGGAACGTCCATTACGCACAGAGCAATTATGAGGCGGCACTTACCTCTTACCGCCGCGCTCTCGTCTTACGTGAAGCGATGGACGACAAAGTTGGACAGGGCGACATTCTCTCCGGTATGGGTTCGGCCTATCTTCGTCAAAAGAACTACACAGACGCGTTGGACAGCTACCAAAAAGCGTTAGTGCTATTCGACACGGCCGCGGCCAAAGACCGGATGGCAGATGTTCTGTCACGCGTTGCCGAAACCTTTATCGCTCAAAATGAATACACCAAGGCGCTTAGTTCAGCGGAAAGTTCGATCGCATTAGCTAAACAGATCGACGATGGGAATGTGCTTTGGTACGCGCAGTTGTTAGCCGCGAAAGCGCATCGCGGTTTAGACCACGCCTCAGTCGCTTTAGAGTCCGTTACGGAATCGATTGGGACGGTCGAGTCTCTGCGCGAGCGCCCGCCCAGTCTTGCGATCGGCGATCACAACAGCTACTTGCCCTACCTGTCGGGGGTAGATCTGCTAATGAGTCAGCATCGTCCGGGTGAAGCGTTTGACTATGCGGAACGAGCTAAGACTCAG
>Ga0207689_10002283_pt1 | contig 17943 bp, 15 predicted proteins | sample KBSMisM52_FD_184312 | JGI IMG/M metagenome (GOLD analysis project Ga0207689, IMG submission 184312) | Miscanthus rhizosphere microbial communities from Kellogg Biological Station, Michigan, USA - KBS Miscanthus M5-2 (SPAdes) (version 2) | ecosystem: Host-associated > Plants > Roots >... | reverse complement strand
TGCCGGCGATTTCACTCGAGAGGGCGCCGCTGGAAACGATGGCCACGTCCCATGAGGATCTGTCCACCGTAGAAAGGTGAAGTTGTTTTTGTTTTTGAGGTATATCGAGCACCAGTGACGTGATTTTTTCACTGTGGAGGATTGTGGTTTGAGCACCAACCTCCTTGGCTTTGTTCTGAATTTTCTGAACATCCTGTTCGTGTTGTTCTTTCTTTTCAGGGCGGTTGTCTGGTTTCTCGGTGGAGGCCTGGAGTTTTTTATAGTATTCAGTGGTTCCTCCGAAGGTGTTTACCACCAGTTGCTTCACGGTAGATTCAATGTTGCCGGTCATCATTTTCTTTACGGGAACCGTCATATCAAAATTGAGAGATTCGGCGCGCCCTTTGGTGCCAACCAAATGAAGTTTGCAGTCTATATCGTCGAGTTTGGTTTTACCTTTGCCTACAGATTCGGTTAATTTTTTGGTATTAGGTTCGTCGTTTCCTTTGTTGGTGAAGTTCTTAAAAGAGACGATATGTTTTTCGCCCGCAACCTCTACTTCCACATTTTGAATTTTTTCTTTATAACTTCCTGCCGTTTCAATGAACTCATCTTTTAAAAGTTCATTGTCAATTTTACTTTCGGCTGTTTCCTTATCTTTTCCGTCGGTCTCTTTCTCTTTGGCGGAGATGCCGGCAAGCTTTTCTGTGGTGTGGCGTTTGTCTTCAACCTTTTCTTTCCCGAAAATAAGAGGCTTTTCTTTTTTGTCTTTATTTTCCTTTTCTTCAAGGTCGTCAAACTTGGGTTTTTCAACTTCGTCCTTCATGGGATTTTAGGCTTTGTGTATATCCATTTATTATACACTGTTTAAAACCTTTTGTCTCTTGCAAAGATATACACGGATGGGTGGCGGAGGAGGGGGGTCGGGGTTTAAGAGAACGCCATTTATTAACCCTGGGCAAATAGACACCTGGTTAAAAGTTCATTTATACGCATGCTTTGTTTTTTATGCCCATTTTTTGAACAAGAAATACACATAAGAAACAACCTAAATTATCCTTATAAATAAGCCATTCTTTAATATATCCTATATAAAGTTTACACATACAAGACAATACTTTTATCTAAAAATCAATACCCTACTAATATTACTAAATAAATCTAAAGATTTATCTTTAAATTATAGTTAGGGGACCAGAAAGAAGGTGGGATTTTTTAACCTTGAGTTACCAAAGAAGATCATTATAATAGGGCTGGTTTAATTAGCTTTCACTTTAGAATACTTTATGAAATTGATCTGTGCTCAATCCGATTTGGATAGGGCCCTTACCATAGTGAGTAAGGCCATCACGCCAAATACAACACTTCCGGTTTTAAATAATATTTTATTGAAAGCTGAAGGTAAAAGTCTTCATTTTTCATCAACCAACCTTGAAGTAGCCATTCAGTATTTTATTCCGGCGGAGGTGAAAATTGAGGGATCTATTACTGTTCCGGCAAAACTTTTAAGCTCATATGTCAGCCTTTTGAAGGATGATAAGGTTGAGATTTCTTTGGTTGAGGGTGATACGATTATTCTGGCATCACCGTCTTCACAGACAAAAATTAAGGGTATTAATGCTCATGAGTTTCCGGTTATTCCAAAATTTGAGAAAGAGAACACACTTAAGATTGATACAAGTGAACTGGATTTAGCTATTGCACAAACGGTATTTGCGGCATCTACCAATACGTCCCGTCCTGTACTTTCAGGAGTGTTTTTTGATGTGAATAAAGATACGTTGAAGTTGGTTGCTACAGATAGTTACCGTTTAGCAGAGAAAACCATCAAACTGAAAGAGGGTACGAACGTTACGATTCAGTGCATTGTTCCTGCAAAAACTGTAGCTGAACTTGGTAAACTTCTTTCCCGTTCAGAAGAAAAAGAGGTGGAGATTAATATTTCAAAGAATCAGGTTCTGTTTGTTATTGGCGATATTCAACTGATGTCCCGCCTGATTGAAGGAAAGTTCCCTCCATATGAAAAGATTATTCCAAAGAGCACAAAAACCAAGACAGAGGTTTTGGTTGATGACTTTGCCAATGTTGTACGCCGCGTGAGCCTGTTTGCCCGCGAAAACAATAACAGCATTAAGGTGTCCGCTACGAACGACGGCAAACTTTCCATCTCTACAGATGAAACCAAGGTTGGTGAAGAGAAGGCTGAGTTGAATGCAAAGGTTCAGGGCGAGAATAATAAGATAGCTTTAAACGCACAGTATCTTTTGGATGTTTTAAACTACATTCAGTCAGATAGTTTACTTTTGGAGATTGATGATAAGCTCTCTCCTGCGGTGGTTCAGCCACTGAAGGATGGATCTGGGTATGTCTACATCATCATGCCGCTAAAGATTTAGTTTTTTTGTGAGCAATATAGGTAACCTTATCCGGTTTTTTCCATCGGTCCAAAACCAACGTGTTTTGGATCTTTTCAGTAGGAAAAAAAATGTGTCTGTTTCGGGTGCGGGAAATTTTTCCGCCAAGGTTTTTACGTTCGCCGATGTTATCCGCAAAGAGAAAAATAGTGAAAATATTTTGTGGGTTGTGAACGATGTTATTGAGCAGGAACACGTGATGCGATCCTTGCAGGAGTGGAGCGATTTGCCGGTTTATGGCTATAGCCTGATGCCGAGCGACTCTTCACGCGTGCGTGAAGTTGAGAGGGAAAATCACGAGAGGACTGTGGAGTTTATTTCCAGATTGATTAATAAAAAGAGGAAAGTGATTGTGGTTCCTTATTTAAATTTACTGGCGAATTTGCCTCCTGCCGACGAGGTGAAGAGCAGAATTTTGACATTGGAGGCTGACCAGAATATGGAAATCACTGAAGTTTTTGAGGCGTTGATAGCCATGGGTTATGAGGTTTCTGATGACAAGATGATGTCCAGGGGCAGCTATTTGCGTACCGGCGACGTGCTTACAATTTATCCGGTTAATCTGGATTATCCGGTTCGTATTGAGATGGGTTTTGATAAGATTGAAAAGATCAGCCTCTATGATCAGGAGCAAAAAGAGGACATAGAGACGATTGATAAAGTGGAGATAGTCCCGTTGAATTTTGAAAAGGTTACCGCATCTGTGGCTGACTATTTTAATGAAAAGACGGTTGTAATTGAGGATGAGCTGGATGTGATCGATGAGTTTTACGAGGCTTGGAACAGCCTATTTGATGAGGTGTATGACAAGGTGAGATCACTGGCTTTTGTGTCTTTTAATGAGGATGATGAAAATCATGAGCATTTACATTATATTTCAGTATTGAAATATCGCGGGGCGTATGACCTAGCGAATGATATGAAGGAGAAGCACCGTGAAGGCTGGACGGTACTGGTGTTTTCCAAAGATTCTGAGGAGATTCGCAATATTTTGAATGAGTATAAGATTGTACATCACCGTAATTTTGAGAGGGTTGATACGGGTATTTATATTGTTGATGTGGATAAAGATGATGTTTTGCCGCACGCTTTCCAGAACCCTGAACTGAAGCTGGCGCTGATTTCTGATAAGGAGTTTTCGTCTTTGAAAGATGAAAAGAAGAAGGCTTTTAATCAGAAGGTGTATCAGGATTTTTTGACTGCTTTAAAGATCAATGACTATGTTGTGCATGCGAATCACGGTATCGGGCAGTTTTTGGGATTGGAAAAGAAGACTGTGGATGAGGTGACCCGCGAATATATGAAGATCGGGTATGCCGAAAACGATAAACTTTTTGTGCCGATTGATCAGGCGGATAAGGTGAATAAGTATATTGGCGGGGAAGATGCGCCGCCGAAATTAACGCGTCTTGGTTCCGCGGAATGGGATACGATTACGAAAAAAGTACAAAAAGAGACCGAGGCAATTGCCAAGGAATTATTGCTTCTGTATGCGGAAAGAAAGAGTGCCGGCGGATTTAAATTTAAGAGCGATGATGAAGAGCAATTGCGCTTTGAGAAAGAGTTCCCGTATGAAGAAACGCCGGGTCAGCTGAAGTCTATTGTGGATGTGAAAAGAGATATGGAGCGCGCTGAACCGATGGATAGACTTTTATGCGGAGACGTAGGTTTTGGAAAAACCGAGGTGGCGATGCGTGCTGCATTTAAGGCTGTGAAAAGCGGAAAACAGGTGGCGTTTATTTCGCCGATTACCATTTTGGCAGATCAGCATTATCGTTCGTTGACCAAGCGCATGGATGGATTTGATATTCGAATTGATCTCCTGAGCCGCTTCCGAACGCCTTCACAACAGAAGGAAATCTTGAAGAGACTGGTGCGCGGTGAGATTGATATTATTGTGGGGACACACCGTTTGTTGCAGGCCGATGTTGGATTTAAGGATCTGGGTTTGGTGATTGTGGATGAGGAACAACGCTTTGGAGTGAAGCAAAAAGAGGCTTTGAAACAGATGAAAAAAGAGGTGGATATTTTGACAATGACAGCTACGCCGATCCCGAGAACTTTGAATATTGCACTGAATAAACTGCGTGATATTTCAACTATTTCAACGCCGCCGCCAGGAAGGTTGCCGGTGATTACTGAGGTTCGTCGTTTCTCGCAGGGATTAATCCGTGAAGCGATTTTGCGTGAAGTCAGCCGAGGTGGGCAGGTGTATTTCCTTCATAACCGTGTGCAGACCATCGACAGTATGGCGGATAAATTGCGCGTATTGGTGCCGGAGGCGCGTTTTGGCGTGGCTCACGGTAAGCTTGGCAGTTCAGACCTTGAAGAGCGAATTTTGTCCTTTAAGGACCATAAATATGATGTGCTGGTGAGCTCAACTATTATTGAAAATGGTATCGATTTGGCGAATGCCAATACGTTGATTGTGAATAATGCGGAGCGTTTGGGTTTGGCTCAGTTGTATCAGTTACGTGGTCGCGTTGGCCGCGGAAGAACCCAGGCTTATGCGTATTTCCTGTACCATGGTCAGCGTTTGAAACTGGATGCCAAGAAACGTTTGAAAGCGATTGTGGAGGCTACGGAACTTGGAAGCGGTTTCCAGATTGCGATGAAAGATTTGGAGATTCGTGGAGCCGGAGATATTTTGGGCGCCAAACAGCATGGAGTGATTAACGTAGTTGGCGTGAGCCATTTTATCCGCATGTTGAATAAAGCCGTTGATGATTTGAAAGCCGGAAAAGTTATGCGTGAAGAGGAGCCGGAAGACATTTCGATTGAACTTCCACTCACTGCCTATATCCCTGATAACTACATTATTTCTTCCAAAGATAAGATTAATGCGTACCAAAAAATGGCAGCCGCAGACAATATGGAGTACCTGTTAGAAATTAAAGATGAGCTTCTGGAAGAGTATGGAAAAATGCCGAATGAAGTGATCAATCTGTTCCGCATGCTTGAGTTAAAGATTGTGGCGAAGAAGGCCAAGCTGGTAAGTATTAAAGCTGAGAATGACCATCTGGCCCGTTCCAAAGAGGTGGCGCTTCATATGTCCAATCTGGTAAAGCCGGAGAATATTATGAATCTGCTCGAATATAATTCGAAGTGGTATATCAGCGGTACGCGTCTGCGCGTGCGAATTGAGGACCTGGGGCTGCACTGGTTTGATGAACTTTTGGAGTCCGTGAAACGCTTGACGGAGAGTATTCAGATGAAGCCTGATACGTCCAAAACTTCATAATTTGTGTATAACTTGTTTATGGAGTTTTCTTACCCAGCGCGAACTCAACGAAATTGTATGATCCAGAAGGCCCTGGATCTTTTTCAACATCCATTAAATGGCTCACCGGAGGCCAGCGGGCCAACCTGGGTAGCCGGAAGAGTTATTGGGATTTTGGATGATGGGTTTGTTTTGCAGGATGAAAGCGCACGGATAAATATTGCACATAATGAGAAGATGAATGTAGGGGATATTGTGGAGGTTTTATTGAGCGGCGAAAAAAAAGTAAATGAGGAGTTGTTGGCAACGATTCTTTTTGTGGCAAAAGAAGTAAAAGTTTTGGCACCATGTGTGGACGAATTTTTTGTGGGGCCGTCTTCTGAGAACTATCGAAAAATGATGGTGGATCTTTCAGTAAAAGAAAAATTTTTGTTCAGGCAAAAATTACTAAAGGGGCTTAGGGAGTTTTTTTGGAAGCAGGGATTTGTGGAAGTGGAGACCCCGGAATTAGTGCGACTACCCGGGATGGAACCGTATCTGGATGTTTTTGAAACGGTGTTTCACCCCATTGCTCACGATGGACTTGCTCCCAAAAAGGAAGAAATGTTTCTGATTACATCTCCTGAATATGCGATGAAAAAATTACTTGTGGGCGGGTATGAAAATATTTTTCAGGTGACTAAAAGTTTTCGAAATAAAGAGCATTTGAGTTCGATGCATAATCCGGAGTTTACGATTTTGGAATGGTATCGGGCTTATAGTGATTATACGAAAATCATGGAAGATACGGAAAATCTGGTGTATGAATTGGCGCTGCAGACTAACGAAAAAGGGGTGATCCGATATAAAGATTATGTGGTGGATGTGAAGCCACCCTGGACGAGAATGACCGTGCTTGAGGCGTTTGAAAGGTTTGCCGGAATTGATAAAAAAACTTTTGAAAATGAGGCTGAATTTAAAAAAGTTGCTCAGCAAAAAGGGTATGCGGTGACTGATGAGACAAGTTTTGACGATGCGTTTTTTCTGATTTTTATGAATGAGATTGAGCCGAAGCTAGGCGTAAAAAAGCCAGTTTTGCTGTATGAATATCCGGTAAGCATGGCCGCTTTGTCTAAAAAATGTGATCATGATTCTGGGTACTCGGAACGGTTTGAGACCTATATAGCAGGTGTGGAACTGTCTAATGGGTTTACCGAGTTGAATGATCCCGTGGAGCAGCAAACACGGCTTGAGCATGAGCACGAAGAGCGTTTAAAAATGGGGAAACAGGATTATCCCGTTGACCAAAGCTTTATCCGTGCCCTACAATTGGGCATGCCTCCGTCTGGGGGTATTGCTTTAGGGGTCGATCGACTGATGATGTTACTCACGAACACTCCGGATATAAGGCAAATGATTCTTTTCCCACACCAAGAACTTTAATTTATTTTTTATGCAGACATCAGATTTCAAAAAGGGGACTGCGATTCGCTACAACGGCGATACGTATATTATTATCGGTTATGAGTTCGTGAACCCTGGTAAGGGTGCGGCTTTTACTCGTGCCAAAATAAAGAATGTGAAAACTTTGAAAGTGAATGAAGTAACTTTTAAGTCTGGTGAAAATATTGAAGAGGGAAACATGGAGTACCGCAAATGTCAGTATCTTTACAATGACGGCTTTAGCTATAACTTTATGGATAACGTTTCTTATGAACAGTTTGAAATGTCTGCAGATCTGATCGGTGATCAAGGCAAATATATGATGGATGGCACCGAGGTTACTGCTGTGTTTGTGGATAATGCTCCTGTAAGTTTACAGCTTCCGCCAAAGATGGAGTTTGTGGTTACTGATTCTCCTCCAGGTGAAAAAGGTGACACTGCGACCGGTGGTACGAAGCAGGTTACTATTCAAACAGGTGCTCGCGTTTCTGCTCCTTTGTTTATTAAAGAAGGCGATTGTATTCGTGTGAATACTGAGACCGGGGAGTATGTGGAACGTGTGAATAAGTAATTTTGGAAATTAAAAAAGCCCCGTGTTATCGGGGCTTTTTTTGTTGTGCGAAAATAAATTTTGAGACTCAAGGTGATTTTTAGAGTTTTTCCAGAGCGGCTGCCACAACTTTTTTAAGTGTGTCGTTACGTGATGCGTCGCTGCCGGCCATGCTTCCTGAGATCCAGACGTTTCCTTTTACGGCCAGAAGTGTGCCCATGAAACCTGATGATGACAAAGCGGCACTGTCGCCAACGCCGGTTACATCTTCAAATTTAGTGGAGGCAGGATCCAAGCTGCTTTTGAGCTCGGATACGGCTGAATCGTATGCAGATTTTGCGGGTACAGATGGATTGTCGTAGTTAGCGATCATAGTTACGCCGTAGCCTTTGTCGGTATCAGTGCTTTCATAATGGCAGCCTGTTACCGTTTCGCCGTTTGGCATTGGGAGATCTCCTACTTTTACGCTATAGCCCAAAATTTCTGAAACTTCTGCCGGGGTGAGAAGCTGGCATAAGTTTTTGATTTTGCCGGATGGGGTGGATGGGGATGGCGTAGGGGTTGAAGTTGGTGAAGGGCTTGGAGTGCTTGCTACATCTTTGTTTGCCCCAGCTGGAGGAGGAGTGGCGGCAGGGTTTTGATTGCAACCTGCGATTAAAGCGAGAGTTCCGATTGAAACAATGAGGAGTGATTTTTTGATGGGCATGAGTTTTTAAAGTTAAATGAATTACGTATTTTGTGTGATGTTGAAGATAGGTGACTGTTTATTTTCGGCGCTCACTGTTACGGTGTAATCTTCGTGTTTCATTCCTGCGGCTAAGAATTTTATTGTCCAAGTTAAACGATTGGAGCTGTTTTTTTCAAGGGTAAAAGTTGTATCGCCAGTATAGCCCGTGATTCCATCACTGAAGAGGTCATCCAAAGTTGGAAGTATTTTAGGATGAGCAAGCATTATTTTGGTGAGATCGCGGAGGCGCATTGGTACAGTAAAAATGCCGTAGCGGCGGGGAAGAGTGTTGTTTTTTTCTTCCGGTGGAGAAGAGTTTGTATCGAAATACATCTTGCTGTCATCCCCTGCGGTTAGCCAGATGAACTCATATGTGTCCATGCTCCCGGGACGATGGTAAAAAGTGAACCGGCCAAGGTAGGCATCATCATGCCATTTTTTTGCATCAGATAAGCTTGTTTTAAGCTCTTGGTTGATTTCGTCAGCGGGGATGGTTTCAGTTTGGCCGGCATAATCAGCAGTGCCGAGCAGGTAATTGTTGAAATCCTGAATAAGATCAGTGGCAGGTTTACAGGTGGTACAGGCGCTACCAGCCAGTACAACTGATGGTAATAATGTGATGGAAAGTGCAAGTGCGGTGATGCTTGCTGTTAAGTACGTGGAAAATTTTTTCATGGAGAAAAAGTTAGTTTCTTCAAACTGATTATAGGAAAAATCCGCAGGTTTGGCTATGGCTTAGCTCAGGGCTGCTTTTTTGACCGCGTCCGCGACAAAGCTTTTGATGGTTTTTACTTTCAAGACCTCTTTTTCCATGTTGTGAACCGTTCGGCCGATCATTCTTTCCAACTCTTCTACGTCCATGTCTTCATCCAGCTCAATGGATATACCATAGACATCGTTAAGATAACGCTCGATATCCAGATCAGGGACTCCATACTCATTTTTGTGGAAAGCCAGATATGCTGCGTAGGCAACGATAATAAATGCCTGCTGACTTTCAGCCATATCAGCGTCAACATTTTCGTTTTGAAGGAGACATTCTGTATTTGCGACCATTGTAAAGAAAGCATCCGGGGTTGGATCCTGGAAGTATTGAGCCTTCCCTAACTCAAAGGATTCAATGTATTTTTTTTCCTGGGTAAGTTGTTTGGCACGCGATAGCCAATCGGCGGTCGGGTCTGCTAGGAGGTGCGGGCCTTTTCGAGAAGATTCGCTCATTTTTAACGTGGTGATTGGCGCTTACTATAAGCAAACAATGGAAGTTGTCAAATTTCTTATTGCCGGAAAGGTTATAAGAAGTGACAAGGAGCGCCCCCGGAGTGGTTAAATAGGCGTTTTTTTGCTATAATAGAGGGATAAATTTCTTTATATGAAAAGCCTTAAACGCCTCATTGGCCTTATTCAGAAATCGCCAACTTTATCCAAAGAACGGAAGGGACATCTTTATGATGCTGTTGAAAATTTGCCACCCGAACGTTCGTTGGATTTGGTGGATATTTTTCTGGTGGAAAGAAATGAGATGAAAAAGATTGATGATGATTACCAAATATCCCTTAAAGCTTTAGAGCAGGAGATGCTTGGGTTGGTCGATGATTTTGAACATCGGATGTTGCCAGATGCTGCAAAAAAAGCGGAAAAGAAAACGAAAAAGGCGGATTTGAAATCAGCAGAAAAAATATTAAAACAAATAGATTAATTTTTATGGGCGCTGGAGAAAAATTTGAAAAACCAGAAAAACCTCAGGAAAAAGGCAAAACATCACCGGAGAAATCCGTGATAGTTGATGATTTTGAGCAGTTTCTTTTGGAAACGAAAAAGCGCATTGAGGAAAAGATTCAAAAAAATCCTGATGCCAAGAGGTTAATGGGTCTTTTGGATAAAAAGATTGCCGGCATTCAGGAAAAATATGCAGTCATAAAAGAGAAATATGATGAACAAAAGGACGGGCTCAGGGCTGTAGTTGAAGTCATGCTATCCCGCTTTGAAAACCAGACGGATTTGTTAGCATTGCTGGGTAAGGACCAGGAGTTGCCGGAAATCCCCGAAGGGGAGAGTAGATTTTTTATGTTTTATACCGGTAAGCCGGCGCAGCCGGTTGAACTTCAGGTGAACAGTTTGTTTCAAATGGAAGGGATGTCGATTGAAGGAAAGAAAATTAATTTTCGAAAGCCGCTTAATGCGAAGAGTTTTCAAAGCGCATTTGATAATGGGAAAATTGCCTTACTTGCCGCCAGAAAAATTCCCGGCTTTCAGCCTGATGTGCCGCTTGTTGCGGAGGGAACCAGCAGGTTTTTTGTTACAGTTAAAAATGTTCAATATGAAATAGTTTCAGCCGAAACTCTTTATGCCGGGCCACGTTTTTCTTCAGATGATCCTGCGGAGAGAGCAAAAATTTTTATTGTTGAAGGCGAAGAGAAACAAAAAGAAGGAGGCATTGATGTGGTGAAAAAGAGACAGTTGAAGAAACTTTATTCCTCAGTGACTGAGAAAAAAAGTTCAACAACCGAGACAGTTGAGGGCGATGATGATTTCACGATTGAGTATAAAAGCGGGATGAATACTGTTGATCGAAGCCATTATCATGAGGGCCTTTGTGACGCGCAATCTCTTTCACTTGTCGGTGCGGGGATTGCAGACCATGTTGATAGAACAATGCTTCCAAACGGCATGTATATCAGTGTGAGTAGTGTGCTTTTTATGACAGAGCAAATGGATGAAGGGAAGATGAGAAAAGTTGGAGACAAAGAGATCAGGTCAATATTCATGTTTTCTTCTGATAAAAAACCGTTAGGGCGAGTGTCTTATCAAGGCGGCAAAATTGATTTTATTAGTTTTCTGGGAGATCCGAAAAAAACTGTTTTTTATGACCCCGATGATCAACGGCCAATGTACTCAGTTACAGAGGGAAAAGGTGTGAAAATAAAAAGACTTATTGGTTTGAACGGAGAGGAGGTTGCTGATTATCAAACTGAGAAAAAGAAAAATCCCAAACTTACTACGCAAACTTATTTGTGGATGCTTTCCGCCATTCTGAATACTCCTAAAAAATGGCAGATTTTTGTGGAGCAGTTTATGCAGTATGTTTACGATTCAGAGGATCCCGATAGTCCGTTAACACCTGGGACAAAGGAGAAACATGGGGATTACTGGCAATCACCTGATGAGACTCTTCAACGAGTGAAAAATGGTCAGTGCTTGGGGGATTGCGATGATTATGCATTTTTGATCCAGGCAATTATGCAGAAACAAGGGCGAAAAACATATATTGTTGCCGTGCCGAATCATGCAATTTGCGCATGGATTGAAAAGAAACCTAATGGAAAATATGATGCTTTTAGCGTCTGTACTTTTGGTTATGATCGTAATGGGAATAGGTTGGGGGAGCTTCCTGATCCGACAAAAGAGGCGGGTTATGATACTCCTGAACAAGCTTTGAATGCTGTTTTTAAGAAATATGAGAAGCCGGGTTTAGGAGTGGATGAAGCGATTCATTATAGGGTTGAAAAAGGATATGTAGAGATCTTGTCTATCCCGAAGAAGGGGAAGGGACAGGCGCAGATGGTTCGTGTTGAGGATCTTGTTATTAATCCTTGAGGTTAGTTAGAAGATGAGTATGGTGGGCACCTTGATGGGTGGCCTTTTTTGTGTAATAATATTAGTCCTGTCGTGTGGGGATGTAAGGCTTTCGACAGAAAGGTTCTTTTACAAATTGCCATCTGGGGATTGCACAGTCTCCCCATAGATCCGTTCTGTGCGCTCGAAGTGCTAAAACTTCAAAGCTCCTCACTGCTTTTGCAAATGAGGAAGCAACTGTTGATTATGCTTCTGCATACGCAATGGCTGCTTAATCTTTTCTGATTAGTTTCGGAAAAGTCGTTCACCCTCAAATGTCTGTTATGAGGAGTGGACGTCATAAACAGGCTAAGCTCTTATTCACCCCGCTTAAGAGACGAAAATCTTAGGGGCCAAGCCTGATGTACTTTGTGTTCAACTTTTACGCATCAGGACCAAAACCTTAAGCTGAACTATGATGGTAGACGTTTGTGATTGTCTTTTTTGGACCCGGGTTCAATTCCCGGCATCTCCACCAATTAATTTGTTGAACTCGCGCGAGCTCAATTTTTTTTCTAAACCTTGGCCCAGGAATGTTCTTTTGACTCTTTGCCAGAGGGAAAGCTTTTGCCACTGTGCAGTTGCTTCAGCTTTTTGTTGATTTATTTCATCAGCAACTTTCATGGCAACTTCGAATGGTGTTTCGTTTGGCATGGTGGTCTGATACTTTATCGGATCCGGGGGGAGAATGGTTGAATTGTGGTTATCATCAACCGGATAATCCGTACAATCAAACTCCGAGAGATCTATGTCATATTCGATTAATGGATCAGGTGTGAAAGGTTTGAATCTTAAAGTTGTGGTTCGGGTATGAGGAGCTAAAGGCTCTGGAGCAGCCAGCTGTACCGGCTGTGGAATTTTTTGGATTGGCGCGTGATTTGCTAAATAGGAAGCTAACTTTTTTTGGCCTTCTTCTTTGCCGTATAAAACTTCGAATTCGATCTGTTTCACTTTAGCATCGATTTGTTCTGCGGTTAGAGGTGCCTTAGGAACTGGCTTTAGAACCGGTGGCTTTTTAAAGTTTAGAATTTGAGGCATTTGAGCCATAACTTTTTCATGGATTTCTTTCGGGACGATGGTGGTTTCATTATTGTCGTTAGCACTTACTGAACCCTTATAAAAGTCGTTTGTGTATCCGAGTGTTTGTTGACGACGTGGTTTTGCTGCTGGTGCGCCTGTTTTAAAAAACGGCTCGTTATAACCTAAAGTATTATGACGAGATCGAGTTGGCCCATCATTTATTCGAATTTTTGCGGCGGAAGTTTCCATGAATGAAAATTTCAAATTTGATCGCCCTCAATTTAGCTGTGCTGAAAATTTTTTCAAACAAAGAAATCAATTTCAATTAGCCTGCAATGAATATTTGTTTATGGCAGGCCTTTAAATAAGGTAAATATTGTGTCGAATTTTTCTCTACACAATAATGCGAACACCACCTAAATCTTCGTAATCGAACTTGTGGTGGTGGTGGATGGTCCCGATAAAAATGCGGTTCTTCGGGATATTGTATTTTTTTGATGCCTTTTCAACCGCTTGCGGACCGAAGGAGGCTTCTATTTGTTGAAGCTCTAAAGTGAGGTGGTTGAAAACGCCGGCTTTTGGAAGAAGCGGAACGATATGTTGGAGCTCAGTCCAAACTTCATCGTTGTGGGTGTCTTCAGGGTCTTTGCAGTGAAGTATGAGAACTTTGCGGCCGGTTTCGTTGTTGTCGATATATTTGAGGGTGCTATGTAGGCGGTCGAGACGGTGGATGAAGAGAATGTATTTTCCTTTGGTGACATCCTTGAAAATGACGCGTGTGATGCTGTGAAGCAGAGGACTGTTTTTGAAAGTTCTTTCAAAGAAAGCAACGATTTCGTCGCGGAACATGTAGATGCGGACGAAGGCGATGACTGGGACGAAATAGATAATGAAATACATCAGGTTTTGGAAATCCAAAACGATGTTGCCGATGAGGCCAATGAAAGTTGCTGATGCGGCGAGAATTACAAAGAGGATCGGGAATTTGTATTGGCGCTTGAGGTCGGGACGGGTGATTTTGAGAATGATGTTGCCCAGGCCAAACATGGTCATAACTGCTAAGAAGCTGATGGCGTACACGCCGCCGAGTGAAGCGAGTTTGCCGCCGGTCATGAGCAAGATGGAAACACAGGCGAGGAAGAAGACGATGATAATTCTTGGGAATGATCCTTTGGAATTAATTTTGGAGAACCACATTGGTAAGGTTTCATCCAGCGCCATGCGGTGAATCAAACCGGAGACACCGATGAAGCCGGTGAGCACGGCTCCGCAGAGAACCAGGAAGGCGTCTGCCACGACAATGTATTGGAAAATAGTTCCACCGACGATTTTGGCTTCGTCGGCCAGGAGGAAGTCCGCGAACTGTTTGATTTCACCTATTTTGGAAATTCCTAAACAGATAAAAGCAACCAGCGGGTTGAAAATAACCACACCAATGGTCATGTTGCGAAGAGTTTTTTTGAAGACGCCTCTTTTTTGTTCTTCCACAAAGTTGGCGGAACTTTCAAAGCCGGAGACACCGAGAAGTGAAGCGGAGAAGCCAAGAAATAGCAGTGTTATGAGTTCTTTGTCTTTGAGTAAATCCTGAGTACCTTCCCAGTTTATTTGGAATTGTGTCGGATTATGGGTGATGTACCAGAGACCGAGTCCGGCAAAAACGATGAGTGTGATTAAGTGTGCGCCGAAAATTCCCATGGCAACTTTGGCGGAGTCTTTCACGCCGGAAATAACCAGTGCCGCGAATATGCCAAGGACGACGATGGTGATAGGAATAACAGGAACATCCACAACTGTGTGGAGGTATTCAACCGCGGTTTTTCCTGAGATCACGCAGGTGGCAACGTAGGAAAGAATGGTGAGAACGCCGGCGGTTGCGGCTACTTTTTTGGATGTACCGTTGAGGAGCGCATTGTAGGCGCCGCCATTTACCGGGAGCGATTCAACTACTTCGCGGTAGACACCTTTGTAGAGCAAAAGTACTACACCGATAAATAAAAGAATGAGAGGTGCGTAAACACCAGCCACGCCGATGGCGATACCGGATACATAAAGTACGGAGCTTAAAATATCGTTGCCGCAGATGGAGGTCGAGGCTAATTCACCGAGGCCCGGATGTTTTTCATTTTTGCTCATTTTTGCTTTTTTTAATTTTTGATGTGTATATTTTACCATACTTTTTGCCATCATAGAAGCCTCCGGGAGGACTTTTCTATTTGGATACGATGATGATTGTTTTTTTGCCGGTGTCGATTTTTTTGGTTACTTGGTTCCAATCGGCCGCCAGATTGTGGATCTGTTCAAAAGTGTAGGGGTTGTTTTTGCCCAAGGTGGTGCCGGGATCGTTGATATAGAAAAGGTGATCCCGGTAACCGCGAATGACGACCATGTGGTATGACGGGTGGAGGTCCGGATAGTTTGACGGGTCTAAAAGCTGGGCGTTGAGCGGTAATAAAACGACAAATTTATTGGTGATGGCGTTTTTGATGTCGTCTTCGGTGAAGTCGTCTTTGACGATGGTGTGTAAGTTGAGGGCGCTTTGAATCATAGAGGCGGTTTCGTGGGCGCCGGTGTTGGCATTGTATTTGAGATTTTCGTTTTCCCAGACTATGAGTTTGTTTATTTCATCCTGGGCAACATTTGCTTCCAGAGTTTCCTGGGTGTTGCCGTTTAAGTAGGCGGCGGCCATGACGGCGCTGGTTTCTTCGCAGTTTTCGTTGCCTGCCCAGTTGCCGTTGGGGGCCTGGGTTGTGAAAGGCACAGCTAAATTCAGCTCAGGCGGTGGTTGCTTGAGAGCGAGCATGCAGCCGGCACCAAAAGTTAAAAGTGCGGCGCAGAGAATGAGAAGTGGTTTTTTGTGAGTTGGTTTTATCTTTATCATCTACCAATTATTTTAGCTCAACGGTTTTTGTTATACCAATTTTATCGATGAAATACGTGTCATGCGAAATGATGCACATGGCAACGTTTTGTTCGAGGAGGAATCTTTCCAGGTCTTCACGCAGGAAGATGTCCAAGTGGTTGGTGGGCTCGTCTAAGAGCAGAAGGCTGGGGTTGTTGGTGAGGAGGATGGCGATTTCCAGGCGGCGTTGTTGGCCGAAGCTGAGATTTTTGATGGTGGTTTCCATGAACTCTTCCGGGAATAAATATTTGGCTAAAACGCTGCGGCGGGTGGTGTATTCCAGGGAGGTGCGTTTGCCGAACTCGTCGAGTACGTTATTTTTTTCGTCCAGGCTGGAGAACTGACGGAGGTAGCCGACGTTGGTGTTTTCGCGGAGGTTTCGTTTGCCTGCAAAATCAGCGTCGTCGCCGGCGATGATATTGAGGAGGGTGGTTTTGCCGGAGCCGTTGGGGCCTTTGAGCAGAATGCGGTCGCGGCTTTCAATGCGGAGTTCGATGTTTTTGAGAATTTCACGGTCGCCGAATTTTTTGTGGTCGATTTTGAGAGAGAGGACGGTGCCTTTTTCTGTGGCATCGATGTCTTTCATTTTTACACGGGGGTCGGGGATTGGTTCTGGTGGAGTTTTCTTTTCCATGCGTTCCAATGCTTTTTTCTTTTGTGCGACCGTTGCCGTGAATTTGTATTTTGGATTGTTGGCGTTTTCGCGGAGCCAGAGTTCGAGTTCGTTGTATTCGCGCTGGCTGAACTCAAATGCGGCGAGCATTTTTTCGTAACGGTTGTAGCGTTCGATGAGGAACTGGTCGTATTTGCAGCCGTAGGATTCAATATGATGATTGGTGATTTCCCAGATCTGATCCGCGGTTTCGTTAATGAAATGACGGTCATGAGAAACGAAAGCGACTGATCCGCTAAACGCATTAATAAATTTTATGAGCCATTCAATACTCTCTTTATCAAGATGGTTTGTGGGTTCATCCAGCAGCAAAATCGTCGGCTCAACTAACAGCACTTCTGCTAGAGCTATTCTTACGCGTTGGCCGCCACTGATATTTTTGAGTTCAACAGTCTGAATTTCCGGAGCGAGGCCGACCTCTTCCAACACCATCTCGATTTTGTAGGTCATCCATTCTTCTTCCAGTTTGCTGGTGAGGTATTGCTCGACGGTTTGATTTTCGTCCGGGAAAGCGGTGTCCTGTTTGAGGTAGGCAATAATTTCGCGGGAATTGGTTACGTTACCGGTTGTCGGTTCCAACTGGCCGAGTAAAAGTTTGATAAGAGTGGTCTTGCCGCAGCCGTTTTTGCCAACAATGGCTACCCGCTTTTTGGCAGCACTGTCCAGAGAGATATTGATGTCTTCAAAGAGTTTGCCGTCATTGTTTTCGAAGGAGAGGTTTTTGGCGATTAACATTTGTTCAGTTAAAAATCGGAATGGATGTTAGCATACCTGCGAAGAGCCGCCTATAGATGCTCGGAATGAGTAGTTTTTGGTAAAATGCAGAGATAAAATTGGACAAATACGTTTTTTAGGTTCATAGTAAACATGTAAAATAGTTATGGTCTGAGGAATTAGTCGAATTTTTATCTTCCATAGTTAGATTACACATTTTATTTAACTAATTTTTTAGGTTATGACAGGTACTGTAAAAAAGAAAATGGAAAAGGGTTTTGGTTTCATCGCTTCTCCAGAATTGGAGAAAGAGATTTTCTTCCACATGAACAATTTGGTGGATGTAACTTTTGACCAACTTCAAGAAGGTGACACCGTTACTTTCGACGTTGATGAGAACGGCAAAAAGGGTCCAGCCGCTATCAATGTGAAATTGGCTGACGCTCAGGCGTAATCGATTTATCGATCAAATCCAAAATTTAAAAGCGGCTACAGATGTAAAGTTTGTAGCCGCTTTTTTTGTGCAAGATATGTTTCTCCTGTAATATCATCATTATGTCATATGGTGATGTGGGTTGAAGCGTAGCATAACAGTTATGAAAAAGGTTGCTCAGGAAAAAATCAGAAAAAAGATCAATATCACCACCGGCCGGGTTGCACTTCTGGTTTTTGTTGTATTGGCGGTCGTTTTTTTAGTTGAAAGATCCGTTAAT
>Ga0207689_10002280_pt1 | contig 17952 bp, 13 predicted proteins | sample KBSMisM52_FD_184312 | JGI IMG/M metagenome (GOLD analysis project Ga0207689, IMG submission 184312) | Miscanthus rhizosphere microbial communities from Kellogg Biological Station, Michigan, USA - KBS Miscanthus M5-2 (SPAdes) (version 2) | ecosystem: Host-associated > Plants > Roots >... | reverse complement strand
TTTCGTTCGGTCATTAGTAAATTCGGTTAACCACAATCGCTTCACATCTTCGCCAATATCCATCGCCATGATCGCGACTTCATCTCCCGCTGGTAGCTTCGCGAGTTCTGCTTCCATCGCTTTGATTATTTCCGGATTTTTCATAAATCTTCCCGCTCCGTCTTCACGTAGATCCAGAATCAGAATCAGAGCAAGTGGCTTCCGAGCCTGTCCTTCACGTGTGAAGTAAGCGATGTTTCGTGGCTTGCCATTGTCGAAGACTTCAAAGTTCTCCGAGGCCAGGTTCGAGATCGGAAGGTTCGTCCTTTTGTCTTTCACCAGGGCGTCAAGAAACACGACGCGAGTCTTGATCCTAATCGTGTCTTCAACTTCCTGGGCTGCAACCGTCGCCAGCATCAACACGACAGCGGCGGCGATCAGAAGGATATTCAGGCAATGACGCAAAGGCGCAAAACCAAAACCAAGCGGTCGGGGTTGGCGTGGCCTGTGGTTGAGAGAGCGGTGCGGCCGAGCGAACATGACTATTCGCTGTGTGTTTTTGGCTTCACGCCCTTGCGTCGTTGTCTGAATAGAATCGAAGCATTCGTTATTCATGATGAGCCTCATTCGTGATCGACTATGGTTGCTTCCTGCTTAATCGTCTTGACGCCTTCCTCTGGGTCTCTCATCAGCAGCGCGAGGTTCTTAGCAGAAACTGTTGCTTGTACAACGGTACCTTCGCGGCTGGAAATCGATACGACCAGCACACTGAATTTGTCGCCCTTTTCGCGAACGAAGATGTAGTTCTGTTCAGGCTCTTCTCTTGAGATCGTTTGAACCAATGGCGTCCAGGTGTCTTTGAGCGCGGTATTGAGCGAATTGCGAAACTTCAGGAAATCGCCGTTGAACTCCTGGTCTTCAAACGTCGCAAGCTTGATACTTCCCGCCTCCGCAAAAACCCTGGCCTCACCGCCTTTGACCTTTGCTCCGACGCCAACTGCTTTCATTGCCGCCTTCGCGAGGAAGGGAAGACCTTCATGTTTGACGTTGTAGAACTGTTCGATCATCTTCACGACTGTATTGAAGTCGTCACCGATTGCATGGCTTACGTTTGCCCAAAGAGAAGCCACCATGAGAACAGTCGCGAGTTTTATTAGCGTGGCGCTTTTCATCGAAGACCTCACTGTTCATTCTTAGTCTTTGGTTTTGTTGATTCGACGCCCAGTTCGGGAATCCCGAGCTTGCCTTCCAACTTTGCCAGCTTCTCCAGGTCCACTGGCCCAACTATGTTGACGATGGTCAGCTCTCGAGCTTCGGCGCTAATTACAGTGAGGCCGTTAACCTGTGAACCAGTCAGCGAGATGTAGACTTCGACGTTGCCGTCTTTCTTGCTCTTTACGTTTACAAGGCGAGTCCAGGAAGGCTCACGCAGTTGCGAGCGAATCGAATCAACGTCGGCGGACGAATATTCATTGTCGTTTTCAAACTCGAAACTCTTAACGTAAACCCCCTTGAGACCCGTTATGAGCTTCTTGATTTGCGCCTCGTCTTCATCCTTATCGTTGAAGATCTTCGCGGCCGCCAGGATCAAACGCTCATCGAAGTTTAAATCGACCGTCTCACTTGCCCGTGTGGCAAGATGATCGAGATGAGTGAGTTGGATTCTGGGATCCTGTGCTCGCGCCGTGATTGCGGGCAGCACGACGAGTAACGCTACAAGCAGCGGCGTTCTCGGAAATGTGTGGAAGAGTGATTTCATACTTACTCCGTTCATCCTATTTTGTGTTGATTGCGAATCTGGTTTGGTGTTGGACCTTGCGCTTTTCGTTGCGCCAGGTTGAGTTTTTCACTTGCAATACGTAGCGCTGACATTAATTGCTCCTTCGCAAGTAATGCTTCCTTGCTGGGTGCAGCTGCCGGCTGGGTACGATGCCTAACGTTTGAGGCTACTAGTTCGCGATGACGTGGTTGAATTGACTGCTGAACCACTTTCTCAGGTTTATTGGGTACGACTGCTTCAGGACTCGGCGAAGAACTTGGAACGGACGGTTGCTCATTCACGGCTTCCAGTTTTTGTGCTGGAGCGTGGGTTTGAAGTCGTAACCAAACGACTCCAGCAAGAAGCGCGATCAGCAATGTCGCAGCAATGGCGAGCAGTGGCAGATAACGATTGCGACGATGTGGCTGAATATCAGTTGGCAGTTCGAGAGGTTTGGGCTGATATCGCAACCCGCCAAGAATGTCTTCCAGATGTTGTATCTCGGGATCTGGTTCACCGCTCTTGTCCCACAAATATTCTTCGTTCATAAAGCCTCCGTGTAGCCCAGCTTCTCTCGCAGCTGTTTCATGCCTCGATGCAGGTTTACGCGAACCGAGGCTGGCGTCAGTCCTGTTCGCTCGGCTATTTCTGGTCCGGTCATTCCTTCGACAAGTCTCAAGACGAGCGTCTCGCGATAGGCTTCCGGTAAATCACGAATCAGTTCGAGGATTTCGTTCGCCTTCGTCGTCGAAGTGTCTGTGCTTCTCAAGTCGTCGGTTACTTCGACCGTTTCTTTTGATCGTCGATGAAAATCCATAGCTCGATTGCGAGCGATCATCGCTATCCAGGGACCAAAGGCCGCCCAGTCACGCAGCGTATGAAGTTTTTTGAAGGCGTGCAGGAAGATGTCTTGCACGAGATCGTCGACTTCGCTTCTCGGTACTCGAGCCAACAGAATGCCGTGAATCATTGGCGCGTAAAGATCGTAGAGGCGGCCAAAGCTGTTGCGGTCGCCTTCCAGGACGGCTTTCACCAGGACAACCTCGATCCGAGTTTCAGTTGCCGGCGTTTCGGTGGACGCTTTCGCTGGTTGGCTCATTAGAAGCATGTCTGCTGTTGCGTCTAGCTCAAACATTCGCCGCCTCGATCGGGATTCGCTTGACTGGAATCAGGGTTATTTGCTTGTTAATGCGCGAATCGCTCGAGAAGTGAGTTGCGCGTTAACACCGATTAAGACGGGAGAGTGGCGGAAACTGTTAACAAGGACGCCGATTACCGTCAGTTTCTTGTTCGTGTTGGTTCGTGTGATTTCGCGGATCGACTGTTACTCCGAGAAAAGTGATCCACGAAATCACACGAAATCACACCAACGAGGTCCATGTCTCTACCTTGAGTAGGATTTTGAAGTTTTTGTCCAAAGACGGAACTCGCTCTTATTCACCCGTTGGTCGAATCGATAGTACGTCGGGTGGCGTTGTCGGTCTTTCTTCGGAGGTTAGTTTCAACAGTTCAGGTGTCGCGGATACTATCCGGGTTCGCCAAATGAAGATTGACGAAACTACCAGGGCGACTGTGCACGCTGCACCACCTTCGATTCCGTAATTCCCACCCGTAATCCAAGTGGGGCCGAGATCCTTGCCTTGAATCAGTGGATGCGAGACGAGGGTTATTCCACTGACTGGCAAACCGAATAGAGAGCCTAACGCCCAGTTCCAGGCCCAGTGAACACCTAGTGGAAGCCAAAGACTACGAGTCCGCAGGTAGGCAATCGCAAGCCAGATTCCGGCAAGCGAGGTATTAATAAACGGAAAGAGTGCGGCGTTGGGATTGCCAAGGTGAGCGCTGGCGAAGAGTAGCAAGGTCAACAGCACTCCCAGCCATGAGAGGTGAGCACGGCAAAGAGTTTGGAGTGGATAACCTCTAAACACTGCCTCTTCCGCAAGGGCCGCAACGACGAACAACGCGAGCGATCCTAGAAGTGACTTCGCGACCCCCAAAAAAACATTGAAGCCGCTAAACGTAAAACTAAAGCCCCCTGCAATACTGGCAATCACGACTGCAAATGCCAACGAGAGTAATCCTATGAGTGACCCAACAAGAAAATCGCGAAGCCATCGATGATGAAACGTCAGACCCAGAGAGCGCCACGGCAACCCTTCCAGAAACCGCGCACAGATGTAGCCGGCAGTCAACGCGATGACTAAGAGCAGTATGCGTGAAATCAAGTCAGCTATTGCGCCTTCGTGTGGAACACGCAGGCCAGTGGCGTGAAAGATGGCCCAACCAATCCGGACGACTGTTCCTAGAAGGAAGTACAACGCTATCGAGACTGCTATGAAAAGAAGCAATCGCCAACCACTTCGGGGTCGACCGTACTCGTTAATAAAAGGAGTGCGAATGTTCATGTTGTTGAAATGCGGGCGCTGCATTCTAACTGAACGCGCTTCAGGATAGCGAAGGCGTTCAATAGCCCGGTGCAGTAGCCCCGGGCGCAGTAGCCCCGGTGCAGTAGCCCGACTGTCAAGGAGGGCTCGCTGCCGAGTGCAATCACACCAATGAGCCCTCCTTGACAGTCGGGCTACTGCACCGGGCTACTTCCCGGGTCAAGGCGCCACTGAAAGGTGCCGATCGAAGGCCTATGCTAAACTTCAATGAACGTTCCGCATGAGTTATTCACCAGAAAAACTGACTCCTGAGTACCGGCAGCGTCGTCATCGACGGAATCGTCTTATACTCCTGGCGCTCGGCGTTATTGTCGCAATTCTCCTCGCGATAATTGCATCGCAACAGCTCTGGTTGTGGACCATTGTCAGTCCGAACACCGCGTCGGATGCGATGGTGCTCTACGCGCTCTCAGCTCTTAACTTTGTAGCCTTCGTTGTTTTCTCTTTCATCTTCGTTCGGAACATTCTCAAGTTGAGGCGCGAACGTGAAGAGCGCCAACTTGGTTCCAAGATCAAGACACGCCTGCTCGTCTATTTCATCTCGATCAGCTTCTTGCCGATCACAGCGATGGCTGTGTTCTCCTATCTTTTTCTGAATCGTTCATTGGAGAAATGGTTCTATCCGTTTCCAGAAGTTGTCCAACAGGCGAATGATGTCAGACGACAGGCGACAGAACATCAACTTCGTAGCTTGCACGACACTTCGTCATTGCTGGCGATGTTTCTCAACAAGCAATCGTCTCAGGATCGACAGGCTACTCTCGATCAGACAGTAGCCTCCGGTCAGCTGGCAGCCATCGAGATAGTATCCGCCGATGGCGCTGTTGTACTTCAAAGTCACGCGAAACTACCTGAAGGCGACGTCTCAAAGTTAGAAACACTTCTTGGACAGGCGCGAAAGGCGCACGCCCCGACGGGTGACACTTTTGCAGACGGTAAAGACTGGGACGTTGTTGCTGTTCCTCTAAATGAATCTCAGACTCTGATTATTGCGCCACAGAAAAGCGTCGAGACCGATCTGGACAATCTAATCCGTGAATCACAACAGCCGTACCAGGATTTGGTTCGGAAACAGCGTCGGGTAAGACTGGTAGGAATCTCAACGCTGGGATTGATGACTCTGATTCTGTTTTTTGTTTCGAGTTGGGTGGCGATCTATCTAGCACGTGGAATCGCGACGCCGATCAAGGCCCTCGCGGAAGCTTCGAAGGAGATAGCGCGCGGCAACTTGAGTCATCGCGTTACGACCATTGCGGACGACGAGCTTGCGTTGCTCGCTGAGTCGTTCAATCAGATGACAACTCAGCTAGAGGAAAACCGAACCAGGATCGAAGCTGGCGCCAATGAACTCCGCGAAAAGAATCTTGCATTGCTCGAACGACGCAACTACATCGAAACTGTTTTGCAGTCGTTGTCTACCGGTGTTGTTTCAGTTGATGAAGCAGATCGCGTAACAACGCTGAACGCTGCAGCGTCGCGCATGCTTATGTCGTCAACCAAAGCGGAAGGTGGTCGACTGTTGAATGAATTGATTGGCAACGATGATTGGGCTGTTGTCGATCGATTGTTCCGTCGCGCAAGACGCACCGGACATGCGACCGAACAAACGCAGCTCGAAGGATCTGGCAATGGCGAAGGTCCTTTGCCAGTTGCAATGACGGCGACTGCGCTTCGTAACCCTTCAGGGCCGGGTCGCGGCGTAGTGTTGGTGATCGAAGATCTTTCCGAGTTGTTGTCGGCACAAAGGGCCGCTGCATGGAGTGAAGTGGCTCGACGAATGGCTCACGAAATCAAGAATCCGCTGACTCCAATCCAACTGTCAGCTGAGCGTATCGCGAAAAACTACAAACGACTCGAGCGGAATGGTTCGGCCAATGGAAACGGCAGGGCCGCTGATTCACTTGATGAAGAACGCGTGGGTGCTGTTATTGCCGAATGCACTGAGACCATCAGCAGGGAAGTTGCTGGACTCAAAGCAATGGTTGATGAGTTCTCTCGTTTTGCTCGCCTGCCCCCGATTCGTCTCGAGGGTGCTAATCTGAATGAGGTTGTGAGTCAGGCCGTCGGGTTGTATGAAGAGCGGCTCGATGATGTCGGCATCGCGTTAAGCTTGGCCCCGGATCTGCCGTCGGCAATGTTGGACCTCGAACAAATCAAACGCGTTTTCGTCAACCTGATCGACAATGCGCTCGATGCGTTGGTCAAAGCCGACGAGCCCAAACAGATCATGATTAGCACAACACACGATAGTGAGCGCAGTCTATTGGTGGTGGAAGTAGCCGATACCGGACGTGGAATTGAACCAGGCGATTTCAAACGTCTGTTTCAACCCTACTTTTCAAGGCGCGATAGCGGTACAGGTTTGGGGCTGGCGATAGTGCAGCGGATCATACTGGAGCACCAGGGACGCATTCGCGCAGAAAGAAACAACCCGCAAGGTGCGAAGTTTATAATTGAACTGCCAGTGTCCGATAAGCTTTAGAGGTTCTTGCAAAACTCTCATTCTCCCCAAGCTTCAGCTTGGGGTTACAGTAGTGCCTAGTTTTGAGGAACCGTCTTGACGGTTTACGAGTTTGAGCCAATCAAGCTCGACGCCGAAGGTTCATTAGCGTTCGGATTCATTTTGCACAGGTAAACCGTTGAAACGGTTCCTGAGTAACTGAGGCGCACTTTAACCCCAAGCTAAAGCTCGGGGAGAATGAGAGCAACTCCCACTATTGATCTGATTACCACTTCAGACTTGCAAGTAGCTGTTTAGCTTGTCGTTTACTTCCAAGACTCGACACCTTTGAGACTACGATGAGCCTCAATTAACCTCGACGACAAGACAGACATATCGGACATCAATGGATTCCATTCTTATAGTCGACGACGAGCGCGGCATTCGTGACACGCTACGTGCTGTGATGGAAGACGAGGGCTTCTTTGCGGAAGCTGTGCCAACGGGTGAAGACTGCCTTAAGGCCCTTCAGAAGCGCGCGTATGGTTGCATCCTTCTGGACGTGTGGCTTCCAGGAATGGACGGCCTTGAAACGTTGAAACAGTTGCGCGCTTTAGGTTCAGAAGCCGCTGTCGTGATTATCTCGGGTCACGGAAACATCGAGACTGCGGTGCGGGCCACAAAGCTCGGTGCCTTTGATTTTATTGAGAAGCCGCTCTCAATCGAAAAGACAATTCTCACCGTCCGCAATGCCCTTCGACAGCAACGACTCGAACTAATTAATGCTGATATGGCTGCCGCGCTGGCTCGTGAATACACAATGGTCGGCGAGTCAGTTGCGATGAGAGCTTTGCGAAAACAGATTTCGATTGTTGCACCTTCCGACGGCAGGATTCTGATTTACGGCGAGTCGGGAACCGGTAAAGAACTAGTAGCGCACGCAATCCATGCCGAGTCGCGCCGCGCCGCAGCTCCCTTCATCGAAGTCAACTCGGCAGCGATTCCAGAGGAACTCATCGAGTCCGAATTGTTTGGACACGTGAAAGGGGCCTTTACGGGAGCGACTGCTGCGAAGAAAGGCAAATTTGAGTTGGCCGATGGCGCAACGATCTTCCTCGACGAAGTTGGAGACATGAGCCCGAAGGTGCAAGCGAAGGTATTGCGAGTTCTGGAAGAGCAGCGTTTTGAGCCGGTGGGTAGCGGGACGTCGATCAATGTTGACGTGCGATTGATCGCCGCGACCAATAAACGTTTGGATGTCGAGATGGAGCAGGGAAACTTTCGCGCTGATCTGTTCTACCGTTTGAATGTGATTCCTTTCGAACTTCCTCCTTTGCGCGAAAGGCTCGAAGATGTTCCGTTGCTGGTTGACTATTTCAACGAAAACTTTTCCCGCGCCTATGGCAAACAGCCAAAGCAGTTTCTTGCAGAGGCGCTTGAAGATCTCCAGAACTATTCCTGGCCCGGCAACGTGCGCGAACTACGGAACACAATTGAACGCGTCGTGATCATGCACCCTGGAACAAAGGTTACGGCCACTGATCTTCCGCCGCATGGCAAAGAAGAAGCTCCAGCAGTCTCGTTTCGCTTTCCCTCATTCAAAGAAGCGACCGAGGCATACCATCGAGAGTTTATTCAACGAAAACTCGAAGAAGCAGACGGCAACGTATCACGCGCCGCTGAGCTAATGGGCGTTGACCGAAGCCACCTCTATCGACGCATGCGAGCGCTCGGAATCCAAAACCGCGAGCGCGTTTAGTCTACGATTCCCTTTAGTAGCTACTTTGAAGAAACTGGGCGCGCTCTTCTGGGACCGTAGGCGCCCTCGCCTGCATTCGTCGCCACTAAAGAGCGCTAGGGGTAACGTTGGCAGGCGAGGACGCCTGCGGTCCCAGAAGAGCGCGTCGTCTTGTCCCAAGTAGCTACTAAAGGGGATCGTCGTAAGAGGGGATCGTCGAAAGCTTGACAAAACTTTACACAACCATGACCGACTTTCTATATACAATCGATATTGTCACTTGGCCCTAGTCAGGAAGAGGTTGTTGTACCGACAACCTCCGTTTCGTAAAAAAAACCAATCGCTTCGAGGAGCAACGAGAATGAATCTCCTCACGCCCGAGAGTTCGGCGACTCATACGGACCACTCTGTCACAGCTCCAATTAGACTGGTTTCGATTCTTGCGCCCGAAGTGCGTCCAAGGCGTGCTTCGAAATGGCTAATCATCTTTGGAATCGGCGCTGCCTTTGTTAGTGGGTTTGGACTTTCTACTTATTGGCGACCCCCAAATTTACAGATAGAACCGAAACTTCAGATCGCAGACTTTCGTGTCGAAGTGCCTGAAGGAGAAACGACAATTGTTATCACAAGTCGCGATTCTGGAGCTCGGGAATTGGGTCGTTTGCAGATCCAACGACAAGGCACTGAGATTGTCGGAGTTCCGGAAACAGTTCGCCAAATTAGCGCCCGACAGTCGTTGAGCGAAGACGATTTGTCTTTCTTTCGACAGGAACTAAGCGGCGTTGTGAACCCATCAGATTCAGTCTGGTCCAAAGCAAACAAGATTCGAATGTGGCTTGCTCGTCAGCCTCACCGGACGGCAATGCCTGGCCTCGCGACACGCATTCCTCGTGAGGCTTACGTCCAGATGAAGCGCGGCGAACCCGTGCTTTGTGGAAACCTGGCTGAGATCTATGTCGCTCTGTGCGAAGCGTCCGGCCTCACTGCCCGAGCAGTTGGATTAAGCGTTGCTGTCCAGAACGGCGGATTTGGCATCGACACCCATGCTGCTGCTGAAGTTTGGGTTCAGGAGATGGGTGGTTGGCTGTATCAAGATCCAACTTTCAATTGTTATTGGAACATCGACGGTAAGCCTGCGAGTGCGTTGGCGCTGCACGACGCGGTAATGTCAGGCAAGCAGATTACGTTTTGGCCACGCGAGTCAAAGGTTGAAGAAGGGTTGCGAGACTTCTATATCGATCCACGACTTTACTTCCGTCACATCTCTTATGAATACAAGGCCGGCGGTACCGTTCTTTACTATGCCGACAAGCGCCTTGAGCCGCTGAGCTTGAAGGACAAAAACTGGATTCATACCAGTAACCGGCTGGACATTCAGAGACTCGATACAGGCGGTAATCTTGTAATGGAACGCCGAACAGAGCTTGCTCCGGGAATCTACGTTGAATTGCTGGATGGAGATCTGTTCGTCAGGGATCGTCGCGAAAGTTCGCAGGGCATCCGTGTGCGTTCTTCCAGTGGAGCGGTGGAAGGATGTGCATATCTCCATCAACGAGCTGAGGACCTTGGCCTCTTCAATTCGCAGAACATTGCTCTTAATCCGTCGTTCCGAATGACCAGTCGCTCAAATCAACTTGCCGAAGGTTGGTCAGTTACAGGACCAGTTGAGGCGATGACGGTTTCAGGTGGTCAGGCGATGGCTGCGCTTGCCGGTGGTCGATTATGGCAACGTATAAAAGCCAAGCCAAACGGTCGTTATTTGCTTTACGCCCGGGTGAGTGTTTCGCGCGGCCTCGTAAACTGGACCCTGGGAGATTCAGCACGCGGCTCAAAGTCTGTGGGTACGATCGAGCCCGAAAGAATTAGTGAAGTAGTTTCGGACGTGGTCGAAAGCACGAGTGGTTATCTGGATGTGCAGTTTGATGTACCCGCAGGTGGTGCTTTCAGAGTTATGGACGTCATTGTTGTTGAGGCGCCTCGCTTCAACGAGGGAAGTCTTCGAGACGCTAGCGACGCACGAAGGCAAGTTGCGGATCTGCATTAATTAACTCCAAAGCCAATAGGTCACCGTCAACACCGCATTTTGGTTATGCGGCTTTGCCGCTTCCCGTCGGGAAAGTCTCCGGCTTTCCGTCAAGCTCACAAACATTTTGGCGGCTAGGCGGCCCGAGGCGAAGCCTCTCCGCCTTTCTAAGAGCGAACGGAAAGCCGAGGCTTTCCGCACGCGAGGCGGCAAAGCCGCATCATCAAAGCCTCTTCGAAAACGGTCTCTAGCAAAGCGTCCACACTCAATTCATTGCAACTATCTATCTCTAACCCTACATCAGACATTACGTTGACAATGCTGACTTAAATAGCTTATCTGTAAGACTCTCGCGTTTTTTTTGTTTAGCGAGAATGAAGTTGAGGGATAGATGGATTTCACGACAAAAGAGCTTCTTAAACGTTACGCAAAGCTGGCGATTGGTCAGCCCTTTTCGCCGATCTTGCTGAACATTCTTGTCACGTCCGTTTGTGACATGCGCTGCACTCATTGTTTTTTTACTGACGAGCTTGACGATCGACCACGCAAGAAGCTCCAGATGAAGACCCACGAGATCGAGCGGATCTCGGAAACACTTGGCGGTAATCTGGGCGTTCTGATTGTTGCCGGTGGCGAGCCTTTCACCAGAAAAGATCTGCCGGAGATTGCCAACGCCTTCTATAGGAACAACCAGCTCGAGTCGATCTACCTGATGTCCAATGGTCAGATTCAGAAACGAATCTTTCCTGACGTCACTAGGATCCTCCAGGAATGTCCAAACCTAAACGTAACAATCGCCCTGGGAATTGATGGACCCAAGGCAGAACACGAGAAGATCCGTCAGAAGGCAGGATCCTGGGACATTGCAATCGATACCGCGCGTCAGCTTCAAGCCATTAAGAAGGAATACCCGCGACTAGATGTGCAGACTTGTACCTGTTTCATGAATTCGAATCAGGATACGATCTTCGAGTGGTACGACTTCCTGAAGTACGATTTGAAGCCCGACAAAGTCAACTTCAACTACATCCGTCCACCATCAGCCGATCCCAAAGAACTAGATATCGATCATTCGCGCTACTCCAAGCTAGCCCAGATGATCGACGACGACTCGCGTCACGCTGCACTAAAGAATAACTACGGTGGTAAAGCCGGGTTCTTTAAAGCGGCAATTGATATCTACATGCACGGCCTAATCGCCAAAACACAAGAGACTCAGACCGCGCAAATGACCTGTTACGCAGGAACCGCCGGCGGGGTCATTTACGACGAAGGAACAGTTTCTTCGTGTGAGAATCTCGATCCCATTGGCAATCTGCGCGACTTCGATTGGGATTTCCAGAAGCTCTGGCTCTCACCCGCGATGAAAGAGCGACGTAAGAAGGCCGCATCGGGCTGTTTCTGTACCCACGAATCAAACAGCTACTACCCATCACTTCCGTTCAATCCCGGACATCTGATTCAGATAAAGAAGTTGGAAAGAGAAATGAAGAAGGCGCGTAAGGGAATTGACCGCGTCGATCCTCAGCCTGACGGTGTTCGAGTCGAAGGGTTTTGAGACCTTCCTGTTAGTCAGATTCTAAATGCTTAGTTCAGTGGAACACGTGGAAAGTGCGAAGAATGAGCTTATTGGCTCTGCGCTCGGACACCGTAATCCAAAGATACTGATCATTTCTTCTGACACTGGCGGCGGTCACCGTTCTGCTGCGGCAGCAATCGTCGCTGGTGTCCACAAATTCTTCGAAGGTGAGTCGTATGCAGTCCGGGTTGTGCGAGCGGTCGAAGATTCACATCACCTGACCGCCAAACTAGTTCGACTCTATAACTGGATCCTGACTAATCGTCAGCACTGGATGAAATACTTTTACTGGTGCATGAACCACGTCAGACCTGAAACTCGCGAGTTCTTTCATAAGCGTTGCATTGGATACGTCGCAGGGCTATTTGAACGATGGTGTCCGCATATTGTCGTAAGTGTTCATCCTCTGACGCAGCACCTCTTCGGTCGCGTTCTAAGAGAGCTAAAACTTGCCGACAGAATTCCTTTGGTGTCTGTTGTTACTGATCCCTGTTATGGCTTTTGGAAAGGTTGGGCCTGCGACGACGTCACACTCTATCTGGTCGCGAGTGATGAAGCGCGCCGGCAGTTGGTCGATTACGGAGTGTCGCCTGACCGAATTAAGATTTCGGGAATGCCCGTTCATCCAAAGTTTGCCTATCCAGGTGAAGAGGCGGCAAAAGTAGCGCGTAGCGCGTTAGGTCTTGATCCCGAAAAGTTCACAGTCTTTGTGAATGCCGGGTGGGCCGGTGGTGGAAACATCAAGGAGATTTTCAAGGAACTCATTCGCGGTGAACTGGATGTTCAAGCGATTTTCCTGGCCGGCAAGAACGAAGATTTGCGTGTTGCCGCTGAATCCCTGGCCCTCGACGCGCCGTTTCCAATCAAAGTCATTGGCTACTCTGATGAGATTGAAAAGCTAATGAGCGCTGCGAATGTCATGATCTCCAAGCTTGGAGGTTTGACGACTTTTGAAGCACTGGCTTGTCGAGTCCCCATCATCGCCGATCTAGTTACGGAGCCGATGCCGCAGGAAGCAGGAACAGCGACCTTGATAGAGGAGCGTGGGGCTGGAGTAATGCTCAAACGTTCGAGAGATGTTGTTCCTGTTGTGCGCCGTATGATGGAAGATGAGTTGCACTATTCGCGAATGAGAGCCGCGACGGTCGGACTCGCGATTCCAAATTCAACCCGTCAAATTGTTGAGGAAATAGCCGCATTAATTCCAAAACCAGAAAGTCCAGCCTTTACAGAAGTAGCTTCGGCCTGAAGTCTCAAATTGACTGCCGGGCCTTTTCACGGTTTAATCTCCCGTCACAAATACTAACCCTAGTAGCATCCCGCGTGTCTTTTGCTCAGACTCCCTGTCTGTAACAGCCCCGAGAGAGTGCACTGTTCCTACTAGCGGATTTCTATAGGAGAAACAGCTACGTGAGTCTTTTGCTGGAAGGAAAGAAAGCTTTTATTACGGGCGGAACCCGCGGTATTGGCGCGGCACTGTGCGATATCTTTGCGCGTGAAGGCGCGGATGTCGCATTTAACTACAACAGTCGTGACGATCTTGCGGAGCAGATGCTTCAGAAGATCGAGGCACATGGCCGGAAGGCGTTCAAAGCGAAGGTTTCGGTTACCGACCGGCTCGGTATGAAGAAACTAACGCGGGAACTCGTCGAGAAGTGGGGCGGCATCGACATACTTGTAAACAATGCCGCAATCAATCGAGGCGACAACTTCGCGACTACTACCGACCGTGCCTGGGATGAAGTTATTAACACCAACGTCGGGAGTCTGTTTGCGGTCACAAAACCGATTTACAAACAAATGATTCGGCAGCGGAAGGGAAGTATTCTAAATATCACTTCCATCGGAGCCATGCGCGCGCTCCCTACCGCCGTTCACTACGCGACTTCCAAAGCCGCGATGATTGGATTTACCAAGTGCTTGTCTCGTGAGGCAGGAACCTTTGGCGTCCAGGTGAATGCTATCGCGGCGGGGATATTTGATACCGATTTGGCCCAAAGCCTTCCTGACCGTTTGTTGCAGATGCACGACTTCTGGGTTTCTAAAGGTAGGCTTGGTCGTCCCGAGGAGCTTGCCGAGTATGCGGCGTTCATGGTGAGTGAACGTAATAGCTTTATGAACGGCGAGGTAGTGATTGTGGATGGCGGCGGAATTACCTAAACGCAGATAAGTCAATTACTCCACAGATTACAAAGATCGGGCACCTCCAACACGAATGTTGAGGTGCCTTTTCTTTTTTGACGATGAAGGTCGGCGGCGTCCTGCTTCTGCCTACTGCTCCTGCCCCGGCGTCTCTAACTCCTTCAACTTCCGTTCGAGCTCCCTTACCGTCCTCTGCATCTCTCCGAGACGACGAAACGCCGCAGTCGATCTAAGCCAATCACGATTGTCGAAGGCTGGAATTCCGGAGATGACTTTGCCGGGCGGTATGTCGTGACTAGTTGCGCTCTTAGCAGTTAGCACAACGTCGTCGCCAATCGTCAGGTGGCCCGCGACGCCTGCCTGGCCCGCAAGGATCACTCGATTACCGATGTGCGAGCTACCCGCGAGTCCCACTTGCGCACAGAGCAGTGAATCTTCTCCCACTGTGCACGAGTGACCAATCTGTACAAGATTATCCACTTTCGATCCACGTCCAATTCGACTTTCACCAACAGACGCTCGATCGATTGTTGTGCCTGCCCCAATCTCGACATCGTCATCAAGAACTACGCGTCCTGCCTGTGGGATTTTGAGCCAATGTCGCTGCTCATCTTTCGCGTATCCGAAACCGTCGCAACCGATCACGGAGTTGTTGTGAATAACGACTCGCTCACCAACCACGGTTCGTTCCCGAATCGCAACTCCGGAGTGAATCACCGAATCTCTTCCGATGCTAACATCCTCATAAATCGTCACGTTTGGATGGATGCAAACACCATCTGCGATGGACACATTGCTACCAATAACAACGCACGCTCCGATGGAGACATTGCTTGCTACATGTGCTGTTGGATCGATTACTGCCGTGGGGTGGATTGCAGGCTTTAGTATCTTCTCTGGATAAAAAATGCGAAGCGCGCGCGTGTAGGCTAGATACGGATCTTTGACACGAAGAATCGAAATCGCTTTTTCCGTCTTTACATCCTCCGCCAGATAGATCGCTGAGGCGGACGTGGTGTTGACCTTTGGCGTGTAACGTGGATTTGCGAGAAAGGTCACGTGGCCTTCGCGCGCGTCGTCAAGACCAGCTGCACCGACAATCTCGAGATCGTCACCTTCGATCCGCGCACCTGTTTGGTTCGCGAGTTCTGAGAGTTTCATGGGTCGGAGTGTAGCGCAACGCACGTATCACGCGCACCCTGCTACATCATCGAATTTGGATCGATTTCGAGGTTGATCGATCGCAGGTTTGTTCCGCCGTTGGCGAGCGCTTTAAGAGCTGCATCGGCCACTTCGCGCAGACGCTTTCTGCTTCTCGATTTAATCAGTATTTGGAAGCGATGTTCGCCTTTTAGCCTGGCGAGGGGCGCAGGTGCTGGTCCGAGTACTCGCGCTGTCCGATCCTGGTTGGCGGCGTCGAGTTGTTTGCGCAATTCCAATGCGTCATTACGGACCTTGGTGAGATCGGGTCCATGTATTAACAGACTGGCGAGAGCGACGAAGGGCGGGTAGGAATGGTTCTGCCGATAGCGTATTTCTTCGTTGTAGAAACCCTCGTAGTCCTGCGCGCAGGCGTGGCGAAGTGCGTAGTGCGTTGGATGATAAGTTTGAATCAACACTCGACCGGGTCGATCGCCTCTTCCCGCTCGACCGGCAACTTGCGTTATCAGCTGGAAAGTTCGTTCGGCGGCACGGAAATCTGGTAGTGCCAGGCCTGCATCAACGCTGACGACACCAACCAGAGTTACATTCGGAAAGTCGTGACCCTTAGCCAGCATCTGAGTGCCGACCAGGGTATCGATGTGCCCATCACTAAAATCTCGCAACGACTGTTCAAAGCGGCGGCGGTTGGTAGTTGTGTCGCGATCTATGCGCGCAATGCGGAGAGTTGGGAATCCAGTCTTCAACATCTCCTCGAGTTGTTCAGTGCCTTCGCCAACAAAGTGGATGTAGTCCTTTCCACATTGCGGGCACACCTTTGGAACGCCTTGACGATGATTGCAGTAATGGCAAATGACAACTCGTTCGCTTCGGTGGTAAGTGAGTGTTACGTCGCAATTCGGGCACTGAACTGACTCACCGCAGGATCGGCAAAGAACAAAGCTCGAATAACCGCGTCTGTTAAGTAGGATGATTGATTGTTCGCCACGGTCATGAGTCTCTTGAATGGCTTCGAGGAGTTCGTCCGCGAAAACGCTTGGCTTGCCGTGCCGGGCAAAGACGTCCCTCATGTCTATGATCGAAGCGCTCGCCATCGGTCTGGCACCGATTCGCTCGGGCAAACTGAGATAGGTGTACTTTCCATTTTGAGCATTTTGAAATGACTCCAAAGACGGGGTCGCTGATCCGAGCACGACAACAGCTGACTCTTTTTGTGCGCGTACAATCGCGGTGTCGCGGCCACTGTAGTAAGGGGAGTCTTGTTGACGATAACTCGACTCGTGCTCTTCATCGATGACGATAAGACCGAGGTTCTGGATTGGCGCAAAGACTGCCGAGCGAGTGCCAATTACTATTCGGGCCTTGCCGTCTCTAACTCGCGTCCATTCGTCAAAGCGTTCGCCTCGCTTCAGTGAAGAGTGAAAGATTGCCACCTCATCACCGAAGTGTTCGCGCAAACGACGGGAGAACACAGGAGTTAGCGCTATTTCTGGGACTAACATCAGCGACGACTTGTTACGATCGAGCGCCGAACGCATTGCCCGAATATAAACCTCTGTTTTGCCGCTGCCAGTTACACCATGAAGCAAATAGGCAGCATACGATCCCTTTGTAATACCAAGTTCGATTTCATCCAGGACCAATTGTTGTGAGCTGGTGAGCGTGTATGTTTCACGAGGTTGGGCGACTGGTTCGTAGAAAGGATCGCGACGAACAGCCTCAGTCGAGATCGATATGAGACCTTTCTTCTCCAGCGTGTTAATCGTCGAGACACTTGCGGCTGCGTCCTGTAAGAGTGTCCGAAGCGGAATTTTTCCGTGGGTCTGTAACGACTTGATCACGCGTTGCTGTGCATCAGTTTGCTTTGGTGAGTCCGTCGTTTGATTGAGGTTAACAAACCGTACCAGTTTAGTTTTTACAAACGAGCCACTTTCATTCCGGTGTCGTTCTAACAGTCCAGCTTGCTCCATATCGCGAATGGTTTTGGCGAGTTGGCTCTCGGACGCTAAGTGTTGAAGTGTATCTCGCCGCGCATTTCCAGCTTCAGATAAGTACTTGAGTATCGTTCGCGTCAACGTTTCATCATTCGGACGCTGCTGCAATTCGACCTTTCCTTTTTCGGTAAGACTAATGAACTCATAAATGGAAGGGCTGATACCAGGCGGCAGGGCAGCTTTGATGACTTCACCCCACGGCGAAGCGTAATACTCGGAAACCCAACGCGTAATGTTCAGGATTTCTGGAGTACAAATGGGTACTTCATCAACTACATTTCCGGCTTCTTTGATTTCTGATTCGGCCAAGCCGATGTCGGATGGAAGATGTTTGTGAAGGGCAACAGCGTAGCCAACCACCAGGTTGCGACCTAAGGGTACAAGGATGCGAGCGCCTACCTGGGCATTCGTTGAGCGCTCCGGCAGACGGTAGATGAAAGTCTTGTTTACGTGTAACGGAACAGCGACTTCGACATAAGGAGTTGCCGAAGTTGATGCTTCATCGTGAGGTTGAGCTAATACTGCAGTTCCTGAATCGTTCAGCACGGGGAAGAAGTTAACGCAAAAACATCAGTGACGACAGCCGCGAAGTTCATTTGTTTTTGGCTGTGCTATCGAGATAGTCGCGGACCTTCTTCAAGTCTTGCCAGGTCTCGCGCTTCTTTGATGGATCGCGAAGGAGGTAAGCCGGAT
>Ga0207689_10002277_pt1 | contig 17962 bp, 13 predicted proteins | sample KBSMisM52_FD_184312 | JGI IMG/M metagenome (GOLD analysis project Ga0207689, IMG submission 184312) | Miscanthus rhizosphere microbial communities from Kellogg Biological Station, Michigan, USA - KBS Miscanthus M5-2 (SPAdes) (version 2) | ecosystem: Host-associated > Plants > Roots >... | reverse complement strand
AAGCAAATCACACCTTCCCGTCCTTTGCCCCTTCCCCTTTTACCCTATTCCCCTTCATTGTTTGTTACTGCGCGATTGTCGTTCCCTTTTGCACGGCTTCTTCGATGGTGCCGACCATGTAGAAGGCTTGCTCCGGCAAGTCGTCGTGCTTGCCGTCAACAATTTCGCGGAAGCCTTTGATCGTATCTTCCAGCTTAACGTATTTGCCTTCCAGGCCGGTGAACTGAGCAGCTACGAAGAACGGTTGCGAGAAGAACCGCTGCACCTTGCGCGCGCGGGAAACGATCAACTTGTCTTCATCAGACAGCTCATCGAGACCGAGAATCGCGATGATGTCCTGCAAATCCTTGTAGCGTTGCAACACGCGCTTCACGTCTTGCGCGGTGTTGTAGTGTTCTTCACCGATGATGCGCGGATCGAGAATGCGCGAAGAAGACGTCAGCGGATCTACTGCCGGATAAATTCCCAGTTCGACGATCTGGCGCGAAAGCGCCGTCACCGCATCCAGGTGGGCAAACGTAGTTGCCGGTGCAGGATCTGTGTAGTCGTCAGCCGGGACATAAACCGCCTGGATAGAAGTAATCGAACCGGTCTTCGTGGAGGTGATGCGTTCCTGCATCTCGCCCATTTCCGAGGCGAGGTTTGGCTGATAACCCACCGCGGAAGGCATGCGGCCAAGCAGCGCCGATACTTCGGAGCCCGCCTGGGTAAAGCGGAAGATGTTATCGATGAACAGCAGCACATCAAGACCCTTGTCACGGAAATACTCCGCTACGGTTAGCCCTGACAGCGCTACACGCAAACGCGCCCCGGGCGGTTCGGTCATCTGTCCGTAGATGAGCGCTACCTTCGATTGTCCCAGCGCTTCCATGTCCACCTTGGTCATGTCAAACTCGCCGGTGTCGTGGAAATGCTTATTAAAATTGTCGCCAAACTGTATGACCTGAGACTCAACCATCTCTCGCAGCAAGTCGTTGCCTTCACGCGTTCTTTCGCCAACTCCAGCGAAAACTGAAAAGCCCGATCTGGCTTTCGCGATGTTGTTAATCAACTCCATCACGATCACGGTCTTGCCCACCCCGGCGCCGCCGAATAATCCAATCTTGCCGCCGCGTACAAACGGCTGAATCAGATCGATAACCTTGATGCCGGTTTCAAACATCTGCAGTTCTGTCGACTGCTCTTCAAACGTCGGCGCATGACGGTGAATCGGATAGCGCTCGGTATGTTTGACGTCGCCGAGGTTGTCAACCGGCTGCCCAATAACGTTGAGCACGCGCCCCAGCGTTCCTTCACCGACCGGCATCGTAATCGGTCCACCGGTATCGATGGCCATCATGCCGCGCACCATGCCATCCGTCGGCAACATTGATACCGTTCGAACTCGGCCCTCGCCGAGATGCTGTTGAACTTCCGCTATCAGATCGATTGGAGTCGGGACATCAAAGCCCTCGGAGACGATGCGAAGCGCCTGATAGATAGGCGGCAGTTGCTTCGCCGGAAACTCGACGTCTACCACCGGGCCGATGATCTGCACCACGCGACCGGTCGCGCCGGCGGTGGGACTGTTTGCGCTGGACGTAGCCATACTTTCTGTCTGCTCCTCTTTGTTGCCAATGAAGGCGAAAAAACCGGAAGGATTAAAAGCCAGTCAAGATACCACAAGGGCGAAAGTTGCGCCAAACCGGTCAAGTGATTAGTACTGGGTCAGCTTGATGTCAGATAAGCTTTAGCTTGTCGGGGTGCTACGACAAACTGAAGTTTGTCAGACATTTTCGTTGAGACTGACCCATTACCAAACCAAGTGATTTGTTGGACCGCAGGCGTCCGCCCGCAACGCGCCGTAGACGCGCAGGTCTTTTCGCAGTGGTTTCGGAGTCTATTCGCACTGCGCGGTCATTTGCGGGCGGGACGCCCGCGGTCCCAGCAAATCACTTGATGGTTGTACGAAATCGTCAGTATTGTTAGCATGAGTGAGCGAGTCGCAAATCGTCCAACCTAACTCGGCGCGTTTGTGCTGATTAATCTATTTTTGGAGCAGCCACCGGGCGAAAAGGCGCATCTGAACCCGGGCTCGATTGGTTTAGAGTCGAATTATCGTCATCTGCGCGCTATCTTTGTCCTTCCCGAATGGGCATTCAGTTTTCGCCAGTATTGTCCCAACTTACAGGAGTATTACCATTGAAGAATTATCGTTTCCCTTCCCCTGCCTCACGAACCAGTGGATTGTTCAGAAGAGTAACCGGGATAAGAGCGGCGCTGATCCTGGCGCTGGTTGCCTCGCTTTCAAGTCTGCCATTTTATGTGTTGGCGCAGAACGACCCCGCGCCCCTGAAGGCAAGAGCGTCGGCAAACTACCGCCCGGCTCCGGAAGCCGGAGTATTCGTAATTGCGCGCGGCCCGGATGGCAAGACCGAGTGCAGGCAAGCAACACTGGATGAGGCGCGCGCTATGAGCGCCGGATCAGTTAAGCAGGAACTTCATCAAATCAATCACCTTAAGACTGATGCCGCCATATCAGACGCACCTGAATCCGCCACCGGACTGACGATTATTCTGCGCGCCACGGCCCAGCTCGACGCAAACCCCACAGCCAAGCAGGCTTTCATCGCCGCCGCAGCAAAGTGGGAAACGCTCATCAAAGACCCGATCACGATCAACCTTGACGTCGACTTCGGAACCAGCTTCTTCGGTACGGCTTTCCCTAACTCAAACATCCTGGGACAAACCGAAACACAGCTTCTTTTTAGCACCGGGAATTATCCCGAAATACGGCAGCGCCTGATCAATCGGGCCACGGGCTCAGAAGGCACACTCTACTCCGCATTGCCCGGCGGTACGGTTCCCAGCGACAGCGGCAGCGTAGATACAGTCCTGCTCGCGAGTCCGCTGATGCGAGCTCTGGCCTTACTACAGCCGATTGCAGACGACAATGAGCAAGGGGGCCCGTCCAACATCGGCCCAGCGCCACGCATCGGGTTCAACTCCAATTTCGGCTTCGACTTCAATCCCAACGATGGCATCGCTTCGAATCTGACTGACTTTGACGCCGTCGCTGTGCACGAAATGGGACACGCCCTCGGATTCAACTCACTTGTCGGCGATCGGGAACAGACGCCCTCAAATCCTCTTGCAGTTACTGTTTGGGATATCTTCCGGTTCCGGCCCGGCACCGCAAATCTCGGCAACTTCAACACTGTACAGCGAATCCTCTCCTCTGGCGGCTCGCAGGTATATTTTGCCAATGGGCCTGAGTTAGGCCTCTCCACGGGCAAACCCGCCGAGCCAGTCGGCGGCGATGGCAATCAGGCCAGCCATTGGAAGGCGGATGAATTAGGCGGAAGCTTTATCGGCATCATGGATCCGTCAATCGCCCGTGGTCAGCGTTATTCGATGACTGGCAACGATCAAGCCGCCATCGACAACTTCGGCTATACCATTATTGCTGCGCCTGCCCCACCCAACAATACCTTCGTCAACGCGCAAATCATTAGCGGGGACACAGGAACAGTTGACGGCAGCAATGCTTTCGCAAACAAAGAAACGGGCGAACCAACGAATCCAGCGTTATCAATCGATGGCAACCCAATATTCGGTGGCAAGTCTGTATGGTTCGACTGGACAGCAACAGGAACAGGCCAGGCAACATTTGATACCAATGGAAGTAACTTCGATACTCTCCTGGCCGCCTACACCGGCTCAACCGTCAACGGTCTAGTTCACGTCGCCTCCAACGACGACATCGCGACTTTCGATGATCCACCCAACGTTCAAAGCCTGATAACTTTCGCCGTGACGGCAGGCACCACTTACCACATACAAGTTGATGGATTCTACGGCGATCAGGGAAGTATCATCCTTCATTGGACGGGGCCGGGCACGTCAACACCAGCCAACACAGTCCAGTTCAGCGTGACCACTGCAAGCGTCAATGAGAATGACACTTCGCCCACTAATCTTGTTGTCACACGCACCGGTAACACGGCGCAGCCAGCGACTGTCAACTACGCGACCAGCGATATTGACGCCAGCGAGCGGAGGGATTATGAAGCTGCGCTCGGCACCCTGCATTTCGCTGCCGGCCAAACTTCGGCAACCATCCCGATCTTTGCCATTAACGACTCCTTTGGCGAAGCAGGTGAGAAGTTTAAGATCAATCTGAGTAGTGCTAACGGCTGCACGATCGCGTCGCCGGTCGCCATGGTCATCACGGTAAACAGCGACGAAGCAGTTAATGGCCCTAACCCGGTCACGAATGGCAGCTTCAACAACGCCTTCTTTGTGCGCCAGCATTATCTTGACTTCTTCAATCGCACGCCAGACAGCGGTGGGCTGAATTTCTGGACGGGTCAGCTTAATGAGTGCGATAACGTTCCCTTGCCGGGCGGTTTCACGGACGCGCAGCAGTGTCGCGAAATTCGTCGCATCAACGTATCGGCTGCCTTCTTCCTGTCGATCGAGTTTCAGCAGACTGGTTACCTGGTTGAGCGTCTCTACAAGGTGGCTTACGGCGACGCTGTTGGAAATTCAACCTTCCCGAACGCACATCAACTCTCTGTTCCGATTGTTCGACTGAATGAGTTTCTGCCGGATACTCAGGCAATCGGCAAAGGCGTAATAATTGGACAGCCGGGCGCAGAGCAACTATTGGAAAACAACAAGCAGGCGCTGATTGCAGAGTTTGTGCAGCGGGCTCGCTTCATTACTGCTTTTCCGGTTTCCATGACTCCGGCTCAATTTGTCGACAAGCTTAACCTGAACGCCGGCGCTGCGTTGTCTCAAGCGGAGCGGGATCAGCTGGTGGCGGAATTAGGATCGGGAACAAAGAACCGGGCGCAGGTTCTACGCGCAGTTGCGGAGGACTCAACTTTGTTTGCGTCGGAAACGAATCGCGCGTTTGTGTTGGCACAGTTCTTCGGTTATCTACGGAGAAACCCGAACGATGCGCCGGACTCAGACTACACCGGTTACGACTTCTGGCTCGGCAAGCTGAATCAATTCAATGGGAACTTTGTTAACGCTGAAATGGTCAAGGCTTTCCTGGTCTCCGGTGAGTATCAGGGACGTTTTGGACCGTGATCTCTATGGACTAGGCGGGGGCGGCGTAACGCGAAACCGATCTTCGCCGGAGGAGTCGCACGTCATCTCAATCACCCGATACTGCTTGCGCAGTTTAGCCAGCTCCTTTGCCTGACGCTCCAGCTGCTCCTCGTAGTCAACCGGCGGATTACCCCAGCACCCGACCAGCTGGTAGAAGCGAATTTCTGTTCCTTTGGCGTCAACCAATTTGCCTTTGCGGCAACGTGCTCCGAGCGTCTTTAGTTTTTGCGAGACTGTTACGGTAACGACTTTGCCACCAGGTTTCACTGCCTGAGAAGAGACGACGTCAGTCGCCTGGATTCCGGGCGGCATACAGGCATCGATGTTACGGATACACGCTGGTGAGGCGGAGAGAGGCGTCAACGCCACCAGCATGGCCGCACTCAAGAGAAAACGGATTGCCATGGTCTCCCCCTTTGGATGAAAGCGATTTCACAGTCAGTGTACTGGTTGTCAACTTCAACGCCAAAAGTGATCGTTTGCAAGACTACTGTTCATCCTTCGGGACGAACGTTGACAGGGCCTGGAGTTGAGGATAGATTTTCAACAGCTCAATAGAAACGCCCTGAAGTACCCAAGCCCCAAATAAACCAAATCGCAAGACTTTATTTGCGATAGCTCCGTAGTAAATTCGCCATACTCGATTGAAGGAGTTTTTATGACCAAACACGCGCAAAAAAGAGGGCGTATTTCGTCCAGCCACCTCAGACGTTTGATCTGGATCAGCATTATTGTGGCGATTTTTGGCTTGGGAGCTGCAGCAGCAGTTTCACTACGAGCGAAGCGACCTGCGGGAGACGCCCAAACCATCAATACCCACGCTAGCTTGCCCTCTCGAGTCGGACCCTCTATGCCGCTCAACCAGCAGACGGGACAGATTAGACCTTTAACCCAGGGAGAAGCTCAAAGATTGGCGGACGGGCTTAAGCAACTGGCCAATCAGTCGACCGATGGACTGCAGTCGGTTAGACACGCTGATGGTTCAGTGTCAATGGATCTGCAGGGTCATTTTCAGAATGTTGCCGTGGCGAAGTTGGATGAGGACGGCAAACTGACGCAGTCGTGTATCGACAATCCTGAAGCAGGAGCTGCCTTCTTTGGCATTGATCCGCAAATGGTGGGAATCAAGGAAACCTCAGCCCCGTCAAAGACAAATAACGAGCTACTGAAAGGCCGGGACAGATGAGGAAAATGCTCTTTGTCAGACTTTCCCTGGGCTCGCTCACCACGCTCTTCTTTCTATCCATCGCTTCGTCAGCTTTCGGCGCAGCCACGATCGTTATTCAAAACAACGACGCCGCCAATGTCGGCTTTAACGATCCAACCCCGCTGGCTTCAGTCGGCGGCAACCCCGGCACCACGCTCGGTCAACAACGCCTGAATGCCTTTCAGTTTGCCGCCAATATCTGGGGCGCTACTCTGACGAGCAACGCAACCATTACCGTGAGAGCCAATTGGATTTCGCTCCCCTGCACTTCATCCTCCGCCGTGCTCGGGCAAGCGGGTGCCGTTTCAACCTGGAGTAACTTTCCTGGAGCTCCGTTTAGCAACACCTTGTATGGTTCTGCCTTAGCTAATGCGTTGGCTGGGTTTGATCTTGATCCGTCGAACCCAGAGATAGATGCAAGTTTCAACATAAATCTGGGTAACTCCGGCTGTCTCGACGGTGTTCATTTTTATCTGGGCCTCGACAACAATCACGGAGCGGATACAGATCTGGTGGCCGTTTTGCTTCATGAATTTTCACACGGTTTTGGCTTCCAATCTTTTACCAATATCAGCTCCGGAGCGCAGTCCGGCGGCTTTCCCTCGATTTATGATCGCTTTCTCTTCGATAACACAACAGGCAAAACCTGGGCGCAAATGACCAACCTTGAACGCCAGGCTTCCGCGATCAATACGGGAAATCTCGCATGGAATGGCCCCGTCGTAACCAGCCAGACATCAAGTGTCCTGGCAACACCCCGGCTCCGGGTAAATTCACCAGCGGCAATCGCGGGCAACTACGCTGTAGGCACGGCAGGATTTGGTCCAGCCGTTTCCTCACCCGGACAAACAGCGAATCTCGTTCAGGCCCTCGATGCAGCCGACGCTGCCGGTCCTTCGATTACTGATGGCTGTTCAGCGTTCACTAATGCCGGGGCAATCTCAGGCAAGATCGCGCTCATTGATCGAGGAACCTGCAACTTCACCGTCAAGGTCAAGAACGCTCAGAATGCTGGTGCCTTAGCGGTTGTCATTGTGGACAACGTTTCCGCCGCCACGCCGCCAGGTATGGGCGGAGCCGATGCAACCATCACAATTCCGGTCGTAAGCATTACGCAAGCCAATGGAAACACCATCAAGGCCCAGCTGGGAACGGGCGTGAACGCCACAGTTTTGCTTGACCATTCAGCGCCGGGTGGAACTGATTCGCAGGGACGGGCATTGGTATTTACTCCCAATCCAATTCAAGGCGGTTCATCAGTTTCACACTGGGATACCAGCGCCTTTCCCAACCAGTTAATGGAGCCGAGTATTAACGGCGATCTTACACATAGCGTAACGACCCCACGCGATTTGACGACTTCGCTGTTTCAGGATATCGGCTGGACTACTTCAACAACGACACCGGCCAACACCGTTCAATTCAGCGCCGGCACCGCCAGCGGGAACGAAACTGCGGGCGCAACAACCAAGGTCGACTTGCTCGTGACGCGTACGGGTGACACCTCGGCCGCAGCCAAAGTGAACTACGCGACCAACAATGCGACCGCCACCGACCGGTCGGATTATGAGGCCACGTTGGGAACATTGCAGTTTGCCGGCGGCGAGACATCGAAGACCGTTACCGTCTTCATCGTTGACGATGCCTTTGCCGAATTGCCTGAGACCTTTAACGTTACTTTGAGTAATCCGATAGCCTGTACACTCGGGGCACCGGCAGCTGTCACCGTCACCATCAACAGCGATGATTTAGTGAATGGAGCTAACCCCGTCAAGGATGGAAGCTTCAACAACGACTTCTTTGTACGCCAACATTATCTTGATTTCCTCAACCGCGAACCGGACAGCGGCGGCCTAAATTTCTGGAAGGGCCAACTCAACGAGTGCGAGAGCCTGCCATTACCCGGCGGCTTCACTGACGCGCAACAGTGTCGTGAAATTCGCCGCATCAATGTCTCGGCAGCCTTCTTCCTGTCGATTGAGTTTCAGCAGACTGGCTACCTGGTTGAGCGTCTATACAAGGTGGCTTACGGCGATTTCCTGGGAACCTCTACTCTCGGCGGCAATCACACTCTCTTCGTTCCAATCGTGCGACTTAACGAATTCCTGTCAGACACTCAGGCAATGGGAAAAGGGGTGGTGATCGGCGCGCCCGGCGCGGATCAGTTATTGGAGAGCAACAAGCAGGCGGTGATAGCAGATTTCGTTCAGCGCTCTCGATTCACTACACAGTATCCCGCCGGCATGACATCGGCGGCATTTGTTAACGCGCTCAATGCGAATGCCTCAAACGGCGGCACCCAGGTGTTATCTCCATCAGAGCGCAACCAACTAATTAATGAGCTGGATTCACAAATCAAGACCCGAGCGCAAGTGTTGCGAGCGGTAGCGGAAGACTCCGATCTCTTCGCCGCCGAGAAAAATCGCGCGTTCGTGTTGACTCAGTTCATCGGCTATCTACGGCGAAACCCCAACGACTCACCTGAAGTTGGTCTGGACTACACCGGTTACGACTTCTGGCTCGGCAAGCTGAATCAATTCAATGGTAACTTTGTTAACGCTGAAATGGTCAAGGCGTTCCTCGTCTCCGGTGAGTATCAGGGACGCTTCGGACCCTGATCTCTATCCGAGACTTGAAATTTGAGACTCAATACAAAACGGCCCCATCGCTGAAAACGATAGGGCCGTCTTTTGCACTTGAGCGCTGCTTAGAGCTTTTCTTCCGGATCTATCCGAATCTTCATCCGCTGTAGCACCTGCACGTCCTCGTCGGTTAGTTCGAGACTTGCGTCTCCGCTTCCTTCACCTTCGCCCGCGTGGGGCCGTAAGCCAATTTCCAGTCGCAACGTCAGTTCCATCTCATAACCGGCATCGCGCAGCCGTTCGATGGCCTCGGCAACCCGTGGCGAATTCTCAACCGACTCGTTGATTGCCGTCCCAATGTCGCGAACAATTTCTTTTGCTTCGTCGTCTATTTCCAAAACGATGCGCCTCAGCTCCCGATCTCAACCTATCCCCGGGGACTCCATACCAGCAAGTCTACTAATCTCACAACCCATGCTACGCGAGCGTCCATCGGAGGGTCAACCATCGATTTTATCTACGGAAATGATTCGGTATTGAGTGAAAGCTGCTTGAAATCGCGTTCGTCGTCAATTACTCTTAGACCTCCGTTAATCATGTTCGCCCCCGAAGGAAACTATTCGTCGGCAGGAGTTTGCTAAGCTCTCCGCCCCCGCAACATTCTTATGTACCAGACAATCGGGATACTAACAGGGGGTGGTGATGCCCCCGGCTTGAACGCTGTAATTCGAGCGGCCGTGACTACGGCAACCGGACAATATGGACTTAAGGTGATCGGAATCGAAGACGGCTTCGAAGGTCTGTTGGACGAGACGCACACTCGCCCGCTGGTGGCTTCCGATGTGCGCGGCTTATTGCCCCGCGGCGGCACAATCCTGGGCACGCGAAATCGCGGCAGATTTGTCGAGCACCACGCAGAAGGCGCCACAACGAAACCGCAGGCAATCTACGACGAAGCGGTAGCGAATCTGAACCGCCTGGGAATCGATGCGCTGGTGGTGCTGGGTGGCGAAGGGACGCTGGCCATCGCGGCCGACTTTGACAAGCTCGGCGTTCCGGTGGTGGGTGTTCCTAAAACTATCGACAACGATCTCGCGTGCACAGAATTAACGTTCGGCTTCATCACGGCGATGGATTTCGCGACTGACGCGCTCGACCGCCTGCACACCACGGCTGAGTCGCATGAGCGCGTGATGATTCTGGAAGTGATGGGTCGAAATACCGGATGGATTGCGCTGCATTCCGGCATCGCCGGCGGTGCGGACGTAATTCTAATCCCTGAGATTCCTTTCACTATGCAGTCCGTAGCTGACAGAATACGCGCACGCGACGCAGCCGGATCGAATTTCAGCATTGTGGTTGCCGCCGAGGGAGCGATTGAAACCGGTCACGAACTCATCTACCAGGACAAAGGCGACCCGCAACATGCCCCTCGCCTTGGCGGCATCGGCTCTTATTGTCGTTATGAATTGGAGCGGCTCACTGGCAAGGAAACCCGTTGCGTAGTGCTTGGACACCTGCAAAGGGGTGGCCGCCCCAATGCTTTTGATCGTATGCTGGCAACGAACTATGGATCGTGCGCCGTACGCGCCCTGGCTGAGGGGAAACGCGGAGTGATGGTGGCTCTGCAGGCGGGTGACGTCATAACCGTACCCATCACGGAGGCAATCGCTAATATTAAGTCCGTTCCACCCAACGGCCAGTTGGTGCGCACCGCTCGCGACACCGGAATCTCCTTTGGTGCACCGGATGAAGCCCGGTATCATCGTCAGCCATAAACAAGGCCCGCTCGGAAATGAAAGTGAGCAAGTAATTGTCAGCAGACATAAAAGAAAAACTTCAATTGCAACTCGATCAACTGGAATCAGAACTGCGCGTACATCTGCCTAAGGAGATCAAGCGCGCGCTTGAGTTTGGCGACCTGCGTGAGAATTCCGAGTATCGGGCCGCGCTCGATCGGCAAAATGTTGTCAAAGCTCGCATTGTTGAATTGCGACAAAGAATAAGCGAGATATCTTCCATCGATCTGACAAAAATCTCGCGCGATAAAGCAGGCTACGGTTCAACGCTGGTCTTGTACGACTCTGAGAAGGACGAAGAAGTTACCTATCGTTTAGTCACTTCCGAAGAGAGCGATCCGCAGGAAGGCTTGATCTCAACTACGTCGCCCGTCGGCAAAAGTTTGATGGGCAAGGAAGAAGGCGACGAAGTGGTGGTGCGCACTCCTGCCGGCGCGCGCAACTTTGAGATAAAAAAATTGATTACCATTCACGATCAGGTTGGCAATATTAGTGACAAGGCCTAACTAATAAGACCGCGTCTTAAGTTCTAAAAGGCTGTAAACTAAATAAACTTTTCGGCATAATATTCCAGAGGAGAATTCAAACAGAAGATGTTTGTTGGTGCTATTGGCCGCGGGGCGCAAAGAATCATCGACGCGATGGTACGCTGGCTCGCCTACGGCCATATTAACCCGAACATCCTGACGGTAATTGGCGTCGCCATCAACGTCGGCTCGGGTTTGCTTTTCGGCTACGGATACTTTTTCTGGGCCGGCATCGTCCTCGTTGTTGCCAACCTTTTTGACATGCTGGACGGGCAAGTCGCCAGACTTTCCGGACGCGTCACGCGTTTTGGCGGCTTTTTGGATTCTTCACTTGACCGACTCTCCGACATGGTGGTTTTTGTCGGATTAATGGTCTTTTATGCCCGCGACACCCAGTTTCATTCCACCCTTAACGTTTTTCTCGCCGGCGCAGGACTAATGGGTTCAGTTATGGTAAGCTACGCGAGCGCCCGGGCCGAGAGTCTAATTGAGAAGTGTGATGTAGGCTTTCTAAAACGGCCCGAACGCGTGGTTCTTTTTATTATTGGCGCCCTAAGCACTCATCCGGATTCGACAAACTTCTTCGCTAATCGAATGCCGGCAGTTCTGTGGGTACTGGCGGTGGGTTCTTACTGGACCTTCGCGCACCGCATGTATCACACCTGGTATGAGCTGACAAAGCTGAAGTCGGAATCAAAAAAAGAAGGAACAACCCCCGCTATCGCCGCATCTAATCCCGGGCCCGAACGCCGTACTGAACAGCCCGTGAGCGTCGGACATTGATGACAAATGACGTCACACCGACGACATGCGATTAAAGACTGTTTTTAGTATCTGAGGTTAAATAACGTGACGATATGCCCCTGCTGTGGTTTTAAGTCTGCCGACGCTGCGAGTGGCGTTTATAGTGAGCCTTGCGTTTCGTGCGGTGCCCACTCCGTCGGCGAGCCTTTGCCCCGACCAGAACATGAATTACCTGCTTATGGACGCTCGCTGCTGCTGGCGGTAACCGGCGCGTTTGCTGTCCTGGTATTTCTTAGCCAGACAATTCTCGCTTTAGTACAGGACTCAGCTCGAGCTGCCACGTCGCCCTTAGCTCTCTCTTCGATGATTCCTTTCGATTTCTGGGCCTGGCTCGCTGCGGCTGAAACTGCCGCCTGGCGTTTGAAGTGGGCGGTGATCCCGTTGGGCATTCTGGTTGTTTTCGGGAGTCGCAGAATTTATCAATCGATCAAACAGTCGCCGGCGAGTTTCTGCGGCCTCGGCTATGCCCGCAAAGGCTACTTCGCTTCCGCATTGGTTCCACTCCTGGTCTTAATACTAATTGGCATCACGGTGCCGGCGCGTTTGCGCCACCGACAATGGGCTATTGAAGCAAAGGACTACCCCTCCATCCGCAGAATCGATCGCGCGTTCGACGAGTATCGACAGCTGGTCGGCTCTCTTCCTGGCGAGCCGAAAGACCTGCTCAAACGGCTTCCGGATGAAGATGGTTCGATCGCCGAAGCCTTGCGGAATCTTGATACGTCAAACTACAAGCCCACCGCGGATCTGGCCGCCGTGCCAAATACGCAACCGCGACAATTGAGAGGCGCTGTCATTCGAAATGCCTCCCTGAGCACGGCCGATGATTCGCTCAGTGAGCGGCTGTCTTTCACTAACTACGAACTTCCCTTGCCGGGCCCGGATAAACTCATGGGCACCGAAGATGATTTGGTTGTGCTGGACGGCGTGATCTACAAAGCCTCGGAAGCTCCGCGCCACAGAGGTACCGGGACCGCCACCGCCAAGCGAACTCGATAGCCCTAACGCCGAAAAGGCTGGTTCCTGCATATATCGACGCCCTGTATACTCTGCAGGGCGTTGTTGTTTGCGGAAGGAATAAGTCCTGAGTGATGAGTACTGAGTAATGAGTAATCGGTAAGGAGTGATCGGAACGGGCGATTAATGGCGGCCGACGAAAGGCCGCCAACACTCACTACCCATCACTCAGTAGTCATCACTCTTGAAGAAAACATGTTCAGCAAAATACTGATTGCTAACCGCGGTGAGATTGCGGTGCGAATTATTCGTGCCTGCCGCGACCTTGGCATTTCTCCAGTTGCGGTTTATTCAGAAGCCGACGCCACTGCCGTGCACGTCGGACTTTGTGATGAAGCAGTTTGCATTGGCCCGGCGCCTTCACTCGAAAGCTATCTGTCGATATCTGCCATCCTCGCGGCGGCTCAGGCGACAAACTCCGAAGCGATTCATCCTGGTTATGGTTTCCTCGCTGAGAACGCAGGTTTTGCGCGCGCGGTAACCGATGCGGGCCTCAAGTTTATCGGGCCAGGCGCGGAAGCGATGGAGATCATGGGCTCAAAGACCAGCGCGCGACGGGCGGCAGTCGAGGCTCAGGTTCCTATAGTGCCCGGGACTGTTCAACCTCTGAATTCCTTTGAAGAAGCCACGGGTCTGGCCGAAGAGTTTGGCTATCCCGTAATGCTCAAGGCTTCCGCCGGCGGCGGTGGCAAAGGCATGCGACTCGTCGCCTCGTTTGCGGAATTGCAGTCAGGTCTGGAAAGTGCCCAGTCCGAGGCAGCGTCGGCCTTTGGCGATTCCGCGGTTTATCTGGAGAAAGTAGTCGCTCGGCCGCGGCACATCGAGATACAGGTGTTCGCTGATAGCCAGGGCAACGTCGTACATCTCGGTGAGCGTGAGTGCTCGATTCAGCGGCGTCACCAAAAAGTAATCGAAGAGTGTCCCTCGCCAATTAACGATGAACGGCTGCGTGAAACGATGGGCGCCGCTGCCGTGAAGCTCGCGCGCGCAGTCAACTACGTAGGGGCGGGAACAGTGGAATTCCTGGTCGCGGACGAAACACGTGATTTCTATTTTCTGGAGATGAACACTCGCCTCCAGGTTGAGCACCCGGTAACCGAACTCGTCACCGGAATCGATCTGGTCCGCGAGCAAATAACAGTCGCCGCCGGCGCGCCCCTTAGTTTTAAACAGGAGGAAGTTCGCTGGTCTGGGCATGCCATTGAGTGTCGCGTCTACGCCGAAGATCCGGAGAACAACTTCTTGCCCTCTCCCGGACTGATTAATCACTTGCAAGTGCCTTTCGGACCCGGCATACGCAACGACAGCGGCGTCGAACTGAACTCCGAAGTTTCAATTTATTACGATCCCTTGATTTCAAAACTCGCCGCCTGGGGACGCAGTCGAGACGAGTCGATTGATCGACTCCGCCGGGCGCTTGACGAGTATGAGGTAGGCGGGATCAGAACAACCCTGCCCTTCTTCCGCGAGATTGTTCGCGATGAAGAGTTCAAGTCCGCCAAACTCGATACGGGATTCATCGATCGCTTCAACCAGCGTCGCGCCGGCAAGCAGCTGAAGAGCAGCAGCGCAGCAGAGTTGCCGGACATGGCAGTTATTGCTGCGGCTATTCACCACACGAAGCTGCAAAGAGCAGCGAGCTTCAATAGCCGCCCGACAGAAACCGAGAATCGCTGGAAGATGTCGAGCCGCTCGGCATTGCACGAAGCTCGGGATGCAATCAACCTTGGTCGCAAGCGAAGAGATTGAGGCGTCGAGTCGCGCCAAACTCATGAATGATGAAACTAAAAGCTCACCTATCCGGAAATGAACACGAGGTCTCGCTTAGCATGGCGGACGGCGCGGTTGGGGTTGCTGTGGACGACCGGCATTACGACTTGGAGTTCCGCGAACTGGCATCGGGTGAGTACCTGCTAATCAACGGATCGAAAGTTTACAAATGCCGAGTTTCCGCGCGGGGTGGTTCCGCGGGTGGTCAGGCGGTTACGGTGGTTCTGCGTGGGCTTAGCTACGAGGTCGCAGTGGTTGATCCCAAGCGACTGCGGAGCGGCGAAAGTGCGGGAGCACATCAGGCGGGCGCTGCTGAGATTGTTTCGCCGATGCCCGGTAAAATCGTGAGGGTACTGGTTCGAGCCGGCGACAAAGTCGAGGCCGGCGCTGGAATCATCGTTGTCGAAGCGATGAAGATGCAAAATGAAATGAAGGCGCCTAAAGCCGGCTCGGTTGTTTCAATTAACGCCGAGGAAGGCGCTACGGTGAACGCCGGGGATGTTTTGGCGGTGGTCGAATAAAGGGGTGAGGGATGAAAGATGAAGGATGAAGCGGAAACAAGATCGGAAAACGTGAATATTGAGCCGTCGGCGGTCACCGTCCAGCAAGCAGACTCAGCTTCATCCTTAATCCCTCATCCTTCATCCATTTCATCCCTCCGAATCCTGCTCTGGGACATCGATGGAACGCTAATCCATTCCCTGCGACGCGGGGCCTTCAAGGATTACACAATCCCGATGCTTGAAGAGGTGTTTGGCACCGCCGGACGTTTGCCGGAGATGATTGTTTCCGGAATGACTGACTTGCAGATTGTTGGAGAGGCCCTGAAGCATGAGGGGTTCACGCATGATGACATCTTTGAGCGGGTAGATCATCTGCGCGAAAGCTACATGACAGCCATGCGACAAGCGACCAGCAACGGCGAGCAGTTTTTTGAAGTCTTACCGGGCGTAAAGGAAACGCTGCAAGCCGTTCATGAACATCCTCGCTATCGTTCGGCGCTATTAACCGGAAATATCGAGCAAGCGGCTTACTTGAAGATGGAGCTGGTGGGTCTCGCGGAATTCTTTGACTTGCCCGGCGCCTTTGGTGACGAGTCGCATAATCGCCGAGATTTGCCAGCGCTTGCCTATGAACGCATCCGCAAGCACCTGCAACTCGATCTTGCGCGCGAACAGTTCATCGTCATCGGCGACACGCCCAACGACATCGATTGCGCTAAACACTTCGGCGCCCGCTCACTCGCCGTCGGCACCGGCCGGCTTTATAGCCAGGATGATCTGCTTGCGTGCAAACCTGACGCTATGCTCCCAGATTTGTCGGATGTAGATAAAGTAATGCAAGCGCTGGCTAGTCTGTAGAGTTTGGCAAGAGCAGACAGCAACCAGTAGACAGCAACCAGCAGACAGCAAACAGCCGGATTCTCAGGGCTAGCGGAAGAATACGCAAGGGATCTGCTGTTTGCTGTTTGCTGTTTGCTGTTTGCTCTACTCCTTGCTGTCTGCTGCTTGCTGCTTGCTTTCCCCCACCTCATATTCCGGCTTCGCCATCCCCATCAGCCATTTATCAAACCAGCCGACGATGTGCTGTAAACGTTCAATCCGATGCCAGGGTTGGCCGGAGCGCGACAGCTCGTGCGACTCATTGGGGAAACGCACCATCACAGTAGGAATCTTACGGTACTTCAAAGCACGAAACATTTGTTCGCCACCGGGCCCGGTCGGCGTGCGCCAATCCGCCTCACCGAGAATCAACATCAGCGGCGTGGTCACCTTGTCGATGTAAGTAATCGGCGAGCGTCTCTGGAAGTCGGTATCTTCCCAGGGGGCGCCATGGAACCAGGCGGGCTGGAACTGCGTGAAGTCGGCCGAATACCACCAACCAGACCAGTCGGCGATATCCCGCTGCGAAACAGCTGCTGCGAAACGTGTGGTATGTCCGATAGCCCAATTCGTCAACACACCACCGCCACTGCCGCCGGTGATGCCAAGTCGCTTCTCGTCGATGTAGCCGCGCTTGATTAGTTCGTCCACTCCGGCCATCAAATCTTTGTGGTCATCGCCGGGGTAGTTATATTGAATGATGTTCCCAAAGTCCTGACCGTAGCTGGTGCTGCCGCGCGGATTCGGATAAAGCACCACGTAACCCTTCGCTGCCATCCACTGAAACTCGTGATCGAAGATGAAGCCGTAAGCCGCATGCGGGCCCCCGTGAATGTTCAGGATGAGCGGGTATTTTTTGTTTGAATCGAAGTTCGGCGGTTTCTGCACCCACGCCTGAATGCGTTTGCCGTCAAACGATTGGTACCAGATCTCTTCCGGCTCAGTAAGGTTGAGCTGCGAGAAGAGGCCATCGTTGAGATGAGTTAGTTGCTTCGAATCGGATCCGGGACGCTCGAGCAGATAGAGATCACCAATTAACGTGGGGGTCGAAAGGTTGTAGACAAGCTTAGAGCCGTCGGGAGTGGTGCGGAAACTAGTTACGGCGTGATCACCCTGCGTAAGCGTCGTAAGCTTTCCGTCTGACGCGGCAAACGTTGCCAGGTTCGCGCGTCCTTCCTTCGAATAAACTTCAATGATGCCACGCCCGTCCGCGGTCCAGATGGGGGCGTTGCCGCTGCCGCCGCGAGGAGCGCTGCTGTCTCCGGTCAGGCCTGCAGCTACATCGAAGTCGAAAGTCTCCGTGAGATTGCGAGGCTTGGCGTTGGGCGCGATGTCCATCACCCAGAGGTCGGGTTGACGGTAAGACTTCACCGGGCGCCCGATAGCAGCAACGAAAGCAAACTGTTTTCCATTGGGACTGACCGCGAAGCCGCCGGCGTCCATATCGAAAGTGGTGAGTTTAGTTGGCTCGCCACCGGAAGCTGGAACTGAATAAACAGTCGTGGTCGGTAGTTCGTAGTAAGACTCATCACTGCGATCGGATGTGAAATAAAGCGTCGTACTGTCCTTAGCCCAGGTTAGATTATCTTCGCCATACCGTCCCGAGGTGAGTTGCCTGGGAACAACTTTCTCATCAGCATTGCGAGGCGCAGCCACCACCCAAACGTGACCCGGGCGTGCGTAGTCCAGGTAGCCTGCGCCATTCGCGCGATACACGGCTCGCGTGATTACACGCACATCGCTCTCGCGTTTCTCTTCAGATTTTTTTGCTTCC
>Ga0207689_10002273_pt1 | contig 18003 bp, 10 predicted proteins | sample KBSMisM52_FD_184312 | JGI IMG/M metagenome (GOLD analysis project Ga0207689, IMG submission 184312) | Miscanthus rhizosphere microbial communities from Kellogg Biological Station, Michigan, USA - KBS Miscanthus M5-2 (SPAdes) (version 2) | ecosystem: Host-associated > Plants > Roots >... | reverse complement strand
GGTTGAAAGGATAGATTGACGCAGTAGTGATGTCGGCGAACGGAATGCGGACTTCAACCCATTTATTGGCGGGAATGTCGCCGGTGTACTTGGACAGCGCGAGCGGTGCGCTGAAGCTGGCTGGAAACTCGGCAACCTGCAGGCCCTCTGGCGAGGTGGAGAGTACGAGCTTCGGCAGATCTGCGGCGGCGATGGGCTGTGGTGCGTAGAGCCAGAAGTAGAGGTTGTGGCCATCGAGTCCGGGGCGGCGGTTGCGGAAGTTGAGCACGGAGATTTGCGCGTTCCATCCGCTATCCGGTGCGGATTGCCAAGTGAGGCGAATGGCGTTTGGCGGAGTGCGGAAGTGCTCGGAGTCGACGGGCAGACGGCCCTTTTGCTCTTCGACGAAGCTCTGGCCGTTGGTCTGGGCCTGGGTGTGGTAATAGGTATCGTGGGTGAGGCTGTTATCGAAAATGATGTGCCGGTAGTAGTCACCGGTGTTCTGGCCGCGTGCTGGAATGCTGCAAGCTGCGGCCATGATGAGGCAAAAGGATACTCGTGCAACCAGGACGTTGCGCATTGAGAAATAAGGAGAGAAGTTTTTCATCTTTTTCTCTCGATAGCGGTTTGTTGGATCAGCTGTCGAACTTCTGGTGGCAAGGGCGGTGTACCTCCGACGGAAATGCCGGGACAAGCATACACGCCCCGGTGCGACGGACGGTTCAAGGGTCGAAGATCGGGTTCGTGACGGGCCGGAGCCGGAGGTTAGGGAGATTGATAGCTCAAACGAATTAGTTGAGGGGAAGTTGAAGGTTTGTGAGATGGGGCGACGAGCACGTCGCAAAAGAGGAAATGATCATTGTTGACAACAGGATAGCGGCGGTGCTACCTATTGTTCGATTGCGCAATCGTTTGCGCAATGAGCACAAACGATTGTGCCCTACGAGAATGAGATGTGTTCGCTATTCCCCCTTGTAACCGAATTTCAGGAGATCGTGATGCAGGAAAACAATGTACTCAGCTCTCGACAGACGGGCTGGGAACACAGGATATTTGCGCATCTTCAGGCCCGGTTGTGGACCGTCGCCATGGTGGTGCTTACCCTGTGTGCGCTTCCCGTCCAAGCCCAATACCGAGCCAGCCTACAGGGGACGGTTGCCGATTCCCAGGGTGCAATGATCCCAGGGGCGCAGCTGACTCTCACTGATACAGAAACGAATCGAGCGATCACGGCCACGAGCAATCCCGATGGCAACTTTGTCTTCAACCAACTCGCGCCGAGCACGTACAAGCTTGAGGTCGCGCGCGACGGGTTCAAGAAGAAGCACCTTGACGGAGTTCGTATCATCGCCGAGCAGGCGAACTCGCTGAATGTTGTGCTGGAAACTGGCGGGACGACTGAGACAGTGACCGTGAACGCCGGAGACGCGCCAGCGATTGACACGGCTACCGGAAGTATTAGCGGCACGATCACGCAGGAGAACCTGGCGAAGATGCCGGACTTCGGACGCGATCCGCTGCAGCTTGCGAACCTGGCGCCGGGCATGTTTGGTGATTCTTCGCAGCAGCCGGGTGGCGGAACGTATGCTCTGCCCGGCAACCAGGGAGATGGCAGCGCGGGGAATTCGACCGGACCGTACATGACGGAGAACAAGCCTCAGGTATTTGGGAACGGCGGCCGCAACGATACGAACGGCATCACGATCGATGGTGTTCAGGTAACGAGCGTGACGTGGGGATCGGCTGCGGTGATTACGCCGAACCCGGACACGATCAAAGAAATGAAGGTTGTCACAAATCCGTATGACGCGGAATCAGGGCGTTTCAGCGGCGCGCAGATCCAGATCATCTCCCAGAACGGTACGAATCAATTCCATGGGACGGGACTGTTCAAGCTGGACCGTGCCGGGTTGAATGCGTATCAGAGATACAGTCCCGACAATAACCCGCAGCGCAACAATGCGCGGTTCAATGAATTCGGCGGAACAGTGGGCGGTCCGGTCATTCACGACCGGCTGTTCTTCTTCTTCGGCTATGACACGATCCGCAACCACGGCACGCAAGATGATGGCGGTTGGTATGAGACGCCCAGCTTCGACAGCGCCTCAACGTCGGGGACAAACGCGAACAAGTTTCTGAGCGTGAAGGGCGTCGGCGTTTCCGCGACGAGCGTTCTGGAAGGCGCGGGCGATCCTCACAAGTGCGCGGATGTTGGCCTGATCCAGGGTGTGAACTGCAATTTCATCCAGGGGCAGGGTCTCGATCTGGGCAGGCCCTTGACGATCGGGGTTGGAGCGCATGATCCCTCTTATTCAGATCCGACAATCGTGGGCGGAGTGAAGACTTTCCATCCGGGTCTCGGTGGTGACGGAACAGGCAGCTACGCAGCGAACATGGATGGAAACGCAGACATGTTCTATGTGGCTACCCAGGGCCCGAACAATACGATCAACACGCAGTACAACGGGCGCGCGGACTACCAGATGACGGGGAAAGACCTCATCGCCGGGAATATCTACTATGTGCCGGTGAAGGCGGATAGTTTCTCGGATCGTTCGATGAACTTCTTTCACCACAATGCAAAGAATTACTCGATGGGGTTGCTCTACAACCACACCTTCAGCGGCACGATGCTGAATGAAGCCCGGGCCGACATGGCGGGGTGGAAATGGAATGAACTGAAGGACAATCCGCAGATTCCGGCGGGCCTGCCCTCCGCGAACATAAACCATGAAGATAATTCCAATTCGTTTGCAGCATTCCCAGATCCCGGACCGCATGGCATTGCTCCAAGCATCGGGAGCATATTTGACCAGTGGACATTGAACTTCAAGGATGTGCTGACGAAGGTGCATGGGAGCCACAACCTGAAGTTTGGCGGACAGTACACAAAACTAGCCCAACTGGACTCGGCAACGTGGGCTGCCAGCGAGAACTTCTACTTCAACAATTACTGGGATTTCCTGAACGATGCTCCGCAGACGGAGGCCATCAACGGAGCTGATCCGCTGACGGGTATTCCGACGATGTCGCGGAAAGATGACCGGCAGAACATTCCTTCGGTATTCGTCCAGGACGACTGGAAGATGAAGCCGAACCTGACAGTGAACCTTGGACTGCGCTGGGAGTACTTCGGAGGCATGACGGAGAAGATCGGCAACAATCCGCGCCTGGATCTCGGTAGCGGATCGAGCACCTTCACCGGCCTGGCGATTACGCTCAATAAACCCCAAGTAGATGCGCAGAAGGGGAACTTCGGACCGCAGGTCGGGTTTGCCTGGATGCCGATCAGAGACGGAGGCAAGCTGGTTCTTCGCGGTGGATTCGGGATGTCCTTTAACGGTCTAGAGCAGGCGATCACGACGAATACTCGATTCGATCCGCCGTTCCTGACAAACAGCAATACGCTCACCGGCAACAAGATCGTCTACGGGATCAATGACGTATTTACCTACGGATCACTGCCCGCGAATCCGGCGCTGATCTCGACCTTCAATTCGGCGAATCTGCCGACGAGCGGCGTCGCGGTGAATATCACGGGAATCGATCCGAAGCTGAAAACGACCTATGTGTATCGCTATTCCCTGGAGGGCCAATATGACCTTGGCCACCAATGGGTGGCGACGTTGGGTTTCACCGGCAGCTCGGGCCGTCATCTGCCGCTGCAGTACAACCTCTACAACAAATACGCTCCGCAAATTCTGGCTGGGACGCTTGCATTCAATCCGGCTGTGAACTTCATTGACTGGTACGAGGACACAGGTACATCGAGCTACAACGCCCTGAGAACCGAGCTTCGCCACCAGTTTTCACACACGTTCGAAGCGGACGTGCAATACCAGTGGGCGCATTCGCTGGATAGCGGGTCGGGACCGTTCACGCAGTCTGACTACCAGTGGCTGCCTGGGCAGAACTGGGGCAACTCAGACTACGACGTACGCAACACGATCAAGATGTTCGGGATGTGGTCGCCGGTGCTCTTCCATGGCAATTCGATGGCGGAGAAGCTGTTGGGAGGCTGGACATTCAGCCCGGTCTTCGTCTATCACTCGGGATTCCCGTATAACCCGCACTATGGAGGGCTTGGGTGCAACGCGTTCTATCCGAACAACGGAGACTGCGATCTGCGGCCAACATCTTTCAAGGGCGGAGCCTCAAGCGACCAGTCTACAGATTCTTTCAAGACTGCAGCAGGGCATTTCCCGAACGGCGGCACTTCGTACTTTACGCAGCCCGACGTAATCGACAATGCGAGCGGAGGTTGGAGCGATATCAATTCCGTACCGACCCCGTCGGCCCTTCCGCAGGCTCCGGGGGTCGGGCGTAATGCGTTCTACGGACCGCGCTACTCAGACCTGGATTTTGCCGCGACGAAGGCGTTTGGACTGCCACGGATGAAAGTGCTGGGTGAAAATGCCCGTCTCGAGATCCGCGCGAATGCGTTCAACGTGTTTAACAAGGTGAACCTGATCGAAGTCGACAGCAATATCACGGACACGAACTTCGGGCGTGCAAACAAAGCCCTTGGCTCGCGGACGATTGAGGGCGAATTCCACTTCAAGTTCTAAAGTGGCCTTCCATTTCTCCCCGCTCCACGGGGCGAGGAGATGCACAATCTTGAGCCGTCGGCGATGCGCCGCAGTGAAGACGCTCGGCGACGGCTTTTCTCTTTGCTGCTGAAATGAGAATCTTTCTTCTGGAGCGATGTTGCTGCGGAGTTCAATGCGGGACACGGTTTCAGCTTTTACAGAGCTGACGATGACTCTTGTGATTGCGATCGGCCTCGCTGGAGTGGGTGCCCTGGCGTCTGGGCAATCCCACGTCACCAAGAGGCGAGGTGCGGGAGGGGCATCGCCCGATCTTGCTTCATTGCAGAAGAAAGCTGATGAGGCGCGAGATTCGGGGCGGCTGGATGATGCCGCGAAGTTCTACCATCGGGCGCTGGCGATCGATCCGAAATGGGCAGAGGGGTGGTGGTCGCTGGGGACGTTGCAGTATGACAGCGATCGATATGCGGAGGCCGAGCTGGCGTTTGAGAAGGTGCTGGCAATCGACCCGAAGCATGGCACAGCGCGGGCAATGCTGGGGCTGTGTGAGTTTGAGTTGGGGCAGCCCGGCCGCGCATTGAAGGACATACAAGAGAGCGAGAAGATGGGTGTGCTCGAAGACCAGCAGCTACGGGACGTGGTGATGTTTCACGAGGGAGTGCTGCTGCAGAGAGCGGGGCGGTTTGAGGCGGCGAAGGGTGCTCTCTCTTCGCTGTGTCTTGGCGGCTCCCGGACCGTCGAACTTGCCGCGACATTCGGGATGGTGGCGTTGCGAATGCGAGATGCTGCGCCCCCTGAGGCGAGTAGCGAAGCGGCGCAGGTCGTGCAGCACGTAGGCCGGGCCGCTTGCCTTAGTGGAGCGAAAGAGTACGACGCGGCTAAAAGGGAATTTGAGAGTGTGATGGGGAGCGCGCCGCACTATCCGCTTTTGCATTACGCCTACGGGCGCATGCTGCAGGATGCACGAGATCACGATGGAGCGATCAAGGAGTTTGAGGCGGAGATTGCCGAGCAGCCGAAGGGCGTTTTGCCGCGGTTGCGGATTGCGGCTGCGGAGTACAAGTGGAATCCCGAGGCGGGGCTGAAGTTCGCGGAAGAAGCGGTGAAGCTGCAGCCGGAGTTGCCGTTGGGGCATTATCTGCTCGGGCTGCTGCTGCTGGAGACGGGGGAATACCGGCGCGCCATTCCGGAGTTGGAGGCGGCGGGTAAGGCATTCCCACAAGAGGCAAAGATCGACATATCGCTGGCGAACGCGTACTCGCAGGTGGGCAGGGTTCAAGATGCGGCGCGAGCGCGGGCGGAGTTTGCGCGGAAGAAGCAGGCGGAACAAGCGGCGGGTGTGGAATCGATTGAGATTACGGACGCGATGGACGCGAGATCGAAGCAATAGATGCAAGCGCTAGCGAGTTGGAAGAGATCCGAGTGTGTATGCGCGTCAGGCCTTTGGCTCTTCGATGGTGATGATCTGGTCCGCGGAAACGTTCGTGAGTTCCTGAACCTTGCGACTGGGCCAGGTGACCATGATTTCTTTGATCGTCTTATTCAATCCGAGGCCGAAGTGAACCCGAGGATCGCTGGAGCAGGCATAGCCAACGGCGGTTGTTGCTTCGTTCCATTGCATGCGGCCGTCGGGAGTAGTGATGCGGATCTGTGCACCGAGGCCCATGCGGTTGCTGCGCGTGCCTACGAGGCGGATAAGAATCCAGTGCTGGCCAGTGGCGCCGACGTTGCGGAAGAGCTTGATGGACTCATTGAGGCTGGTGACGACGACATCGATGCGGCCGGTATTGAAGATATCGCCGAAGGCTGCGCCGCGGTGCGCTGCAGGGATCTGAAACGAAGGTCCGGCGCTGGAACTGACATCCTGGAATTTGGCGTTGCCGAGATTGCGGAAGACGCTGTTGGGCTCGGGGTAGGATTGCGCGGGGATAGCCTGCTGGATGTTGTCCATCACGTTGGCGCGAGCGACGAAAAGGTCTTTCCATCCGTCGTTGTCGAAATCGTAGACGCCGTTGCTCCAGCCAGTCATGCGATTGGTGAGGTGGCCGAGGCCACTGGTGACAGTGGAATCTGCGAAGACGTTGCCGCCCTGAGAGGTGTAAAGGGGAAAGTCTTCGTGCTGGACGGCAGTGTGCCAGATGTCGGGGCGGCCGTCGTTGTTGACGTCGCGGAAATCAGCACCCATGCCGGAGAGCGCGTTGCCATCGAGCGAATAGGCGACGCCTGCAGATACGGCAATCTCTTCGAACTTCTTTCCGCCAATGTTGTGGAAGAGGAAGTTGGGCATGGTGTCGTTTGTAACGAAAGCGTCGAGAAAACCGTCGCCGTCGATGTCGGCGAAGGTGACGGCCATGCCTTTTCCAAGAAAGGCATCAATACCGGTTTCGTGAGACACGTCAGAAAAAGTGCCGTCGCCGTTGTTGCGATAGAGAGTGTTGTGGAGCGGCGCGTACTGGTTGGGATGACAGTAGCCGCGCACACCTTCTTTGAGCGCGCAATAGGGGTCCTTGTTCACTTCCCAATGGCAGTAGTTGACGACAAAGAGATCGAGGAGACCATCGTTGTTGTAGTCGAACCAGCCCGCGCCTACCGACCACATCTTCTTGCCATGGGCCTGCGCACCAGCAACGCCCGCCTTCGCGGTGACGTCAGTGAATGTCCCATCGCCGTTGTTGTGAAAGAGCTGATTGCCGGTCACGTTGGCAACGAAAATGTCGGCGCGACCATCGTTGTCGTAGTCACCAATGGCGACGCCCATGCCATAGCCTGCTCCGGCGACGCCGGCTTTTTCCGTGACGTCGGTGAAGGTGCCGTCGTGGTTGTTGCGGTAAAGACGGTTCCAATAGTCGGGCGAGGTTTTTTCGAGCGAAGGAATTTCGGCGCCGTTGACGCAATAAATGTCGAGGAATCCGTCGTTGTTGTAGTCGAACAGCGCAACGCCGGCAACCATCGTTTCGGGTTGGTTTTTGTTGGGTGTGGCGCAATTGCGCGTGACGAAATGGAGGCCAGCCTGTTGGGCGATCTCTTCAAAGCGGATCGTTGGAGGTGGCACCGGAGCCGCGCCAGCCTGCGAGGCAAAAGGCCAGAGGCGGCGTGGAACAAGCGTCGTGGCCGAGAGTGCAGCAAGGGCTTGGAGAAACTGACGGCGCCTGGTGCTCGAGATGTGATTGCCGACCATGCGCGATTGCAGGGCTGCCGCGAAGCTAACCGGTCCTCTGAGCGCCGGCTGTGGCGGCGCAGAAGGCTCCTTCGACGTCAGTCCTTCACTACTGTTATAGACCGCCGAGTCGAGAAAAGGCGTGACAGATGATGAGTCGGTTTTGGATCGCGCTTGCTGTTTTGATGATTGCTGCGGGTTCGCTGCTCGCGCAGGCACCTGTGCAGGAAGTCTCAATTGATGCGAAAGGGAGTGGTCACGCTTTCCCGCATTTCTGGGAAGAGACTTTCGGGTCTGGCAGGGCAATTCTTGCGCTGCGGGCAAACTACCGGGAGGATCTGAAGAGCGTTCACGATGACGTTGGCATGCGGTATGTGCGGTTTCACGCGATTCTGCATGATGAGGTTGGGGTGTATGACGAGGATGAAACAGGAAAGCCGGTCTATAACTTCACCTACGTGGACCAGATATACGATGGGCTGCTCGATCGTGGAGTAAGGCCTTTTGTAGAGATCAGCTTCATGCCGTACAAGCTGGCTTCGGATCCAAAGGCGATTCATCCGTTCTGGTACAAGCAAAATGTTTCGCCGCCGAAGGATTATACGAAGTGGGATGGGCTGATACGCGCTTTTGCGCAACACCTGGTTGATCGGTATGGGATCGATGAAGTGGCGCAGTGGTATTTCGAGGTGTGGAACGAGCCGAACATCGATTTCTGGGCGGGGGAGCCGAAGCAAGCCACCTATTTTGAGCTTTACGATCACACGGCACGGGCGCTGAAGGCGGTGAATTCACGGATACGGGTTGGAGGGCCGTCAAGTTCTTCAGCTCACTGGATTCCGGAATTTTTGAAGCACGTGAACGACCAGCATGTGCCGGTGGACTTTGTCTCCTCGCACGGATACGCAGACGATACCGTGGAAGATTTGTTTGGGACGCATGATCCCGTTCCGATGCGGGATCGGTTATGCAAGGCGATCGGGAAAGTACATGGGCAGATTGCGGCATCGGCTTCACCAGAGCTTCCCCTGATGTGGACGGAATGGAATGTGCCGTCGTACGGAGAGCTCGGCGCACGCGATAACTGGTATGTGGGTCCGGCGCTGGCGAGGGACATCAGCCAGTGCGATGGGCTGGTGAAGATGATGTCGTTCTGGACTTTTGACGATGTCTTCGAGGAAGGCGGAGTGAAGCAGAAGCCTTTCGACAATGGGTTCGGATTGATTGCGCCGGGAATGATCAAGAAGCCAAGCTTCTACGATTTTGCCCTGCTACACAAGCTAGGTGAGGAGAGAATCGCAAACGATACGGACGACGTGCTGGTGACACGACGGAAGGACGGCACGCTTGTGGTTGCGGCGTGGAACCTTGTCGATATGGACAAGGTGGCGGACGGAAAGTCAACTACGATCCGGCTGAAGTTTGCGGGCGTGGCACCGGGTGCAAGAGTTGTGATCGAGCGGGTGGATGAGACGCACGGCAATCCACTGCGGGCATATGCGGCAATGGGAAGTCCGAGATATCCGACACGAAAGCAAGTGACAGAGATGAACAAGGCGTCGGCATTTCCGACGCCCGAAGACAGCGCATTGAAGGATGGGCGATTGGAGTTGACGCTGCCGGTAAATGGGTTGGCGGTGATTGAGGTTTCGGGTAAGTCGAATTGAGAGATTCAGCGGAGTTGCTGCACAGCTGGACAAAAGAGGAACGAAGGTGGGAGAGGCGGACGAGTGATGAAGTTACTGCGGAAAGTTCTGAATACTCGGTTGGGCAGTTGCGATTGTTCTATTTTGTTGATCGTGTTTTTCGCTTTGTTGTCTATGCATGGGACGCCGACGGCAGAGTCGCAATCGGCGGGCAAGACCAAGGCTCCTTCGAACAAGCAGCTAGCCTCCCCCGTGATTGAGCGGAAGGTTGAGGCACTGCTGAAAAAGATGACGCTGGACGAGAAGCTCGGGCAATTGGTCCAGTACAGCGACAGCGGATATAGCGGCCAGGCACAGACTGCGGACGAGACTGCGAATCCGGGGAAGAACCCGACCGCTCCGCACCCGGTTGATGCGATGGAATTGGTGTCGACGGGACGATTGGGATCTCTGCTGAATACGGTTGGGCAGGAGCGGACGAACGCTTTGCAGCACTCGGCGGTGGAGAAGAGTCGACTGCATATCCCACTGATGTTCGGGGCGGACATCATTCATGGATACAAAACGATCTATCCGATGCCGCTGGCGCTGGCGGCGACATTCGATCCGGAAGTGGTAAGTTCGCTTGCGCATATCTCGGCGAGCGAGGCGAGGACCGGCGGCGTGGACTGGTTCTATTCGCCGATGGTGGATATCTCAAGGGATCCGCGGTGGGGAAGGACACAGGAAGGCGCAGGAGAGGATCCGTATCTGGGTGCGGCGATGGCGCGGGCTTATGTGCGCGGATACCAGCAAGGCGACTTGTCGTCGCCGACCAGCGTGGCGGCGTGTGTGAAGCACTATGCCGCGTATGGCGCGGCGGAAGCCGGACGCGAGTACAACACCACGGACATGTCAATGAGCCGGCTGCACCAGGTCTATCTTCCACCGTACAAGGCCGCCGTTGAGGAAGGTGCGGCGACGATGATGAGCGCATTCAATGCGCTGAACGGCGTGCCTGCGTCGGCGAATCCGTACCTGATGCAAACTGTTCTGCGGGATTGGTGGGGTTTCAACGGGTTTGTGGTGAGCGACTATACCTCGGTGATGGAGTTGCGGAACCACGGAATTGCGCTGAATGCGGCAACGGCGGCGAGGAAAGCACTTACGGCTGGCGTGGATATGGATATGATGTCGCACTACTACGACGCGGAGTTACCAGGCCTGATCAAGTCGGGTCAGGTTCCGATGAGTGTAGTGGACGAGGCTGTCCGGCGCGTGCTGCGCGTGAAATTTGCGCTTGGGTTGTTCGAGCATCCCTACGCGGACGGAAAGGAGATAACCGGAGCGGTTCCAGAACACAGGCCGCTGGTGCGCAAGGCCGCGGAGGAGGCGATTGTGCTGCTCCAGAATCAGGCGACGGAGGGCAGGGCGGCTGTTCTGCCGTTGAAGAAGGATGTCAAGAAGATTGCGCTGATTGGGCCGCTCGCGGACGATACCGGCGAGATGATGGGCGCGTGGGGGATGACGAAGCGAGAGCCTGATGTGGTGACTGTGAAGGACGCACTCGAACAGCGGATGAAGCAGACAGGCGGTTCTCTGCTGTATGCGAAAGGGACCGAGATCAGTGGGGACTCTGAAGCCGGGTTTGCTGAAGCTGTTGAGAATGCGAAGCAGGCGGATGTCGTGGTAATGGCGCTAGGTGAGTCGTCTGAAATGAGTGGGGAAGCGGGATCTCGTGCTTACCTTGACCTGCCGGGGAATCAAGAGAAGTTGCTCGAGCAAGTGGCAGCAGCCGGAAAGCCCGTGGTGCTGCTGGTGTTTTCGGGAAGGCCTCTGGCGCTGGGTTGGGCGGCCAAGCATGTGCCCGCAATCATGGAGGCATGGTTTCCAGGATCGGAGGCCGGGAATGCGATTGCCGATTTGATGTTCGGCGATGTTGCGCCGAGTGGGAAACTACCGATGAGCTTTCCACGCACAGTGGGACAAGAGCCGCTCTACTACAACCAGTTTCCAACGGGAAGGCCGCCGGTGGGTATCGATCTAAATCAAGCTCCGGGTGGAGATTCGCGATTCTTCTCGCGCTATGTAGATGTGCAAAATGACGCCTTGTTTCCGTTTGGCTTCGGGCTGAGTTATACGAAGTTCGCGTACGAGAGTGTTGCGGTTTCGAGGCATTCGGTTCCGATAAAGGAAGCGAGCCGAGAGAATGCCAAGGATCTGATTACGGTTACGGCAACGGTGAAGAACACGGGCGATCGCGAAGGGGCGGAGATCGTGCAGTGCTATGTGCGGAATCTCGGGGCCAGCCTGGAACAGCCGGTGCGCAATTTAAAGGGATTCGAAAGAGTCACGCTAAAACCGGGAGAGTCGAAGCAGGTCACGTTCAAGCTCGGATTTCCAGAGCTATCGTTCTACAACAATGATGGCCACCCGGTGGTTGAAACGACAGATTACACGGTATGGGTGGGTGGAAGTTCGACGGCGGACCTGCATGATGAGTTCAAGATTGTGCAGTGAGGGGAGCCTGTGCTAATGGCCGTGACGATTAGATGAATCCCATTTCATTCCACCGCGTCCTCCCTTTGATCGTCGAAGAACATCGATTGAGATTCATACGCTGCGGAGATACTGGTTGTCATGAATTGGCATCGCAGTTTTGTTTGTCTGGCTTTAGTGTGTGCTTCAGGAGCGTCTACCGGTGTAAGAGCGCAGGTAAAGAGCACGCTTCCGAATGGGCGGCAGATTGAGCCGGCTGGAAGGTGGATCCCCGTTGCGCCGTATCCGTTTGCTTTGGCTGTGCGACCGGATGGGATGCAGGCTGCGGTACCGTCAATTGGATTTCCGTTTGCACTGAATGTGTTGAATGATCCGTCAACGGATCATCCGACTACACTGCGCTTTCCAAAGGCCGAAGAGAATGACCCGGCTGTTGAGGTGGATGCGGGAGTCGCGTATTCGCCGAACGGCAAGCTGCTGTACGTGTCTACCGGCGATTCGGGTAAGGTGCGCGTTTATCAGACAGCTGACTGGGCGGTCGCCAAAGAAACTTCGTTGAATGGAGAGGTGGGCGGAACCAAGTTTGAGAAGAGTTTCGCGGGTGCGTTGGCAATTTCGAAGGACGGGAAGCTGCTCTTCGTGACGGATGAAGGCAACTGGCGAGTCGTTGTGTTGAATGCGGAGACCCTGGAGAAGATCGGCAATGTAAGGACGGGCCGCTATCCGTTCGGGCTCGCGCTCTCTCCAGATGGATCGAAGCTTTACGTGACGAATACAGGGTTATTCGAGTATCAAACCATTCCCGGCGTTGCGGCAGGAGAACATCCGGCGGGCGGCTTGCGATTTCCGCCGTTTGGATATCCGTCAGAAGCGGCGCGGAAGGGCGCGGTAGTTGAAGGGAAGCACGTGCCGGGGCTAGGCGACGAGAACTCAGATGAGGGAAGCTCCTTGTGGACGATCGACCTGCGGGATTCGAGACATCCGGTTGTGATCGCGAAGCTCAGGCTGGGGGATCGAATCACGGAATCAGGGGGCGGCACGATTGGGGGAGGCGCACCGACGGGTGTGGCTACAGCAGAGGACGCAGTGTTTGTTGCATTGGCGCACGCAGACTCGTTGGTAAAAGTCAGTGCGGATGGTACGCGGGTGGTGTCTGAAGAGCCACTATCGCCGTTTTCGGGTGCGCAATTTCAGGATGCGGAGCACAAGCCTCTTCGCGGAGTCATGCCGAGTGGAGTGGCTGTACATGGAGACCGTGTGTATGTGGCGGAGTCGGGGATCAATGCGGTGGCGGTGCTTGATACAGCGACGATGCGCGGGATCGAACACGTCCCTGTGGGTTGGAATCCGGCAGCAGTCGCGGTGGATGAGGAAGGGAAGAATCTCTTCGTGGTGAATGCGAAGGGGAAGGGAACTGGACCAAACGGTGGGAGCCGACACGATCCAGATGCGCCGACTTATATCGGGTCACTGGAGTTGGGAAGCCTGAGCGTGATTCCGCTCGTGGATCTCGGCGAGCCGGAGCAGTTAACGCGGCGCGTCGTTGAGCTGAATGCTGCGAACATTGCGGATCGGCCAAAACTGCCCCGATTGAAGCATTGTTTCCTTGTGATCCGTGAGAACCGGACTTTCGATGAGGTGCTTGGGGATCTACCGGGAGTGAACGGAGACGCGTCGCTGGCGCGGTTTGGAATGGACGGGTGGTCGGCCTACGACGCGGATGCTGGTCACAAAGGGGCAACCCCTCCCGAGGTGGCGCACTTGAAGGTGACGCCCAATCTGCATGCACTGGCGAAGCGGTTCGCGATCAGCGATAACTTCTACGTGGATTCAGATGTATCGGCGGACGGGCACCGGTGGATGATGGGCATCAACCCAACGCCTTTCTTCAACACTGCCTGGACTTCGAATTATGGAGAGCGCCGGCACGGGAATGCGCGAGCCAAGCAGCCAGGTAGACGAGCGCTGTTCGGCGGTGCCGATGGACCTATGCCGGAGGATGAGCCGCAGTTCGGATCGCTTTGGGAGCATGTGGCGACCGGAAGGGAGAGCGGACCGGGCATCCTCAATTATGGAGAAGGGCTGGAGGTCGAGGGCAATGATGAGCGCGCAGGCGCAGAGCCGGAAGGACAGCGCCTACTGTTAAATGCCCCGGTGCCGCGCCCAGTATTTGAAGCGAGCGACCGGCGTTTTCCGACATTCAATCTCGGGATACCGGACCAGCTGAGAGCGATCGAGTTCGAGCAGGATTTTAGCCGAAGGCTGGGGGCGGGAAAGATTCCGGGCCTGATTGTGATCCGGCTTCCGAACGATCATACTGCGGAGCCACGGCCGAAAGATGGGTATACCTATCGGGCATCGTATGTGGCGGATAACGATCTTGCGCTGGGACGGATCGTGGAGTTTCTGTCGAAGACGCCGATCTGGAAGGATTCCGCCGTGTTCGTGACGGAGGATGATGCGCAGGGTGGAGTGGATCATGTTGATGCGCATCGGAGCATTCTGCTTGTGGCGAGCCCATGGGTGAAGCCGGGAATTGTGGCGCACTGGCATAGCAGCATGGGATCGATTATCAAGACGATTGATGAAATGCTGGGGCTCGGTCCGTTGAACCTGGAGGATGCGCTGGCCGGAGATTTGTCCGAGATGTTTGACTCCTATCCGCATGATGGGCCGTTCAAGGTGTTGCCGGCGGATGCGCGAGTGTTTGTACCGGCGAAGGCGAGAGTGGCGCGGCCGAAGACGAAGAAGGAAGCCGCGGAGTTGCGCAACATGGACGACGCAGAAGAGATTCGGGAGGGGATAGAGAAGTCTGCCAGATCGCTACGCAGGCCGAAGTGAATCAGCAAGATGCACTCGAATTCTGAAGCTGGGAGAGAGGCTTGCCATGGTCGCGTCGCGGATCGAGATTTTCTGCCGGGGCTTTTGGAAAGAATTTCATTGAGGCTGTAAGCTCTTTTGGCGACTTCAAAAAATCGGCCTTGCGAAGTGTTGGCGAAAGGCATGAAGATGTGTCGGGCACCAATCGCAGGTGCGGTGTCGCGAGTGATCCGGTAGTTGCGATCTTCAGGGAGTATCTCCAGAGATTCGAGATCCGCAAAAGAACTCCAAGGTAAAGGAGAATCGCTAGAGGTCAACAGCCGGAAGGGAGTGGGCCCCTATGGCATCAATTGCAGGAACCGACATTCACCAAGAGGACCGAGATACGGGTTCCAAGACCGGTCCGAGAGAAGCAGAAATACTGCTGCAGGAAGTTGCTGCTGCCTTCAGAACACGGGAGCGCGTAACAGAGGTTATGCAGGAAATCCCTTCTGAAAACTCGGCGTCGAGTATCGAAGCAAAATATCGCGCGCTGCTTGAGCAGATACCGGCAGTCGTGTTCATGGCATACATCGATCGGGGCACAAGTGAGGCTTACGTCAGTCCCGAGATTGAAGCCACGCTGGGTTACTCGCGCGGGGATTGGCTTGAGGATCCGGCACGCTGGTATGAACGGATTCACCCAGACGACAAACAGCGCTGGACCCTGGAAACGGCAGAGATGATTGTTTCAGGCAAACCTCTGCGTTCTTTCTATCGCGTGATTGCGCAGAACGGGAGAGTGGTGTGGTTCCGGTGCGACGCGAGAATGGTGAGACGTCCAGACGGACAGCCATGGTTCATTCATGGGGTTGCATTTGATATTTCGGATCTGAAGGAGTCGGAGCGAGCTCTTCAGCAGGAGAGGAATTTTGTCTCGGGGATCGTTGAAACTGTCGGTGCCCTGATTACGGTGCTGGATCAGGAGGGGCGCATCGTGCGCTTCAATCGAACATGCGAATTGACGACTGGGTACACATTGGACGAAGTGCGCGGGAAGTATATCTGGGACTTTTTCCAGCTACCGGAGGAGGTTGCGCGATCGAAGTCCGGGCTGGTTCACCTGACTTCGGATTGCACGGGGCACGAATGCCAGAGCCATTGGGTTACGCGGGATGGGTCGACGCGGCTGATCGCGTGGTCCTGTCTGTCGTTGGCGGAAGATGAGGGACCTCCGCGGTACATCATTGCAACGGGCATTGATATTACGGAGCGCGAGCATCTGGAACGGGCTCTTCTGGATGTGAGCGCGCGGGAGCAGCGCAGGATCGGACAGGATTTGCATGACGGGCTCGGGCAGCATCTGACCGGGATTGCCTTTATGGCGAAGGTACATGAGAAGAAACTCGGGGAGTCCGATCCAGTTGCTGCGGCAGAAGCGGCTAAAATCGGTCGCCTAGTGAACGAAGCGGTTCACAAGACGCGCGAACTGGCGCGGGGACTTCTACCGGTTATGTCGGATTCACAGGGGCTAATGTCTGCTCTGCAAATGTGGGCGGACGAGGTGGAAGACCTTTTCGGGATCTCATGCAAGTATGAGTGTCCTGCTCCCGTGCTGATCCGAGACATAACAGTTTCGACACATCTGTATCACATTGCGCAGGAGGCAGTGAACAACGCGCTGAAACACGGAGATGCGAAGAACATCGTACTGAGGCTGTCGACCGGGGAAGGCTCGGGAACGCTTCAGATTATCGATGATGGCGTCGGAATTCCGGACGAGCGCGAGAACTCACGCGGTATGGGGCTGCACATCATGGGCTATCGGTCGAAGATGATTGGCGGGCGAATGGAAATCTCGCGAAATGCGGGACAGGGTACGACGGTTTGTTGCACGTTCCCCGTACACCAATAGGGGATGGGTATTGCGGAGAGATGCGAATGACAGATTCTTCCAGCTCTATGCAGATTGCACATCTTGTGAAAAGATCGGTCCTTGTCATTGACGACCATCCGCTGCTGCGGCAGGGACTTGCAATGTTGATCAATCAACAGCAGGATCTGCAGGTCTGCGGAGAAGCAGCGAACATACGCATGGCTATGCAATGCATTGTGCAGCTAAGGCCCGACGTGGTCATTCTGGATATTTCATTGCAAGGCCCGGATGGGCTGGAAGTTCTGAAGACTATCCGGGCTACAAATCCCGATCTACCGGTGCTGGTTCTCTCGATGCATGATGAGGCCATATACGCGGAGCGCGCGCTGCGAGCTCGTGCCAATGGCTACATCATGAAACAGGAAGCGACAGAGAAGGTGCTGGTCGCGGTCCGGCGCATCCTGGATGGAGATGTTTATCTCAGCGAAGCAATGTCGAAGAAGCTGCTTCAGCAGTTCATTGACGGAACACCTTCTGTTCTGGAATCGCGAATCGCAACACTTTCAGATCGGGAACTTGAAGTCTTCAGGCTGATCGGAGAGGCCAGGGCGACGCGTGAGATTGCAGAAGAACTGCACCTGAGTGTCAAAACGGTAGAAACTTACCAAGCTCACATCAAGGAGAAGCTGGGACTGAAGAGCGGCCGCGAATTGATTCAACATGCCATCCAGTGGGTGTTGAATGGTAAAACGAAATGAATGCTTGGACTTCGGTTCGCAGTGCTGAATCAGATTCAATCAGCTGTGGGGAGAAACTGATTGGCCGCGCTGGTTTGACACAGACTGAATAGTGTTCTGCTGTCGCGAATCGCGACCCTTACTGAAGTCATCGTGACATGCCATGCCGGCAAGGCGCAGCTTCTGGAATTGCGGATTGTCTCTCAAGCTGTTGAAGAACGGATCCTTGTCTACTGAGGGGTACGAACAATAATGGTGATCGATGGCGGTCTTCAGCATGCGAAGAGCCGCTTCTTTCTGGCCGCAGTAGGCAAGATGTCCGGCGAAAAGATAGTTGACTTCCGGATCGTCATCGACTTCCACCTTCGCGGCTAATAACTCTATTTCAGATGGCTGTGCATGGCTGGCGCATGCCAACAGCATTTTGTAGCTATCCCAATGCGGAATCTGCGGCGCTGGGATCCGGAGCGCGTCGGCTGTTTTGTGTTCGCGCAGCAGTACTTCGATTGCGTGGGCCTTCGACCATTCCGAACTGAGATCCTTGCGAATGAAGAATCTCGCCCGATCGTAGTTCCCCAGTTCCATAAAGGTAGTGGAGCACGAGCCCCACACGACCTTGGTGGCAAGCAAGACTGCAATCTCGCATTCTCGTCCAGCTTCGTCGAGCGAACCACCGTAGCGGAGCACATAATTCAGCACGTGGTGCAGGTTGGGGTCGTCTGGCCGGCGGCGCACCAATTCAGAAGCAATCTGATGAGACTTGACGAGGTCTCCACGCTCGGTG
>Ga0207689_10002270_pt1 | contig 18010 bp, 14 predicted proteins | sample KBSMisM52_FD_184312 | JGI IMG/M metagenome (GOLD analysis project Ga0207689, IMG submission 184312) | Miscanthus rhizosphere microbial communities from Kellogg Biological Station, Michigan, USA - KBS Miscanthus M5-2 (SPAdes) (version 2) | ecosystem: Host-associated > Plants > Roots >... | reverse complement strand
CGCATGATGGGAGTTGTTCTCAATCGCGCTGACGAACAGCCAGATTCGAATTCTTATTACTACCAGCATCGTAACTACAACCGCGAGCGCGGCCTTAAAGCCGCAGCGTCGAAACAATTGGCCGCCGAGTCGCAGGAAGAGGCCGCCGAGTCGCAGGAAGAGGAGGTAGCTGTCGTAAGTTGAGAGTACTCCGTCTCAATGGGCGAACGGTTCTGCTGCTGTTGGCCGAGGCCGCCTTGGTCTACGGCTCCATCATTGGTGCCGTTTACGTGCGTGTTGGCGTCCTCGGCGCACCTTATGAACTGATTGAAAAGAACGGCTACTGGAAAGCCGGGCTTGCTGCTTTCTTTTGCCTGGCGGCTTTCTATCTCTTCGACTTGTATGACTTCATCGTCATGCATGATCGACGAGAGTTGGTGTTGCGTCTTGTTCAAGCATTGGGTCTCGCGTGGATAGCCCTTGCAATAGCTTTTTATGCCTATCCGAGCGTCATGTTGGGACGAAGCATTTCACTCATCGCGCTACCGTTGGCCTTGGGTCTAATGGTTGGATGGCGGGTTTCAATCCACTGGTTCCTGGGCCACCCGGACATCGGTGAGCGTATCTTGATTGTGGGTTCGGGCAAGCTCGCCGTCGAAGTGGCTCGTGAAGTTTTGTATAGACCAGACGCCGGCTATCGCATCATTGGCTTTGTTGGAACTGACTCGGAATTGTTGGGAAAGAGCCTTATCAACCCAAGAGTCATTGGGCTTACGGAGCAACTCGGCGAGATCGTAAAGAAGGAAAAAATCGATCGGATCGTCGTGGCGATGGGTGAACGCCGCGGTCAATTACCAACCGACAGACTGCTCCAGCTAAGCCTGGCCGGCGAAGTTTCAATCGAAGAAGGCGCTTCGTTTTATGAACGGGTTACCGGGCGTGTGTCGCTGAATATGATGCGTCCTTCGTGGCTGATCTTCAGTGGACGAGGACGCCAGGCTCGACTCGCAACGCTATCTCGTAATGTCGTGCACTGGCTAGTCGCCTTAATTGGTTTCCTATTGTCGCTACCGATAATGACCGTGACCGCAGTCTTGATCAAACTGGAGTCACGTGGCCCGATCTTTTACAAGCAGGAAAGAGTAGGGAAGAACGGTCGTGTATTTGTGCTTACGAAGTTTCGTTCAATGAGAGTTGATGCCGAGAAGTCGGGTCCCGTGTGGGCCAGCAAAGGTGACGATCGGACTACCCGGGTTGGTCGAATCATCCGCAAGATCCGCGTAGATGAGATACCGCAGTTCTGGAACATTCTTTGTGGACAAATGAGCTTCGTGGGACCTCGACCGGAGCGTCCGCACTTTGTCGCCCAGCTCGCTGAAGAAATTCCGTATTACGAACAGCGACACCTTATCGAACCTGGCTTAACAGGGTGGGCCCAAATTAAGTATCCCTATGGCGCCTCGATTGAAGATGCACGACAGAAGCTGCAATACGATCTGTTCTACATAAAAAACTTCGGTCTGATTCTTGATGCAATCATCATGTTTGAAACGATCAAGATAATTCTCTTTGGTCGTGGAGCTCAGTGAGGAAGGATTTCGGAGGTTGAAATATGAAGAGGAATAACTGGCTAGCCCCAATCGCACTAATTCTGGTGCTTGCTGTCTTAGTAATTAGTGTCCCAGGTCAAACGCAAACGGACCCTCAGAAGACTCGTCAGCGAACGACCGCGCCGACGCAGGATAAGAACCAGGATCCAAAGAAGCCGACACCAAAGGCCGCTGATCGACTGGAACCGGACGACACTGCAAAGCCTACTGATGTCCCTGACGAAACACAGGCCAACCGCATGGAGCAGATTTCGGAAGAGGCAGCCGTAGTGCCCTACTACAACAACTTCTTCAACACCTACCGGCTCGGACCGGAAGATGTGATTTCAGTTGTCGTGTTCAATCAGGATCGTTACTCGAGAAGTGGGATAATTATTCCGCCGAGCGGTCGAGTGTCACTTGCATTGATACCGGGTGGCGTGTTCGTTAACGGTAAGACCGTTGAGGAAGTGGCTGAGATTGTTAAGAAGCGCTACGACGAATACATAATCGATCCGCAGGTCACCGTGTCGCTGGATAAAGCCTCGTCCTATCGCTACAGCGTGATGGGCGACGTTGGCCAGCCAGGTATTCGGTTGATGAGTCACCGATTGACCGTTACGGAAGCGCTTGCCGAAGCGGGTGGTGTTCTCCAAACAGGCAACAAGAGCAAGATCGTGGTCTTACGCCGGCAGAGCAATGGAATGCTTGCCTCGATCCCTGTCAACGTCTCTGCAATCTACAAGGGTAAAGCAGCTGATAACACTTTCCTCGTGCCGGGCGATCAGATAGTTGTGCCGGGCAACACTCTGAAGAAGGTCCAGACGATCATGGGCCTGGCGCAGATGGCGACTTTTGCTCGTGTATTCACGGGCGGGATCTTCTAGTAGCGCGAAAGCTGATCTGAATTCTGAAATGCAAAACGGCAACACGACAAGTCGAACCGGGAACTGGCAGGTAAGGCTCATCGCCATGAGTGCCTGTCTGCTGGTATCCAGTTGTGTTGCCTATGCACAAGCTGGTGCCTGGGCCAGGCAACGCACCGGCAGCATGGCCTGGTTGCATTCGGTTTTCTTCCTCGATCAGAACCGTGGCTGGGCAATCGGGAGCAAGGGAACTCTCCTCGGCACGACCGATGGTGGCAAGACCTGGCAACCCCGCGAGTCTTCGACTACTGACGTGCTGCGGGACATCTACTTCGTTGATGACAACAACGGTTGGTTAGTGTGCGAAGTCAACTTTTACGAGTTGAAAACAAAAGATCAGCCTCGCGCCTATTTGATGCACACGACAGATGGCGGTGAGAACTGGGACCGAGTCAACATCAAAGGAGTCGACATCGACGCCCGTTTAGTTCGCGCTGTGTTTAGCCAGGGTGGACGTGGTTGGGCGTTTGGCGAGGCCGGAGCGATCTTTAAAACTCGTGACAACGGCGCAACCTGGACGCGCTTGCCATCACCAACGCGTCACCTCTTGCTAGGCGGCATTTTCATTGACGAGGATCGCGGTTGGTTGGTGGGCGCCGGAGCCACGATCATCCAAACCTCTGATGGTGGTGATACGTGGCATCAATCACGTCTGCCGCAATCAACGGAGCCGCCAATCAGGTTTGCCTCCGCTTCATTTGTTGACAACCGTCTTGGATGGGCCGTTGGTAGTGGCGGAGTTATCTTTCGAACAATTAATGGAGGGCGGACCTGGCAGCCACAGGTTTCCGGTGTCGCCGTCGATCTTTACGATGTGAAGTTTCTTGATGCCGTAGAGGGCTGGGCCGTTGGTGCTGAAGGCACAATCATCTACACAAGCGACAGTGGACTGCATTGGACTATCCAACAGAGCAGCACCGAACATCCGCTCGAGCGTGTTTTTTTCGCTGACCGTTCACACGGTTGGGCAGTTGGTTTCGGTGGTACGGTCCTCACCTATGTGCGTGCGCAAGCACCGCGGTTGAGCAGATAGCTTCGACAGGGGGTATTCATGAAGACAACAAAAGTTGCTTTGTTTGTTCTGTTCGTTACTGTCTGTTTCTCGACAGAGCTAGCGGCTCAAACTACGAAGACAACAAAAAAGAAAACTCCCTCAGTTACCTCTCAGTCAGATGTCGCTGACAAGACGCGCGTCCGCCGCACCGGTCAAACTCCGACGCCTCCGCAGAGCTCCGAAACTCCAGCAGCACCGAATGTTGATGCAACGAAATCAGATGCGACAACGACGGTTATACCGGTCGCCGCCGTCATCAGCGTTGCAGACCAAACAACAAAGCCAGCTGAAACGCCGGCACCGGCAACAACGCCCGCAAGTCCGAATCAAGAACCGCCAGTGGAGGTAAAACCATTACGCGATCAGATCGAGGCAGCTGAGACGGCACCCGAACGCATTCGTCTGCAATTGAAGCTCGTTGAAGAACTGGTCGACACCGGCAAGAAAGCGGAAGCAGTAACCCTGTTGCACTCGATCGCAGATACAGACGCCTTTGATCCTCAAGGCTTCTACAACGTGGGCAATTCATTCGCACGTTTGGGAGACACCGACGGCGCAGTGCAGGCTTATCGAAAGGCGATCGAACAGCGAAAGGGTAGATACTCCCGAGCCCTTAACAATCTCGGAGTTGTGATGCTTCGCACGGGCCGTTGGGACGAGGCGTACGAAGCGTTGACATCGGCTTTGAAGTTGGAAAGTTTTCATTATCCGGAAGCCAGCTACAACCTTGGTCGCCTCTATGCCGCAAGAGGGCAGAATGATCTGGCTGTGCGTGAATGGCGACGGGTCCTCGCGTTGGATCCAGAACACAAAGCGGCAGCTGAAGCATTGGGTAGGGTTGGAAGCGAAGAACGAATTGTTGTCGCGCCGCGCCGCGTTGAACCATCAACTAAGCCTGGGGTTGTGCCGGCAGTTGCAGAACGGTCTGGCACCTCGAAAGTCTCGACCTCTTCCGCTCGCGCACCGCGTACGTTGTCCCTCGATCAGCCAGGTTTCGATTTGTTACAACGCGCTCGCAGCTCCAACGAAAAGGGAAACACCCTGGACGCCGTCGATAGTTACAAGCGTTTGCTCGTGCGGCAGGGCGGCTACTTCCCCCCGGCAAATCTTGAATTGAGTTTTACGCTGCTGAGTTTGAAGCGGTACGACGAGGCGCGCGCTAATCTTCAGATGGTTGTGGATCGTGATGGCGCTCGTTATCCAATCAGCTATTTTCATCTTGGGCGTGTGTGTGAAGCACAGGCTGATCTCAAACAGGCCGAAGAATTCTTTTCGCGAGCAGCGTCGTCATTTTCGACTCAGAACCCGCAGTTTCTACTTGACGTGAGTCGAGTGCGTGAACGGCAGGGAAACTTCAAGGGAGCGCTCGAAGCGATGGAACGGTACCTCGTGCTGATCAAGCAACAGGGACAGGCGCCTTCATGGTCTGACGAGCGGCTAACAGCGTTAAGACAGAAAGTATCCGCAGCCCCGAAGCCAGACTAATGTCCGATAAGCTTCATCGGCTCTTAGGAAACTCTCATTCTCCCCAGGCTTCAGCTTGGGGTTACAGAAGGCCCAATCTTGAGGAGCCGTTTTAACGGTTTACGAGTTTGAGCCAATCACACTCCACGCTGAAGTTTCATTAGCGTTCTTCTTCATTCGCACTCTGGATAAACCGTTGAAACGGTTACTGAGCATTGAGCGCACCATAACCCCAAGCTGAAGCTTGGGGAGAATGAGAACGTTCTTTAAAAGGAGCAAACTATGAGAAGACAACTTCTTCTGGTTACTGGTCTGATCTTGTGCTTTGCCTCATTAACGTATGGTCAAGAAGCCATCCCTGCGCCATCACCTTCGCCGAAGCCGGCGATGACCAAAGCACAGAGTCAAAAGATCATCATCTCGACCGAGAAAAAACTTTGGGAGGCATGGAAAAACAAACAGTCCAAAGTCTTCAAAACTTATCTATCAGCAGACAGCGTGATGATCGGTGATGCAGGTGTGGCGACCAAGGCCGAAGCGGTTAAGGAATTAGAAGAGATGGCTTGCGAGATTAAGTCGTACGACTTGTCGGAAATCAAAGTCTTATTTCTTAACAACGATGCAGCATTCATGACTTACAAAGCTGCACAGGACGGAACGTGTGGCGGACAGCCAGTGCCGGCTGCGGTGTGGGCAAGCAGCGCATATGTGAAGCGAGGAGGGAAGTGGTTCGCTGCTTCACATCAGGAGACACCTGCGAAGCCATAGATCTTCGGTCCATCAGCAAACAACTCAAGATTCCTCTGTGCGCTTAGTTGATACTCTTCAGTAACCCCTTGAAAACCAACGGGCGCGCTCTTCTGGGACCGCAGGCGTCCTCGCCTGCTTGCCACGTCACAAGCTTGTCCCGAACCTCAGCAGGCGAGGACGCCTGCGGTCCCAGAAGAGCGTGCCCGTAAAAACTTAGTAGCTACCAACTACGACTCGCAAAAACAGATCGAGCGCGGTAGGTCGAGTCCACTCAAGTTTTCCTGAGACCCGGCGCTACCGCGCTCGATTCTGTTGTGTATGTTGCTGCTTGTTACTTCGTCTTTTCGGTAATCTTGGTGACCTTGATTACGTCGCCGTCTATTGTGCCTTCAACCACTACGGCCAAACCTGACTTTGTAGTTGTGGCTCGCAGGATTGCTTCAGTGCTCTCATTTCCCGCCTGGTCAAGCTTATAGAATTTGGCATCTGACGTAAGCACCGCATAGCCACTCGTGACACAGCTGTCCATCAAGGCGCACGACGTCGCATGTTTCTTTACCCGCGCAGCAAAGTCTGCGTCTTTTGAGTGTGCACCGGCGCAGGCATTGTCGATGATGTTGCCCTCGATGGTGACAGTCTTTGGAGTTTGGGCTTGAAGCACAACCAGAATTGCGAAGATGGCTGCAAATGCAAAAAGTTTTCGACTCATATTGTGAAACTCCAGTTTAGTTGCTATCAATGTTGTTCATCGGGATTTGGTTCCGATGTTTTGCGTTCGGGTCGGAGGTGCGGAAACAATATCACGTCTCGGATGGATTGTTTATTCGTCAGCAGCATTACAAAGCGATCGATACCGATTCCAATGCCCGCAGCTGGTGGCATCCCGTACGAGAGGGCGCGAATGTAGTCTTCGTCCATCAGCATAGCTTCTTCGTCGCCACGTTCACGTTGTTTCATCTGATCGCGGAAACGTTCGTACTGTTCCAGCGGATCGTTCAACTCCGAAAATCCATTGGCGACTTCCATACCGGCGATGTAGAGCTCGAAGCGTTCAGCGACGCTTGGATCTGCTGGCGATGCTTTCGACAAAGGGGAGATCGGCTTTGGAAATTCAGTGATAAAGGTTGGCTGAATTATGCCGCTCTCAACCTTTGCTTCAAATAATTCAACCAGGTTCTCGTTCGTAATTTGTTCGTTGGGGACAGAACCTGACAAGCTCCCTTTCATACTCACCCGACGAAACGGTTGGGCAAAGTCGATGTCAAACTCGCCAAACTTTACGTGAGTGTGACCCAGTGTTCTAAAGACGACAGCCCGCAACATCTCCTCGCAGAAGTCCATCATCTGGTTCACATCAGCGTAGGCCCAGTAAAACTCGAGCATTGTGAACTCAGGATTGTGACGCGTCGAGATACCTTCATTGCGAAAGTTTCGATTCAGCTCGTAGACCTTTTCAAATCCGCCGACTAGCAAGCGTTTCAAGTACAGCTCGGGAGCGATACGCGCGTACAGATCAATGTCCAGCGCATTGTGGTGAGTCTTAAATGGCCGAGCAGCGGCGCCGGTCGCCAACGACGTCAACATCGGAGTTTCGACCTCGACGTAACCATGGTCTTCCAGAATGCGACGCAACTCTTTAACTGCGGCTGCGCGACGATCAAAGACTTCACGAGGAGTCAGAGAATCGTCTTTCTCGAGCTTCAAACTCCCGGCAATCAAATCTGCGTAGCGCTGTCGTTGTCTAATCTCCGGATCGTGTATGCCGTGCATTTTGTCCGGCAGCGGTAATAGTGCCTTGGCAAGAAACTGTAGCTTTTGCACGTGGACCGAAAGCTCTCCGGTCTTCGTGACAAACAGAAAACCCTCGACCCCGATGAAGTCACCGTGATCCAGTAGATGGAACAGTTCCCAGCCATCGACGTCTCCACCCTGGGCATCGTTTCGGACACCAACTATGTCGGCCCTACGAATGTAGATTTGCAGGCGCGCGATACCATCAGAAAGATGGACAAAGGCGGCCTTGCCCATCACTCTTGGCGGTGATGCAATTCTTCCAGCCAGTCGAACAGCAAACTCATTTAACTGCTGGTTAGCCAGTTCAATCTCTTCAACCGCAGGACGCCCGTCAGGCGGGCTCTTTGGTTCGAATGCACGAAACTTCTCAACGATGCGACTGATCGTGTCTTCGCGTCCCGCTTCGACCACCTCACTTCGCTCGAACTTGTTTGGATAAACGTTTCCAACGAGCGCGCGCAAAGCCTCGAGGTGTGCGTGACGTGCTGCTGTTTGATCGTTCTCTTCTATGAACGGAATAGTCAAAAGTGTCGTCTCCAGAGAAAGCGTTGATTATAGGGAGGGCGCGAGAGGTCTGCAATGAGCTTGTGTCCGATATGCTTTAGAGGGTAATCACATACTTGACGAATCAGTGAGCGAGCTTGGAGTCCGCGAAGCGGACGCGGGCGTAAAGCCTGGGGCGTAAGCCCCAGGAGGAGATGCGCAACAAACTGCGAGTGCGCGAAGCGGGCGATAGCACATCAGGGAGCAGTTTCTTTGAAAGGGCTTTCGCCCGCTTCGCGGGCTCAAACTGCTTGCTCCACGATCCCTGGGGCTTACGCCCCAGGCTTTACGCCCGCGTCCGCTTCGCGGACTCAAAGCAGATATCTGATTCGTCAAGTATGTTGTTGCCCTTTAGAGCCTCATGCAAAAGTCGCGGAGTTTAGTGGCGATGAAGTCAGTACCGAAACGCGGTAGCGTCGGCTCTTTTACATCCGCAGAACTGGCAGACGCTACGCTATTAGCCGACGCTACCGCGTTTCGGTACTGACTTCATCGCCTCTAAGTTGACTTTTGCAAGTGGCTTCTTAGCTTGTCGGTGTTGACAGAAGGAATCAGCCGCAGATAGACGCAGAGGAAGCACAGATCAGAAAAAACATTTGAAACTGTGGAGACCGTTCCTGTCTATTGATCGGCGTCCAACTGCGTAAATCTGCGGCTGACTTGTTTTCTCACACGACAAGCTAAAGCATATCGGACACCAACCGTGCTAGATTCTAGTGAACCCATGATCGAAAAGCTTCTAAGCCTGGATAAACTGCTTGGAGAGCGCGAACGTCTGCGTTCTGAAGGGCGACGCCTGGTGTTTACTAACGGAGTTTTTGATCTCATGCACGTTGGGCACGTGCGTTATTTGACCGAAGCACGCGCTTTGGGTGATGCGTTATTGGTGGCAATCAATAGCGATCGAACTGTGCGTGAGTTAAAAGGGCCATCACGTCCGGTTTTCAATGAGGCAGAGCGAGCTGAAATTCTCGCGGCTCTCCGAGTAGTCGACTACGTTACGGTTTTTGACGATGTATCTCCGCGAACGTTGATAGCTAAACTTTTGCCGGACGTTCTGGTGAAAGGTGGCGACTACAAATTGGATGAGATTCATGGGCGAGAAGAGGTTGAGGCGGCAGGCGGAAGAGTGGTCCCGTTACCGTTTGTTGAAGGCGCATCGACTACGTCGATCATTGAACGAATGAAGAAGTGAATGTCCGATATGCTTCAGCTTGTCGCTATCTCGGAAAGAGTCAGCCGCAGACAAATGCTGTTATTTCTGATCTACGTTTCTTCTCCGTTCATCGGAGGCTGAAATCTACTTGAGACAACGACAAGCTAAAGCATATCGGACATAGTTAAACCGTGAGTAGTTCCACCCAAAAACATCCCGCGTTGGAAAGCACGCTGAGTCGAATCAGGGAGACACCTGAGTACCAGCAGCTCTTAATCCAGCTAAGGAACAACGAGCCACTGATTTCAATAAGTGGTCTGGTTGCTGGATCCGCCCGCGCCCTGGCACTGGCGGCGCTGCAACGCGATTGTGGAAAGACGTTCGCGATCGTTACCCAGTCAACGCGGGACGTAGAACCATGGGAAACCGATCTGCGGTTTTGGTATTGCGCGCTCTCAGGGCAAGAAAGTTGCGACGCGGAAGTTCTGGTGATCCCCGCATCCGAGAGTGATCCTTACGCGGGCGTTTCTCCACACGCGCAAACACTCGAACTGCGTGCTCTCTCACTGTGGCGCTTGCGACAACATGCTTGTGATTTCGTTTTGCTAACGGCTCGCGCTCTCGCACGCAAATCCGTCGGCCCTGCTGAAATAGAAAAAGCTGGAGTAGTTCTTCGTCGTGATGAAGAGCAATCTCCCGACGAGTTGGTTGAGAAACTAATCGCAACCGGTTACGTGCGTGAGGATCCTGTTTCCGGAATCGGCGGGTTCTCGAGTCGCGGAGGAATACTTGATGTCTGGTCTCCCGGTAATGATTTGCCGGTGCGTATCGAATTCTTCGGCGACACGATCGACTCCCTGCGAGAGTTTGATCCCGAAACACAGCTTTCAACCAGGCAACTTCGCGAAGTCGAAGTTCCGCCGATGCAAGAACTCTCGGTCACAGCTACTGACTTCCAATTGTGGGCTGAAGCAGCACGCGAACGCTGGAACGACGACCGGTATGCGCGTGCGCTGCGAGATCGAACCGCGTTCGCGGATGAAGGAGAAGCCTTTTCCGGTTGGGAATGGCTTATCCCGATTATTCGAAATGCGAACTCAAGTATTTTCGAGCATCTTGGGAATTGCGTACTGGTAGTCGACGAACCGAGCTCTATCGAGACTTACCTGGGAGAAGTTTTCGAAAACTTATCCGATCGTTACCGCGAGATTGATCAGGCAGACGACATCGCTTTACCACCTGAGGAGTTGTATCTACCGGTCGAAGAATTGCGACGATTGATCCAGGCCCGTCAACGTATCGAACTCAGAACCCTCGGACGGGCCGCAGCCGAACTTGACCAGAATCTTGCCCTCGAAGCCGAAGCGCCTAAAGTTCAGATCGGCAGGAGTCGTGGACCGCGGCAGCCGACATTCTTGTTTCCCGCTGCAGAGCGAGCAGCAGAGTTTGAGTGGCAAGCGCAGTCGACAATGCGTTACCACGGACGGGTGGCTGACCTGGCGACGAGTGTTACTCGTGCGGCTGACGATGGAAGAACGACTTTGTTTGTGCTGCCGAGCCTGGGTGTGGCTGAGCGAGTCACTCAGATTCTTGCTGAGTATCAAGTCGAATCGCGGTTGTCGTTGATCGCCGAATCGTCCGACACAGTTAGCCACGTCCCGGCAGTTGTCACGGTGGGTCGTTTGAGCGGTGGGTTTGCGCTGCCACAGTCGCGCCTGATAGTGCACGTTGAAACCGACATCTTTGATGAAGCGGCAGACACTTACGAAAGGCAGGTACCGGGAGCAGGAGCAGAAGGCAGGCGGCAGAGAGACGGGAAGAAGAAGAGGTCGAAAACAGCGGCGTTTCTTTCTGACTTTAGAGACCTGCGGCCGAACGACTTTGTCGTTCATATCGATCACGGCATCGCCAAATTTGGTGGGTTGCAAACCCTTGACCTGGGTTCGCGCACTGGCGAGTTCATGCTGCTCTTCTACGCTGATGACGCAAAGCTCTACGTACCTGTGGAGCGACTCGATCTCGTCCAGCGTTATTCCATCGCTGAAGGACATCAACCACAACTCGATCGTCTTGGTGGGCTCGGTTGGCTAAAAACTAAAGCTAAGGCCAAGCGCGCCATGCGCGATATGGCCGATGAGTTGTTGCGCCTTTACGCCGAACGCAAACTTGTTGGTGGCTACTCGTTTGCAGGCGACACACCCTGGCAGCAGGAATTCGAGGACGGATTCCCGTATATGCTGACTCCCGATCAGGAAACAGCAATCGAAGACGTTAAGAAAGACATGGAAGAGCCGGTGCCAATGGATCGCTTGCTGTGTGGCGACGTTGGCTACGGGAAGACAGAAGTTGCAATGCGTGCGGCTTTCAAATCCGTGATGGAAGGCAAACAAGCTGCGGTACTTACTCCAACCACGGTTCTCGCGTATCAACACTACGACACCTTCCGAACTCGATTCGCACCGTTTCCTGTAAAGGTGGAATTGTTATCCCGCTTCCGATCGGCGAAAGAACAGAAGGAAGTCGTCAAGCGAGTGGAGGCGGGGGAAGTTGATGTGATCATCGGTACCCACCGGATGCTTTCGAAAGATGTTCACTTCAAGGATCTCGGTCTCGTGGTTGTTGACGAAGAACAGCGTTTCGGTGTTGCTCACAAAGAACGACTCAAACAACTCAAGAAGCGAGTCGATGTTTTGACACTGTCAGCGACGCCGATTCCCCGCACACTCAACATGTCACTAAGTGGCATGCGTGACATGTCTTTAATAGAGACTCCGCCGCGAGATCGCCTGGCGATCCAAACCCAGGTGGTTCAGTTCTCTGAAACGGTGATCAAGGCGGCGATTGATCTGGAATTGTCCCGCGGCGGGCAAGTTTTCTTTATTCACAATCGCGTTGAAACTATTGAGACGATTGCCGCACTCGTTCAACGACTTGTTCCGCAGGCCAGGCTCGCAATTGGTCATGGACAGATGAACGAGAAAGAGATGGAACGAGTAATGCTCGATTTCATTGCCTACAAGTATGACGTTCTCGTTGCGACCACGATCATAGAAAACGGGATAGACATCCCGCGCGCCAACACGATCATCATAAACCGCGCCGATCATTATGGTCTTTCTCAGCTTTATCAGTTGCGCGGACGTGTGGGGCGTTCCAGCAGGCGTGCCTATGCTTACCTGCTAATACCGGGCGAAGCGGAACTTTCGCCGATCGCTCGTCGTCGCCTGGCTGCCATTCGTGAGTTTTCAGATTTAGGTGCTGGTTTCCGCATCGCAGCTTTGGATCTCGAGCTGCGGGGCGCCGGGAATGTCCTGGGTGGCCAGCAGTCAGGTCATATGGATGCCCTGGGTTTCGACCTCTACACTCAGATGCTTGAGCGAACTGTCGCAGAGTTACGTGGCGAAGAGGTGGAAGACGAAACGAGCGTCACACTCAATCTTGGCGTCGAAGTGGCAATTCCGGACGATTATATTTCCGATATGGGGCAACGTTTGCGCACTTACAAGCGAGTGTCGTCCGCCCGTGACGACGCGACGTTGACTAGCATTCGCGAGGAAACAGCCGACCGGTATGGCCGAGTGCCGGTCTCAGTTGAGCGCCTTTTTGACTACGCGAGGTTGCGACGGCTGGCTGAGGAGGTCGGGATTCTTTCAATAGACAAAACGCCCGATGGTGCAGCCCTAAAGTTTAGTGAAAAAGCTCGCGTTTCACCCGAAAAACTTGGCGATTTCATAGGAAAACATGAAGGAACGGCGTTTACCCCGACCGGAGTTTTGCGGTTGGTTTTGACGGATGATCAGCAAGACGAAGTTCTCAAAGTAGTTCGCGGCGTGTTGCTCGAACTCCGAGCCTCCGATTAGAATCACCGGGCAACATTTCGATTCATGCATTTTGGATTTATTCCCCAACTTCGAAACCCTAACCAAGTTCAAAGTACAAAGATTTAAGCGGTATTTCATTAGGAGCCTTTTTGTGAGATTCAAACTAACTTCAATCGCCGGCGCATTATTGTTTGTGTTGGCAATCGTGATCTCTAACCCCACCCGAGTTGCTGCTCAGGAGGGTGAGGTCACTGTTATCGATGAGGTCGTCGCCCAGGTTAATGACGACGTCATCACCCTTTCTATGCTCAAGCGCGAGACTAAAGAGAGAGTTGATGCGTTAAAGCAGGAAAGGAAAATGACCGACCAGCAGGCGAGAGAAGAAGTGGCCAAACATCAGGCTGAGTTGATAGCGACGTTGATCAATGAGCGCTTGTTGTTGCAGAAGGGCAAAGAACTCGACCTCGCCAGTGAGATTGAAGCCGAAGTCAATAGCCGGATGTTGTCGATTGCTCGCGAGCAGGGAATCAACTCGATTGAAAAACTCAAAGAGGCAATGCGACAAAGTGGCATCGATCCGACTTCTGTGCTCGAGACGATGCGTGCGGAAATGATGAAGCAGGCCGTTCTTCAGCAAGAGGTAGATCGAAAGATTTATATGGGCTTTACAAGCGCAGAAATTAAAGCCTACTTCGAAGCACACAAAGACCAGTTTCGAAAGCCTGAGAGTCTGACTCTGTCAGAGATTTATTTGTCGACAGAGGGTAAGGACGATGCCGCCGTTAAGGCGCGCGCCACTGAACTAGTTGCGCAACTCCGCGCAGGTGCCGATTTCAAGGCTGTTGCCGGCGCAAACTCTGAACGTGAAAAGAATGGACAACGAACTGCTCCTCAAGATGGTGGCAGCGTCGGAAGTTTTGACATACCGAGTCTGCGCGAAGATTTGCAGGCGAGTCTCAAAGACGTGAAAGTTGGCGCCGTAACAGATCCGATCAAGACGCCGGAGGGCTATCAGATTTTACGCGTTGATTCGCGCACTCCAGCAGGCACAACCCCAGCATTCAATGACAATCAAGTCCGTCAGGCGATGTTGGGGGAAAACAATGGTAAGGAGCGCGAGGCCTATCTAGCAAACTTGCGCAATGAAGCTTTCATCAAGATTTCGGACGGCTATCGCGACAGCGTGGAACCATTGCTGAAGGTAAAGGTTCCCGCCGCAGCTAAGAGCTCGGGTTCGGATAAAGATAAGAAGAACAAGAAACCGTAGAACTGGTCCTTCGGTTTTTGGTCTTAGGTTTTAGTGTCATGTTTGGCTTCACGAACACTAAGTACTAAGGCCAAAGACCAAAGGCCGTCTTTCGACCATGCGTCTGGATCTTTTCCTCAAAGCCAGCCGCGTCTGCCCGCGGCGAACCGTTGCCCAAAAGCTGTGTGACGCAGGCCTCGTTTCGTTGAATGGCGTTCCTGCCAAGTCGGCTCATCCGATCAAGTCTGGTGACGAAATCTCAATAAGACGACGCGATAAAATCTCGACGCTCAAAGTGCTCTCAGTTCCATCAGAGCGTCAGACCGCGAAGCACGAAGCAGGAAGTTTGTATGAGATGGTGAATGAAGAGGAATTGAGCGATGAGCTAAGGTGATTCGCCGATGCGAAAACTATCTCTACTCCTCGTCTTTACTGCTTTGACTGTCGCGCTTGTCTGGGGATGCCAGTCAAAAGGCGCGTCAACGCTTGTGAATCGTTCAGCTCGTGCCGTGGATACTCAACAGCAAAACCCCATAAGGAATCCGCTCGAGTTGCCGATTGATAGCCCACGCATTGTTGTCTACAAGAGCGAACGAAAGCTTGAGTTCTACTCCGATAAGAGATTGCTCAGAACTTATCGCGTCGGTTTGGGATTCAGTCCGGTGGCTGACAAGAAGAAGGAAGGGGACGGGGCTACTCCCGAAGGCGACTTTTATATCTTCGTTAAGAACAATAAGAGTGCTTACTACCTATCGCTAGGAGTTAGCTATCCGAACGCCGAGGATGCTGAGCGTGGTTTTCGCGATGGTCTCATCAATAAAGCCCAGCGCGATTCAATACTTGAAGCAATTCGGAAGAAGACGGCGCCGCCGCAATACACAAAACTCGGCGGTTTGATCTACATCCATGGAAACGGAGCCGGCAGCGATTGGACATGGGGCTGCGTGGCATTGGAGAATGACGACATCAAGGAGCTTTACGATGCTGTCTCAGTAGGAACGCCAGTAACGATTCTTCATTAATGCAAGAGATTAAGCCTTTCAAGATTCGTGATATCGAGATCAATCCGCCACTGGTGCTTTCGCCGATGGCTGGAGTGACAGACGTGTCGTTTCGCCGTTTGCTGAAACGACGCGGCGGTGTGGGACTTTCGGTTTCGGAGTTTATTTCTGTTGAAGGACTGACGCGAAGTAATCCGAAGTCGAAACGCCAGATGCGTTTCTATGAGGATGAGCGACCATTCGCAGTACAGATCTTTGGCGGTCAACCCGAGCGTATGCGCATGGCCGCTGAAATGGCTGAGGAAATTGGGGCAGACATCCTGGACGTAAATTGTGGTTGCCCAGCTCCGAAGGTTGTGAAGCATGGTGGAGGATCCGGACTACTCAAGGACCACTCGCGTCTGGAAATTATTCTCAAGGAGATCAAGAAGGCGATCAAGATTCCGCTCACCGTGAAGATTCGCGCTGGGTTTTATGATCACACCATCAACGCTGTCGAGACAGCAAAGCTTGCTGAAGATTGTGGAGTTGAGCATATCGCATTGCACGGGCGCACAAAGGAGCAGGGTTATCGGGGTTTGGCGAACTGGGATCTCGTGAAGCAGATCAAGGAAGTGGTTAGCGTGCCCGTATCCGGCAGTGGCGACGTTACGACCATTGAGGGCGCATTCGCAAAGTTTCGCGAGACGGGCTGTGACGGAGTGTTAATTGGGCGAGGTGCCATGGCCAATCCATGGATCTTCCGCCAGATTGAAGACGCGATGCATGGGCGTGAGATTTTCGAACCAACCCTGGCTGATAAGCGAGCAATCCTTCATGAGTATTTCGACATGCTTAGAGAAGACATGCCGGAGACGCCAGCCATTAATCGAATGAAACAGTTGGCCGGTCAATTTACCCGTGGACTACAGGGTGGCGCTCTCTTCCGAACTTCGATCTACCATTCGCATTCGGTTGATGAAGTGCTCAATCGTATTGAGGAGTACTTCGAAGCCATCGAACACGGTAAGCCTTACTACGGCGAAGCAGGCGCACCAATTGAGGAAGCTCCCGAGCTCGACTCCTGTGAAGCCGCTACGTTGGTGTGAATGCGAGCTCGCCAACTAAGCAATCTCAATCCCAAGGCACTCAATCACAAGAACCATTTGAAGTGCTTTGTACAAAAAATAGGGAATCCCACCGATGCAGTGCGGGGATTCCCGGTTTTTCCTCAAGGACCTGGCGCAGGCACTTTTGTGGGGGACGGCCCTCAACGATTCTTATCTGTCCGAGCAGCCACCACGCTCGTCCCACTGCCAGTGTCTAAATTGACTGGAGCTGGATAACCCTTCAACGTAACCGATCCAATCTCAACTACATTCTCTCCTTTTGCATTCTTGGTCGACTTGGTTTCGACATTCTTGGCCGACGTCTTTGTCTCCACAACTTTCTTTGGGTGCACGGACATCGCATTCAAGGCCGCGAGCACTTTCTCTTTCTCTGCTACAGAAAAATTCTCAAAGCTGACACCCTGTGCCTCCAATACTTTTCGCAGATTCTCTTCCGTGTTTGTGTTTTGGCTATAAACATCCTTGAAGATGTGGAGCTTTCCGTCTTCAACCACGATCGTCTCGTAACGAAGTTCGACCGGCACAGCCTGGTGCAGCTTTACTACTCGCGTTCGAGTTTTGTCCTGTAGAAACGAGGCGATCGCCTGATCTGAGACTTCGGTTGACGATGCTTGCGCCAACAGCTTCGCAAAATCTTTGACCTGTGCATTGGTGAGACCCACGCAACCGTGAGAAGCGAACCGTCCAATCTTTGACGCCGGTTTCCCCCCGTGAATCAATGAAGGCGCTCCGATAGGAATCTTGATCGGGCCGAGCGGATTCAGTTTGCTGCCAGCCTCGACGAGCTCACCGGGCGAAACATCTTTCATGGTGGCCACCCATGGGGAGTCCGGCGGTGTCCACGTCGGATTGAAAATGATCGACTGTGCCTTTCTAAGACCCTGCGGCAAAGGAAACTCTGGATAACCAATTCCGATTTTGTACGACTTGATCAACTTGCCGTCTTGAAACAGATCCATGCGAAACGCAGGTATATTCACCACCACCCGTGTATCAACGGGAACTGCGTTTGGTCCGGCAGCGGCGATCTTGTTGTCCGTGGACTCTCCCTCTGTCTTGGCCCAGAACTCATCTGCAATTGAAGCGAGCTGTTTCGCCTTCTCATCGCCAACGATTTCACTAATCCGATCAAGAGCTCTAGTGCGTGCGTCGTCAGTATCCCCCTCGTTTTGTTCGGCGTTTGCTTCACGTAGTCGCTTCACTTCCGCAAAAGCGACGCGTCGCAGTGATTCCATTTGATCATCGCTGAGTTGGAGCTTGCTCTTGAGTTCGGTGACCAAAGACGGTTGTTGCAGGAGTGCGTCCAAAACCGGCAATGTGATCTGGGACACCTTGCTAACTGTTACCGTTGACGAAGGCGACGGTTGAGCTGCAGGGCTGACCTCCTTTTGAGTGACGGGTTTATCGGTGGGTACTTGTTGGCATCCCGGCAAACAAACCATCATGGCGGCGACCAGCACAGCCGTGGTTAATTCCAGAGTACGTTTCATCGGTCTCCTCTTTATTCAAACCAGCCTGATATTCAAGCCCGACAATCCAGGCCCGCGCGATTTTGATTCTGCTTCCCCCTATGAAACA
>Ga0207689_10002268_pt1 | contig 18025 bp, 18 predicted proteins | sample KBSMisM52_FD_184312 | JGI IMG/M metagenome (GOLD analysis project Ga0207689, IMG submission 184312) | Miscanthus rhizosphere microbial communities from Kellogg Biological Station, Michigan, USA - KBS Miscanthus M5-2 (SPAdes) (version 2) | ecosystem: Host-associated > Plants > Roots >... | reverse complement strand
AAGGATCGGTGGGTGGCGCCTCGGGTTGAGCAGATTGCCGCCTGGATAGTCCAGCGGCAGGCTCAGGCAGAACACCAGGCCTTCTTTCACCTCGGCGATCCCCTGCTTGACCTTTTGCGGCGTCAGCAAGTTCAGCCGTCCGAGTTGATCGTCCGGGCCGAAATCGCCCCAGGTGGAACCCTCGGGTCTTTTTTTCCAGCGTGTCGATGCAGCCATGGCTTTCCTCCTCTTATTATTCTCAGTATGCAGACTTTAAAACCATACCCGGATGCGCACCACGACGGCATTCACTTCCATACCCCCCTGAGGGGTACGAAAAACACGAAGAAAAGCAAAACAAGAGTTCCGTTGAATTCGGTTTTTCTTCGTGGCTTCGCGGTGAAATTACGACTTTGATCATGGGTTAGTTCCGGCGGGCACGCTCCTGTGACCGCCAAGGTAAGTCTGGTGCAACACGTCGCTCGCCTGAATTTCCCTGGGTGTGCCGGCGGCGGCGATGCGTCCGGTTTCCACCAGATAGCAGTAACCTGCACGGCGCAGTGCTTTATCCACCAGTTGTTCGACGAGCAGGATCGCCATGCCGCCTTTGCAAAGGTCGGCCGCCACCGTCAGGATGCGGTCGATGACCATTGGCGCCAGTCCCGCCGAGGGTTCGTCGAGCATCAGCAAACGCGGTTCGCCGATCACGCCCTGTGCCACAGCCAGAATCTGCTGCTGCCCGCCCGACAGTCTCGACGCGGGATCGTGGCGCTTGTCCGCGAGTTCCGGGAACATCTCATAGATGCGCGGCAGCTTTGCCCTGTCGCCGTGCGGGCTTCGCGCATAGGTGCCGATCAGCAGGTTGTCTTCGACCGTCAGCATGGTGAAAACACGATGGCCTTCCAGCACCTGGACCACACCAGCGCGCACGATATCGCGCGCCGTTGCGTTGCTCAGATTGCGGCCGTCGAATTCGACGCGACCCGAGATCTTTGGAATCAGCCCCGATATCGCATGCAAGGTGGTGCTTTTGCCCGCGCCGTTGCGCCCAAGCATGACCGTAAACTCGCCGTGGCGCACCTCCAGCGAAATGCCGTGCACGACCTCGGCCTTGCCGTAGGCGACGCGCAGATTTTCCACTTTCAGCAACGGCCGGTCGGTTCTCAAGGCTCAGGCCCCCAGGTACACGCGAATCACGTCCGGATCCCGTCTGACTTCATCCGGTGTGCCGTGCTTGATCATCGTGCCGACATCCAGCGTGGTCACGCGGTCGGAAATGCGAAACACGAAATCCGTGTGGTGCTCGACCAGCAGCACGCCGACACCCTCTGCGCGCATGACTCCAATCACTGCGCCGAGGTGTTCTATTTCGGCCGGGGTCAGTCCTCCCGCCGGTTCGTCGAGCAGGATGAAACGCGGGCGCTGCGCCAGCCCCCGGGCGATCTCGAGGAAACGTTGCTCCGCATGTTCGAGCAGGTTCGCCCGCCTGCCGATCGCATGCGACAGGCCGACGCCATGCAGCAGTTCTTCGGCGCGGCTGCGCAATAAGCGCTCGTCGATTCTCACCCGCGGCAGGCAGAACGCGGTCGACAGAAACCCCGCACGCGCATCGCGCCAGCCGCCCAACATGGCATTATCGAGCACCGAAAGCGTCGGCAACAGGCGCGGTTTCTGAAAGGTGCGGGCGATTCCAAGGGCAGCGCGACGTTGCACGGTCGCAGTGGAAATATCGGTCAGGTCGAGTTCGATTTTTCCGGCGTCCGGACGGTAGTAACCGGACATCAGATTGAGCAATGTTGTCTTGCCGCTGCCGTTGGGCCCGATCAACCCATGCACTTCGCCCGGATTGAGTTCCAGCGACACCTGCGACAATGCGGTGAGTCCGCCGAATCGCTTGGTGATGTCGCGCGCAACGAGACTCATCGGGCCGATCGTCCGTGTTCGATTGCCTTGGCCAACCGGTCGAGGTCGGGCTTCACGACATGGCTTTCGCGGCGCGGTCGCAAACGCTGAAGCAACAGTTCAAATACCCGGCCGATGCCTTCCGGAACCAGCAGCACAACAGCAAGCAGGAGCAATCCGTAGAAGAAATTGCCCAGTTTCGCAAGCGGCGCGACCATTTCCGGGAGCGCCGTGAGCACGATGGTACCGACGGCCGGGCCGAGGATATGGCCGCGCCCGCCGATAATGATGCAGACGAAGAAGAACAGGCCCAGGTCGAAGACGAAGGTATCCGGCGTGATGTAACTTTGCAGCACCGCGAACAACGCGCCGGCCACTCCGGCCGTGAAGCCGCTGAAAACGAAAACGGTAAGCTTGGCGCGAAACACCGGCACGCCGACCGCCTGCGCCGTCACGGCACTATCGCGGACGGCGACCAGCGCACGTCCCCAGGTATGGCGCGCCACGTTCCAGCTGAGCCAGGTCACCAGCGCCGCAAGTGTCAGGATAAGCCAGTAACTTCCACGCGGCGTGTCAAACGGCGGCGGAAATCCTGGCACGGAAAGACCGACTCCGCCGCCCGTCAGATTACCCTGTGCCAGCGTGATTTCTGTCACGATCAGCGCGAAAGCCAGAGTGGCCATTGCGAAATAGAAGCCAGGCAACCGCAGGGAAGGCAGGCCGAGCAGCAGACCGCAGAGTGCGCACAAGGCACCCGACGCGGCAATGGCGAACGCGGGATGCACGTCGTGGGTACCGGCCAGGATCGCAAAACAATAGGCGCCGATCGCAAGCAGGCCAACGTGGCCGATCGACAATTGGCCGGAATAGCCGACCACCAGGTTCAGTCCGCCGATCAAGACCCAGTACGCGCAAATCAGCGCCGCAAGATGCAACTTGTAAAGGTCACCGGCCCACCATGGCAGCGTGGCCAATGCGGCAGTGACGATGAAAAGTGCGAACGTGCGGTTGGGCAACTTCATACCGGCCGCACGGTCTGGCTGCCAAAGAGTCCCGCGGGTCTCAGCAGCAGCACGATCATCAGCAAACCAACAGAAATGGTCTGTTGATACTCGCCTCCGACGAAATAGGTCGCCACTGCGCTGAGAATGCCCAGGGCCGCACCGCCGACCAGCGCGCCGACGTTGCTGCCTAGCCCGCCGACGGCCAGCGCGATGAATCCGTTCAGAGTCAGGGTCAGTCCAAGCGCGAAATAAGCAAAGGTGAGCTGTCCCGCGGCAAATCCAGCCAATCCGCCCATGGCGCCTGCGATTACATACGACATCGCGCGGATGCGGCCGGTCGGAATGCCTCGCGCACGGGCGGCGAAAGCGTCCTCCGACATCGCTACGAAAAGTTTTCCGTACAGTGTGCGTCGGTAAAACAATTCGAGGGCGACGGCCAGCAAAATCGCTATGGCAATCGGCAACCAGTATTTCTGGTCGGCCAGTCCGGCAGAGAAATCCTGCGGAATCAGCCTCGGAAACGGCTTCGGCTCGGTCCCCCACCACAATCCTGTCGCCTGCTGCACCATGGTGGCCAGCGCCAGCGTGGAAAGCAACCAAAGGTGCTCGTCGCTGCGCGCCAGCACCCGCCGGATCGCAATCAGATCAGTCAGGAAGCCAAACGCCGCGCCCACGACCATCGAGCCCAGCAGCGCGATCGGGATGGGCCAACCCAGCGTGGAAATGAACCAGGCGCCGAAGATACCGCCGAGCATCGAGATGTGACCCGTGGTGACCGACAATACCTTCGACGTCGAAAACATCACGTTGTATGTCAGGGCCGCGGCGGCATACAAGGCGCCGGTAGCGAGGCCGGTGATGAGCGCTACTAGCATCGTGAGGGACGAGGGTCGAGGGACGAGGGACGAGGGTTGAAGAGTATTTCGGCCTTCTGATTCAATACGTCAATTTCTCATTGAGGCTGTGTTGCACGCCCCTGATCATTTTTTCAAGACCATCAGAAATCTTCATCGAGTGCGCGATGTCGTCGGCGGAGAGTAGTTGCAGGCGTTCACATAGCAACAATTGGGTTTCGATTTCTGCTAGAGATCCGCGCGAAGTCCGCAAAGACCGCAGGTATTCCCTCGTAGACTCGCGTGCATGCCCCTCGGCAATGTTCGAGGGAACGGAAACCGCGGCACGTTGCAGTTGAGAGGTCAATCCATGGGATTCTCTCGCAGGCAACTTGGCTGTCGTCTCGTAAACGACTTCCGCTAACTCCATAGCGCGTTGCCAAATGAGGAGATCCCGATAGCTTTTGACCATGGCACTTTCCCTCGACCCTCGCCCCTCGTCCCTCGCCCCTATCGTTGCGGCGCCGCCAGAAACGATCCGTCCTTAAAACTCCCCGCCACATTGATGACTATCGCGTGATCGGGATAGCCATTGCGGTTCTCCTTACTCCAGGAATAGCTCGCGTAGACGCCGGGGAAATCCCGGGTGTTCTCCAGCGCCTTGCCGATTGCTGTGGCATCAGTGGATCCGGCTGTGTTCACGGCGTGCTCGACGATCTTCACCGTGTCATAGCCGAGCGCGATCCACCAGAACATGAAGTCGATTTCGCCTTTGCCGAGTTTCGGCCGTATCTTGTCCATCAGCGCCTGCGTGCGGGGCGGCAGCTTTCCCTTGGCGTCGTAGGTCGTGCTCACATAACCCGCCGCGAAAGCGTTTTTCCAATACTCGGGCTTGTTGAGCAGTGGCCTCACTGGCGGCGCCATCATGGCCGGGTGGCCGACGATCGGCACATCCCAGCCCATGTCGCCGCGCGTATTGAACAGACGCGCGAGCAATCCTGTTGCCGCCGACCAGGGCATGATCACGTCCGCTCCCGCAGCCTTTGCCTTGTTCAGTTCATCGGTCAGGTCGGTCTTGTTCGGGTCGACCAGCACCACGTACACCGGTTTCACGCCGGATTTTTCCAGCAACTCCTGCGCGAGTTTGGACGAAGCGGTGCCATAACCCGAGGTATCGCCGATAACCGCGATTTTTTTCTTCTTCAGGACGTTGAGTGCGTAGTCGTTTGCGGCGCCGATCCATTGCTTGTTGGTATTGATGGCCCGGAATGCGAGCGGGAATTTCTGGGCGTCTACCAGTTCGTCGATCGTGCCGATGATCAGATTCGGGATGCCGGCCTTGGCGACGATCGGCACGGTAGCGAGCGATTCACCGGAATTCACCGGACCGATGATGAAGTCCACTTTATCGACGAATGCGAGTTGCTTGGCGAGGTTCACGGCCTTGGTCGGTTCGCCGCTCGTATCGCGCGTGATGAGTTCAAGTTTGCGGCCGTTGATGCCGCCACCGGCGTTGATCTCGTCGACCGCAAATTGCACGCCCTGGTTTTCTGCTATCGCAGCGGAAGACAACGGTCCGGTCAGTGACGACAGCCAGCCAATTCGAATGGAGGATTGCGCAGACGCGCTCGATGCGGCGAAAGCAAAGGACACCAACAGCAGCCGCACGAAGCGGGCCGTATACAACTTACGCATTGATTTCTCCTCTTGGTAATGCCGCTCGCGGCAGCTTTTTGAGAAATAGTCGTTGGCCGGAAGTGTCTTTGTCAAGAATTGGTTCTGATAGGCGGAATGGATAGAATGATGGTTCTATATGCCATTCAACGTGTTAAGCATATAGGGTGAGCGAGGTTCCGGATTCCGGAATAAGCGTGGATTGACGCGAAGAGGCCGACAATCCAGTATTTCGCGAAACCTGAGCGATTGCGGAATCAGAAAAAGGGACTGGGAGGCAGGATGTTCTGCAGCAAAGCGCGAGCTGCACGATGAAGAAAATCGTTCGTATCGGCGCCGGATCCGCCTGGTGGGGCGATCGCATAGAGCCAGCGAGATGGAACGCCGAGCGTGGCGACCTCGATTACCTCTGTTTCGAAACCATGGCTGAAGCGACCGTGTCAGCGGCGCAAGTTCGCAAACGGCGCGACCCTTCGTTTCCCGGTTACGACACTTATCTCGATGACCGCATGCAGGCCGTTTTGCCAGCGTGTCTTAAACGCGGGACCAAGATCGTGACCAATCAGGGCTGGATCAATCCGGATGGCGCCGCGCAGCGCATCGTGTATTGGTTGAACAAATTGGGGGCGAAAGGCATCAGGGTCGCCTCAGTCAACGGCAGTCTGATCACCGATCGCGTACTGAAACTCGCCGGCACGATCATGGAGAACGGCAAACCGACCTCGTCGCTCGCCGACAACATGGTTTCGGCCGAGGCTTATCTCGGTGCAGAGCCGATCGTCGAGGCCCTAAACCGGGGAGCACATATTGTCGTCTCCGGCCGCGTGGCAGATCCGTCGATCTTCATGGCCCCGATGATGTACGAATTCGGCTGGGACGCGATGGATCATGCCCGGCTCGGTGCCGGCAACGGGCTCGGCCATTTGATGGAATGCGGCGCACAGGTCACCGGCGGCTATTTTGCGGATCCGGGTTTCAAGGACGTACCGGAACCATGGAACCTGGCTTTTCCAATCGTCGAGGTCGAGCAGGACGGATCGGCCACGCTCACTAAAGTGTCTGGGACCGGTGGCGCGGTGAACCTGATGACGGTGAAGGAGCAGATGTTCTACGAGGTGCATGATCCGGCGAACTACATCACGCCCGACGTCGTCGTCGATTTCACCAAAGCCAGACTCGAGCAGGCAGGCCCGGACCGCGTGCGCGTCACCCATATTTCCGGCAAGCCGCGCACCCCGACGCTGAAAGTTTCGATCGGTTGCACTGAAGGATTCATCGGCGAAGACATGTTCTTTTATGCAGGTCCGGGCGCGCTGCGGCGCGCGCAACTGGCCAAGAAAGTCCTCGAAGAACGCTTCAAAGTCGTCAAACTCGAGGCGGAGGAAGTGCGCATCGACTTTCTCGGCCTGAATGCAATCCACGGCGCCATGACGCCGAAGGACGCGCCGGAACCTTACGAGATCGCCGTGCGAGTGGCCGCCCGCACCAAGACACGAGAAGAAGCCATCAAGGTCGGCCGCGAAGTCGACGGCATGGCAGTGTCCGGGATCGGCATGACGGGCAAGCGCGTGCCCCATCAGGATCGCACACGCGAGATCATTGGCGTGTGGTCGACGCTTGTGCCGAGGGAGAACGTTGTTCCGTCGATCAACTTCTTCGAGAGTTGAGGGCGCCTGCCACAGAGGGCACAGAGGTCACAGAGAGAGAATCAATGAATGGAAAATAGAATTGCGGAAAGTGAATTCGTCAATGGATGTGGGAGGCCCATTGCAAGCTCACCATTTCTTTTGTCTTTTTCGTACTTCTCTGTGTCTGTGACCTCTGTGGCAAATATTCATTAGGGGTAACCATGAAGGTCATGCTGCAACACCTCGCACACTGCCGTTCCGGCGACAAGGGCAACACATCCAACATCTCGGTGATCGCGTACGCGCCTGAGCTGTATCCCTACCTGAAAGAGCAATTGACGGCGGAGCGCTTCAAGGCGCACTACGCGGGGGTCGTCACCGGCAAGGTCACGCGTTACGATGTGGACGGATTGCAGGCGCTGAACTTTGTCGCCGAAGGTGCACTCGGCGGCGGCGTATCGCGCAGCCTATGTCTGGACAACTATGGCAAATCGCTATCGGCGAGAGTGCTATCGTTTGAGCTGGAGATTCCGGAGGCGCTGCGGCCCCAGCTTCACGGCTTGTAACCGTGAGTGCGTGACTGTCGAAAAACCAATTCGGCTCCGCCTTCGCGTTTCAGCTCACAAGTCGCGTAGTCACGAAGTCACGCCAAACGGAGGAGAACAAAATGACAACGACGCTGGGAAGCGGGCAATTCCGCTACGAAGTGCAGGAAGACTGGGCCAAAGTGCCCCCCGGCTGGTCGTTCCGCGATGTCGCTGCGGTGGCCGTGGACCGCCAGGACAGGGTTTACGTTTTCAATCGCGGCGAGCATCCTATGATGGTGTTCGATCGCGATGGCCACTTCCTGCGCTCGTGGGGCGAAGGCGTGTTCAACCGCGCGCACGGGTTGCATATCGGGCCGGACGAATCGCTTTACTGCACCGACGACGGCGACCACAGCGTGCGCAAATGCACGCTCGAAGGCAAGGTCGTGCTGACGATCGGCATTCCGGGCAAACCCTCTCCCTACATGAGCGGTGAACCTTTCCATCGCTGTACGCATACAGCGCTCTCGCCACGCGGAGACGTTTATGTTTCCGATGGCTATGGCAACTCGCGCGTGCACAAGTATTCGCCGGACGGCAAGCTGCTCAAGACCTGGGGCGAATCCGGCACCGGTCCCGGTGAATTCAACATTCCGCACAATCTGTGCTGCGATCCGGACGGATGGGTCTATGTCGCCGACCGCGAGAACCATCGTGTGCAGGTATTCGACGGCAACGGCAAATATGAAACCGAGTGGCACAACCTTCACCGCCCCTGCGGCATGTACATGGAGCCGAAGAAGAAGCCGTTGTGCTACATCGGCGAGATCGGCCCGACCATGCCGGTGAACCGCGAAGTGCCGAACCTCGGACCTCGCATAAGCATCGTCGATCACGAGGGAAAGCTGGTTTCTCGCTTTGGCGCCGCACATGCGGGCTATGATCGGCCCGACCAATTTGTGGCGCCACACGGCATGGCGGTGGATTCGCGCGGAGACATCTACGTCGGCGAAGTATCGTATACGGCGTGGTCGCAGATTTATCCGAACAAGGACATCCCGCCGGGCCTGCCCACCCTGCGAAAGCTGGTCCGGGTGCGGTGAGTCACGCTACGAGCGAATGCATGCGATTCAGGGCAGGCAAAGCGATTCACCCGCAGAGGTTAAACGTTGGGTCAATTCGGTAGTTGCGCGCCGTAAGGTGGCAGGAAATTCATTTGCCTTTGCTCGATCTGGCGCCTACCCTGAATCAGGATAACGCTTTGGCACTCGGCATATCCATGGGCGTTGAAACGACAGTGACTCTTGTCCACCAGGAATGGACGCCCGCGTCGACGGACGCAAAGAGGGTTATCACCTCGCTCCGAGGAGTCCCTTGGACAACTTTTCAGGCGAACCGTGAGCGCGCACACGACGACCGTCTCGCTCGCCCTTGGCGGCGGCGGCGCCCGTGGCCTGGCGCACATCGGCGCGATTCAGTGGCTGACCGAAAACAACTACACTATTCGATCGATCGCGGGTTCCTCGATGGGCGCACTGGTGGGCGGGATCTTCGCTACCGGGAAGCTCGATGTCTATACTGAGTGGGTGCTGGCTCTCGAGCGCATGAAGGTGGTGCGCTTGTTCGATCTTGCACTCGGGCGGACCGGGCTTTTCAAGCTTGAGCGCATCATGGGCATACTACGGCACCTGATCGGCGATTGTGCCATCGAGGATCTACCGATTGCCTTCACCGCGGTGGCGACCGATCTTGAGTCCGGCGAAGAAGTCTGGTTGCGCGAAGGGAAGTTGTTTGATGCGATCCGCGCCTCGATCGCGACGCCCTTGGTCTTTACGCCCTGCGAATACGGTTCACGGACGCTGCTGGATGGTGCTTTGGTCAATCCAGTCCCCATTTCAGCCACGCTCAGAGACACTACCGATCTCACTGTCGCGGTCAATCTGAGCGGAACCGACGAACTGAGATCTTCGCGATCGGTCAGGACCACCACGCCCAAGGGCGGGGCCTATCAAGAGCGCATACGCGCCTTCATGGCAAGTCTGCGCGGAGCGCGGCCGCCCGAGGTCGCCACGCGAGGTATGTTCGATATCGCACTGGGATCGATGGAAGTGATGCAAAAAACGATCGCGCGACTCAAGCTCGCTCAGAACGCGCCCGACGTGATGGTGGAGATACCGGCCAATGCGTGCGGCTTTCTTGAATTCTGGCGCGCGCGGGAATTGATCGCACTCGGTCGCGAACGGACTGCGCATGCCTTTGCGGCGGCTGGCCGCTAGATCGGGCAAGCTTTTTTGTTAACGGAAAACCCTGGGAGGGAACCGCCATGTCATACAGACTTGCGCGCACGGCCGTTGCGGCAATACTCGCGTCCACGATGTGGGGCGCGGTCGCCGCCGACACCATCAAAATTGCGTTCCTGGGGTCCCTGAGCGGCCCGTTCGCACTACAGGGCGAGGAAACGCTGAAGAACGTCCAGGCCGCCGCGGACTTGGTCAACGCGCGTGGCGGAATTTTGCAGGGCCGCCAGATCGAGATCGTGGCTTTCGACAACAAGGGCAATCCGCAAGAATCCTTGATCGTCCTCAAGCAGGCGATCGACAGAGACATGCGCTACGTAATCTCCGGGGTATCGAACATTGCCCACGCGCTCAGCGACGCGCTGGAGAAGCACAACGCGCGCAATCCGGACAAGTCCGTATTGTTCCTCGACTACGGCGCGCTCGATCCCGCGCTAACCGAGGCCAAGTGCAGCTTCTGGCACTTTCGCTTCGAGTCGCATGCAGAGATGCAGGTCGGCGTACTTACAGATTACGTGGCCAAACGGCCTCTGGTGAAGAAGGTCTATCTCATCAACCAGGACTATGCGCATGGCCAGGCGGTGAGCCGCGCTTCCCTGGAAATGCTGGCGCGCAAACGGCCCGATATCGAAATTGTCGCGAACGAGTTCGTGCCGCTCGGCAAAGTGAAGGATTTCGCTCCCTACGTGGCCAAGATCCGTGCATCCGGCGCGGACAGCGTGGTTACCGGCAGCTGGGGAAACGATCTTTCGCTTCTCATCAAGGCAAGCAACGAGGCCGGACTGAATGTCAACTACTACACGCTACTGGCAGCCTTCTTTGGCACGCCGTCCGCAATCGGCACATCGGGCGTGGGCAGGGTCAAGACAATCTACGCCTGGAACATCAATGCCGCCGATCCGGCCTGGGAAAAGACGTTGCTGGAAGCCAAAGCGAAGTATCACGGCGTGACGAATATGGACTATCTGCCGGTGTACCGGGTTATGGAGATACTGGTATCAGCGACGAAGAAGGCGGGCACCACCGACCCGCTCAAAGTCGCCTACGCGATGGAAGGCATCACCTATCCCGGCCCGAGCGGAGAATCCTGGATGCGCACCGAAGATCACCAAATGATCGCGCCGATCTATGTGCTCGGCCTCGCCAAGACTGGCACGCCGGGCGTGAAACACGACGCGGAAGGAACGGGATTGGGTTGGAAGATCGAGGCGCTCGTCGAGGCAAAGGACACCGTCCCGCCGATAAGGTGCCAAATGGAACGGCCGCCGATGTGACGTTGGGTCGCGCCTGCCGGCGCGTGTATTCGACCTGTGGGCGGAAACCCGTGCACCTCGCGTTGGTCAGGTTTTGGGCTAGCATGTCGAGCATGGCCAATCTTCCATACGTCCGCATCTATTCCGCGCTGATTGTCACGCTGCTCGCCGGCTGCCAATCGATGCAGGATCTCATCAGCGCTGCGCCGAAGCCCACCGCGCATGTCATCGGCGCCAGCATTCGCGGACTCTCGCTGGAAAATATCGTCTTGCTGTTCGATGTTGAAGTCGAGAACCCTTATGCCACCAGCCTGCCGCTTGTCGATCTGCGCTATTCCCTGGCGAGCGGAGGTAAGAATTTTCTCGAGGGCACCGCGCAGCCGACGGGATCGATCCCGCCACGAGGCAAACAGGTGCTTCAACTCCCGGCGACCGTGCAATTTGCGTCTCTGCTGGCGGCGCTGAAAGGCGTGAAACCGGGCGCAATTGTTCCCTACATCGCCGATTTCAAAATTGGCGTTGACGCGCCGGTACTCGGCCGGATCGATGTGCCGCTGTCGAAAAGCGGCGAGCTGCCGGTGCCTGCCGCGCCGAAAATCGAAATGAGCTCGCTCGCCGTGGACAAACTCGGCCTCGACCAGATCAAAGCTTCGGCAAAACTGCAGGTCAGGAACATCAATCAGTTTCCGCTCGATCTGTCTAAGCTGGGGGTGACATTTGCGCTTGGCGGCTACGACGTCGCCAGCAGCAAGCTCGCGCAACCGATCAGCCTGCCAGCGGGACAGACGACGAACCTGGAAGTGCCGTTTTCGTTCTCGCCACGAACCGCTGGTGTCGGAATGGTGAATCTGCTGAAGGGCAATCAGATAGCGTACGAAGTGTACGGCTCGATCGACGCCAATTCGCGTTTTGGCCCGCTATCGATGTCGTTCAAGCATATTGGGAATACCGCGGTCACGAGATGACCGCTCAATGCAGGATTCTCTAGTCCTCGATTTCGATCCTCTTGATATCGCCAACGACAAAGATATAAGAGAACGCCCCGATCAGCGCGACGATCGCAATGAACATCAGTGCCCCGACGAAGGAGCCGGTCCCCGCAACAATGAAGCCAATGACGAGCGGAGTGATGATGCCCGCGAGATTGGCAGCGAAGTTGAAGATGCCGCCAGTCAGTCCCAGCAGATTCTTCGGCGCAATGTCGGACACGAGGGTCCAGCCGAGGGCCGCCATGCCTTGCGCGAAGAAGGCCAACGATAGAATTCCGATCACCACGTAATCACCTTCCACGTAATTCGCGGTGACGATAACCGAGGCCAGCAGCAGGCCGGTGATGATCGGCAGCTTGCGCGCGATGTTGGCCGAACGGCCGCGCTTCAGCAGCGAATCCGACCACCATCCACCGAACAACACGCCGACCGAGGCGGCGATGAAAGGCAACACGGTAAAGAATCCGATCTTGAGCCAACCCATGTGGCGCTCGGTCGCAAGGTAGGTCGGGAACCAGGTAAGGAAAAAGACCAGCGTCGAATTGCCGGCGAACTGCCCAATGCAGATGCCGATCAGTTGGCGAAACCGCAGCAGTTGTCCCACCAGGCGCCATTCGAATTTCGCATTGGCCGCTTTCGGTGCCACGATGCCGCCGCCGGCCGCAATAAAGTCCAGCTCCCCCTGGTTCACGGTCGTGCTTTCGTGCGGCTCTCGATAAGTACGCCACCATACCAGCCCGAAGAGAATACCCGCGACGCCGACAACGACGAACAGAGCGCGCCAGCCGAAGGCACTCATGATCCAGAAGAGCAATGGGCTCAGGAAGGCGAGGCCGATGTACTCGCCGACGGTGTAAACGCCGGTCGCGAACGCGCGCTCCTGTTGCGGAAACCAGGTTGCGACGACCCGGCTGTTGGTCGGGAAGCAGGGTGCTTCGCTCACACCGAGGGCAAAACGAAATGTCAGCAGGGACGCGAGATTGGTCGCCAATCCATGCAACAACGTCGATAGCGACCAGAACGTCAGTGACAGGAAATAGGTCAGCTTGGTGCCGAAACGATCCAGGAAAATACCGCCGGGTATCTGCATGGCGGCATACGTCCAGGAAAACGCGGAGAAGACGATGCCCATCGTCGCCGCATCGATCAGTAGTTCCTCGCGCAGCAACGGTGCTGCGATACCGAGCACGGTGCGGTCGAGATAGTTGATCATCGTACCGATGGTCAACAGCCCCAGAATAAAGAAGCGCACGCGGGTGCGCGGCGCGGATTGCTTCTGCAAGGACATTCCCCTCCCCCCAATCTTTCTAAAGCACTTATTTCGACTAAACGACAATGTGGACCACGACAGCTTCAGCCGTAAGTGTTTCACCTTAAGTCACGAAGACACGAAGAAATGCAAGGAAATCCTCAGTTAGTCGACATCGATTCGGATTCGCGGACGGCCGATATTTATATAAGTGTGGCGAACTAAAAAACAAAGTTACCGATTTTTGTGTTTCGTTCTTCTTCGTGTCTTCGTGACTTTGTGGTGAGATACTCCGTTTTAGCTAACGCCCATCGATGCGAAGTGACGCTGCATCCGCTCGGCATCCGGTGCGACGCCGGTAAACAGGCGGAAAGCCTCGACTGCCTGGAATACCGCCATGCCACTGCCATTCATCGTACGGCATCCGAGCGCGCGCGCCACGCGCAACAGCTCGGTCTCCAGCGGAAAATAGACAATTTCGGCGACCCACATCTCGGGCTGCAGCAACTCCGCCGGCAGCGGCAATCCCGGATGCTTCACCATTCCAGTCGGCGTCGCATGGATCAACCCGTCGGCCGTTGACATCGCGACAGCAAGGTCGGTCCCCGCCATTGCACGACTGGCGCCGAAGCGCGCGCAGAGATCATCTGCCAGTTTTTTCGCGCGGCACGCATCCAGATCGAATAGCGTCAACTTGTGCGCGCCGAGAGTCAGTATCGCATGGGCAACCGCAGCACCCGCCCCACCCGCGCCAAGTTGGACGACGCCGCTTGTCCGCACATCCGGCAACCCGCGGCGAAAACTTTCCGCGAATCCCCACCAGTCGGTGTTGTGGCCGACGCGGCGTCCCTTCGACAGCACGACGGTGTTCACGGCACCGATGGCGCGCGCTTCGTCGGACAGTTCATGCAGCAACGCGAGCACCGTCTGCTTGCAGGGATAAGTAATGTTCAGACCCACAAAACCCTTGGCCTCGGCGTCTTTCAGCAAATCAGCCAACGCTTCCGCACCCGCTTGCAGCTTCTCGAGGTCGATCAGCCGGTATTCGCAGCGCAGACCCTGTTCGGCAGCCTCGTGCTCGTGCATGGATGGCGTGCGCGATGCCTGGATGCCGGCGCCGATCAGGCCGACCAGATAAGGGGATCGGGAAGCATTCTTCATTGCGAAAGATTCACGAGTCGCCAACGACTCGAATATTGTTTTATGAATACCGCTGGCGGGAGATTCTAATGGACTTCGCGCTGGCAGACTTCGTTTTGGGCCTGAGCCCGGCCTCGGGTATGCTTCGCTCTAGAACCCTCACCCCTTATGGTCGAAGACCGGTATCCCCTCGTGGGGCGGCCCTCACAACCAGGATCTCATGAGCCCTTTCCTTTCCGCCAAGAAACTCGCCGCATTGATCCGCCGCAAGAAAATCGGCAGCGTGGAACTTCTCGATCTTTATTTCGAGCGTGTCTCGCGACTGAACCCGAAACTCAACGCCATCGTCCTACTCGATGAGAAACGCGCACGCGAGCAGGCGCGCAAGGCCGACCGCGCCGCGGCACGAGGCGACTGGCAGGGGCCGCTGCACGGTGTGCCGATGACGGTAAAGGAGTCCTTCGACCTGACGGACCATCCAACGACCTGGGGCCGCCTTGACATGAAGGGCAATATCGCAAAACAGGATGCCCTCGCGGTGCGGCGCCTGAAGGACGCGGGTGCAGTCGTATTCGGCAAAACCAATGTGCCCGCGCTTCTGGCCGACTGGCAGACTTTCAATCCGGTCTACGGCACGACGAACAATCCATGGGATGTCACACGAGGTCCGGGCGGCTCGTCGGGCGGGGCCGCCGCGGCCCTGGCCGCCGGACTGACTGGCCTCGAACTGGGTAGCGACATCGGCGCATCGATCCGCAACCCGGCCCATTACTGCGGGGTGTTCGGCCATAAGCCGACGTACGGGCTCTGCTCCATTTCCGGACACAACCTGCCCCCCAACCTGTCAGTCAAGGACATGCTGGTGATCGGCCCCATGGCGCGCAGCGCGGACGACCTCGCCATTTCGCTGAAGTTGATTTCACAGGCGGACGAAGAGCTGGCGCGGGGCGTGACAATGACGCTGCCGATGCCCAAGCCCGGGGTGAAGAAATTGAAAATTGCCGTGCTGACCACGGCCGCAACCGCGGAGGTCGACGATTCGGTTCAGACCGCGATCCTCGCTGCGGCCAGGGCCTTCGCCAAGGGCGGCGCGAAAGTCAGCGAGACTGCGCGGCCGGAATTCGACTTGCACGAAGCGCATCGTACTTTCGTCCACCTTCTGCGAGGGGCAACCTCCTCTGCGCTGAACGACGAACAGTTCGCGCGTCAGCGCGAACTCGCCGCGCAGTCGAAGCCGGGCGACGAGGGCTATGCAGCCTGGATGATGCACGCCAACACGATGTCCGTGCGCGAATGGCATGGCTGGAACGAGAAGCGCGAACAGATTCGCCGCGCATGGGCGGCATTCTTCGGCGAATACGATCTGTTGCTCTGCCCAGCGGCGGCGACCGCCGCGTTCCCCCACAATCAAATAGGTGAGCGCTGGGAGCGCATGGTGGTGGTCAACGGCAAGCCTCAGCCTTCGACTACGCAGATGTTCTGGGCAGGTTTTCCCGGCATGGCGTTCCTGCCATCGACCGTCGCGCCGGCGGGATTCACCAAAGAAAATTTGCCGGTTGGCGTGCAGATCGTCGGACCGCAGTATGGAGATTTCGCGACCATTGCGGCTGCGCAATTTCTGGAGCGCGAGTTCCAGGCTTTCATTGCCCCGAAAGGTTACGAGTGAGGTGCAAATTTTTGAGGGCTGCATTCGAAATCCTGCTGCTGTTGTCACTGGCGCAAGCTTCGTTCGCCGAACAAAGCCCTGAGGGTGAAATCAGCGCCCAAGTCGCTGCCGCGACCGCCGAATGGATTGCAACGTTCAATACCCGCGATGCAGCACGCATCTCCGCGTTATATGCGCCGGACGCAATTCTCTGGGGAACGGTTTCCCAGACCATTCGTACGACGCCGCAGGAGATCCTCGAATACTTTGAGGAATCTTCCGCGAAACGACCGAAACTGCGCATGTTCCTCGGTGAATACCACGTGCGCCTTTACGGCGACATCGCCACCAATTCGGGTTACTACACTTCGCGCAACCCGGTGGACGGCAAGGAAGTCGTCATTCCGATGCGATTCACATTCACCTACCGGCGCGAAGGCGAGCGATGGATGATCGTCAACCATCACTCCTCGCGCTTTGCGCAGCCGTAAATTCCTGCAGTCCAAACAGCGCAGAAGTTTCGTTTCAGTTTGGATTGACCTTGCATCCGCGCCACGAAAGTTGCTTTTCACCACCATCCGCCCTGCGGAGTAGAGCAGCTCCAATTTGGCGGACACGGGTGAGGTTTATCGCTTGCAGGCCACCTTCCAGAGGATGGCATCAATGCCATCACCCCGCACGGGTCGCCACGACACTCCGCCCGGCACGGTGTAGACATTGCTTCCGTTGCCCATGCGCTCCGAAAAAAGCATGGAATCCTGGCTGTGGTACTTCCCTGCATCACAATCGAATTCTTGCTGGACGCTCTTCGACCAATACACCAGATAGTCAGTCCATTGCTGCGCGGCCTTGTAATCGAAGAGCACGGCCATGTCGACTATGGTCGCTTTCCTTTGAGTCGTAGTGAGGTCGACATAAACGTCCTGATCGTCGTTGCCATTCACAAGCGTCCACTCTGCACGCGCCGTAGTGCTTAATAGCAATAGAAGAAAGATCAGTTTTTTCATGGTTTCCCGCCGGCTTCCGGCGGTTTCGTTCAGCTTGGCTTGGAAGGGGCTTCAAGTGATTGCCGGTTAGCAATGCTAAATCGAAAGTCCCTTCCGAATCCAAATTAATACATCAGCGACCTTGTACTAGAGTCCCGTTGGACGTGTAAGGATCGCAGAAAGATTCTCCAGTCCCGTTTCCCAAAAACACGGATCCGCATTCGAAGGCCATGGCACTCGACTTCACGCAACCAACCGCGTATGACGCCGCATACGATCCCGCCGTCGCGCGCAAATGCTTCAAATCGTTCGGCCGGACGGAAAACATTGCCGAAATGAAAAGCTTCTTCCTTGAAGGACAGACTAGCGACAAGATGTACCTGTTGGCCGAAGGCGAGGTCAGCCTGTCGCGTAGCAAGAAGACACTCGACAGCGTCAAGCCCGGCGAGATCTTCGGCGAGATCGCCGTCATCGCACAGCAACCGCGCTCGGCCACCGCCATGGCGCGCAAACCCTGCAGAGCGCTGGTGCTCGACACCACGCAGTTTCAGAGCGCTTTGCAGTCCACGCGGAATTCGGGCTGATGCTGATGAACATCATGAATAACTGGCTGCGCCTCACACTGGCACGCATGAAGCAGTCCGCCAGCCTGCCAGCCTTCGGGGATCGGCATGATTTGCGGGTTTTCGACGGGAAGATGATGGATGAACTCGTTGCCGCCTTCCGCGCCAGACCACCGCAGACCTTCCCAACTGGAAGAACGATCATGAAGGAAGGCGAGACCCGGTGATGCTGGCCGTCAGCGATATTGAAGATAATGCCCGCATACAAAAAGAAAAACCTTGATTTGAAGCAATTCCAAACTGACAAACCTGCGAGCACAAACTAGAATGAATCTAAAGAAGTGCCCTGATACCAG
>Ga0207689_10002264_pt1 | contig 18044 bp, 11 predicted proteins | sample KBSMisM52_FD_184312 | JGI IMG/M metagenome (GOLD analysis project Ga0207689, IMG submission 184312) | Miscanthus rhizosphere microbial communities from Kellogg Biological Station, Michigan, USA - KBS Miscanthus M5-2 (SPAdes) (version 2) | ecosystem: Host-associated > Plants > Roots >... | reverse complement strand
CCCGAGCCACCGCCTGTCGCGCCGCAGCATTCGGTCCGGTAGCGTTGGCCCAACCTTCATAAGCATTGAAGACGACAGGATTAAACGCCGCTCCCGAAGGATCAGCCCCCAACACATCATTGATCCCAATGTGATAAGGCTGCTCCGACAAGTACTCCGGACCACCCTTACCCCCGCCATCGGTAAGCACTCCCGCGCGTGTGTCGTAAACCTGGGCGGTGTACATCGCAGTCTCGAATGCCACAATGTCGGCTACCTGGTCCGCCGTAGGAGCCTGCGCCGCTTCGGCGTGACCGGTGGTAGCGTCAATCGCCTGCGTAGCCAAATCATCCACAATCGGCGCGCCCTTTACCGTCTCGCGACCATCCCACATCACGGTGGCCAAGAAGTCCAAATTCGTACTGGGCAGTGGACGCCGGTACAAGGCCGCCGTCACACTATTGGTTTCCGGACAGTTGTAAGGATCCTGGATGTCCTGAATGGAAAAGTCCGCGGTGGAAGGCACTGCCAAAGAAATGCGAATCAGGCCCTTCTTCAACAGCAAGCTATAAGCTTGCCGCCGCTTGTCCACCGTGGAGACATCCGCGCTCGGACAATTCGCTCCATCCACGGTTCGGAAAATAGGATCGCGGCCCCCTGTGAACAGAAAACGGGCCTGAATATTCTGCGGAGTAACCGTCCAGGCATCCGCTGGCTGATGGCAGGTAGCGCAGCTTCGCCCGTTTGTCCCCAGACTCTTAAAAAACGCGCTGTCAAGATTTATGCGATGGTTCTCGGTATAGGTACTCAAAACGCCGCTATCGTTGAGCGTAAATAATGGAGTGGGAACGCCGCTTCCGGCAAAAATCGCCGTACCGGAAATCGCCATAAGAACCACAAGCCCTATGCCAACCTTCCAAATCAGCCGCCGACCGGCCGATGGACGTATCCTTTTAAGTCTGCTGAGCATGGTACCGCCTCCCGGTGTCAATAAACTGCAAAAGTTTTCCTACTGGGGGATCGTGCTACCACAACCAATGCGACGAAGCTACGCGCGAGGACACCAGGAAGTCCTCAAAAGCGTCCTCAAAATTTCTCAAAACGTACTTGCGACAGAGTTACCGCGACAGAAATGAACCACTTGCAAGAAAAGCCGGTAAAGCCCCGGGGCACACTAGAAAGCAGGGAAGTGCATAGGAGTCAATTCCTGTAGGAAGAGTGATGGGTAGTAATCTGTCGAGTACAGGGATTGGTAGCAGAGTAATCCTAAGGATGCATAAGGACACCCGGTTCCGAAAGACGGCAATGTAGCCCGGTCGCGGCGCGACCGATCAAGATAGCCCCGGAATGTAAGTCTGCGGGAAAGCAAACGAGAAGGTCGAGTCCCGCAGGGACGAACCGCAAAAACTTCCAGCCCAAGGAAAAAAGGCCTGCGCGAAACCGAGCGGCGTAGGCCAAACGTTGGATCGCCTTAGCGCACGCCCAACAAAATATCTACGGTCAACTGATCCAACGATTCATACGGAAGCCGCTTCGCCGCCATAGCATCCTTATCAAAGCTATGCCCAAGCAATGCCGCCGACCCCTTTTTCGAATACTTTCCAACCCCGGGCCCCTTGGTGCTGGCGGAATTGATGTCCTTCAAAATCGCCTGGATCTCCTTGTCCCCATTCCAGCGCGCCGCCTTCTCTTTCAAAATCAGATAAGTCTTCATGCATCCGCGGGCAAAATCCTTGACGCCGTCATAGTTCTCGGTGCGGTAGGCATGAGCATCAAAGTGCCGCGATCCCGCATACCCCACGTCCTCCAAATACTTCACCAGGAAAAATGCCGACTTCAGATTGTGTGACCCAAACCGCAAATCCTGGTCATACCGCCCAAACGACTGGTCATTCAAATCAATATGGAAGAGCTTTCCAGCTTCCCAAGCCTGAGCCACTCCATGGGTGAAGTTAAGCCCAGCCATGTGCTCGTGCGCTACTTCCGGATTCACTCCAACCATTTCCGGATGATCAAGAGTAGGGATCAACCCAAGATAGTGCCCGGTAGTCGACATGTAGATGTCCCCACGTGGCTCATTCGGTTTTGATTCGAGAGCGAACCTATATCCATACTTCTGCTCAATGCTATATTCGCAAAGATAGTTGATCGCCTCACGCAGTCGCTTTACAGCTTCATCAGGACGCCGGCAAGCATCGGTCTCAGTTCCTTCACGCCCACCCCAAAGCACAAAGATCTTTGCGCCAAACTCCGCCCCCAGATCCATGGCGCGCATAGTCTTCTGCACCGCATAAGCGCGCACCGCAGGATCGTTCGCCGTAAACGCGCCATCACGAAACACCGGATGAAAGAACAAAGACACGGTCGCCATAGGCACAACCAGGCCGGCATCTTTGCAGGCTTTTTTGAACTCGCGCACAATGCGGTCATGCTCTGCCGGAGTAGCATCCATCGGCACCAGATCGTTGTCGTGGAAGTTCACACCATAAGCACCCACTTCTCCAAGCATGGCAGCCAAATCATTCGGCGAAAGCGGCGGACGCACAAAGTCGCCAAACGGATCGCGTCCACGGTTACCCACAGTCCAGAGACCGAAGGTAAACTTATGTTCCGGCTTAGGCTGAAATGAATCCTTCTTCATGGAAAAAATCCTCCCTAAAATTCAAACGAAAAAAGTTGTCGTTACCCTTACAAAAACTCTAACCACCAACCCCGCTTGGTCATCCGAGGAGCGGAGCAATCGAGGAACCTAGTGTTCCTCAACGGTTCCCGTGTATTGCTTTTGGGTGGTGCAGCGCTTTAAGCGCCACGACTGCCAAATCGTAAAAACCGGGTTTAGCTGAGGTGGACTGAATTATGACCCCATCACCGCCTTCAATGCCGGATACATCCTCCGGTAGGCCGCATAACTGGAATTCAGTTCCGACACAGCCAAAGCCTGAGGCGCAACCTTGGCAGCTACCCGCACGATGTCATGGCAAGCCGCATCCACCGAGCCCCACATCTTCGCCCCAACTCCCGCGAGAATCGCAGCCCCATAGGCCGCACCTTCCTCCGCCTCCACAATCTCCACCTCATGCCCATAAACGTCCGCCTGAATCTGTCGCCAAAGCGGAGATCGTGCCCCGCCACCACCAAGCCGAATGCGAGTAACAGGAACTTTCATCTCGGAGAAGAGCGTGAAGGAATCGCGCAAACTAAATGCAACTCCCTCAAGAATCGCCCGAACCACGTGTCCACGAGTATGTGAAGCCGTCAAACCAAGCAAAGCAGCCCGTGCATAGGGGTCAAGGTGCGGGGTCCTCTCGCCCATCAAATAAGGAGCCCACAACAATCCATCCGATCCGACAGGAACGTTAGAAGCCTCAGCCGTCAACCGCTCATAAGGATCGCGTCCATCATCCGCACCCGATCCAAACCGATCGCGGAACCACCGCAACGACTGCCCCGCCGCCTGGGTAACTCCCATCACGTGCCAACGCCCCGGCACCGCATGGCAGAACGTATGCAACCGGCCTTTAGCATCAAGCGCTGGACGATCCGTAGCAGCAAACACCACACCAGAAGTCCCGATCGTCGCTGAGACCGCACCGGGAGTAACAATTCCCATTCCCGTAGCGCCCGCCGCCTGATCGCCAGCCCCAGCCACAACCGGAGTTCCAGCCTTCAACCCAGTAACCGCAGCGCCCGCCGCCGAAACCTGTCCACACACATCCGGAGACTCATACAACTTCGGCAACAAAGATTCATCCATCTCCGCCGCTTGCAGAATTTCTTTCGACCAGCGCCGGTTGGTCACATCCAAAAGCAAAGTGCCAGAAGCATCGGCCATATCAATCGCGCGATCGCCAGTAAGCCGGAACCGCACATAATCCTTAGGCAGCATCACCGACTTCACCCGCCGCCAATTCTTAGGCTCGTTCTCCCGCACCCACAAAAATTTCGTCAGCGTAAAATTAGGCAAAGCCGGATTGCAGGTAAGCTGAATCAACCTCTCAGCCCCAACCTTCGCAGTGAAGTCGAGACACTGCTTCTCTGTCCGCACATCACACCAAATCAACGCCGGACGCACGACTGCATCGGCGTCATCGAGCATGACCGCACCATGCATTTGCCCCGAAAACCCAACGCAGGCAATGGCATCGCCACTCAAGCCAGCATTTCCCAAAGCCTTGCGCACAGCAATTCCAGCAGCTCGCCACCAATCCTCAGGCTTCTGCTCAGCCCAGCCAATTTGCGGAGAAGCAAACGGCTCATGCTCCTCGGTAGCCGAAGAAACAACTTTCCCGGACTTATCAATAATTAAAGCCCGAGTCCCACCAGTCCCGATATCAATCCCGAGTACGTACATTAGTTAACCCTCGAATTTGTCATTGCGACGATGAGTTGAGCGCACAGGAGGAATCTGCTTCCTTTGGACAGCACCACAAACGCCCACCGCAAAACAGCAGATTTCCTACGCGCCTGGTTACGCTCGCTGTCGGAATGACAAAGGATAGGCAATGAACCCGATTCAATTTGATTCTGAGGTACCACGAAAATCTCTGTCCGTGTACGTTAACGGCGGTGCTATAGTACCACGAGCATGAGGTGCCGGAGTTGCGCTCTGCCAAGAATTGAATAAGATAGTTCCCCGATGACCAACACTGGTTCCCGCAAGCAATCTAAATCGAAATTACTGCCCTACCAGAACCCGAAACTTTCCCTCGAAAAGCGCACGAAAGACCTTCTTTCCCGCATGACGTTGGAAGAAAAAGCTGCGCAGATGGTCTGCATCTGGCGTGACCGCCCGAAGGCTATGCTGGACGACGACGGCAACTTCGACGAAAACAAGGCCAATGCATTTTTCAAGAAGGGCAATGGCATTGGACAGGTAACTCGTCCGAGCGACGCGGGAAAGGGCAAGAACGCGCGTGAGACCGCGGAACTCACCAACAAAATCCAAAAATTTTTCCTGGAAAACAGCCGCCTGAAAATTCCTGTCGTATTCCACGAAGAGTGCCTGCACGGACACTGGGCAATCGACTCGACGCACTTTCCGCAACCCATCGCGTTAGCCGCCAGCTTCGACCCTGCATTAGTCGAGCGCCTGTTCACCTTGACCGCCGAAGAAGCCCGAGTTCGCGGAGCCCACCACGTCCTGACGCCAGTCGTCGATGTAGTCCGCGACCCGCGCTGGGGACGCTGCGAAGAAACCTATGGAGAAGATCCGTATTTGGTCTCGCGCATGGGTATCGCCGCCGTCCGCGGTTTTCAGGGAGACAGAAAGTTCCACGACCGCAAGCACGTAATGGCCACGCTGAAACACTTCACTGGGCACGGTCAGCCCGAATCCGGCATGAACTGTGCGCCCGCGAATATTTCCGAGCGGGTCCTCCGCGAAACGTTTTTCTACCCTTTCAAGGAAGTATTAAGAGAAGCCAAAGCCATCAGCGTAATGCCTTCCTACAACGAAATCGACGGCGTCCCCTCGCACGCCAACCAATGGCTCCTGCGCGACATCCTTCGCAAGGAAATGGGATTCAAGGGTTTCATGATCTCCGACTACTGGGCGCTCTGGGAGCTAAGCTGCAAGCCCGACACGCACGGCCACTTCGTAGCCAAAGACAAAAAAGAATCTGCCAAGTTAGCGGTCGAAGCGGGAGTAAATATCGAAGCGCCCGATCCAGATATTTATCTGAACCTGGTCGAGCTGGTGAAGAAAAGAGAATTGAAAGAGTCGCAGCTCGATGAACTGGTCTATCCGCTCCTCTACTGGAAATTCGCCTTCGGCCTCTTCGAAGACCCATACGTCGATCCCGACGAAGCGGACCGCGTTGTAGGCTCAACCGCCAATCGTGAACCGGCGCTAGAAGCTGCGCATGCTTCCATCACTTTATTAAAGAACGAAAACAATCTCGCTCCGCTCAATCTACGCAAATTCAAAACCATCGCCGTCATCGGGCCCAACGCAAATCGTAGTCTGATCGGGGGATACAGCGGCGTCCCCCGCTACAACGTGACCGTTCTCGACGGCATTAAAGAAAGAGTCGGAGACCGCGCCAAGGTCCTCTACAGCGAAGGTTGCAAGATCACCATCGGCGGTTCATGGGGCGAAGACCAAGTAGTTCCGAGCAATCCGGAAGAAGACTTCAAACAAATCGCCGAAGCAGTGGAGATCGCAAAGCAAGCTGACGTAATCGTCCTAGCCATCGGAGGCAACGAACAAACCTCGCGCGAAGCCTGGGCGAGAACTCACATGGGCGATCGCACATGCCTGAACTTGATCGGCCGTCAGGAAGAACTGGTAGGAGCCATGCTGGAGACGGGCAAACCAGTGATCGTATTTTTATTCAACGGCCGCCCACTCTCCATTAATTACGTGAACCAAACCGTCCCGGTAATTTTCGAGTGCTTCTATCTAGGGCAAGAAACCGGCTACGCGGTTGCCGACGTACTGCTGGGGAATCACAACCCCGGCGGCAAATTGCCGATCACCATTCCGCGCTCGGTAGGCCATCTGCCGGCTTTCTACAATTACAAACCGTCAGCAAGACGCGGCTACCTGTTCGATGATGTCAGCCCCCTCTATGCCTTCGGTTACGGCTTGAGTTACACAAGTTTCGCAATCGGCGCTCCCAGGCTGGCCAAAAGCAAAATCGGTCGCAAAGATTCAACCAGCGTAAGCGTCTTGGTGAAAAACACCGGCAGCCGCGCCGGAACAGAAACCATCCAGCTTTACATTCGCGATGTCGTCAGCTCAGTAACGCGCCCGGTCAAAGAACTAAAAGGTTTCCGAAAAATTTCCTTGAAGCCGGGGGAAAGCAAAACAGTAACGCTCCCAATAACACCCGATTCGCTGGCCTTCTACGACATCAACATGGACTACGTGGTAGAGCCTGGCGAATTCGAAATCATGGTAGGCAATTCATCGCGCGACGAAGACCTGCAAAAACTAGTCTTAACCGTGAAATAAGAGGGAAGCAAAACAGCCGCAACGCGGCGGAACATGAAAGCCCGGCACGGAAGTGCCGGGGGAAAAAGGGTAGCTGAGCGAGTCCCGAAGGGACGGCACCCAGCACACACACGACGAGGCCCCGATGCCCGAAACACTCAAAGTCCCGGTCAAAGAAAAAATCGGTTACGCGATGGGTGATGTCGCCACCAACTTTTTCTTCCAATCGATGATCCTCTACCAAACCCGCTTCTACACCGACACGGCGGGAATCTCGGCGGTTGCCGTCGGTTCCATGTTCCTGTTTCTCCGCTGGGCCGACGCTATCTTTGACCCGCTCATCGGCGCCCTCTCCGACCGCACGCAGACTCGCTGGGGAAAGTTCCGCCCCTGGATCCTCTGGACTGCGGTCCCCTTCGGCCTCATCTTTTGGCTCGTCTACGTGACACCGAACTCCGGCCCGGGTACAAAACTCGTATACGCCTACATCACCTACGCGCTCGTAATGATGATGTACTCCGCCAATAACACACCCTACTCCGCGCTCATGGGAGTGATGACGCCGGACGTAAGCGAACGCAGCAGCATCGCAGGGTACCGTTTTGTTGGAGCGTTGATTGGACAGTTCATCATTCAGGCTCTGCCGTTACCGCTCGTCGCGAAATTCGGGCAGGGAGATTCCGCCAAGGGTTGGGCCATCACCATGGCCATCTTCGGAGCATTAATCGTCCTTTTGAACCTGATCACTTTCTTCAGCGTGCGCGAACGCGTACAGCCGCCACCCGGACAAAAATCCGATCTTTCCGCGGATTTAAAGAATGTCTTTAGTTGTGGCCCCTGGGTTGTGATGTTCATTCTTACTTTGTGTGTATTCACCATGCTGGTGGTCCGCGGCAGCTCATCCAATTATTTATTCACTTATTACCTTGAGCAGGCAAAGATTCGGGAATTTCTCGGACAGTTCGGTTTGGCGGGAACTACTGCGGGAACCTGGAACTCGGTATTGAATGCTTTTGGCCTGCTGGTAACCCCGGATGGCTCCAATGCCGCCGCCGTCGGCTTAAGCCTGTTCTTCGTGGTGGGAAGTGTCGTTCAGATTGTTGGAATCATATTTTCCAAGTCGCTTGCTGATCGTTTTGGTAAGAAAGCCGTCTTCATCGCTGGCGTGGCGGTGACTACCCTTGCCACAGCATGGGTATTTTGGGCAACTCCAACCTCCATCAGCTTGTTGTTTTGGCTGAGCGTCCTTTGGTCGGTCGGATGGGGGCCAACAGTTCCGCTGCTCTGGCTGATGATCGCTGACGTGGCGGATTATTCTGAATGGAAAACGTCGCGCCGTGCGATTGGCTTCATGTATGCCGGCATTCTGTTTGCATTAAAAGCTGGACTCGGCTTGGGCGGTGCCCTCAGCGCCTGGATCATCAACGCTTACGGTTATGTTCCCAACGTTCCGCAAACGGAGCACGCGCTGTTGGGAATCCGCATGGGCGCCAGCATTTATCCGGCAATTATGCTAGGCATCGTGCTTATTTGCCTGGTGATCTATCCCATCGGCAAATTGCTAAACCTGAAAATTCAAGACGAACTAACCGAACGCCGTAAACAATACGCAACTTCCTAGAAAAATGGGAAGTGAATCAGTCAGGTTGTTCCCTGCGTCCTCTGCGCCCGTTCTCCGCGCACTTTTGCGGGAGAAGTTTTTAATTTGAACTTAAGAAGAATCAGAAAATGACGAACCGCAAAACTCTCTTCACCGTGACTGTGCTATTCGCCGCCACGCTAGCCAGCGCTCAACAACCATCTCTAAAGGACGCCTACAAGAACGCTTTCAAAATCGGCGTAGCTCTAAACTCCGCACAGAGCTTCGAAACCGACCCGGTCGGAGATGCCATCGTCAAAGCCCAGTTCAACAGCATCTCACCTGAAAACATTCTGAAGTGGGAGCTCGTCCACCCCCAGCCCGACACTTACGACTTCAAAGCTTCCGATGCCTACGTAGCCTTCGGAGAAAAAAATCAGATGTTCACCATAGGCCACAACCTGGTCTGGCACAGCCAGGTTCCCAACTGGGTCTTCGAACACCCGGATGGAACTTTCCTAACGCGCAAACAACTTCTGAAACGCATGCAAGAGCACATCAAAACGGTAGTAGGCCGCTACAAAGGACGCATCAAAGGCTGGGACGTAGTCAACGAAGCATTAAATGAAGATGGCACGCTGCGCCAGTCGCTCTGGTACAAAATCATCGGCCCAGATTATTTGGTCGAGGCCTTCAAAGCCGCACACAAAGCTGATCCGCAAGCCGAGCTCTACTACAACGATTACTCGCTCGAGAACGAAGCCAAAAGAAATGGCGCCATCGCGCTGTTAAAAAAACTAAAAGCCGCCGGATGCCACATTACCGGAATCGGCACGCAGGAACACGACCACCTGGAATGGCCGACTACAGATCAGGTAGACGCGACAATCACAGCATTCGCCGCGTTAGGCGTGAAAGTAATGGTGACCGAACTAGACATCGACGTCCTCCCTTCAGTGGTAAGAAACGGCAGCGCCGAGGTCGGGCAAACCGCTGCATCGCAACCTGACCTGAACCCCTATGCCAATGGTTTGCCGGACGCCGTACAACAACAACTGGCCGATCGCTACGCCAGCTTGTTTGCCACTTTCCTGAAACACAAAGACGTAATCACCCGCGTAACCTTCTGGAACGTAACCGACGGTGACTCCTGGAAGAACAATTGGCCTGTGCGAGGCAGAAAAAACTATCCGTTGCTATTCGACCGCGAGGGCCAACCCAAACCAGCCTTCGACGCGGTAATAAAAGTTGCACAGGAAACTGCCCATTAATGCTGCGATGAGAATAAGACAAATGCAGACTGCAGGCGGAGAGCCCAGAACGATCGGGGTGGAGCACGGCTTCCAGCCCCTGCGTTAAAATTCCACCACCTGGATCGGCTTGGCCGAGGTACATTTCTTGTACCTGATGAGATTCGCTGGAGAAAACAAACTCGCGGGAAACTAGAAACGCGGATAGCACGACCGTACCAGCCGCGTAGCGGCGGCAATCGATAGCCCCCCGGACCTAAGTCCGGGGAAGCTCATACAATGACCGAGTCCCGCAGGGACGCACCTGATGAAACGCGCAGGAGTCCACAAAATTGCCGAACTGGCCGGAGTCTCGATCGGCACGGTGGACCGCGCCCTCCACCATCGTGCCGGAATCCGCGAGTCTACAAGAAAAAAAATTCTGGCCATTGCCGAGCAACTCGCCTACACCCCTCACCCGGCCGCCAGAGCACTGTCTATCGGGAGAGCCCACCTTCGCATAGGCGTCTGCATCCCCGAAGAAATCCATTTCTTCTACGATCAAATGCGCGTCGGCATCAAAGACGAAGCTGCCAGAGTCAGCAGCCTGGGCATCGACCTGATTCATAAACCGACTCCAAGCCTGGGTGAAAACGAAAAAGAAAAAATCACCGAACTTCTCGAAAGCAAAGTGATAGCGATGATCATCACACCAGGCGATCCCAAGGTCGTGACGCCACTGGTAAACAAAGCAGAAAAGGAAGGAATCAAAGTAGTCTTTACGACCACCGACGCGCCACAAAGCCACCGGTCCAGTATGGTAGGAGTCGATCCTTACTTAAGCGGAAAATTGGCAGCTGAACTCACCGCAAAGTTCCTCCCCGCAGAATCGCAAGCCGCAGTAGTCACGGGAATGCTTAGCACCGAAGAGCACCGCGCTAAAGCCGAAGGGTTCCGCGCCGGATTCGAATCCGACTGTCCAGGCGGAAAACTGATCGCCGTCCTCGAAGCCCACGAATCCGAAGAAGAGAGCTACCGAAAAACGCGAACTCTTCTAGACGAAAGGCCCAAACTCCAGGCCATCTACGTAAGCACTGTCAACTGCATGCCCGTAGTCCGCGCCGTGCAAGAACGAAAGCGCGCCGGCAAAATTCGCTTGATCACTACAGACCTCTTCCACAAAATGATCCCTCACCTCGAGCAAGGCACAATCTCCGCCTCCATCTACCAGGATCCGTATCTCCAAGGCCAAACCGCAGTTCGCATCTTGGTCGACCATCTGACCACCGGAAATGTTATTCCCAAGACCTGCTACCTGAACCCCGGAATCGTTCTGCGCAGCAACCTCCACCTGTTCCGAGAAGCGCAATAGCGTATCGCCGAAAACAAGCGACAACAGCGGCCTCCGTCGCATATACTCTCGCCAACCGGGGTGACAGCAACAATAAAAACAGAGGGCCCAGAGCAATCTGCCCAGGACTTAAAAATCCTGGTAGCGGACGACTCCGCCGTTTACCGCAAACTGGTGGAGCAAACTCTCTCTGACGACAATCACAAAGTGATCTTCGCCAAGAACGGACGCGAAGCCCTAGACCTCTACGCCAAGCACGCCCCAGCCCTGGTGATCACCGACTGGACCATGCCCGACATCGGTGGCCTGGAGCTCTGCAAAAAAATCCGTCAGGATTTTCAGCAACACTTCGCGCATATCATCCTGCTGACCAGCAACACCGACAAAGAACAAGTAGTAGAAGGACTGGCAGGCGGTGCGGACGACTATTTAACCAAGCCGTTTCATCAAGGAGAACTCCGAGCCAGAGTCAATGTAGGCCTGCGTGTAGTGGAACTCCACCGCCAGGTCCAGGCGAAAAATCGTCAGCTCGAAGAAATGGCGTTAACCGATCCTCTCACCGGCTTAGCCAACCGCCGCGCCATCGACATCTGGATCACCCGTCAGCTAAGCGCCGCCGCACGCCATGACTTCCCCATCTGGGTGGCCATCTGCGATCTCGACCACTTCAAAAAAGTCAACGACACCTACGGACACGAAGCCGGCGACATGGTTCTGAAAACTTTTGCCCAAATCCTAAAAAGCAATACACGCCAATCCAACATCTGCGGACGCCACGGCGGAGAAGAATTTCTGAACATCATCACCCACGTAGAACGCGACAACAGCGTGATCGCCTTCGAACGAATCCGCAAACAGATGGAAAACCAAAAGTTTACCTTCAACAACCAAACCTTTTCGGTGACGACGAGCATGGGCATAGCAGGATTCCGTGGCACCAGGCCTCCAGCCTTTGCGGATCTACTGGCCCAAGCCGACGAAGCCCTCTACTCCGCCAAACACAAAGGCCGCAACCGCATCGAGTATGCCGAGCAGTAATCAAGAATAAGATTCAACAATGGCGACATGGACCACTCGTCTAGGCATCACACGCTTGTCCTTGATGAACGCCGCGCGTACCTCGATTGCGACAGTAGCGTCGCTGATGCTGGCAAAACTTCTGAAGCTCAATGAGTTCTACTGGGCACCAATCTCCACCATCGTGATCCTGCTCTCGACCATCAACCCCCTAGCCGGGTCATGGCAGCGCTTCGTGGGCACCGCTGTCGGAGCCACATTAGGTGCACTGATGGCGACATTGTTTCCCATTAACGGGGCAGTCTACCTTGCAGGAATTTTTGTCTGCGGAATCCTCTGCGCAGTGCTGCGAATCAATGAGGCCTACCGCATCGCCGCCATCACCCTGAGCATCGTTCTGCTAATCACCCACGGCAGCGCGCCGTGGATAGTAGCCCTGCACCGCTTCATCGAAGTGTCGATCGGAATCGCGGTAGCGCTGTTGATTACAATCGTCTGGAAAGTCCCGCAACAAGGCTAGAGGAGAACTAAGCAAGCAAAACTAGCTGCAGCGAAGCCAGCACCGCCTGGATGGCCACTGCCACCGCCTGCTTGGGAGTCTGCAACCCGCGATGCAGGGCTACAACCTTCCGTGTTCCTTGTTCCAACCACGCTGAGCCCGAATCTCCGGGCGCGCTCAACTCATAAGTTAGAGGGAAAGTAGGATCAACTCGCACGCTGATTTGTGTGGCCGAAACCGCAGTAACGACGCCTTCTGTAATCCCGCTCTCCCCACCCGACTTGACCACTCTCATGCCCACCGCAGCGGCGTTAACGCCGGCAAGATCGCCGATTCCCAGCATTGCATTGGTAACCGCGATCCCAGGATCAATCTTCGCCGCCGCACAATCGAGCGCTGCGTCAGCCTTAGTTCGACTGGTCACCGCCACTCGATTTTCCGCAGCCGCCGCAGCCGGCTGAAACACCGCATCATCCGATACGTAAGGCCCGAGCCCGGTATCGCAGAGCACGTGATAACAACTAACGATCCAGGCCGCTCCCGCCGCATCATGACCAATGAACCCAAGCGTCCCCGGCTCCCTCATCCGTCCATTCATGATGCTGGTCCCTGCGCGTAGCGGCCGGTATTGCAGATCGTGCACCGACATAATCAAGGCCACATCGGCGAAGCACTGTCTTCCAGCTGATGCTTCTCCGCCGCCGAAAGCTGTGGCATGAAGTTCAACCCCGTATGCTGCTCCACCCACGCAATCGGTTTGATGTATTGTTCCAAATGATAAGGCGGAGTGTATTTAATATTGGGCATCACAAACGCAATCGCCTTCAGATTGTTCCCGTCCTTGACAACAACAATCTTATAAAAGTGAGTAGGCACGGCCACCGAATCCTTACCAATCGTTTTGAACTCCAGAGTCCCCGTCGCTGAATTCGCGGCGTCCTCCTTGGGATCAAAAAACACCGGCCCGGTCAGCTCATACGCATGCCCAAACTGTTTCACCCAGTCACGCGTCTTTTCTTCAAGCATCCGCCAAGCCTGCCGGTTCAACGTAGGGATCTGCGGCGCCATGTTCGACATATAAAAAGTTTCGTCCTTCAACTTGGCGTCGGTAGTCTCATTCCCCGCCGGCGCCTGATGTCCGCGGTCATAACCGGTGCGGTTGTAATCCGCCGGGGTAGAATGCGGCCCCTTCAATGCAGGATCAGTCTTGAATTTGTTCGATCGCCCCTCGCTCCCGGTAAGCTGAGACTTGTCGACACCTTCACACACCCAAAGTGGAATCTTGTCGGTCGAGCTGTGCTCCAGCACATACCCTTCGCGAAACACCATCTCGGTAGGCCCAAGCGCCTCTGAAGTTTTCACCGGCGCGCCATCAAGGCAATTCTTGTCGACATCAGCTTTCTGATCCGGCTTAAGCCCAGCCTGCAACTCCGGCACATGCGCACTCCCAATCGCAGCCCGCGTGTGCATCGATGTGGTCGTACAACCACTCATGAACCCAGCAATCAGTAGACACAAACCCACCCTCACCGGGGCCGGCGCACTCATATGCATAAAAACCTCTCTTTTCTTGGGGGGCAGGAACCAATTAGCGGGGAATTGCGTTTTTATATCGTGAATGCATCTCGAATGCAAGCAAAAGAAAAAACTATGAAGGTATCGACGAACTCGATAGCAATCGAACCCTGTCATTCCGACGCAGCAGGTCATCGCAAATGGCGGAGGTGCCACAACTATTCCGTACGCAGCGCCGACATAGGATCTACACGTGCCGCCCGGCGCGCTGGAATATATGCAGCCGTCAGCCCCACAACAATCAAAAGCACACTCGCTGCTATGAATGTCAATGGATCATGGGCCTTCACGCCAAAAATCAAATTCTCTAGCATTCGGCTGGCAAAAATGGAGATCAGCAATCCCGCTGCTGAGCCAAGCAGAAGAATCGTGCCTGCTTGACGCATGATCAGCCAGATTGTTTGGTGTTGTTGCGCGCCCAAGGCAAAACGGATACCTAACTCACGGGTTCGTTGTGTTACAAAATATGCCAGCGTGCCGTAGAGCCCGCTGACACTCAGCAAGAGTGCCGATGCGGCAAACAGTTGCAACAACCGCGCGGCGATGCGTTGATCGCCGTATGAATCCTCCACAACTTGCTCCATCGTTTTGAATGTACTGCCTGCTAGTTCCGGACTGGCGCTGGCGAGAACTCCGCGCAATTCAGGAATAAATGTGTTTGGATTTCTTTCGGTTCGCACTGCCAGGTTCATGGCCAAGCCTCCGGCCACACGGTAAAAACCGGTTTTCGGCGTGATTTGTGGAATGCAAACCTCAATTTCTGGTTTGGACTCCTCTAATAAAGATGCCTGCCGTTCATCGTCAAGGACTCCGATGACGTGGGCCGGTGTCTCGCCCCCGTAGCTAAGGAATTCTTTCCCCAGAATTTCTGCAGGATCTCGATTGTCTCCGAAGAATGCCTTGGCGAAGGCCCGGTTTACCAGCAAAACTGGTTCGGAGCCAGCGGTGTCGTTCTCGTTGAAAAATCTTCCAGCCAACATGCGAAAGCCAAGCACGCGTTGCAATCCTGGGCCTACTGCCCGGAACTGTGCGACCAGCTCTTCGGTTTGGGCTGATTGAGGATCGTGCTCGTTGGCAGCGAGGCTGAACAACATCGGAAATCTCTTGCCCAATGGGACAGCAGTTGTGAGCGATGCTGCTTCTACTCCGGGCATGTGCTCTACGCGTTCGACCAGAGGTTGATAAAACTCCGTCGTCATATTTTTGCCATCGAACTTATAGGCTGGCACAACCATGTCGGCTACGATCACCTGATCCGCGCTGAAACCAGGGGAGATATGTTTCAGCACAAAAATTGTCCGCAAAAGAAGGCCACAAGAACTCAGAAGAACCAACGATATCGCCACCTGGCTTGCCACAAGGATTCGGCGGGCACGGTGATGGCTTTGCCCGACGGATTGACCTCCTTGTCTTAGGACCGGTTCAATCGATGTCTTGGCTGCAACCAGTGAGGGCCAAACTGAGAAGATCACAGCGCTGCCGATGGTCACTGTGAGTAGAAAAACTAGAAGCGTGATATTGGGCGCGGTGTTGATACGAACGTTGACATATGTCGTCAATTGATTTTCAAAAACTCGCAGAGCCACAAAAACCAGCCCTAGCGCGAGCAAACAAGCGGCTCCACTGAGAAGAAGTCCATCCATCAGAAGTTGCCGCACAATTCGCCAGTGGCTTGCACCCAAGGCAGCGCGAACCGCGGCTTCGCGTTGTTTCGCTGCGCCCCGCGCCAGCATGAGGCTGGTCACATTTACGCAAGCGATCAGCCACAACGAAATTGCGGCGGCAAGCAGAGCCAGCAGCGCCTCTTTCACGTTGCCGTTTACTACCGCCTCGCCATAGGCTTGCATTTGCACTGATAGGACATCTTCGCGCGCCACCGAATCCGTGTAGAGTTTGGCTACATCCGCTTGGATTAGTTTCAGCTCCGCCGTGGCGGCGATGATTGAAACTTGTTTTCTCACGCGGGCGATGACTCGATACTCAGGATTCGCATTCTTAATGCGGACACCATCCTGGCCGCTGACTTGAATGGGAATCCATATCTGTGGTTTTTCAGGGTTAAAGGGAAATTGAAAACCGCGCGGCATGACTCCGATTACGGAGTAAGAATTGCCATTAACCTTTATCGTCTTGCCGAGAATTTGTGGATCTGCACCGAACCCATCGCGCCAGATGGCGTCACTTAAGACTGCTGTTTTGTAGTCAACCGGTTGCGCAGCCGAATCACTAAAGTCGCGCCCTATGGCGGGAACGACTCCGAGGGTTGCAAACAAATTTGTACTGACATTTGGTGTGGTCACCTGCACGGGACCGGAAATTCCTTCCAGAAACGATGTGGGCTTATCGTAAGTGTGGAAGGCGATACTCTGAAGACTGCGACTGCGCTCGCGCCACTGCTCTATGTCAAGGTAGGGAGCGCCAAACATCGAGGGCCCGTTTTTCCCAGCCTCTTTGATTTCAACCAGCTGTGCGGGAGCATCGTAAGGTAATGGGCGCAGTAATACCTGGTCGACCACCGTAAACATTGTCGCGCTTGCTCCAATCCCAATGGCCAAAGTAGCGACCACGGCGATTGCGAATGCGGGAGCTCTGCTTGTCTGGCGGAGAGATTGAATGAAATCAGCTGCAAGCGAGGAGAAAATTCCCAAGGGATCACTCCTAGAGATTTGTAGCCTACGCTCGAAAAATAGGTGGTGCAATCTGAAGTTTCGCTACCCGCATCGATCGATCGCTCTCATTTGCATGTTGGCGCGATTGAGTTTCGATCTCGGTCCTTGCAATACGCCCCAATTTCGTAAACACACCCCTTGCACTCTCCGATTCATCGTGCTATAACAATCAGACCGTCGAGAGCAGTGTGGCTAGCCGGGCGTTTTAACCGAATCTCTCGTCGCTCGTCCGGCATCAATGTAAATAACTAGGTTTATCCTGGAAATTAGCTTCGGCCACGAAGCCTGATTCGGGGACGATGTCCTCGAAGGGTTTTAGCGTTTTTCGCAAGAACCTCCTAAAGATCTTTTTAGAATCAATGACTTCCGTGTCGGCTCGTGCCGGAAATATGGCATTTTGAGCGTGCGGGAGTCGTTATTGCTGCGTGCTTGGAAGCTCCTAGCCGCTAGCTCTTCGCTAAACCTATTTTGGAATCGTTTTTTGGAATCGTTTAGCGAGTGGCTAGAAGCTAAGAGTTTCTGTGGAAATCCTGTCAATCCAATGGGTTGACAACCTCGCAGCAAAATCGGTAACTTCATAGGGTTTGTCCCTAAAAGTTTCGAGGACTAGCATCCTGCCTCCGGGCGGAATGCTTAGACCTGAAAACGCGCCGCTCAGGCGGAAATGCGATTTCGGTCTTTGACAACTAGGTTGAACGTGCCAGTCGTGAGAGAAATGGCTCGGGCCAAGTCCGAGCGATCTCACAAGATAGGTCACCACTCTCTGAGAGATGGTGACGCCATCACGTTTCCCTTTCGAGCGGAAACAGGCGATGGTAGTCCTGCCTACTACCCGTCGGCAGGACGACAGGTTACAAACGAGAGTTTGATCCTGGCTCAGAATCAACGCTGGCGGCGTGCCTAACACATGCAAGTCGTACGAGAAAGTGGAGCAATCCATGAGTAAAGTGGCGACCGGGTGAGTAACACGTGACTACCTACCTTCTAGTGGGGGATAACTCCGGGAAACCGGAGCTAATACCGCATAACATCGCAAGATCAAAGCAGCAATGCGCTGGAAGAGGGGGTCGCGGCTGATTAGCTTGTTGGCGGGGTAACGGCCCACCAAGGCAAAGATCGGTATCCGGCCTGAGAGGGCGCACGGACACACTGGAACTGAAACACGGTCCAGACTCCTACGGGAGGCAGCAGTGGGGAATTTTGCGCAATGGG
>Ga0207689_10002261_pt1 | contig 18049 bp, 19 predicted proteins | sample KBSMisM52_FD_184312 | JGI IMG/M metagenome (GOLD analysis project Ga0207689, IMG submission 184312) | Miscanthus rhizosphere microbial communities from Kellogg Biological Station, Michigan, USA - KBS Miscanthus M5-2 (SPAdes) (version 2) | ecosystem: Host-associated > Plants > Roots >... | reverse complement strand
AAAATTTTTATCGTAAAAATAAAAGAAACGCATATTTTATTACGCCCGGTTTTAAGCCCCGCGCTGAAAGTTTTTGCGACCATTAAAAAATGAGTTTAACGGTTAGTAATTCCGACCTACAAATGCTCTTCGCAACAGAGCCATAAGCAGCGTGAATACTGCTGAACCGATGATCGCCCACAAAACCGGAAAAGGCTTGTGATCGATGGTGATCTCAAAAAGCTTTGGTAAGCCCAACCTGCCTGCTATCCATAAACCGATCCAGGCGCCAATAAACCCAACAACGATAGACACAAGACATCCGCCTAAACTATACCCGGCCAGGGATTGGCCAATTCCGCCGCATATGGCGGCGATCAGTAAAAGAACTAGTAATCCTACAAGTGTCATGGTTTAAAATTTTAATTAAATATAAATTTTTTTTGTCGTTGGCGGCCTCTCTTAAATAAACAGCACGTATCAGGCAGGTTCTGTATCTGTGAATACTGCGAAGGCAATCCGTGATATGAATTGTAATCACCGGTAGACATTAACAAAGTATTGTAAAGAAATACTTCATTGTTCTTATACTTTTATACGAACATGAAGAAACTAACTCTTCTTTCCATTTTGTTATTTTCTTTTTTTAACAATCATTCGCAGCAGGCCATTTTATTGTTTAAGAAGAAAAATAAAACACTGGAAAGTTTTTGGGTTGGCTCGACCATAGCCTTTCAATTAAACGATAAGCAATGGCAAAAAGGTGAGATCACCAGGATACAACATGATTCATTCTTTATCCGGCCTGTCCTGGTTCAATATAATTTGCTTAATACTGACACATTTTATTATAATATCGCCGGTTTTTCTCTTTCTGATATTCATACGATGCCAAAAAAGGGGGTCCTGATTGACTATAAAGACGGAGAATTCCAAATATCCAGTTCGGGCGGACATCAACATTGGTATTGGATAAAAAGCGGCTGGATATTCCGCGTAGCTGGTGCTGGTTACGCGGGACTTATCGTGGCAAACAGTCTTATCGACAGCGATCTGTCGGTTTCAGATAGTAAAGCACAACTTGGTATTGCAGCTGCGGTTTTTCTGACGGGCGTCCTGTTGAAAAAAACGTACAAGCTCACCTTACGGACCGGGAAAAAATATCATATGGAAACCGTTCAGCTTCGACAATAGTTCTTCAGATCATGTTGACGAGTAACGCCTGTAAATAAAAACACGAGCAACAAAAGTATTGTTGGCCGACGGCGTCAAACTTTTCAATGATCAACATGGATAAGTCTCCGCACATTCTTAATACTTCGTCGAACTTGTTAGGCATTTGTTTCCTTCTTTTGACCTCGCTGAAAGTATTGGGCAAATCTCAGCAAACGGTAATTGATGATATTACTTTTGTCGCAATCATTTTATTTATGTTAAGCTGCCTCTTGTCCTTCCTCTCAATGCGAAAACCAGCCAAACAAAGTAAAAACCTTGAAAAAATAGCCGATTACATTTTTTTAACCGGTCTTTCTGTTCTGTTTATGACGGCAATACTTTTCTCATTCAACATAATAAGATAATACAATTTTAGTGTGTTCTTTTGGCTGGAATTTGTTAGACTCGATAGCTATTCTGTTAAACTGGTAAATTGCATACACATTAGTTTTAGAAATTTATGACGAGTACGAATGCCAGGACAACAAGTAAAACAGCGGAGATCAATTGCAAGCTAACGACGCCTGAACTGCAAGAAAGAAAAGCGACTGTTATCGCAAGTTTGAAGAAACAAATTGCGCTGAAGAGGGAATTGAAAAATGGTTTTGCCTACAGGTTTCCGGGCTCTGATTCAATTGTTGATGAACTTGCAACATTTGTAAAAACAGAAAGAGCCTGTTGTGATTTTTTTAATTTTGATCTTTCAATTAGAGGAAACAAAACTGAAGCGTGGCTAAAAATCACCGGGCCAACAGGGGCAAAAGACTTCATTAAAACACTGCTGGAGTTATAATCAAATAGCCGTTGTTTTCTGAATTATTTTCCTAGCGCTGGAAAATTTTATCTTCAATCGGCAATGAACCAGTCTAACAGGAAAGAACACAGTTGTCTGAACCCCATCAAAGAAAGCATATTCGATTTATGCAACTGTACTGGCTATTTTTGTTGCTGTAAGGTTACGCGTTGCCGCCTGGCAGCCCAATTATATTCACCATGAGCCAGATAAAGTTTAATCCAAGATGGAAAGAAGAATTAGTGGCAGTAAGCCATGAAGGGGTACTGATCCTCGAGCTGGCTATGGGCACGCTCCATGTTTATTTTCCCGACGAGGCTAAATGGTTTGCGGCTGTCCCTGACTGGGCAAAAGAAAAATGGAAAGAGTATTTGGAAGCCTGCACCGCGTGGTGTAAGGAAAACAGAATTCCGCTATCGATAGTCAATAACACTTTCGTGTATGAAGAAAAAACAGGTACTTAATATGGAAACAATCGAAAGCGAAAGGCTATTTCTAAGGCGATTGACCCTTGAAGACAGCGAATTCATTTTAGAGTTGCTAAATACAGACGGATTTATTAAATATATCGGCGACAGAAACGTAAAAACAATCGGGCAGGCAAATGACTACTTGCTTAACGGTCCTTTGAAGAGTTATGAAACAAATGGCTTTGGCTTAAGCCTGGCCGAACTAAAAACGGATCGAACGCCTGTTGGTATGTGTGGCCTGCTTAAAAGAGATTACCTGGATCATCCCGATATCGGTTTTGCCTTTTTGCCAAACTATACTGGCAAAGGATATGCTTACGAGATCGCAAACAAGGTTGTTCATTACGGAATGAATAAGTTTGGAATGGAAGAGATCCTGGCGATCACTCTTCCCGAAAATTCTTCCTCTATCAAACTCCTGGAAAAACTTGGTTTCCGATATGACAAAAACTTTATTTCTCCTGACACGAACGAGGAGCTACGCCTTTATTCGACGAAAGGAGCAAATGATACCGGCTAACCAAAGCGGTATTTAACCAAATTTTGAAATTGAATTCGCCTGCCGGCTTTCATTTCTCTTTACCTTCATTTTCTGCAAATTTGATATCATGAATACCGCCACCTGTTACATTAGCAAAAAGAAACTTCCTGTTACCGATTTATACAAAGGTCATTTTCTAAAAAAAGAGATCCTTGACCTTATAAAAAAAGACTTTCCCGATTTTAATGACAACGATTACATATCCGTTGAAAGTTTGAACGAATACAGGAAAAAGTACATGGCCACGCTGCTGAAACAGGAAAATACCGAGATCAGCGAAATGGAAAAACAGGTGATCGAAAGCATTGCAAAGAATGAGTTGCTTTCAAAAGACCTTGAAGAGGAATTGAGCAAAGACCTGACCCGTGGTCAGCGTGTGGCAGACAGGATTGCCAGTTTTGGAGGCAGTTGGACGTTTATTGGGTTTTTCTTTTCGTTCCTCCTTCTTTGGATGAGCGCAAATGTGTTTGTTCTTATAAAAAAACCATTTGACCCATATCCATTTATTTTACTCAATCTTATTCTATCATGCCTTGCTGCTATTCAAGCTCCTGTTATCATGATGAGTCAAAACCGTAAGGAAGAGAAAGACAGAAAACGGTCACAGAATGACTATAAGGTCAACCTGAAGGCTGAGCTGGAGATAAAATTGTTGCATGAGAAAATTGACCACATGATCATTCATCAAAACCAACGAATGCTCGAAATTCAACAATTGCAAACTGATTATCTCGACGATATTCTTAAGGCATTAAATATTAATAAACACAGATCATGATCACGCAAACTCCATGGTTTGAAAGAAAATTTGATTTCAACCTTCCGATTGGTTTATTTCCTGTCATTCTGGAAAGGTTACGGGGAACATTGCCGCGCGTCGCAGCATTGACGAAAAATGTAAGTGAAGAATTATCAACCAGGAAACCAAATAACGAATGGTCTGTAAAAGAACAGGTGGGACACTTATATGATCTTGAAGAACTATGGTACGGACGGCTGGAGGATTTCTTAACCGGCAAAGAAATGTTGAGAGCGGCCGATCTGCGAAATTCGAAAACTCATGAAGCAGATCACAACAAAAAAGCAATTGAATATTTAATAGAAAAATTTTTCTCGGCAAGAAGCAAATTGATCGATAAAATAAAAGATGCCAATGAAGCTACAGCATCGCTAACAGCCCTGCATCCCCGGTTGCAAACGCCAATGAGGTTGATCGATCATCTTTTGTTCATAGCCGAACACGACGACCATCACCTTACGAAGATCAGGGAACTGCTACGTGAATCGTCAATCGTCAGTCGTCAATCGTGAGGTTCTTTCCATTCACGTTTTACGTTTCACGTTTGACGTCTCACTACTCACCACTCACCATTCCCTACTGCACCAACTCCTCGATCACATGCCCAATGCAACCATTCGGCATCTGTATGTGCAATAACGCAGCAAGTGTGGGTGAGATATCCATCATATACACTTCACGGTTTAATTTACCTGGTTTGATATTCCATCCATACCAAATTAAAGGAATGTGCGTATCATAAGGGCTCCAGGTTCCATGTGTTGTTCCGGTTTTGCTGTATGCATCAAACCAGCCAGGATTCAGAATAATTTGCACCTGCCCGCTTCTCTTAAAATTATATCCATTGATCATCATCTCCTGCAAACCTTTTGGGATAGGGTACCTCCCGATAAAATCCATGTTCGCAGCAAACGCAACGCCAGGTTGCCTCATCAGGTAGTCCACCGTTGCATTCTTGATCATGTCAAAATTTAGATTTTCGGAGGCGATCTTATTTAAATCAAAATTCACCTGGTAATTCATTGTAGAACGGACCAGCGATGCAACTTTAAATTTTGTCATCAACATTTTATTCAGTGAATCCGTCATTTGGCTATTGTACCAAAACTCAGCGGGCAATTCATGACTCTTCATAAAGTCAACACTATGTGCCACTCCATGATCAGCCGTCAAAAAAACAAGATACTGTCCCTTGCCAATTTTTGAATCAAGCAATTGAAAGAAATCAGAAAGTTCTTTATCAAGTCTTAAAAAAACGTCTTCTTCTTCAATTGAATTAGGTCCGAACTGGTGACCCACATAATCCGTAGAAGCGATATTTATGGTTAAAAAATCTGTCGCGGTTCCTCTTCCAAGCTGATAAGCGTCGAGTGCCTCCCTGGCAAATTCCAACGTGAGCGTATTTCCAAAAGGTGTCGCCCTGAAACTATACTTGCTTTTAGAATAAGCAGTCTTCACGTCATGAGGAAATGAAGGATTTTTTTCCCCGGGATACGGGCCTTCCCAGGCCGCATTATCGGGATCACTTTCTTTATAAGTATCTAAAGGATATAAAGTGTTCCAGCCTTTTTCGATTAACTGGCTGATACGGTTTTTATCATTGAATTTTATAACCCAATCCGGTAATTGTTTCATGTAGTAAGTGCTGGTAATAAAATGACCCGTTTCATCATCAAGCCAGAAAGCTGCGTTGGCTGTGTGACCAGCTGGTAAAATGGAAGCGCGGTCCTTCAATGAAACACCAATGACCTTTGACTGAAAATTGGTAGCTAATCTTAACTCATCCGTAATTGTTGAAACCAGTAAATTTCTCGGTGACATGTGACCCTCGATGGCGTTAGGATTCCCAAGAGGCTGAACGGTGCTGTCTGCAGTACAATACGTAATTTTTCCGCTGGCTTGTTCCATCCAATCATTACCAGCAATACCATCGATGGCAGGGACCGAGCCTGTGAAGATCGTAGCATGCCCGACTGCGGTAAAACTGGGAAGATGATGTATCATCGCATTCTCACAGGAAAATCCTTCATTGAGCAATCTTTTAAAACCTCCGTTGCCATAACGATCATAATAACGATACAAATAATCCCAGCGCATTTGGTCAACTACGATGCCAACTACCAGTTTTGGTCGTTGAAGCGAATTCGTTTTCGCAGCAGGCTGTGAATAGGAAATGAATATCGATAAAACTCCAAGAATTAATAGCCCTGTTTTCTTCATGTCCATAGTTTGAAGGCGTAAATTTAAAGGCATAAATGATATCGCATTCATCTGGCATCAATTTTTCATGCTTTTAATACATAAATAATACTCAATGCAAAAATATTTTTCTCTAATCGCCATCATTTTTACAGCATTGACGGGTTTTGCCCAGCGTTCGATCGATAGCATGATACAGGCTGAAAAAAACTTTGATGCAACGTCGCTGGTAGCAAGCACAAAAGAAGCCTTCATTAAATTTATTGACACTGCAGGAATTGTTTTTGAAAAAGGAAAGCCCGTCAATGGATTTGAACTTTACACGAAAAGTGAGCGCCGACCCGGGATACTTACATGGGAGCCTGAATATGCAGAGATCTCCTCCTCTAATGATTTTGGCTATACAACAGGTCCCTGGAAATATTACGCAAATACGCTCAAAGATGACCCTCTTGCCAAAGGTCATTTTATCACGGTATGGCATTTGAGCAACAAGGGAGGCTGGAAGTTTCTCATCGACCTTGGCATCAATTATAACCTCGAGAGAAAAAACATGTCTTTAAAAAAGGTGAACCCGAAGATTAAAGCATTGAAGAAAGACATTCACCAATCATTAAAAGAAGCAGAGGAGAATTTCATACAATCATACAAAGCCCGGGGAAAACAAGCTTATAATTCTTTTTTGTCCTCAAACAGCCGATTGAATTATGGAAGCTATCTGCCAGCGTTGAATGCCAATGAAAGAAGATCACTGATCGATTCACTTCCTGCCAATATCGGCTATACTATCATTGGGTTTGGATCATCTCCCAAAAATGACCTCGGATATGTGTATGGCACCACAGATATCAATGATAAACAGGAAGGGTATTTACGTATTTGGAGACGGGAAGAAGATGGTTGGAAGATCGCGGTCGAAGTGTTACACTTTAAATGAATTATGAAAGAATTGTGCCTCTCTTTTCCCCTTAAATGCCTTACATTTGCGGCAACTTTTCCGACTGCAGTTTTAAATTAATTTTTGAACATAATTCAGATGCCGGATTGCCCGAGGGACTTCTTCGGAGAGTGACCCAAGAGGACAATGTCTGGTGACAGGTAGTATTGCAGCCAATTCAAAGGCAGCATTGACAACCAGACCAGATCTGAATTAAAACCCTATACCTGAACATGGCAGACATTTTTGAAAAATTGCTAAAACATTACGGGAACATCGGCCAGCATCGTAAGCGTGCCCACGGCTATTTTACTTTTCCAAAACTCGAAGGAGAGATCGGAAGCCGCATGCAATTTCGCGGCAAGGAAATGATCGTTTGGAGCCTGAACAATTACCTTGGTTTGGCCAATCACCCTGAAGTGAGAAAGACAGACGCCGAGGCAGCCAAAGAATTTGGATTGGCATTACCTATGGGCGCACGCATGATGAGTGGTAACAGTGATTATCATGAACAACTGGAAAAAGAACTGGCAGAATTTGAAGGCAAGGAAGACGCTGCGTTATTAAATTACGGTTACCAGGGCATGGTAAGCATTATTGACGTGCTTTGTAATCGTCATGATGTTATAGTCTACGATGCGGAAAGTCATGCCTGCATTATTGATGGTTTGCGTTTACACCCTGGTCATCGTTATGTTTTCAAACACAACGATACTGTCGATTTTGAAAAACAATTGCAACGTGCTACCACGCTGATCGAAAAACAAAATGCCGGCGGCATTTTGGTGATCACTGAAGGTGTATTTGGAATGGCGGGGGACCAGGGAAAACTAAAAGAGATCGCTGCGTTGAAAGACAAATTTTCGTTTCGTTTGCTCGTTGATGATGCTCACGGTTTTGGTACACTGGGTAAAACAGGTGCCGGAGCGGGTGAGGAACAAGGTGTACAGGATGGCATCGATCTTTATTTTTCTACGTTCGCTAAATCAATGGCATCGATCGGTGCCTTTGTGGCCGGTGAGAAAAATATCATCGATTACATTCGTTACAATATCCGCTCGCAAATTTTTGCCAAGAGTTTACCTATGCCGGTTGTGATCGGTAATTTAAAACGTCTTGAATTATTACGTACACAACCCGAGATGAAAGAAAAATTGTGGCAGAATGCCAGTAAGCTCCAGAAAGGATTGAAGGAACGAGGCTTTGATATTGGCAAAACAGATTCTGTAGTGACACCAGTGTATATGAAAGGGGGTGTAGAAGAGGCAACAGCCATGGTAATGGATCTGCGTGAGAACTACAGAATATTTTGTTCGATCGTTGTTTATCCTGTCATTCCGAAAGGCCATATCATCTATCGCCTTATTCCAACAGCCGTGCATAACGATGAGGATATTCAGCAAACCCTTGAAGCCTTCAGTGAAACAAAGAAAAAACTGGATGCAGGAGCGTATAAAGTGGATAATATTCCTGACATGGCTGAGGTGACTGGAAAGAGGTTTGATTATTTGTTGGAGAAGCCGAGAAATAAGTGAGAGATAGAATTTAGAATACAGAATGAAGCCTTACTTGTGTGAGGCTCTTTCATTTTGAACCAACTTCGCACTACTATGAAGCTGCAAATGCCTCGCTCCGGGGAGCCCCTTTCGGGCACTCGTGTACTTCTGATCGCTACGGTGCATTTGGAATAAATCTGCTCTGCGAAAACGCAAAGACGCTAATTAACGGCAAGAGCTCTTTGTGAACCTTCGTGTCTTGGTGCCTTCGTGGTTCAAAAGAACTTCACGCAAAGGCGCAACGCAGAGACGCCAAGGCAAACGAATGATCATTTTGAACCAAAATCCTGCGTCCAGTAATTACCATAACGGCCAGCCCCCATATCTCTAAACCCTCCATTCATGATATTCTTGCAGTGTCCTTCACTAGCGAGCCAGGCTTTTATAACAAGTTGCTCTGTTGAATAACCCTGCGCAATATTTTCTCCCCACGAACTCCAATGATAACCGGCCGCTGTTATTCTTTGACCAGGGGTTGAACCATCCACACCTGTGTGACTGAAATAATCCTGCGTGTTCATATCAACACTGTGATCATAGGCGGCCTTCGCCAATTGATCATTCCATACCACTGCACCAACAGCGGGCATTGTTGTAGTGCCACAGGTACATCCACTTTTGCGAACATCATTGACCAATTGCAAGATTGTAGTTTTATTTACATTATAAACAATTCCGGTGTTGTTATTATTATTATCATTTGTATTGGAATTATCAACAACGACATCGGACTTTTTACAGGAGAAAAACAGGATGGAGGCAAATAAGATCAAGGGCAGGAATCGAAGGCGCATAAACGTTCTTGTTTACCTTATACTAACGAAAATCATTCCAACAAATTGCCGTTAGGAAGGTAAATACGACGCCATTTCCGATTGATATTGTTTGGCAATAACTCTTGCTTCTTCAGCAAAATTTTCCTCACCAGAAGCATAAATAATAGCGCGGCTTGCATTTACTAAAATTCCGCAATCCTTTGTCATCGCCGTTTCAGAAATTTCTTTCAGACTACCTCCTTGCGCTCCCACACCAGGAACGAGGTAAAAATGTTCAGGAGTTAGCTGCCGAATGTTAGCAAATTCATCTGCTTGTGTTGCACCAATCACAAACATTAAATTATTTATGCTGCCCCACCTGCTGACTTTTTCCAAAACCATTTCATAAAGGAATTTTGTTCCGTGTTTCTCAATATGAATGCCTTCGTCCAGCAAATCGGTTTTTGTATCGAATCTTTGCAATTCAAAATCTTTTGCTCCAGCATTGGAAGTGAGTCCCAGCACGATCGCCCATTTGTCGTTGTATTCAAGAAACGGCTTTACACTATCCTCACCCATGTAAGGAGCAACAGTAACGGCATCGAAATTCAGCGCTTCAAAAAAAGCCTTTGCATACTGTGAAGAAGTATTGCCGATATCGCCACGCTTGGCATCAGCAATTTTGAAATGTTCCTGGGGGATGTAGTTCACGGTGTTCTCTAAAGATTCCCAGCCCTTCACTCCCATCGATTCATAAAAAGCTGTGTTGATCTTATAGCCCACGCAGAGATCTTTTGTTGCGTCAATGATCTGTTTATTGAATTGAAAAATCGGGTCGGCACCGGGTAAAAGATGCCTGGGAATTTTTGTAATGTCCGTATCAAGACCAACGCAGAGATAAGACCTTTTCCTGAAAATTTGTTCGGCGATTTGATGGCGGGTCATGCAACGAAGATACGTTTGAACTTGTTATTGATGTAAGATCGACCCAATGATATTTCCAAATCTCCATACTTCTTCGAATGTATTGTACAAAGGAACGGGAGCTATTCTTATAACGTTGGGTTCGCGCCAATCAACCATTACTCCTCTCGTGCCCAACTCCTCAAAAATTTCTTTTCCCCGGCTCAGCATTAACATAGAAACCTGGCAACTTATTACACGTTTATCTTTTGGGGTGATAAATTCCACGACATCTTCATCCGAAGATCTGTTTAACTCCTCGAGGACGAACCACAAATAATTATTCAATGATCTTTGCCTGGACTGTAAATTATCCCAACCTGCTTCTTCAAAAATTTGCAATGCAGCTTTATGTGAAGCATATAACAGGACCGAAGGTGTGCTCAATTGCCAGCCTTCTGCCGTGAGAATCGGTTTGAAACCTTTTTCCATTTTGAATCTTGTGTCTTTATCATAACCCCACCACCCTCCGAACCTTTTTATGCTCCTATCGCGATGAAATTTTTCATGGATAAAAACGCCACCCATTGCACCGGGCCCTGAGTTGAGATATTTGTAATTGCACCAACAGGAAAAATCAACGTCCCAGTTGTGCAGCTGCAATGAAATATTACCGGCGGCATGAGCAAGATCAAACCCTGCAACAGCACCAACGGCATGAACAGCTTCAGTTATAGCTCTTATATCAAATACCTGCCCTGTATAATAATTTATCCCGCCAAATAGCACCAATGCAAGTTCATCCTGATATTTGTCAATGGCGTCCAGGATATCTTCATGCCGGATTAAATGTTCTCCTTCGCGAGGACCTATTTCGATCAAAACCTCACGGGGATCCAATCCATGATATCGAAGATGCGTTTCGAGCATGTACTGATCGCTCGGAAATGCTTTCGCTTCGCAAAGAATTTTATTCCGTTTACCTTGTGGACGGTAAAAACTCACCATCATCAAATGCAGGTTGACCGTGAGCTGGTTCATAACAGTAATTTCATTTGGCTTTGCACCAACAATTTTCGACAAAGGTTTTGTAAGCTGGTCATGATAATCCAGCCACCGGTCTTCGCCCATAAAAAAACCTTCCACGCCAAAACTCGCCCATTGATCTAATATCTTATTGATCTCCTCTTTTACATTTTTTGACTGAAGACCCAGTGAATTGCCGAGAAAATAGATCTGTTCTTTGCCATTGATCGAAGGAATGATAAATCTGTCCCGAAAGTTTTTGAGCGGATCATTTACATCCAGTTTTTTCGCGAATTCAATTGTGTTTTCAAAATTTTCCGCGCTATGAAAGGTTTTACCACCCACAAAAAAATATTAATTATTAATTCTTAATTATTGAACGCCTTCCCTATCTTTGCTTTAGTTGCATAAACAACCATTTGACTATTTTAAAACTATTCAAACTCACCCTTTAGGGAACAGGAGGAGCTTATGAAGATCTTAGTTTGCATCAGTAAAACGCCTGACACGACGGCAAAAATAGCCTTCACCGGTAACAACACGAAATTCGACACGAATGGTGTACAATGGATCATCAATCCCTATGATGAATGGTATTCTCTTGTTCGTGCTATTGAATTAAAAGAGAAGGATGCTTCCGTTATTATTCATCTCATTACCGTTGGTCTTGCCGACACCGAACCAATCATCCGGAAAGCACTGGCCCTGGGTGGCGATGAAGCGATCCGCGTAAATGCGGACAGCCAGGATAGTTTTTATATCGCTTCTCAAATTGCAGAAGTAGCAAAACAAAACAGTTATGACCTGGTATTTACCGGCAAAGAAACGATCGATTACAATGGATCGTCTGTTGGTGGAATGGTTGCTGAATTGCTTGACATGCCCTATGTGTCTTTAGCTACGAAGTTTGAATTAAGCGGTAACAAGGCAACCGTTAATCGTGAAATTGAAGGTGGGGAAGAAGCCTGTGAAGTCCAGTTACCCCTCGTTGTTAGTTGTGCAAAAGGCGTCGCTGAGCAAAGGATTCCCAACATGCGTGGCATCATGGCGGCCAGAACAAAACCTTTGAAAGTTGTTGAACCGGCAAATGTAAATGCATTGACAAGCATACAAAATTTTGATCTGCCACCTGCTAAAGCGGGAGTAAAACTGGTGTCACCCGATAACGTGGAAGAGTTGGTGAGATTGTTACATGAAGAAGCCAAGGTAATATAACACGAAACTTGATCTAATTTGATTGCATAATTATGTCGTTTTAAAATTTCAAATTCTTATGTCTGTTTTAATTTTTATTGATTCATCGGAGGGCCATGTAAAAAAAGCTTCGTTAGAAGCGATAAGCTACGGGGCTGCTATAGCAAAGCAATTGAATACAACTGCCGAAGGTGTTGTGTTAGGATCGGCGACTGATGATCTCGCTGCTCTGGGAAAGTATGGAGTAAAAAAGATCCACCAGGTAAATAATGATCTATTGGATCATTTTGACTCGCAGGTGTACACCAGCGTTATTGCACAGGTTGCGGAATCGACAGGGGCAAAGGTGATTGTATTCTCAAATAATGTAGATGGAAAAGCAGTTGCTCCGAGACTTTCGGCCCGTTTGAAAGCAGCACTGGTGTCGGGTGCGGTCGCATTACCTGATGCGAGCAAAGGTTTTGTAGTGAGGAAAACTGTTTTCTCGGGTAAGGCATTTGCAAATATTTCTCTGAATACCGATATAAAGATCATTGCATTGAATCCTAATGCGTATAAAGTGGAAGCAAGCGAAGGAACTGCATAGATCGTTACTTTCAACGCCAATGTATCTTCTCCCAAAACAAAAATTACAACGGTTAGCAAAGCAAGTGGTGAAGTTCCTCTTACTGAAGCAGAGATCGTAGTAAGCGGAGGCCGTGGTCTAAAAGGACCCGAAAACTGGGGCATCGTTGAAAATCTTGCGCATACTCTTCATGCAGCGCTCGCTTGTAGCCGACCTGTAGCAGATGCTCACTGGCGTCCGCATAATGAACACGTAGGCCAGACCGGAATTGCCATTGCTCCTAATCTTTATATTGCTATTGGCATTTCGGGAGCGATACAACATCTCGCGGGTGTGAACAGGAGCAAAACGATCGTTGTCATCAACAAAGATCCCGAGGCTCCATTTTTCAAAGCTGCCGATTATGGGATTGTGGGCGATGCATTTGAAGTGGTGCCGAAACTTACAGAAGCTATAAAAAGGCTAAAGAATTAATAAGTAATCTTGTAAAATATAAGAGATATGGCTGATTTTTCAGCCACATTTTTTTAGGTAAAATTGCCTTAGTTTCGCAAGATATTTTATGAAGAAGATAGAACTGGAAATAGTTGCACTTTCGCATAGCATCACACAAACTCACTCATACGCCGTTGTTCTCGGAGAAGTGAACGGTCTTCGTCGTCTTCCCATCGTGATCGGGGGTTTTGAAGCACAGGCCATTGCGGTCGCCCTGGAAAAAATGCAACCAAGCCGTCCCCTTACACACGACCTGATGAAAAATTTCATGAATGCGTTTGGTGTCGAGTTAAACGAGATCATCATTAACGATCTGCAGGAAGGAATTTTCTTTTCTAAATTGGTTTGCTCAACAGATAATGATACGGTAGAAATTGATTCAAGAACTTCGGATGCATTGGCACTGGCCGTGCGTTTTGGATGTCCCATTTATACCTACGAAAATATTTTGGAAAGCGCGGGCATCATGATGGAAGAGACTTCTGGCAAAAAGAAGAAAGTACAGGGTGAAGCCGTGGAGGATGTACGAACGGGAAGTGAAGACCTGAAAGCAATGAGCATTGAAGAACTAAATAGCCTGTTAAATGAAGTCCTGGAAAGTGAAGATTATATCCGCGCCATTGCTATCAGGGACGAGATCAACAGCCGGAAAAAAAGATAGAATCACGATTACTTGATTAAGACAGATTGTGAGGAAAGAATACTTTAACCTCTATTACATTTATTTTTATAATCCTTACACATCCTGGTCATCATGGTTCTCTTCCCCAATGCTAAAATCAATCTTGGACTTAATATCATTCGTAAACGGCCGGATGGCTTTCATAACCTCGAAACGGTCTTTTATCCTGTCCCCGTCTACGATGCATTAGAGGTCGTCAAAAATGACGAGACGAACGAGGAAATCAGCATTTCATTTAGTGGGATCCGGGTAAATGGAAAACCTGAAGATAACTTATGCGTCAAGGCCTGGCGGCTCTTAAAAAAAGATATTCCCCAACTACCTGCTATAAAGAGTCACTTGCATAAAACAATTGTTGCAGGAGGCGGCCTGGGAGGTGGGTCAGCTGATGGCGCATTTATGCTAAAGCTGTTAAATCAAAAATTTGATCTTGGATTATCAAATGAACAATTACTGGATTATGCATTGCAATTAGGAAGTGATTGCCCCTTTTTTATCATCAACGAACCTTGTTTTGCGACTGGCCGGGGAGAATTTTTGGAACCGATTTCTATTGATCTTTCAGCGTACAAATTTGTGATCGCCAACCCCGGCCTCCATGTTAGCACGATCGAAGTTTTTTCTTTATTAAAACCTTCACTTCCTTCAAAATCAATAAGAGAGCTCATTCGGCAACCGGTTGAAACCTGGAAAACAGAATTAAAAAATGACTGTGAGGAACCAGTTTTCAAAAAATACCCTGCCATAGAAAATGTCAAATCGAAACTATATGGATGGGGTGCTGTCTATGCTTCCATGACAGGTACCGGCAGTTCAGTTTACGGAATATTCAGAAGGGAAACGGAGTTGAAAAACGACTTCCCTCCAGGTTATTTTGTAAAAGAGTTAATCGGTTAGTTTTAACAGACCCTGCAGATCCAATGGTTCGGTAACCATTAAAAGGCCTCCCTTTTCGTCAAGTGGCCATTCCTCTTTCGGCCTGTCCCAGTAGAGTTCCACTCCATTACCATCTGGATCATCCAAATAAATTGCCTGCGATACACCGTGATCGGATGCACCAGTTAACGGATATTTTGCTTCTGTCAATTGCTTTAGGGCAATGGCGAGATCTTTCCTGGTGGGATAAAGTATGGCAGTATGAAACAAGCCCGTTGAATGTGGCGGAGGTGGAGATCCATTCTTACTGTACCAAGTGTTTAGTCCGATATGATGATGATAACCACCCGCCGAGATAAATACGGCACTATTGCCGTAATACTGCATTACCTCAAAGCCAAGGATATCCCGATAGAATTTTAACGATTTTTCAAGGTCTGCAACCTTTAGATGCACATGACCAATTTTTGTTTGCGGAGGTATTTTGTATTCCATGATCCCAATTTGTCAACAAATTTAAGAGTCGTTTCATCACTCAGGTAATTAATCGTATCTTGCAGAAAATGGATCAAAAAGTTTATATACAAGATTTTCTCTCCTTTAACCTGGATTTTCTCAATCATCGAAGATAGTTCTCACTTCTATCTTATCCGATTAGCTATCGGGACTATATTTTAAATTCTTTCCTTAATCATTTTTATGCACACAACTCTGTCTATGTCCTCATTGACACAATATTATCTTGAGCTAGAAGAAAAAAACAGCGCTCATAACTATCATCCTATTCCCGTTGTGCTTAACCGTGGTGAAGGTGTTTTTGTTTGGGATGTGGAGGGCAAACGCTACTACGATTTCCTAAGCGGTTATTCTGCCTTGAATCATGGTCATTGCCATCCAGAGATCGTTAGAGTATTTACTGAGCAGGCACAAACACTTACGCTAACAAGCCGTGCATTTCATAACGATTGGTTTGGTGAATATGCAAAGTTCATCACTCAATTTTTTGGTTACGACAAAGTGTTACCAATGAATACAGGTGTTGAAGCGGTTGAGACGGCTATCAAACTTTGCCGCAAATGGGCTTACGAAATAAAAGGAATTGAAAAAGAAAAAGCGGTCATCATTGTATGTGAAGGAAATTTTCATGGAAGAACGACCGGGGTGATCTCGTTCAGCAGTGACCCGGATGCAACCAATAATTTCGGCCCATTCATGCCTGGATTCATATCCATTCCGTATAATGATGCTGATGCGCTGGAAAGAGCTCTTCAAAATAAAAATGTCGCCGGATTTTTGGTTGAGCCGATCCAGGGAGAGGCAGGTGTTGTGGTACCGGATGAAGGTTATATTTCCAGAACGAAGCGAATATGTGAAGAAGCAAATGTTCTTTTTATAGCCGATGAAATTCAAACGGGTTTATCAAGAACGGGCAAAATGCTGGCTTGCGATCATGAAAATATCAGGCCGGATATTTTAATTCTTGGAAAAGCCTTGAGCGGCGGCATGATGCCGGTTAGCGCGGTGTTAGCTGATGATGAAATTATGTTGACACTAAAACCCGGAGAACATGGGTCAACTTATGGCGGCAATCCCCTGGCAAGCCGGCTTGCTATTACTGCTTTGAAAATTTTGCAGGAGGAAAATTTGACAGCGAATGCACTGGTGATGGGGCAACTCCTGCGTAAAGAATTAAACGCTCTTCATTCAAACCACATCAGCATTGTTCGTGGAAAAGGATTACTGAATGCAATTGTTATTGACCATGCCGAAAAAGATGCCGCGTGGAAACTTTGTTTGGAATTAAAGGAAAATGGGTTACTGGCAAAACCAACGCATGGAGACAAGATCAGGTTTGCTCCTCCGCTTGTGATCACGGAGGATCAAATACTGGAATGCGTGGCCATCATAAAAAAATCTCTATCTTGTTTGGATTAAGGCACGAGATACAAGGCATAAGAAACAAGATACAAGAAACAAAATAACAACCAGCAACCAGCATGGACACACATCTGCACCACGAGGAACAGCATCTGAAAAGCAGTGATCTCATTACCGATGTCGTTATTGGAATGAGTGATGGCCTGACCGTTCCGTTCGCATTGGCCGCCGGATTAAGTGGAGCAGTCGCGTCAACAAGTATCATTGTGATCGCGGGTATTGCAGAGATCTGCGCGGGGTCTATCGCAATGGGATTGGGTGGCTACCTGGCCGGTAAGACTGAACAAGATCATTACTCTTCGGAAGTCAAAAGAGAATACTACGAGGTGGATAATTTGCGCGACAGGGAAATAGCTGAAACGAAGGAATTTTTTGCAAGCATCGGGTTAAGTGAAGAACTGCAGGAAAAAGCCACGGAGGAAGTGGCAAAAGATAAAAAACAATGGGTTGATTTTATGATGAAGTATGAATTGGGTCTCGATAAACCCGATCCAAAACGCGCTACGAAATCTGCTTTGAACATTGGTATCTCATATGTGGTCGGCGGTCTTGTTCCTTTGAGTCCTTATTTTTTTGTCGATCAGCCTGTGACAGGGCTAAAATTTTCTGCGCTGCTTACTCTTCTTTGTCTTTTTGTTTTTGGCTGGTTCAAAAGTAAAGTTACCGGCGTTCATCCCTGGGGTGGCGCTTTGCGTGTGATGCTGATCGGTGCGGTAGCCGCAGCGGCGGCTTTTGGCGTAGCCAAAATATTTGAGAGATAGGTTTCACGCAAAGGGCAAAGTCTCGCAAAGAAATGCAAGTCAATTTGCGGCTTTGGCTCATTCTTCAGGTACTTGCGTAAGATAAAAATTAATTACCAGCTTTATCAGTTGAAACTTCCATTTTAGGAAACAACGCAGCAACTAACATCAGCAACGAGGAGATCAAAACAATATACAACCCAGTTTTTTTTACGGGACATTCTCCTCCCGAACACGCTGATATAATAAAATAGTTTCTTGCCGCCCAGGCAATATTCAGAGCAACGATCAGTAAGTTCCATCGTTTTGCCCATACTTTTGGAATAAAACTGAATAGCAGGTAAATCGGAGCAAGAAAAAAATGAACATAGCCTGGCTTACCAAAA